>Ga0308159_1003127_pt1 | contig 17444 bp, 17 predicted proteins | sample PhyCR1_FD_201040 | JGI IMG/M metagenome (GOLD analysis project Ga0308159, IMG submission 201040) | Phyllosphere microbial communities from UC Gill Tract Community Farm, Albany, California, United States - DLSLC.R1 | ecosystem: Host-associated > Plants > Phyllosphere > Unclassified | place: USA... | reverse complement strand
TAACCAGGACAAAAAACAGCTGTTTTTTTAACCTGTCAGTACTACAACTTTTGCTCTTTTAAATTACTAACTCTAAGGGGTCAATTTGCTCTGGCGAGAGGGGGTCAATTTAATTGGTATATCCACTTGGAGCCAAAACAGGGCCGTTATCCATTTTAAAATGGATACCATCTTTTGATGTTCCGTAATATGCACGTGCTACCTGCTGCGTTACATCCTGAGAAGGATTTACCGCACGTAGAAGCATCTTATGGCAGTACAGGAAAATTTGCTGTAACTATTTTTAAATCATTCTAAAATGGCCGCCTTTTTACAGGTTTATCTCAGTAAAAGATTAAAATTCTTTTCTTAAATACTACTTATTAAGCCTTATCGTATTTAGTATAAGATTTTATTTATGATACTTCCAGATAGATTCGCGTCATTAACTTTTTCGGATGAATATTGTACATTAAACAGGCTTTGATTAGCGTGTATTTTTTTTCGATTTTTGGATTAGATACCAATCTCTTATCTCTCAAAAGTAATGCACCATACACCCCATTTGCTGACAGATTAATTGAACAACCAAGCCCCGCCCCCGCCCTTTACAATTTGACTACAACAAATACCAATTCAGATACATTCCATCAAAAGACTATCAAGAATTTTGCACTTGTAACTAAAGTCAATGCGAAATGGAATATATATTATTAAATAATGGGGTAAAAATGCCGCTTCTTGGTTTTGGCACCTACCTGCTTCGGGACGGTTTTGAATGTGAGCAGTCTGTTTTAAATGCGCTAAATATCGGATATAGACTGATCGACACCGCCGCGGCCTACAACAATGAAGCATCGGTAGGCAGAGCCATTAAGAAAAGTGATGTCAAACGGGAAGAAATTTTTGTAACCACAAAATTTTTACCAGCGGATCCCGGATATCAAAATGCAAAAAGTGCTTTTGAAGCTTCATTAAAAAAAATGCAGTTCGATTATATCGATCTGTACTTAATTCATCTACCGCAGGGAGACATACATTCTTCCTGGAGAGCAATGGAAGAATTATACAGCGAAGGTAAAGTAAGGGCTATAGGTGTAAGTAATTTCAAGATAAGTCAAATTTCAGATTTAATTAAACAGCATAGTGTGGTACCCGCAGTCAACCAGGTGGAAACACATCCATTTTCCCAAAAAATAGCAATGCAGAATGCTTTGAAATCTCAAGGCATACAGTTGGAATCCTGGGCATCCTTTGCCCAGGGTAAAAATAATCTTTTTAATAATGAATCTTTAAAAGTGCTTTCAAACAAGTATAACAAGAGTGTTGCCCAGGTGGTACTGCGATGGCTAATTCAAAGGGAAGTAGTAGCTATCCCGAAATCAGTAAATGTAAAAAGGATGAGTGAAAATTTCAATGTATTTGACTTTGAGTTGTCTGCTGACGATATGGCAACGATCAAATCGTTAGATAATGGTAGCGGACTAATTTATACTATTTAATAAACATTTGAAAATCCAACTACAACAAGTACCAACCTGACTACTTTTTACGAACCGATAACAGAGAAATTTGTACTTGAAATTAAGTCGGTTTTAAAAACAATTCAAAAAAAAGAATTATGGAAAAAAGAAAATTAGGAAATAGCGGATTAGAAGTGTCCGCATTGGGTTTTGGCTGTATGGGTCTAAACTTTTTAGATGGCAAAGGTCTTGATAAGAACGAGGCCATAACACTATTACGCAACGCAGTTGAAAGAGGTGTCACATTTTTTGATACCGCAGAAGCCTACGGGCCTTACACCAATGAGGAACTTGTTGGCGAAGGATTACAGCCTTATAGAAAAGACGTTATAATAGCAACAAAATTTGGCTGTAAAGATGCCAGGCCAATAACAGGTTTAGACAGCAGGCCAGAAACGATCAGGGCCGTAACCGAAGCGTCTTTAAAAAGATTAAAAACAGATTACATCGATTTGCTGTACCAGCACAGGGTTGACCCTAACGTTCCGATAGAAGAGGTTGCCGGTACTGTGAAAGACCTGATACAAGAGGGTAAAGTAAAATATTTCGGTTTATCGGAAGCAAGTGCAACTACTATTCGCAAGGCACATGCAATTCAACCGGTATCAGCATTACAAAGTGAATACTCGTTGTTTTGGCGTGAACCCGAAAATGAGATCATACCAACATTAGAAGAGCTGGGAATTGGCTTCGTTCCGTTCAGCCCGTTAGGCAAAGGCTTCCTCACAGGTACCATAAATTCAAAATTAGCAGATGTCGACCGCAGAAATATAATTCCCCGTTTCAGTGAAGAAAACATAAAAGCCAATCTGGTTTTAGTGGAAGCACTTACTGAAATTGCGAAACAAAAAAATGTTACAACCGGACAATTAGCGTTGGCCTGGCTCTTAGCTCAAAAGTCCTGGATAGCACCCATACCAGGGACTACAAAATTGCATCGTTTAGAAGAGAACATTGGCAGTACAAACATTGTTTTAACAGCTGATGAAATTGCAAAAATAAATACTACAGTGAATGGAATTACCCTTGTGGGCGAACGCTATCCCGAAGTTTTAGCAAAGCAAATAGACAAATAATAACAAACAAAAATGCAAAATATTGAAGGGAAAGTTATAGCCATTACAGGTGCAAGTAGCGGAATGGGTAAAGCCATTGCAATAGAGTTAGCAAAAAACGGGGCAAAGGTTGTTTTGGGCGCAAGACGAACAGAACAATTACAACAACTTGTTGAAGATATTAAAAGTGCAGGTGGCCAGGCCGCCTGTACTACAATTGATGTAAAGAATAAAGCTGATCTGGTTCGGTTGGTAAATACGGCAGTGGAACACTACGGAAAATTAGATGTTATTGTAAACAATGCAGGCGTAAGCCAGTTAAGCCGTATTGACGCTTTGGATATTGATGGCTGGGAAGAAATGATCGACATTAACCTCAAAGGTGTTTTGTATGGTATGGCTGCTGCGATTCCCGTTTTTAAACAACAACAATCGGGGCATATTGTCAATATCATTTCAACTTCAGGAATAAAGATCGTGCCCATGCAGGGCGTTTATGCCGGAACTAAAAATGCCATTCGCACTATTGCAGAAGCGTTTCGTCAGGAGTCCGACGGAAACATTCGCATTACAGGCATTTCGCCCGGGTTTGTGAAAACAGACTTTGCCAACAACATAAAAAATGAAGAAATGAAAACAGCTGTTCAAAAAGGAATGGAACAAATTGCAATAAATCCCTTGGCCGTTGCGAATGCTGTAATTTATGCAATAAGCCAGCCTGATGATGTTGAAATTGGCGATATTGTTATTCGTCCGTCAAAACAAAATTGATTAAATTCGTAAACGAAATGCAACAACTACCTAACATAAACCACATTAACAGTATATCGCAACTTGTGCGTGTTTTGGGAGTTCCTGCACCATTGCACCCATTAATAGCATTGGTTGATTACAATAATGTTTCGATCGAAATGTTTCCGAAAGGGCAAAAAGTAAGCCTTGATTTTTACAAAATTTCCTTTAAGCCTACATTCACAGGACAAATAAAATACGGGCAGGGATACTACGATTTTGAAGAAGGCGGGTTAGCATTTTTAAAGCCCAAGCAAGTTGTTTTTCCACCGGAAGATATAGATAGCTATGAGGGTATGGCATTGTATTTCCATTCGGACTTTATCCGGAATTATCCCTTAGGAAAAACAATACACCACTATGGCTTTTTCTCTTACGATGTTTCCGAAGCCTTATTTTTATCGGCAAAAGAAAAAGAAATTATAGCGAATTTATTTGCTACGATAGCTAATGAGCTGGACAACAATATTGATGGTTTCAGCCAGGATGTTTTGGTGTCGCAAATAGAATTGTTATTAAATTACAGCAATCGTTTTTACAACAGGCAATTTATTACCAGGAAAGCAGTCAACCACGATATTGTAACTTCTTTGGACAAGCTGTTAAACAACTATTTTGAAGAAGAAAACAGCCAGAAAAACGGTTTGCCATCCGTAAAATATATCAGCACAGCGTTAAAGCTCTCCCAACGTTATCTGAGTGATATGCTGAGTTCATTAACAGGTATGAACACACAACAATACATTCAGAATACAGTTATAGAAAAAGCCAAAGAAAAATTATCATCTACAAATCTTTCTGTTTCGGAAATAGCTTATGAATTGGGCTTTGAACATTCGCAGTCGTTCAGCAAACTTTTCAAGACAAAGACAAATGTTTCGCCCTTAGAGTTCAGGCAGTCGTTCAACTGAGTTTTCTTATAAATCTCAATAGGCCCTTTCTATTTCACTTAAAGGTCAAAATTTACAAGGTAAAAGTCCAAAGGGTGTATTTTCCTTTGGACTTTTTCAACTTTATATAGCGTTACTTATGTGCCAGTTTTACTTAACCGATAACGACCGTCTCATTCGTAACAAGGACAACAAAATTATTTTCATTGAAAAAATTACTATGGTCAGGATTTACTTTTTTTAAGAAATTTTCGGATGAAAAAAAATGATGATAATCGTCGAACGAATCAAAATATATATCCGTTACAGCGTCGTAAACAGGCTTGGGAAATCCAGGTGCTTCAATTGGGTGACTTATAACATACTTGCGTACATATTGCTTTGTCTCAGGTAGTGAAGAAAATAAGGGGGCGTGTATATTTTTGTGGTACTCCACAAATTCCTGATTGCTCAGTTCGGGCAGTTTTTGAATTAAAAATGAAAATTTTATCATGTCTTTATTTATTTCAGCAAAGCTACATTGGAAATAAGGAGCAATCAATAACGCACAAATTTATGCGTATTAAATTGTATTTTTGCTTCAAATGCTCTGTACATGTATCATAAGAAAATCCCTCCCCAACTCAATTGTGGACTTCATTTTTTTAAAGAACTCCTTAACGGTAAATGGAAATTAATGCTCTTGTATTATATATCCGAGGGGTATAAACGACCGAGCGAACTTCAAAAAAAAATTCCTAACGCTGACAGAAGGGTAATGAACATGCAGCTAAAAGAATTGGTACTGCACGGTTTTATAAGAAAACAGTCTTTTCAGTCTAAAATCCTTAAAGTTGAGTATGAGGTGTTGCCTTTAGGACTGAGTTTTCTTCCCTTAATTATGGGAATTGAAAAATGGGGAGAAGATCACAGGGGAGAATTGGAAAATGCTTTGATAAATGATTATAAGTTTGATGAGGTTCTACGCCTGGGAGTCGATGGTGTTCATAAGCCTAGAGTTTAATCGTTGGGGGCAAAGTGAGCCTTCTTATGCTTTTAATTTTATAATAAATATTTCATCCGATAAATCGAATTAATAGGCTTTTTGCATCAACGCTCTATTATAGACATATTTCCTTCATCATTACACTTGCCGGCAGCAGAAGAAAGATTGTTCACTCTTTTTATCTGTTGCGAATTTAATTCTACAATCTCTGAGACATCCTTACATGTTTTTAGAAATAACTCAAGATCGTCTGAAATTGGTCGTACCCAGCACTATTTGATGGAAGAGAAGCATCAAATCCAAACTTGAAGAAATGCAATACCCCCTATCACATTACTTTTTAAACTAAGCCAGGGATAACAAGTTGTTTTGAAAATCTTTAAATCGCAGACATTCTCATTGGGAAGAATTTATACATCCAAAATACAGTTTTGTTTAAGTAAGCAAAAATGCTTACATTTGAAGTGTGAATATGCAATTTGATAAATATAAGGGTATACATCCTGGCGCGATACTGGAACGTGAACTCAAGAAAAGAGGCATCGCCCAGCGACCTTTTGCTTTAGAAATAGGTATTGCACCTCAATCATTTAATCAAATAATCAAAACTAAAAGGCCTCTACCCCTATCAACTGCTTTAAAAATTGAAAAAGCACTTAATTTTGAAGAAGGTACATTAGCACTGTTACAAACGTATTACGACATCAAAATTTATAAGACGAAGGGTGACATGATGCAAAAGCCCAATTTGATTCGCCTGAGAAAAAACTTATTTTGGGATACTGATATTAATACTATTGACTGGGAAAAGCAGTCTAAAGCAGTTATAGAGCGAATATTTGAACGGGGAAATATTAGTGAAAAGAAGGAGATAATACGGTTTTATGGCGCCCTTAAGGTTCGAAATATAATTTCAGATTTGACAACGAGGACTAAATTTACAAGAGGCATAGACCATAACTTTAACAAAGCCTAAAAATGCACTGGCAAACAGTAAATGACCTTTTGCGTGGCACCTTGATATTGCTAATGAATTCGAAAGAATTTGATGAATTTCGCCTTGTGGGCGGGACAGCACTTAGCCTCCAACTGGGGCACAGGCTGTCTGTAGATATCGATCTTTTTACAGATGCCGACTATGGTTCAATTGATTTTGAACGCATTGAGAATTTTCTCGAAGCAAATTTCCCTTATGTAGATAAAGGATTTGGAACCATCATCGGAATGGGAAAATCTTACCTCGTGGGGTCAGATAAAGAGAATACAGTCAAGCTTGACCTTTATTACACCACAGACCCCTTTATGGACCCGCCATTAATAATCGAAGATATCAGAATGGCAACGTTAGATGAAATCATAGCCATGAAAGTAGATGTTATCCAGCGTATTGGCCGTAAGAAAGACTTTTGGGATATCTATGAGGTGCTATCAAAATATAGTATAAAGGATATGATGGCGGTCCATAAAAGACGTTATAAATATTCACATGATGAAGTTTTAATATACAGCAATTTTATAAATTTTAGCGAAGCTGACAATGATTTTGAACCTGTCTGTCTCCGCGGTAACTATTGGGAATTTATCAAAGAGGATATTATCAACGCTATTGAAATGAAATAGCTAACTATGATACATCTTGTCTAATGAATTGTTCCGGTACTCTTTGCTTTATGTATACTAGGTAAAATAGTAGTTAAGTTTTGCAGAAAAGCTCTTTCAAAATTATTTTTTGTACTGTTTCCATTATTTGTGTAATGTGTTATATCGAGCGCATTCTATAATCAATAAAATATACTTCATCTAAAAAATAAAAATGTAACTTACTCAATGAAAATTTTCGAAGACTTCAAATCATATAACAAGTACCTCGGCTTAGCAGCGCCATTAGATAGCAATATTGATGTGGGCTATTACGACCCACCAAATATGCTACTGAAGTCAGAAGCTGTGGCTGTTAATTTTTATAGGATATCTTTTAAAATAAACTTTAAAAGTAATACGTTGCCCAATGCTGAACCCATAACGGCTGTGTTTTTTAACAGCCCTAATATTATATTAGCGGAAGGCTGGGATGTAGAACCTACTTATACAGGAATGTATGTGCAGCTTTCAAAGCAACTAATTGAAGAAAACCGGTTCCTGTTCAAGACTTACCTTGATTACGGGCAGCACGAAGCGCTGTACTTAACTAATGATGAGCTACAGGAAATCAGTGCGGTTTTCCGGCTTATGATGAAGTACTATGAAAGTGGAATACAAAATTTCAACGTCCTATTATCTTACGTAAATGTACTGGTGGCACTGGTTGAGGCCTATTATAAAAGACAGTTTTCTACCAATCCTAAACAGTATAGCCGGATTGTAACAGATTTCCAGCAAAGCCTTTTGGAATATTATACCCAGCCGGCATTGCAACTTCCGTCGGTACAATATTTTGCAGATAAATTAGGGCTTACCCCAAATTATTTAGGTGATATAGTAAAACACTTTACGCAAAAATCGGCTTTAGAAAATATCCATGAGTTTGTAATTAAAAAAGCCAAAGAACTCCTTGAACAAAACAGCTCAATGAATAATTCTGAGATTGCTTATGAACTTGGTTTTGAATACCCTAATTACTTTTCAAAATTTTTTAAAAAACAGGTTGGCTTAAGCCCTAAAGAATACCGGTTATATTCTTCCAACAAAATTAATAACAGCAACGCCCTTTAAGGGCGTTTTTAGTATCAGTAATTTGTTTCTTTTTTACAAGTAGTCTGTTTCCGCCGTCTGGTTTGAGTCGTATTAATTTTGTATAAATAATTAATCGGGAATAAATGGCAGCAAATACCTCAAAAAAAAGCGGAGATACATCAAGGCGCAAATTCATCCACCAAACGGCAATTGCGGGAGTGGGCTTGTTGCTTTCACCCAATATATTATCGGCAACTGCCGATATAATTAAAACAGGGCCAAACAACACTACAAAAGAAACTACTATGAATACAAGAAAATTAGGGAAATTAGAAGTATCGGCACTTGGAGCCGGATGTATGAGCATCAGCGCAAACTATGGTGCCGCGGCAGATAAGAAGCAAGGAATAAAGACCATCCAAACCGCTTTTGAAAAAGGCGTTACTTTTTTTGATACCGCCGAAGTATATGGCCCATATATAAACGAACAGCTTGTTGGCGAGGCATTGGCACCTTTTAGAAACCAAGTAATAATTGCAACCAAATTTGGATTCAATATTGAAAAAGGTGGCCTGAATAGTACCCCCGCTCACATTAAAAAAGTAGTTGATGAATCGTTGAAACGACTAAAAACAGACCGCATAGATTTATTTTACCAACACCGTGTTGACCCTAATGTACCTATTGAGGAAGTAGCAGGTGCTGTTAAAGATTTAATAAGGGAAGGTAAAGTGCTGCATTTTGGTTTATCGGAGGCGAATACCACTACAATCCTTAAAGCACATTTGGTACAGCCCATATCAGCGGTGCAAACAGAATATTCATTTATGGAACGAAGTGTTGAAACAAATGGCGTATTAGCCATTTGCGAAGAGTTAGGCATCGGTTTCGTTCCGTGGGGACCTGTGGGAATGGGATATTTAACCGGAAAAATAAATGCGCAAACAAAGTTTGAGGAAAGGCTGGATCTGCGTAGCGCCTTTGACCGTTTTAATCCTGCAAATTTAGCCGCCAACATGCCCATTGTAAACTTGCTAAACAGTTTTGCATCTTCAAGAAATGCAACTGCCTCTCAAATCGCACTGGCTTGGCTAATGGCACAAAAACCATTTGTAGTTCCCATTCCCGGTACACGTAATATTCCTCATTTAAGTGAGAATTTAGGATCTGTAAATATCCAGTTAACAATGGCAGATTTACATGAACTGGAAACTGAATTTCTGAAATTGAAGGTATCCGGCGGTAGGATGAACGCAATGCAAATGAAAGTTTGTGAATAAATTAAATAACAATTAAAAGTATTACATCGAATGAAAAAAGTATTGATTATCAATACCCATTTAACGTACCCTAATTGGTCTGAAGGATTGCTAAATAATGCTTTCGTACAAGTAGCCAAGGACTTTTTTAAAGCTAACAATTGTAAAGTCTCAGAAACTAAAGTAGAAGACGGGTATGATGCAGATGAAGAAGTGGAAAAGCACCTGCAGGCTGATATTATAATTTTACAGACCCCTGTAAATTGGTTTGGCGCCCCTTGGATTTATAAAAAATATATTGATGAAGTTTTTAATCGCGGGCTGCAAAGCCAAAAGTTTTTAACCGGCGACGGACGCACAAGAGAAGATAGCACCAAGCAATATGGAACCGGCGGCAAACTACATGGAAAAAAATTTATGATTTGCGCTACTTTTAATGCGCCGGCAGAAAGTTTTGATAACCCTTTACAAACCCTTATGGATGGTAAAGGGACTGGTGATCTTTTTTTAAATATTACGAGTAACTACCGTTTTTGCGGAGTAGAAATTATGCAGGGCTATAATTGTTTTGATATTTTTAAAGATGGGAATATTCTCCATGACTTAGGGGATTACACGATACATTTAGATAAATTGGTCTAATAACACCAGTTTTTTCATTCTAAAATAATTAGTCACCAGACCCGTTATATTTTTGAAACTAATACTATTGGTGCTTCTAAAGAAAGTGTGAATGTGGACGACATTATTGAAACGTCCAATCACTTTCGCTGCATCGATTTGATTATTGAAAAAGCGGAAGCCAGGCTTAATGAATCCCTAATTAAAGAATTGCATTTTTTATTGAAGTCTGGTACTTCTGATAGTGCAAAAGACTGGTTTAATGTTGGCGAGTACAAAAAGCTACCTAACGAAGTTGGCGGTAATGAAACCTGCCCACCCAAACAGGTATCGGTAAAAATGAAAGAATTGCTTACCTCCTATCATCGTATTGAAAATAAAACCATCGAAGATATTATTGATTTCCATTACAAATTTGAAATTATACAACCTTTCCAAGACGGGACTGGACGTGTAGGAAGATTAATTATCTTTAAGGAATGCCTCGCAAACAATATCGTTCCATTTATCATTGACGAAGAACTAAAGCTTTTTTATTACAGAGGTTTACAGGAATGGAAAACGGTAAGGGAATATTTGATGGATACCTGTTTAAGCGCCCAGGACAATTACAAAGCCATACTCGGTTATTTTGAGATAGAACATAACCATGCTTAAGCGTAAAAAAGTTATGCAATAGTGTTAAAGTTTTTTAATTTGCATACTTTGTAATTGGCCTGTTTTTCTTTGAAATAGCATGGTGAAATTTGTACCACCACTGTACCTCGGGCATTTAAAACCCTTGCAAATAAAGGGAAGTTACTTTCTGCATCGGAAAGTAAAGGCACAAAACAACACAAAATATTGCTCAAAAAAATACGTTAAATCTCTATAAATCAAATTTATAGAGATTTATTTTTAGCTATAAACGTTTGGATGTTTTGTAAATCTTTGGTTAAATTTGTACCTCAATTGTACCTCAATTGTACCTCAATTGTACCTCAATTGTACCTCAATTGTATCTCAATTGTACCTCAAAACGAGTTATCGCCCCAAGTATAAATGGCGGCGAAACTATAACTCACTTTGATATATATATATTTTAGCATAGGTGAAGTAAAAATAAATTCTTTAACGCAATGCTAACTACTTGGTGATCTATTTTTTAAGACATTTACTTTACAATTGAATTAAATTTATCTATAAACCTAAATAAATTAATTTCAAACCTACTTAAAAATTAACCGATGAAACTGATTTCACCCTGGGCAGCAACGGCGCAATCAGATATAAAGAACAGCGCCGTTCTTTTTGAAAAAAGCTTTTCAGAATATACGTTTACGCTTCATAATACCAGAGATTCAATATGGGTTGTTGCTATTAATTCCAGTGGCAGTAAAATGGCCTTTCGCGCTGCTTTTGGACTGAACAGCAATTTTGCAGTTTTAGAATTAAAGGAAGGCAAGTCAGGCTGCAAATTATCCCTTCAGACCCAGCTTGGCCAATATACTATAGATCTCGATTTTCCTGATGCCGATAATGTAATGTTACATTATAAAACAACTTTTACTGCCAACCGAAATATCGTAATACCCTATTGGCCTAAAGATGTTATACCGTTAACAGAAAACGGTAGTATTGAAAATACTGAGGGATCCATCCATATACAGCAGGTTGGTACTCGGTCGGGTTTGCTTTTCGCTAGTATGTTAACCCCAAAAAAAAGTTCAATCCTGTATTTTCAAAACCTTACCGCACTATCAGATTATTGCGACATTACACAAACGTCTCTTGCTGAGACTGTAGGTGGCCAGTGGCCTGAAGTTGGGTTTAACCTGCCTGTAAGCAAAGAGAAGGCATTGCCTGCCGGTATAGAATATACACTTTCGGATGCATACGTATTATTTAGCCCGGAGGAGCCCGAAAATGATGACAGCATTGCAAAACAGTACCTTAATTATTTAGCGGCAATTTATAGTATTATCCCAAAACCCGACACAAAATATAATGATTGGCCGGATTTATCTAAAAAAGCACTAAACGACCTCATTGTTAATAAAGGCTGTTGGACCTATACAAAAGGGCATCCTTATCTAAATGCTTACTTGTGCGATTACGCCACACCAGCCGAAATTATGGTGCAGCTTTCCGTACTTTATGCTGTAAACGAATATGCGCAATGGACGGGAGAAAGTTTTGCAGTAATCGATGAAATAAAAGGAGGCCTTGCTGCCTTTTATGATGATAAGCTACAGACTATTTCCAGGTGGCTTCCATCGTTAAGAGGTGAGTTGGATGAGTCTGAAGAGCAAAAAAAGGCGATGACTATGGATTCGTGGTACCTGCACCACCCATTAATGAACCTTTCTAAATTGGCACTCAACGGCGATAACGAAGCGAAAAAGCTACTATTAAAATCAGTAGAATATGCCATTAAAGTTGCACACTATTTTAATTATGAGTGGCCTGTATTTTACAAAATGGATACCCTGGAAACGTTAAAAGCTGAAACAATACCAGGTAAAGGTGGCGAAAAAGATGTAGCCGGTGGTTATGCGCATTTAATGGTAAATGTATGGAAAGTTACAGGTGATAAAAAGTACCTGGACGAAGCATTAAAAGCTGCGAGGAAATTGCAGGATATGGGTATGGATATTTTTTACCAGGCTAATAATACTGCGTTTTCGGCCCTGGCAATGTTGCGACTCTATAAAGAAACCAAAGAAGATATTTTTTTAGACATCAGCTATTTGTGCATTGCAGGCATTATGCGCAACGTACAGCTTTGGGAATGTAATTACGGCAATGCAAAATCGTTTGATAATTTCTTTGGGATTTTTCCGCTTAATGACGCTCCTTACAAAGCGGCTTATGAGGAAATGGAAGTTTATGCAGCACTTAATGATTATATAAAAGAGGCTGTTGCCATGAAAGCACCTATTTTACCTTCAGTAATGTTGCTCTTGCCAGAACTTGTTCGTTACAGCGTAAGCAGGCTTCCCTCCTACTACCCGCCACTGCTACCGGAAGATATTTTATCGAAAGAAGTAAAAACGGGTGAGGTGGATCCCAAATTATGGATACCTGTAGAAGATCTACAGGACGGATGGGAAAACCATGGACAGGTAGGCCAGGAAGTATACGGTGCAGGCGTTGGGTTTGGCGTAGTGCCAAGGCAATACCTAAAAGTTGAGGATGCCGATTTTATAATATTTACAGAGTATCCCATTTCAAAACCGGTAAAGGCAGGAAACAATTCTATTTCATTCTATATTATTGGAAGTGATCTGTTTTCGTCCAGTTTAATTATAATACCTGAAAATAAGCAAGTTGAGCGTAAGGTAAGCGTACTCGTGCAAGAAAATAAAAAAGACTCTGCGCTTAAACCTACTAAATCATCTCCAAAATCTACTGAATATAAGTTAAACGGCGGTCAAAAAATTACAGTAAAATGGTAATTGATAAAGCATTAAAAAGGTTTCGTTGGTTCTTAACATAGCCTTTGTACTAGGAGTATCACGGTTAGTAGCAATACGTTATAAACTTAAAAGCATATATGGCAAATACTATCAGCAAAAATATATTTCTAAATACTTTTACGGTACTTAAAAATACTATTAAAGGATTCGGAGAAGATAAAGGGTTAAAGTTAAGCGCTTCATTGGCATACTACACCCTCTTTTCACTTGCACCGCTTCTGTTACTCATTATTTCGGTAGCCGGCGCGTTCTTTGGTAAAGATGCCGTTAAGGGAAGTGTTTTTACAGAATTAAATGACCTTATTGGGAATGAAGCTGCCGCGCAGGTACAGAAAGTTATCCAGAATATGGAACTATCGGGAGATACTAAAGCGTCACTGGTAATTAGCGTGGTTATCCTTATAATTGGTGCAACAACAATATTTGGAGAGATCCAAGACTCTATAAACCACATTTGGAAAGTAAAGGCTAAACCTAAAAAAGGATGGGTAAAATTATTAAAAGACAGGTTGCTTTCGGGTTCGATCATTATTGGACTGGGTTTTTTATTAATTATCTCGTTGGTAATAAATGGTATTTTGGGCGCCTTTGGAACGGTGCTTAAAAATTGGTTCCCTGATTTTTCAGTTGTAGTATTTACCGTACTGAGCAATTGTATCAATTTTGCAGTACTTGCCTTTTTATTTGCCGCCATTTATAAAATACTGCCCGATGCAAAGGTACGATGGAAAGACGTACGTGCCGGAGCCTTATTTACTGCCCTATTATTTCTATTGGGTAGATACCTCATAGGCCTCTATATAACATCTACCGGTGTAGGGTCGCCTTATGGGGCAGCTGGTTCGCTTATAGTTATATTAATTTGGGTGTATTACTCTTCGGCCATTCTGTATATAAGCGTAGAATTTACACGTGCCTATGCTGCCTTTCGCGGTGAAGATATTATACCGGCACAGTATGCGGTAGCTATTGAAGAACGCGAAATAGAAAAGGAAGCATAGCAATGCAAACAAAACACTCGGTACTCAGTCAACTTCCTGAATTTTATAAGCTTATTTAAGCTCGCCATAGTTTATGCCAGGCTTGTCTGCCCAGTCTTATTTTGATTCTGCCTTCCTAATTGAATTATCATGAGATAATTTTGGCAAAAACTCAAAGTATATTTAATTAATTTAGTGTTATGCCTAAGCCCAACAAACCATCTTACCTCAATTTTGATAAAGAAGATTATGCCTGGAAGCCTGATGTAGATTATCGGGAGCATCCGGAATGGTATCGGGTTGGGAAAGGTGAACAGGGCGTACTAATTTGCGAACCTTACAAAACTGAAATTGGCCCGTATTGGCGGTTTAAAAATGAAGAAGTTGCTATGGAGAGCAGCGCAAAAATATTTCTGCTCTTCTCTGAATATCTTGATCAGGGCGATTTTGTAGGTGCCGATATGGCAAGGAAATATTTACAGATGGGTTATACCCGCGCCCGGCGGTATGCTAATTATAAGGGAGGTAAAAAATATAATAAGGAAGATGATTATAAACCTTTAGAACGCGGTACAGGAAATATAGAAAAGGCATTTGCTGCGGATATTTTCTATAAAAAGTGGAAAATTGCAGAATCCAATACCAGGTATGCAGCAATGAAAAAAGAATGGAAGCAAAAGTATGGTTAATTATAAAAAGTAATTGTTTTGAAGCTACAACTATCCTATTACCTAAACAACGATGTAATTTTTCTGGCTAAAAACCTGTTGGGAAAAGTGCTTTACACACAAATAGATGGAGAAATAACTGCCGGAATTATTGTGGAAACAGAGGCCTATTTTGGGGTAGATGATAAAGCATCACATGCCTACGGTGGGCGGCATAACAATAGAACACAGACACTTTACGGCCAAGGAGGCATTGCTTACGTTTATTTATGTTATGGTATTCATTATTTATTTAATGTTGTTACCTCTGTTAACGGAGAGCCCCACGCCGTTTTGATAAGGGCCGTTGAGCCACTTATAGGCAAAAATCTCATAGAACTTAGAAGAAATATGCCCGTTACCAAAGCAGCTGTTTCGGCAGGCCCCGGGTCTACAGCCAAGGCATTGGGTATTGATCGGTCGTTTAATGAAAAAGATCTAACTGGCGAAGAAGTCTGGATTGAAGATCATGGCATTAGGTATTCGCCCGATGAAATAATCGCATGCCCGCGTGTTGGAGTTGCCTATGCGCAGGACCATGCTGATTTACCTTGGCGATTTTTTATTAAGGGCAATAAATATGTAAGCAAGCCCAATAAAATATAACTACATAAATACTTTGTGTGAATACTTATAATTGGCTATTTTATAGATATTTACTATATATAGTCGGCAAGATATGGCGCTGTCCTGCTATTATCGAGTCCCTGAAGCTCATCTTCAACGTTTATCGTTAAAAAAGGCGAGTATATATTTACGATATTCTATTCAATAACTTTCAAAATTACCTTCCAGTAACCTTGTGCCTGTGCTCAGTTCCCATCCAGCAAATTGTTTAATAATGCATTCTAAGGTATGCCCATAGGGCGTTAATTCATAAGTCACTGTTATGGGATTTGTAGTGTTTACAGTCCATGTTATAAGCCCATTAATCTTCAGGTCCTGCAAATCTTTTAATAGCATTTTAGCGCTAAGGCCGTTAATTTGCCTTTGTAAATCGATAAAATTATTTTTTACCATATAGCAGTACACTATTCACTTTTAGCTTCCATTTACCGCTTATAAGGTCCAGCGCGTCCTGTATCGCAAAAAATATTGCTGAGCAATCAGCTTGTTCTTCGGCGAGTATCTTCGTTTCAGGTATTGGTTCAGGAATCGCAAAGGTTTTTCCACTCTATACAAGACATAATTATATAAATACATCTCGATTTCTGCTTTGTAGAATATCCTTTGTCAAATTTCCAAACTTCGACACTACATATACTGCCTTTGGTGAATCAACTAATGGAGGTACGCCAAATCGTAAAACATTCCGTTGATATTTTTATGTTCCTTTTACAAAATCTTATAAAACAGATGGCGATGCCGGTATCATTAAAAAATAACTCATAAGAATAGGAAAAAAACTTAAAGCCGGGAATAAACCACATAGAGTTCTGGGTATCCGACTTATCAATTTGAATACAATTCTATAATAACTTCCTTACCTTTATTGGCTGTAAACAGATAGGCAACCGCCCTTTTTCAGACGGCACGTTGATCGAGTTTATGCAGTATGGTACTTGCAAATGCTGAAGTAATCCGAGATCCCATACTAATGTCCTATTTTAAATAATACTACACAGTAGATTTTTACGCCCCAGATGGGCAGGTACCCGAAGTACACACATACTTTTGCGAATTCATTTTAAGCTATAATAGCCCAACATTTGCGCCCATTACAATCGTATTTCCTGCTATCGCCTATATCTTTCCGCTGCGCTGCAAGGATACCGGCTCTATCAGGGCTAAATAAACACTTTTTGGGTAATTTGATGATTTGGCAATTTGATAATTATATACCAAACGGTATAATAAAACGATCCCCTTAAACTAATATTATTTAATATACCAGTTGGTATATTCCATTTCTTCACACACCGCATTCCCCTCTTCGAGGGGTGGCCGCAGGCCGGGGTGGTTTCCACTCAATATAAACTACAAGTATACCATTTCCATCCTGCCTTGTGCTCCCCAATCCCGCTTGCGGGATTGCCCCTTTGTGCAACCCCGTGTTTTTATTTAAAATGGTAACCTTGTGGCCTTCGTGGTAAAAATACCTGTGGTAAAACAAACAAGTAAGGGCAGCCAAATGGCTGCCCTTACTTGTTATGTATATCGATTAGATTTTAGATCGTTCGATTTTTAGATCTTTCGAATTATCTAATTATCTAATTATCTGACTATCCAATTATCCAACAACCTGACTATCTCTTCAGCGCAAAGTGCGATTTAAACTCACGGGTTACACCGTTCTCGGTAAAGGTTACGGTAAACCAGTAGTCATCCGCAGGCAATGGCCTGCCGGTAAAGGTACCGTCCCACCCTTCGCCGTTCTCTGGGTTGCTGTTCGGGCTCAGTTGTTTCAGCAGCTTGCCGTAACGGTCGAAGATGTAGATCTTCGCATCCGTGCCTGCAAGGCCGATGATGTTCCAGGTGTCGTTATACCCATCCTGGTTCGGGGTAAAGAAGTTCGGGTAGTC
>Ga0308159_1003125_pt1 | contig 17458 bp, 19 predicted proteins | sample PhyCR1_FD_201040 | JGI IMG/M metagenome (GOLD analysis project Ga0308159, IMG submission 201040) | Phyllosphere microbial communities from UC Gill Tract Community Farm, Albany, California, United States - DLSLC.R1 | ecosystem: Host-associated > Plants > Phyllosphere > Unclassified | place: USA... | reverse complement strand
GGAAGATGCCGCCGCGACCTGCGAGATGGAAGATGCCTGGACGCGCCACAATCTCGACTTCCTTTTAGCCCGACAGGCCGCGCAATAAGCCGCCCGTGGGCATGAATCCCGACTTTATACATTCGCCAATTTTTTATAGAGGAACACATCATGACAACGACTTTGAAGACAATTACTGTACTGGGTGCCGGTGGCAAAATGGGCATGCGTATTTCTGCCAATTTCCAGAAAAGCGATTATCAGGTGTTTTACTGCGAGAATTCACCGCGTGCTCAGGAGCAGGTTACCGCGCTGGGTCGCGAGCTGTCCGACGCCGACAGCGTCGTGCCGCACAGTGATGTGGTTATTCTCGCCGTGCCGGACATTGCGCTGGGCGCCGTGTCTACCGCGGTGGTGCCGAAAATGAAATCAGGTGCCGTGCTGCTGACTCTGGACCCCGCCGCGGCCTATGCCAACCTGATTGCCCAACGCGACGACATCAACTACGCCGTGGCGCACCCGTGCCATCCTTCCGTGTTCCTTGAGCGTTACACCAAGGAAGAGCATGCGGATGCCTTTGGCGGTATCGCGGCGATTCAGCACGTTGCCGCCTCTTACGAGCAGGGCAGCGAAGCGGATCGCGCCGAATTGTCGAAAGTGGTCAGCATCATGTACGGCCCGGTCGAGCAGGTTCACTGGGTGACCGTGAAACAGCTGGCTTATCTGGAACCGACGCTTGTGGAAACCGTGGCCTGCATGGTGGGCTCGTTCATGAAAGAAGCGCTGGACGAAACCGTGAAGTCTTGCGGTGTACCGGAAGAAGCGGCCAAGGCAATGCTTTACGGCCACATTCAGATTGCGTTGGCCGTGGCCTTCCGCAGCACCAATCCGTTCTCCGACGCCTGCATGATTGCCATGGAATACGGTCGCGAGAAAATCATCAAGGAAGACTGGAAACAGATCTTTGAAGAAAAAGAGCTGGATATCGTGATTGCCCGCATGCTGAAAATCGACGCCATCAAGCGTTAATCGACATCAGGCTTATCATGCAGTAAAGGCGCAGATCCCTGTGGTCTGCGCCACATCTTCAACTCCCGCCGTGCTGTTTTCTGCTTCGTCCGTGTCATATTGTGGTCATAAAACCTCGAATAGCGTATAAAAAGGCAGAATTTGCCAGGAGAAGTGAGCCCCGGATGGAAAAGCAAACTGTCATTCAAGATAACGAACTGTTGACCGAAATTGCCGTTGCCTATTATCAGGACGAAATTACGCAGGAAGAGATCGCCAAAAAGTTCGGTATTTCACGCATCAAGGTCGGGCGGTTGCTCAAGCGGGCGAAGGAAGAGGGCATCGTCGAGATAAACGTGCGCTATCACCCCGTGTTCAGCACCCGTCTGGAACAGCAGATGCTGGAGCGGTTTCCTATCAAGCGCGCGCTGATTGCGCTCGACCATCAGGATGAAGACGAACAGCGTCGTCAGGTTGCCGCGCTGGTCTCCAACTATCTGGCCTCCACGCTGAAAGACCAGACGGTGGTGACTGTCGGTCAGGGGCGCAACGTTGCGGCCATCGCCGATCATCCCGGCAGTATGCCCGAACGTCAGTGCAAGTTTATCTGCGGGATTGGCGGCACACATCGGCCCGGCGACTCTATCAATGCCGACCACATCAGCCGTCGTCTGGCGAAAAAATTTGGCGGTATCAGCGAAACGCTTTATGCCCCCGCCTATGTCGAAGAAAAATCCCAGCGCGAAGCCTTTATGCGCAACGGCACCATCAATGAAACGCTGGATCGCGCCCGCAAGGCGGATATCGCGCTGGTCGGCATCGGCGACATGAATGAAAACAGTTACATGGTGAAGCTGGGCTGGTTTACGCCGCACGAGATAATCGATGCCAACCTGAATCAGGGCGTAATCGGCGATGTTGCGGGTTATGACTTTTTCAACGCGCAGGGCCAGCACGTAGACACCGTGATGAATGAGCGGGTGATCGGGCTGAGTATCGACGAGCTGCGACAGATCCCGTGCGTGATTGCCATTGCCTCGGAAAATACCAAGGCGCTGGCGATTCTGGGCGCGCTGCGCACCGGCGCTATCGATATCATTGCGACCTCGGCGCTGAATATCCGCACCATCTTGAACATGTCGCAATAACCTCAGACGCGCCTCTACGGGGCAGGCAATGAAAGAAAGCGCCTAGCCCTTTTTGGCCTGCACCAGCCATTTGTCGAGTTCATTGGCAAACTGCTGACGATCGCGCTGGTTCAACGCCGGTGGACCGCCGGTCTGCACGCCGCTGGCGCGCATGGTATCCATGAAATCGCGCATGTTCAGCCGCTCGCGGATGGTTTCGGTCGTGTAACGTTCGCCGCGCGGATTCAGCGCCACGCCGCCTTTCTCGATAACTTCCGCCGCCAGCGGAATATCGGCGGTTATCACCAAATCATCTTTTTCGACGCGTTTGACGATTTCGTTGTCGGCGACGTCAAACCCGGCCTCCACCCGCAGCGTGCGCAAAAACCGCGACGGCGGGGTGCGAATCAGCTGGTTTGCAACCAGCGTCACCATCACGCCCGTGCGATCGGCGGCGCGGAACAAGACCTCTTTGATAACGTTAGGACAGGCATCGGCATCGACCCAGATTTGCATTATTTCGTCTCCGCCAGCCAGTCGCGCGTCGGCAGAAAATCGCGATACAGCGCGGCTTCGGGGCTGTCCGCCTCAGGTTCAAAACCGTATTCCCAACGCACCAGCGGCGGCATCGACATCAAGATGGATTCGGTACGCCCGCCGGTTTGCAGGCCGAACAGCGTGCCGCGATCCCAGACCAGATTAAATTCAACGTAGCGGCCACGGCGATAGAGCTGGAACTGGCGCTCGCGTTCGCCCCAACTCAAGGCTTTACGTTTTTCAACGATAGGCAGATAGGCCTCGGTAAAACCGTTGCCGACGGCCTGCATAAAGGCGAAACACTGGTTGAAATCGGGGGTGTTGAGGTCGTCGAAGAACAGGCCGCCAATGCCACGCGCCTCATTGCGATGCTTGATAAAGAAGTAGTCATCACACCACTTCTTGTACTTCGGATAGACATCGTCGCCAAACGGCGCGCAGAGGTCGGCTGCGGTCTGGTGCCAGTGACGGGCATCTTCCTCAAAGCCGTAGTAGGGCGTCAGGTCGAAACCCCCGCCAAACCACCACACCGGATCTTCGCCGGGTTTTTCGGCAATAAAGAAGCGCACATTGGCATGGCTGGTCGGGATATAGGGACTTAACGGGTGAATAACCAGAGACACGCCCATCGCCTGGAAACTGCGGCCCGCCAGCTCGGGACGGTGCGCCGTGGCGGAGGCCGGAAGGGTTGCTCCGGAAACATGGGAGAAGTTTACGCCCGCCTGCTCAAACACCGCGCCTTGGGTCAGAACCCGGCTCTGGCCACCGCCGCCTTCTTCTCTCACCCAGTTATCCTGTTTGAACTGCGCGCGGCCATCGGCGGCGGCCAGCTGTTGGCAAATGCGGTCTTGCAGGGAGAGCAGAAAGGCTTTTACTTGGTCGATATCGGGTAATGGATTCACGGGCAAACTCATAATCTGGCGGACAAAGAGGGCGACATTATAGCCCTAAATGCCCGCCGTTTTGCACCGTTAGCGCGGTTTTCGCTCGTTGGCATCGAAATAGGCGAAGAAATTGATGATGCCCTGTGAAATCGCCCCGGCAATCTCCTGACGGAAGGCCGTAGTGCTCAGCAACTGTTCTTCCTGATGATTGGTAATGAACGAGGTTTCGACCAGAATCGACGGAATCGACGGCGATTTCAGCACGGCAAACGCCGCCTGTTCAGTCTGCTGACTGTGCAGATGGTGAATCGGGCGAATGCGGTCAAGCACGTGGTGGCCGAGTGTCAGACTGTTTTTGATGGTATCCGTCTGGACTAGATCAAACAGCACCTGTTGCAGATAGTTGTTGTCGGCATCTTTGTATTTCGCGCCCGCGACCAGATCGGCATCATTCTCCTTGTTCATCAGATACTTCGCCATCGTGCTGCTGGCGCCGCGATTGGAGAGGGCAAACACGGACGCGCCACTGGCTTCCGGGCTGGTAAAACCGTCGGCATGAATCGAGACAAAGAGGTCGGCCTGATGCTGGTGGGCAATTTCAACACGCTGATAAAGCGGGATAAAATGGTCCGCCTCGCGGGTCAGCTTGACCTCGATGTTCGGATGGCTGGAAAGATGCTCACGCACGTAGTTGGCAATTTCCAGCACCACATGTTTCTCTTCCGAGCCTTCATGACCCACCGCGCCCGAATCAATCCCGCCGTGGCCCGGATCGATCATCACCAGCTTTTTTGCGCCGGGCGGTTTGGGTTTCGGGGCGGTTTTGGTGATGTGTTCGCTCTGCTGGGCTTTTGCAAAACGGCTGCCGAAGGCACCGAATGCCAGCCCGAGGCCGGAGAGCAGCACCTGACGCCGGGTTGCCGAACGAGGAAGCGGTTGGAAATGGAGAAATTTATTCAGTGGATTAAGCATCGGTCCGCAGCCCTTAAATAAAGCAGAATGCGGATGTTATATAGTATCCATTCAGCATAATCGACAGCAGAACTATTGCTGGTTATTAACAATGTCGGCATTTTTAACATTTATACAGCCTGATATTTTCCTGAGTATTTTTAGTTTTGTGATTAATCGCGCAACACTCAGAGAAAAAACTTGTATCGGAAAGTTAAAAAGTCGGCCAACCGACCTAAAAGCAGGCATTTTGATATTGCGTCTCCAGCAGATCCCGCGATAATCAATAAATAACTAATTGACAGCGGCGAAGAGTGATGGAAATTCGCGTATTTAAACAAGAAGACTTTGAAGAAGTGCTGACTATCTGGGAGCGTTGCGACCTGCTGCGTCCGTGGAATGACCCTGAACTGGATATCGAACGCAAGCTCAACCACGACCCGGAGCTGTTTCTGGTCGCGGAAGTCAGTGGCGAAGTGGTGGGCACGGTGATGGGCGGCTACGACGGTCATCGCGGCTCGGCCTACTATCTGGGCGTTCATCCTGAATATCGCGGTCGCGGCATTGCCAACGCCCTGATGAATCGACTGGAAAAAAAACTGATTGCTCGCGGCTGCCCAAAGATAAATCTGATGGTGCGCGCCGAAAACGATGCCGTGATAAGCATGTATGAAAAGCTGGACTACGAAGTGGTAGAGAGTATCAGCCTCGGCAAGCGACTGATTGTCGACCAGGAATACTGATTCTGCCTGCTTTCCCCCCTCCGCGTTCACGGTGAACGGGAGGGGGACGGCTATTTGCCCCTTTAATTGATGACGGTGATTCTCTTCACGTCAATCTCTTCCGAATTCCAGTCTTTATCGATTTCCCCTTCAAGGCGAACTTTGTCTTTGGGTGAAACGTTCTGGCCTTTCCAGCGATCGTCATCAATATCGGCGGTCAACGTGCCCGTTGCATCCCGGAAAAGATATTTTTCGTCACCGGTGCGTTTCTCTATGTGTCCTTCCAGACGAATCCATTGGTCATCTTTGAGGTTTTTAACGTCTTTAACGCTGCCAAGTGACGCGTTATCGCCGGTGAAGCCGCCTTTTCCCTGCGTTTGAGGAGCACTTGGGTCGTTAAATCCACCGCTGTTCTGCGCCAATGCAGGTAGGGAGGCGAGTGCAATCACGCTTGCCAGAGCTATCTTCTTCATCATAATAGTCATCCTTAATTTCAAGTATCAGTCATCAATAAGCGACCTGATTGAACCTGTTAAGCAAGTCATAACCTGTCGCCTTGATAAACAGTAAAGCACAAGGTTCTTAACCGGTTCTTAAGTTGACTTAATTTATGATTAATAAGACAGTGCGACGACGCGTACCCGGTTAAAAGAGAACAGAATAGGCCGGGGTCAACTGCGTGCTGCCACCGAGTGTCGACACGCCGTCGAGTGTCATTAATGTTTGAGGAAGAGTTTTCCAGGCCATGAATCCTGACGATTACAACAGCCACGGCATGCTCCGTCTGCCGCTGTGGTTTTGGGCAATATTGGTGCTACAGGCGCGCACCTGGCTGGTGTTTGTCATGGCGGGCGCGTCGAGACAGCAGGGCAGTGATCTGCTTTCGCTGCTTTATCCTGACCGTCAGTCATTCTGGTACGGAATCTGTCTGGGTTTGCCGCCCGCGCTGATTTTCCTGCTGAGTGGTCGCCGTCACCTCTGGCCGAAAGTGTGGCAAATGGGGTATTGGCTGCTGCTGGCCGGGATGTTTATCACCTTTGCGCTTCAGGGGCTTGGCCTGTGGCAGTCGATGGACGAGCCGAACGTGCTGGATATCGTGCTGGCATTGCTGGATGCGGGCGCGCTGGGTTACTGGCTGCTGAGCCGCCGTCTGCGCGCCTGTTTTGACGAAGAACGCCGCCTGGTTTAAGCCTCTCTATTTTGCGCGCGACGGCCAACGTTGCCCTCAAGGATAAGGTTTGCGGCACTTTTTTGCGTAATCAGACTCCAACGGTTCAACACGATGAAACATGCGATGACTATCAAGGAGTGTAATACATGACTTTCCGCCCACTGTTACTGGCGCTGCCTCTTATGCTGACGGGCTGTTCGACGATGGCCAACATGCATGCGCCCAGCTGGTCCAGCTTCAATCCGCTGAACTGGTTTGGCAGCAGCCTCGAGGTGACCGAACAGGGCGTAGGCAAGCTGAATGCCGCGACGCCACTGACGGAAAGCGCCGTGAATGACGGACTCGACGGCGATTATTCGCTGCGCAACGGCATGTCGATGAGCGACGGCAAAATGCACGCCTTCTATGAAGCGATGGACGGCAAAACCGTGAAGCTTGTGGTTTCCGGCGAGCCGAAAGGCAAGGTGCAAACTATCGAGGTCCGCGACGCCGAAATCGCAAGCGAGTGGGGCGTTAAAATCGGTACGCCATTTAGTTCGCTCTACAGCAAAGCCTTCGATGCCTGTCAGAAAGGCAAGGGCGACGACGCCCGCAATGTCGAGTGCTACGCGCCCAATAGCCAGCACGTCACTTATATCTTTAGCGGTGTGTGGGACGGCCCGGACGAGCTGATGCCGGCCGATGAAAATCTGAAAACGTGGAAGGTCAGCAAAATCGTCTGGCACGCCACGCCTCGCCTTCCTTGAGAAGTCTCTCCGGTCACTGACGTAGGTGACCGGATATTTCCTCCCGAACGCTGGGCCTTTGTACTGTATTCGCCTTTTTTAGCAGCCCTGTTCAGGGCATATCGTCCTTCCAGCCCGTTCTTCTGAAGTTCCGCTGACTGCAATTCCCCCTTGATGTGCATGGCTTATAGCTTTTGATGCTTGCAAATCACCAAACGATATATAAAACCGTTACTGGTCTTCACCGAGTTATAAATACACTGTCGGAACGGATGATTGAAACCGCCTTGCTCAATGCGGCGCTTTCATTCATCCGTGATAAACCCGGACGGTGCTTTTTTACGTCCTGAACCGCTTCCTTGACAGGGCAGAGAATGACAAACACATCGGTAAAGAATAGGGCGTTAAAAGGTGCGTGTGCCTTGCTGCTGATTGCCGGTGGGATGGCTTCTGCCTCTGCAACCGAATTGCTCAACAGTTCCTACGATGTCTCGCGGGAACTGTTTGCCGCGCTGAATCCGCCGTTTGAACAACAGTGGGCGCAGCAAAACAATGGCGATAAACTCGTAATAAAACAGTCGCATGCGGGGTCATCCAAACAGGCGCTGGCTATCCTTCAGGGATTGAAGGCCGACGTGGTGACCTACAATCAAATCACGGATGTGCAGATTCTGCACGACCGCGGGGATCTGGTTGCGGCTAACTGGCAAAGCCGTTTACCGAACAACAGTTCGCCGTTTTATTCGACCATGGCGTTTCTGGTGCGCAAGGGAAACCCCAAAAATATTCACGGCTGGGACGACCTGACGCGCGACAACGTGAAACTGGTGTTTCCTAATCCGAAGACGTCGGGCAATGGCCGCTATACCTATCTGGGTGCCTGGGGCGCGTTCAATCTCGCCGATAACAGGAATGTGGCGCAAACGCGCGAAAAAATGGCCCGGCTTATCGGGAATGTCGAAGTGTTCGATACCGGCGGGCGCGGCGCAACCACGACTTTTGTCGACCGCGGGCTGGGCGATGTGCTGATCACCTTCGAATCCGAAGCCAACAATATTCGCGACCAGTATGGCGCAGACAAGTATGAAGTGATTATTCCGCCGGTCGATATTCTGGCGGAATTCCCGGTGGCCTGGGTCGATAAAAACGTGGCCCGAAACGGCACCGAAAAGGCAGCGAAAGCTTATCTGAACTATTTGTGGAGTCCTGAAGCGCAGAAAATCATTACCCGTTTCAGCTACCGCGTGTATGACAAGCAGGTCATGGAACAGGCGAAGGGGCAATTCCCGCCGACCCAGCTGTTTAACGTTGAAGATCAATTTGGAGGATGGCCAGAAGTGATGAAAACCCATTTCGAAACCGGCGGTGAGCTGGATAAACTGATCGCGCAGGGACATCCGTAATGCTGTTGTCTACCAAACGCGTATTACCCGGCTTTACCCTGAGCCTCGGCAGCAGCCTGCTGTTCGTCTGTCTGGTTCTGCTGTTGCCGCTCAGCGCCCTGATTATTCAGCTGTCGCACATGACGCTGGCCCAGTATTGGGCCGTCGTCACGGATGCACAGGTGGTGGCCGCCTATAAAGTGACTCTACTGTCTGCGGGTGTCGCCAGCCTGTTCAACTGCTTCTTCGGCATGTTGATGGCATGGATCCTGACCCGCTACGAGTTTCCGGGCAAAACCATTCTCGACGGCCTGATGGACCTGCCTTTCGCACTGCCGACGGCGGTTGCCGGTCTTACGCTGGCGGGCCTGTTTTCGGTCAACGGTTTTTACGGCCAGTGGCTTGCGCAGTTCGACATCAAGGTGGCCTACACCTGGCTCGGAATTGCCGTGGCAATGGCATTCACCAGCATTCCTTTCGTGGTGCGCACCGTGCAGCCCGTGCTGGAAGAGCTGGGGCCGGAGTACGAAGAGGCCGCCGAAACGCTGGGTGCCTCCCGCTGGCAGAGTTTCCGCCGCGTAGTGTTGCCCGAACTGATGCCGTCGCTGATGGCCGGTACGGCGCTGTCATTCACCCGCAGCCTCGGCGAATTTGGCGCGGTTATTTTCATCGCCGGAAACATTGCCTGGAAAACCGAAGTGACCTCGCTGATGATTTTCGTGCGTCTGCAACAGTTTGACTATGCGGCGGCGAGCGCCATTGCTTCCGTGATCCTTGCCGCTTCGCTGATTCTGCTGTTTGCCATCAACACCTTGCAGAGCCGCTATGGCCGTCGTCTGGGAGGCCAGTAATGTCACAGGTTTCGCAATATGAAGACACGGCCCCGCGCCGTATCGACTGGCTGAAATGGTCCCTTATCGGCCTCGGTACGATGATTTGCGTGCTGCTGCTGGTGGTGCCGTTGATAACTATTTTCGTCGAGGCGTTGTCTGACGGCGTCGCGGCGGTGGGTAAAAATCTCGCCGATCCGGATATGCTGCACGCCATCTGGCTGACCGTGCTGATTGCGCTTATCACGGTGCCGGTCAATCTGGTGTTTGGTACGCTGCTGGCCTGGCTGGTGGCGCGCTTCGATTTTCGCGGCCGTCAGTTGCTGCTCACGCTAATCGATATTCCGTTCGCCGTCTCGCCGGTGGTCGCCGGTCTGCTTTATCTGTTGTTCTATGGCAGCAACGGACCGCTTGGCGGCTGGCTGGACGCGCATAATCTGCAAATCATGTTTGCCTGGCCGGGCATGGCGATGGTGACCATTTTCGTGACCTGTCCTTTTGTCATTCGTGAACTGGTGCCGGTGATGTTAAGTCAGGGCAGCCAGGAAGATGAAGCCGCCGTGCTGCTTGGCGCGTCCGGCTGGCAGATGTTCCGCCGTGTTACGCTGCCGAACATCCGCTGGGCGCTGCTCTACGGCGTGGTGCTGACCAATGCGCGTGCAATTGGTGAATTCGGTGCAGTGTCTGTGGTGGCCGGGGCGATCCGCGGCGAGACTTACACACTGCCTTTACAGGTTGAATTATTGAATCAGGATTACAACGTCGCCGGCTCCTTTACCGCCGCTGCGCTACTGACCCTGTTGGCAATCGTCACACTATTTCTGAAAAGCGGTTTGCAGTGGCGCCTGGCGCGTACCAACGACCGTCTTGAGCGGGAGGGAAACAATGAGCATTGAAATTAACGGTATCAACAAGTTTTTTGGTCGCACCAAGGTGCTCAATGATATCTCGCTCGATATTCCTTCCGGCCAGATGGTGGCGCTGCTCGGGCCTTCCGGCTCGGGGAAGACTACCTTGCTGCGCATTATTGCCGGTCTGGAAAACCAGAGTTCGGGCAATCTGAGCTTCCACGGCAAAGATGTGTCCCGGTTGCACGCGCGTGACAGGCAGGTAGGTTTTGTGTTCCAGCATTATGCGCTGTTCCGCCATATGACCGTGTTCGACAACATCGCCTTTGGCCTGACCGTCCTGCCGCGCCGCGAACGTCCCAACGCCGCCGCCATCAGGCAGAAGGTCACCAAACTGCTGGAAATGGTGCAGCTTGGCCATCTCGGCAACCGTTTCCCGGCCCAGCTTTCCGGGGGGCAGAAGCAGCGTGTGGCGCTGGCCCGTGCGCTGGCGGTCGAGCCTCAGATTCTGCTGCTCGACGAACCTTTCGGCGCGCTGGATGCGCAGGTGCGTAAAGAGCTGCGCCGCTGGCTGCGTCAGTTGCATGAAGAGTTGAAGTTCACCAGCGTCTTTGTCACCCATGACCAGGAAGAGGCGATGGAAGTGGCCGACCGCGTGGTGGTGATGAGTCAGGGCAATATCGAGCAGGTGGGCGCACCGATTGAAATCTGGCGCGAGCCGTCTACCCGTTTCGTGCTGGAATTTATGGGCGAAGTGAACAAGATTGGCGGCGAAATTCGCGGCTCGCAGCTGTATGTGGGCCAGCATCACTGGCCGCTGTCGATAACGCCGCTGCATCAGGGTCAGGTCGATGTTTTCCTGCGTCCGTGGGAAATGGACATTACGCCGCAGGCAACCGCCCGTTGCCCGCTGCCGGTGCAGGTGCTGGAGGTCAGTCCGCGCGGCCATTTCTGGCAGTTGACCGTGCAGCCGCAAGGCTGGCATGACGAGCCGATTTCCGTGGTGCTGAACGAAGTCTCCGATAATCGTGCACCACAGCGCGGCGATCGCTTCTTTGTGGGTGGGTTGAATGGCCGTATTTACGCAGGCGATCAACAATTGCAGTCGGTTGAATTGGCGAGAACGGCTTAATAGTTTTAATATTCTTAAACTTTAATTATTATGCTTAAAAAAAGGGCGGTGATTACCGCCCTTTTTATCGTCTTATAAACAACTATTCATTTTAGTATAGGGTCTATATCCGAAAGATATATCCAACTGAAATAAGGCAGCCACGTGAGCACGCTCGAACAATTTATCGGTAATACGCCTCTGGTGCGTTTACAGCGACTGTCAAAGGATCTTGATAGCGAAATTTGGGTCAAACTGGAAGGCAATAACCCGGCGGGATCGGTCAAGGATCGCGCCGCGCTGTTTATGATTGAACAGGCCGAAAAGCGCGGCGAAATCCGGCCCGGCGACACGCTGATTGAGGCGACCAGCGGCAACACCGGCATCGCGCTGGCGATGATTGCGGCGGTGAAAGGCTACAGACTCAAGCTGTTGATGCCCGAAAACATGAGCATGGAAAGGCAGGCCGCGATGCGCGCCTACGGAGCCGAACTGTTGCTGGTCAGCCGCGAGCAGGGCATGGAAGGCGCGCGCGATTTGGCGCAGGCGATGGCCGGGAAAGGCGAGGGCAAGGTTCTCGACCAGTTCAACAATACCGACAACTCGCTGGCCCACTTTATGACCACCGGTCCCGAAATCTGGCAGCAGACGGCAGGACGCATTACGCATTTCGTTTCCAGTATGGGCACCACCGGCACCATTTCGGGCGTCGGGCGCTATTTAAAGGTGCAGCGCCCCGAGGTGCAGATTATCGGCCTGCAACCTGCCGAAGGCAGCAGCATTCCGGGCATTCGCCGCTGGCCGCAGGCTTATCTGCCGGGCATTTATCGCCCGGAGCTTATCGATGAAGTGATAGACATGGCACAGACGGAAGCCGAAGTGACCATGCGTTTGCTGGCGCAGCAGGAAGGCATTTTCTGCGGCGTAAGTTCAGGCGGTGCGGTAGCGGGCGCTATCCGTGTTGCACAACATAATCCGGGGTCGGTGATCGTCGCCATCATCTGCGATCGGGGCGATCGCTATCTCTCCACCGGCGTTTTTGGTTAAATACGCTGATATTCTGTTGCCGAAGTGGGTTAAAGAGTAAAAATAGAGTAAATGAGGCTGCGGCGTGACAGGATAGGGGTAAAAATGAGCGCAATTTTGTTAGGCGGAAAAAAACCATGAAAATTCTGTTAGTCGACGACGACCTCGAGCTGGGCACGATGCTTAGCGAATACCTGATTGCCGAAGGCTTTGACGCCAATCTGGTACTGAGCGGCAAGGCGGGCGTCGAAGGCGCCATGTCGGGCGAATACAGCGCCATGATCCTCGATATCATGCTGCCGGACATGAGCGGTATCGACGTGCTGCGTCAGGTACGCAAAAACAGCCGCCTGCCGATCATCATGCTGACCGCCAAGGGCGACAACATCGACCGCGTCATCGGCCTCGAGATGGGCGCCGACGACTATATGCCGAAACCCTGCTATCCGCGCGAGCTGGTGGCGCGTCTGCGTGCCGTCCTGCGCCGCGTTGAAGAGCAGCAGGATACTCATTCCGACTCATCCAGCATTACCTATGGTGATCTGACGCTGAACCCGGCGACCCGCAGCAGTGAATGGCAAGGCGTGGCTTTTGACCTGACCGCCTCCGAGTTTAATCTGCTTGAATTACTGCTGCGTTCCCCCGAGCGCGTGGTGTCGAAAGACGAGCTGTCCGAAAAGGGGCTGGGCCGTCCGCGTGAAGCCTACGACCGCAGCATTGACGTGCATATCAGCAACATTCGTCAGAAGCTGGCTTCGCTCAACGGCGGTGACGTAATGACTATCGAAACGGTGCGAAGCATTGGCTATCGAATCAGATAAACGCCTGCGCGGCAGGCTGTTCTGGAAAATACTGCTGGGTTACTGGGTGACATTTATCATCATGACCCAGCTGCTGTGGGCGGTATTCACTTTTTATTACCACCACGAACCGCCAGAAAGCGGCATTGCGCGGCGCTTTGTCAAAATGCAGGTGACCTCGGCGGTGTCAACCCTGCAAAGCGGCGGTCTGCCTGCCCTGAATGCCATGATGGCAAAATGGCCCGAGGATGACCGGCATTTACTGACGATAGAACCTTCCATGATTCCGGTGCAGGGACAAACCCTTAGCGATCTCGAACCCGGAAAAACGCCCGATGAAATTGTCGAGTTTGTGCAAACGCCGAGCGGACAGGGCTATCGCCTGCATTATAACGTCGAAGGTTTGCTCGACAAATATCGACCCGAACGAGAAAAACACGTGTTTAATATGCCGCCTCCGTTTTTATGGATAGGAGGCATTGGTGGACTGCTGTTCAGCGCCATGCTGGCCTGGAATCTAACCCGTCCGATGCTGCAAATGCGTCAGGCGTTTGGTCGCGTGTCGCAGGGCGATTTGTCGGTGCGGCTGTTCTCCACCATGGGGCGACGTCACGATGAGCTTTCCGAGGTTGCCCGCGATTTCGACTCGATGGCGGAGCGGTTGCAGGTGCTGGTCAAAGCCCGTGAAGAGCTGCTGCACGATGTGTCTCATGAATTGCGCTCGCCCCTGGCCCGTTTGCAGTTGGCCATTGGTCTGGCGCGGCAGAATCCGCAAAATGTCGAAACCTCGCTCAAGCGTATCGAGCATGAGGCAGGGCGGCTGGACAAGATGATTGGCGAACTGCTGGCGCTGTCGCGCACCGAACACAGCATCATGCCCGACGAAGAGTATTTCGACCTCCACGGACTGGTCGAGGCCGTGGTCAACGATGCGCGTTACGAAGCGCAGTTGCCGGGCGTCGAGATTGTGCTGAAGTGCAATGAACAGAACGAAGAAGACTATACCGTCAAGGGCAATGCCGAGCTGATGCGTCGCGCCGTGGACAATGTCGTGCGCAATGCGCTGCGTTTTTCGGCCAGAGGGCAGACTATCAACGTGTCGCTCACTTCCCGTGAGGATTATCTTTGCGTCGAAGTGGCGGATCAGGGGCCGGGCGTCGAAGAAGACAAGCTCTCGAGCATCTTTGATCCCTTCGTGAGAGTAATGTCTCCGCTTTCAGGCAAAGGCTACGGCCTTGGGCTTGCGATCACCCGTAAGGTGATGGTGGCGCACCACGGGAAAATCGAAGCGCGTAACGGCTCGCCGAGAGGGCTTATTATCGACCTCAAGGTGCCGCACTGGAAAAGTCTGGTGTAAAGCGGCAGTCCGCTTTCCGGTTTCCAAAAAAAAGGCAAAAAAAAACGGCGCAATCAGCGCCGTTTTTCATTGGAAGCGAATCACTTTCTGATGCGGATGATCGGGGTCTCACCGACAACAACGCTACCAGACAGCTTAATCAGCTCTTTAATCTCATCCATGTTAGAGATAACAACCGGAGTCAGGGTCGACTTGGCTTTTTCTTCCAGCAGGGCCAGATCAAACTCGATAATCAAATCGCCTTTCTTCACGCGCTGCCCTTCCTCGGCGATGCGCTTGAAACCTTCACCCTTCAGCTCGACGGTGTCGATACCGAAGTGAACAAACAGCTCGATGCCGCTGTCGGATTCGATTGAGAAAGCATGGTTAGTTTCAAAGATTTTACCGATGGTACCATCAACAGGTGCGACGATTTTGTTGCCCGCTGGTTTGATGGCGATACCATCACCGACGATTTTCTCGGCAAAAACCACATCGGGTACATCTTCAATATTGACAATTTCACCAGACAGCGGCGCAACAATTTCAATTGTACCGACGTCTTTCTTATCATCAGAAACCAATGATTTTAATTTATCGAACAAACCCATGATCTTCTCCTAAGCATTAATTTGGGCAGCTTTCCAGCAACGCGCAATTAGCAGAGTGTTTTCTCTTCAATGAATTTGTTGACCAAATTCATCAACTCTTGCGCCGTAGGTTGGGCTAGAGCCTCTTCTGCCAGCGCCTTCACATCTTCGAAGTTTGTATTACGAATAATTTTCTTGATGCGTGGGATTGAGATAGCGCTCATGCTGAACTCATCCAGACCCATGCCCAATAAGAGAAGTGTAGCACGTTCGTCACCTGCTAGCTCTCCACACATGCCCGTCCACTTTCCTGCGGCGTGTGAGGCATCGATAACCTGCTTGATAAGGGCAAGCACCGAAGGGGACATCGGATTATAAAGATGAGAAATCAGTTCATTACCGCGATCTACTGCCAGAGTATACTGGGTAAGGTCATTTGTACCAATACTGAAGAAATCGACTTCTTTCGCCAGATGGTGAGCGATAACCGCAGCCGCCGGTGTTTCCACCATCACGCCCACTTCAATCGTCTCGTCAAAGGCTTTGGCTTCATCGCGCAGTTGCGCTTTCAGCAGTTTCAGCTCGGCGTTCAGCTCGCGCACTTCTTCAACGGAAATCACCATCGGGAACATGATACGCAGTTTGCCGAACGCGGAAGCACGCAGAATCGCACGTAATTGGTCGTGAAGGATTTCCTTGCGATCCAGACAGATACGAATGGCGCGCCAGCCCAGGAACGGGTTCTCTTCCTTCGGCAGGTTCATGTACGGCAACTCTTTGTCGCCGCCGATATCCATGGTGCGCACAATAACAGCCTGTGAGCCCATCGCCTCGGCCACGGCTTTGTAGGCCTGGAACTGCTCTTCTTCGGTCGGCAGGCTGTCGCGGTCCATAAACAGGAATTCGGTGCGATACAGACCCACGCCTTCCGCGCCGTTGCGCTCTGCACCGGCGACGTCGCGCACGGTACCGATGTTGGCGCAGACTTCAACCTGATGGCCGTCAAGCGTGATAGCAGGCAGATCTTTCAGCTTGGCCAGCTCGTCTTTTTCGCTGACATACTGGCTGTAATCGGCTTTCAGCTCTTCGATAACTTCCGGCGTCGGGTTGAGATAGATTTTATTGTTTACGGCGTCGAGAATCAGATAATCGCCGTTTTTCACCTGCTTGGTGACATCACTGGTGCCAACGATGGCCGGGAGTTCAAGAGAACGCGCCATGATGGAGGTGTGCGACGTACGGCCGCCCAAATCGGTGATGAAACCCAGTACCTTGTTCAGGTTCAGCTGCGCGGTTTCGGAAGGGGTCAAATCGGTGGCAACCAGAATCACTTCATCCTGAATGGAGCCGAGATCGATGATGGGCATGCCCAGAATATTGCGCAGCAGGCGTTTGCCGATGTCGCGCACGTCGGCGGCGCGCTCTTTCAGGTATTCGTCGTCAAGCTCTTCCAGCGCCTTGGCCTGGCCTTCGATAACGGAGTAGGCGGCGGCGTCGGCAGAGGACTTGTCATCTTTGATGAGGGCTATGATTTCTTGTTCTAGCTCTTCGTCTTCCAACAACATGATGTGGCCTTCGAAGATGGCTTCTTTCTCTTCACCGAAGGTCTCGCCGGCTTTGGTCTTGATCGTTTCCAGCTGTGCAGAGGCTTTCGCACGGCCAGACAGAAAACGTTCAACTTCCTGATCGACTTGCTCAGGAGAGATTTTTTTCCGGTCGATGACAATTTCATCTTCCTTCAGCAACAACGCCTTGCCGAAAGCAATACCGGGAGATACTAAAATGCCTGAAATCATAACCCTACCTTTCTGTTGACTGGTGTTAACTCTTCGGAAACCGTTCAGGACATTGTTACAGCATTAAGTTTTTATACTTGTAAGTGATTGACTTAAAAGGTTTAAGACTTAGAGAGTAAAACGTCCTGTTACTGTCTCTCTGACCAAGCTTCTTATTCGAGCTCTGCCATCAGTTTTACCAAGTGCTCGACGGCTTTCTGCTCGTCTTCGCCTTCAGCGGAAAGGGTCACCACGGTGCCCTGAGTCAGACCCAGAGTTTGCAGCTTGAACAGGCTTTTGGCGCTGGCACTTTTTCCGTTCGAGGTCACGGTAATGTCTGAAGTGAAACCTTTTGCTTCCTTCACAAATTGTGCAGCAGGACGAGTATGCAGACCATTTGGAGCAGTAATAGTGACTTCTTGCTGGAACATTGATGTTTCCCCAACTTAATTTAAAGTAATGTTGTGGAGCTAAAGTTTAGTCCATAGACCTTGCTTTAGCCTGTGAGATTCGCACCTGATGATGGTTCAGAGGCAAACTTCGATGCAACGGGAAGAGCGAAAACCCGCATGAAGAAACAGTATTGCCAGCCCCATGCAAAATCTTTTCCGTTCCTTTTCCATTATGCCGCTATTTACCTTGCTGTAACAAATCGG
>Ga0308159_1003123_pt1 | contig 17470 bp, 14 predicted proteins | sample PhyCR1_FD_201040 | JGI IMG/M metagenome (GOLD analysis project Ga0308159, IMG submission 201040) | Phyllosphere microbial communities from UC Gill Tract Community Farm, Albany, California, United States - DLSLC.R1 | ecosystem: Host-associated > Plants > Phyllosphere > Unclassified | place: USA... | reverse complement strand
CGCCGCGTCGCGGTCGAAGTCGAGCGCGCCGTTGGTCTCGGCGAAGTGGTAGTGCGAGCCGACCTGGATCGGCCGGTCGGCGGTGTTCTTGACCACCACCGTCAGCGTGCGGCGGCCGGGGTTGAGGTCGTGGTCGCCCGCGTCGATCAGCAGTTCACCGGGGATCGTCATCGCCGAGCTCCGTTCAGGCGAGGCCGCCGAGCAGCGCCGCGCCCAGCAGCGCCACGGCCGCGCCGGCGATGCGCGGCACCCAGCGGTTGGCATGGCGCAGCGCATAACCCAGGCCGATGCCGGCCACGTGCAGCAGCGCCGTGGCCGCCACCATGCCGGCCAGCGTGAGCGCAGCATCCGATTCGCCGGCCAGCTCGTGGCCGTGGGCGATGCCGTGGAAGACGGCGAACACACCGACCAGCGTCGCGGCGGCCAACGCCGGCAGGCGCTTTTGCGTGAGCACCAGCAGGCCGAGCACCAGCAGCGAGGCCGCGATCATCGGCTCGACCGCCGGCAGCTGCACGCCGGCCAGCCCCATCGCCGCACCGACCAGCAGCATGGCGACGAAGCCCAGCGGCGCCCACAGCAGGTCGGCGCCGCGGCGCGCCACCAGCGCGCTCCACAGGCCCACCGCCACCATGGCAGCCAGGTGGTCGAGGCCGGTCAGCGGGTGCATGAAGCCGGCGGCAAAGCCATGGTGCAGGCCGGCGTCGGCGCCCGTGTGGGCGAAGGCGGGCAGGGCGATGGCGCTGGCGAGCGCAACGGCGGCGACGCGGGCAGGGCGGGTGAGGGGCATGGGTCGGTCTCCGGGGGAATCAGGCAATCGGCTGGTGCACGGTCACGAGCTTCGTGCCGTCGGGAAAGGTCGCTTCGACCTGGATGTCGGGGATCATCTCGGGCACCCCCTCCATCACGTCGTCGCGCGTCAGGACGGCGCGGCCCTCGCTCATCAGCGCCGCGACCGTCTTGCCGTCGCGCGCGCCTTCCATGACGGCCGCCGAGATCAGCGCCACCGCCTCGGGGTAGTTCAGCTTCAGTCCCCGGGCCTTGCGCCGCTCCGCCAGCAGTGCGGCGGTGAAGATCAGGAGCTTGTCTTTCTCTCTGGGAGTCAATTCCATATCGCTGGGCTCGATGTTGCTTCGCTGTGATCGCGAGGCATTATGGGCAACGACGCGTCCTTGCAACAGTCGTGCCGCGCGCCGGCTTCGGCATGGAATGTGCACCGCAATGGTGTGCCCCCCGAGTCCGCCCCCGCCATCGATCCGCGCGACGCCGCCCGCGAGGACGCGCCGCAGCGCATCGTCAAGGTCCGGCGCGACTACAACAGCTGGGTCGGCAGCGAGACGCTGGAGGACTACGCGCTGCGCTTCACGCCGCAGCGCTTTCGCAAATGGTCGGAATGGCGCGTGGCCAACACCGCCTTCGGGGCGGCGTCCTTCCTGATCCTGGAGGCCGTGGGCGCCACGCTGCTGGTGCAGTACGGCTTCGCGAACGCCTTCTGGGCCATCGTGGCGACGGGGCTCATCATCTTCCTGGCCGGCTGGCCGATCAGCGTCTATGCCGCGCGCTATGGCGTCGACATGGACCTGCTCACGCGCGGGGCGGGTTTCGGCTACATCGGCTCGACCATCACCTCGCTGATCTACGCCAGCTTCACCTTCATCTTCTTCGCGCTCGAGGCGGCGGTGATGGCCTATGCGCTCGAGCTCGCGCTGGGCATCCCGCCGGCCTGGGGCTACCTGGTATGCGCGCTGGTCGTCATCCCGCTGGTCACGCACGGCGTGTCGGCCATCAGCAGCCTGCAACTGTGGACGCAGCCGATCTGGTTGCTGATGCTGGTGGTGCCCTTCGGCTTCGTGTTGATGCGCGATCCCGGTGCATTCGCAGGCATTACGCACTATGCCGGGGACCGCAAAGGGTCGGCCGGCTTCAATCTGCACCTCTTCGGTGCGGCATTGACGGTCGGCATCGCGCTCATCACGCAGATGGGCGAGCAGGCCGACTACCTGCGCTTCATGCCGGCACGCACCGCCGCCAACCGGGGCCGCTGGTGGCTGGGCGTGATGGCCGGTGGCCCGGGCTGGGTGGTGCTCGGCGTGGTCAAGATGCTGGGGGGCGCGCTGCTGGCCTACCTGGCCATCACCCACATGGTGCCGACCGAGCGCGCCGTGGACCCGAACCAGATGTACCTCGCCGCCTACGAGTACGTGTTCCCGCACTACGGATGGGCGGTGGCGGCCACCGCGCTCTTCGTGGTGATCTCGCAGCTCAAGATCAACGTGACGAACGCCTACGCGGGCTCGCTGGCCTGGAGCAACTTCTTCTCGCGTGTCACGCACAGCCATCCGGGGCGCGTGGTGTGGGTGGTGTTCAACGCGCTCATCGCCTTCATGCTGATGGAGATGAACGTGTTCGAGGCCCTGGGCGACGTGCTGGGCCTGTACGCCAACATCGCCATCGCCTGGATGATGGCGGTGGTGGCCGACCTCGTGGTCAACAAGCCGCTGGGCCTGTCGCCGCCGGGCATCGAGTTCAAGCGCGCGCACCTGTGGGACATCAATCCGGTGGGCGTGGGCGCGATGGTGCTGGCCTCGGCGCTGTCCATCACCGCACACCTGGGCGTGTTCGGGCCGCTGGCGCAGTCCTTCTCGGCCGTGATCGCGCTGGGCACGGCCTTCGTGACGGCGCCGCTGATCGCGTGGGCGACGAAGGGGCGCTACTACCTCGCGCGGGACTCGGTGCCGCGCCAGAGAGGGAAGGGGAAGAGCGTCCGCTGGGCACGCGTCGAGGGCACGGCCTCGACGGCGCTGGTCACCCAGCGCTGCGTGATCTGCGAGCGCGAGTACGAGGGGCCCGACATGGCCCACTGCCCCGCGTACCAGGGCGCCATCTGCTCGCTGTGCTGCACGCTCGATGCGCGCTGCGGCGACCTGTGCAAGCCGCAGGCGTCGCTGTCCGCGCAGTGGTCCGCCACGCTGCGCTGGCTGCTGCCGCGGCGCGTGTGGCCCTACCTCGACACCGGCCTGGGCCACTTCATCATGCTCATGCTGATCGTCGTGCCGCTGCTGGCGGCGGTGTTCGGCGTGCTTTACCAGCAGGAGCTGCGCGGCGTGGGCGAGTGGGTGCAGGCGGGCGCGGCCGCCGCACCCGGCGTGGGCAAGGCCGTGGGCGCGGAGGTGGGCAGCGCGCTGCGCGGCGGCTTCTTCAAGGCCTACATGGCGCTGCTGCTCATCGCCGGCATCGTCGCCTGGTGGCTGGTGCTGGCGCACCAGAGCCGCAAGGTCGCGCAGGAGGAGTCGAACCGCCAGACCCACCTGCTCATGCGCGAGATCGAGCTGCACCGCGAGACCGACCGCGCCCTGCAGGAGGCCAAGCAGACGGCCGATGCCGCCAACCAGGCCAAGAGCCGCTACATCAGTGCCATCAGCCACGAGCTGCGCACGCCGCTCAATTCGATCCTCGGCTATGCCCAGCTCATGGGCGAGGACGCCTCCGTGCCGCCGCACCGGCAGCAGGCCGTGGCCGTCATCAAGCGCGGCGGCGAGCACCTGCTGTCGCTCATCGAGGGCACGCTGGACCTGGCCCACATCGAGTCGGGCAAGCTCACCCTGCAGGCGCGCCCGCTGCGCTTCGTCGACATGCTGCGCGAGCTGGCCGAGATGTTCGAGCCGCAGGCGGCCGATAAGGGCCTGCGCTTTCGCTTCGAGCCGAGCGGGATGCTGCCCGAGGTGGTGCGCGCCGACGAGAAGCGCGTGCGCCAGATCCTCATCAACCTGCTGGGCAATGCCATCAAGTTCACCGCCCGCGGCGAGGTGGGGCTGCGCGTGGCCTATGCGCGCGAGTTCGCCACGCTCGAGATCGAGGACACCGGCCCCGGCATGGACGCGCAGGCGCTGGCGCGCATCTTCGAGCCCTTCGTGCGCGTGGAGTCGCCCGGCACGGCGGCCACCCCGGGCGCCGGCCTGGGCCTGACGATGGCCAAGATGCTCACCGACCTGATGGGCGGCGAGATGAAGGTGCACAGCACGCCGGGGCAGGGCTCGGTGTTCCGGGTGCGCCTGTTCCTGCCGCGGGTGCACGAGGCGCCTGCGCGCGCGGCCCACGCCGCCGCGCCGCCCGCCGTGGCGGCACGCCCCCGGCGTGGCTACGAGGGCGAGCGCCGCCGCCTGCTGGTGGTCGACAACGAGGAGACCGACCGCGAACTGCTGGTCCACCTGCTGGCGCCCCTGGGCTTCGAGCTGCGCACCGCCGCCAGCGGCCATGACGCGCTCGACCTGCTGGCCGCGGGCTTCCGGCCGCACGCCATGTTCGTGGACCTCGCGATGCCCGGCATCGACGGCTGGGAGACGCTGCGCCGGGCGCGCGCCTTCTGGCAGGGCGGCGATGGCGGGGCCCGGCCGGCACCGGACCGCCCCCAGCCGGACGCGGCCGCCTCGGGGGGCAGCGAGGGCGCGCCGTGCCGAGCGTGGGAGCCAGCCACCGCCATCGTTTCCGCCAACGCCTTCGACAAGCGGCTGGAGAACGACGTCGGCATCACGCCCGAGGACTTCTTCGTCAAGCCGGTGCGCCACAGCGAGCTGCTCGACTGGCTGGAGCGCCGTCTGCAGCTGCGCTGGACCGAGGCGCCCACGGCGGCGGCCGTGCAGCCGCCGGTGGCGGACGCGCCCGTGGCACCTTCGCCCGATCGGTTGCGCGCCCTGGAGGAGGCCGTCCAGCTCGGTTACCTTCGCGGCATCATGAAACAGCTCGACGAGATCGACGAGGCGCAGCCGGCCTGTGCCGCCTGGACCGCGCTGCAGCGCACGCGCGCCCGGCAGTTCCAGTTCGAGGCGGTGGCCGAAGCCATCCGCCGCGCGGGTGCGGCGCCGGAGTCCGTGGCATGAAGCCCCCGCCATCGCCCCTGGCCGCGAGCCTGCGCGAGGAGACCGCGCGCGGCGACCTGGTGCTCATCGTCGACGACGTGCCCGACAACCTCGCCGTGCTCCACGACGCGCTGGACGAGTCCGGCTACACGGTGCTGGTGGCCACCAGCGGCGAAGCGGCGCTGGCCCGCGCCGCACAGGCGCAGCCCGACATCGTGCTGCTCGACGCCATGATGCCGGGCATGGACGGCTTCGAGGTCGCGCGCCGGCTCAAGGCCGACGCGGCCACCGCCCACATCCCCATCGTCTTCATGACGGGGCTGACCGAGACCGAGCACCTGGTGGCCGCGCTGGACGCCGGCGGCGTCGACTACGTGACCAAGCCGATCAAGCCCAAGGAAGTGCTCGCGCGCATGAACGTGCACCTGCAGGGCGCCCGCGCCGCGCGGCAGCAGGCCCAGCAGGCCGGGCAGGCGCGCAACGCGCTCGACGCCTTCGGCTACGCCAGCATCACGGTGCGCATGCCCGAGGGGCGGCTCATCTGGCAGACCTCGCTGGCGCGCGATCTGCTGCTGCGCTACTGCGGCACCATGGCGCCGCAAACGCCGGCGGCCGTGCTCGACTGGCTGCAGCAGCACCTGCCGGCCACGGCCAGCGGCGTGGAGCCGCCACCGCTGAACATCGAGCAGGGCGCGCGCCACCTGCAGCTGCGGGTGCACCAGCAGACGGGCGACCGCGACGAGCCCGGGCAGAACCTGCCGGGCTGGGCCGGCGACTGGCTGCTCATCATCCGCGAGGTGTCCGACGCCAGCGTGATCGAGGCCATGAGCCTGGCGCTGAAGCTGACCGCGCGCGAGGCCGAGGTGCTGTACTGGGTGGTCAAGGGCAAGACCAACAAGGACATCGGCGACATCCTCGGCAGCAGCCCGGCCACGGCCAAGAAGCACCTCGAGCGCGTGTTCGTGAAGCTCGGCGTGGAGACGCGCACCGCGGCGGCCGGCGTGGCCATCAAGCGCATCCGCATGATCCAGCCGCATTTCGAGGTGTAGCGAAGGCGCCATGCGGTGCGGCTATGCTGCGCCCCCATGCCGTTTCGCCTGCGCCTCCCGCACCTCCTGCCGCAAGCCGCCCTGGCGCTGGCGGCGGGCAGCGCGGGCGCGGGCGGCCACTTCGACGTCGACGATGCCGACACGCTGGCGCCCGGCCGTTGCCAGGCCGAGTTCTGGGCCGGGCGCGCGGACGCCTCGTCCACCGGCTTCCAGCACGTCGGCCCGGCCTGCCGCGTCGGCCCGGTCGAACTGGGGCTGAACCTCGACCGCTCGGCCGCGCCGGACGCGCGCAGCCACGCCGCGGGCCCGGTCGTGAAGTGGACCTGGTACGGCAAGCCGGACGATCCGCTGCGCGCCGCCGTCGAGTTCGCCGCGTCCTGGGACCTGCGCAACCACGGCCGGCCCAGCCGCCAGTGGCTGCTGCCGGTGACCTGGCAGCCGCTGCCGAGCCTGCAGCTGCATGCCAACCTCGGCGCCGACTGGGCCGCCGGCAGCGGCCTGCGCACCCGGCGCGTCGGTGCGGCCGCCGAGTGGGCGGTGGACGAGAAGGTGTCGCTCATCCTCGAGCGCAACCGCGCCCAGGGCGCATTGACCACGCGCGGCGGGCTGCGCTTCGGCCTCACGCCCATGCTCACGCTGGACCTGAGCGCCGCCAAGGTGCGGCCGGGCGGCGCGGTCTACACCGTGGGGCTGAGCCACGAGTTCGGGCGCTGAGGCCCGCCACCCTGGGCTTGGGGGCCGGAAGCGGCGCCCAGCGGTCGCCCCATCGGTGCAAGCAGCTATGGATTCGGCAGCGAGGGAGCCGGTACGGGCACCGGGCCGATTCCGCCCTGCGGGCCGGCGAGCGTGACGATGGCCGCGGGCACCGTCGGCGGCGGCAGCTGTGCCAGCGCGGCGCGCAGCCGCTCGATCGCCTCGTCGCGGATGCCCAGGCGCTCCAGCGTCTGCACCGTCTGGTCGAAGTAGGCCCGGCACGATCCGAGGCTGCCGGCGGCCTTGGCGATATGGCGCACCGCCTCCTCGGCCTGCAGCAGCCCGGCATAGCGCTCGTGGCGCCGGTTGGCCACGAAGGTGAGCGCGCGGCAGCGCTGGCCGCCGATGTCTGCCGGCACCCAGCGCGCGTCGTAGGTGCCGCCGAGCATCTCGCGGCGCCACAGCAGGGTCAGCTCGCCGCGCACCTGCTCGGCCGCGATGCGAAAGCCGATGCCGCGGCAGCTGCCGCCCCGGTCCAGCGCCAGCATCAGGCCCGGCACCTCGGGCGTGCCGCGCGCCGTGTACAGCCACAGGCAGAAGCGGCGCGACCAGCCACGCACGGTGGCGGGCTGGGCGTCGAGGTAGTGGATGGCCGGGTTCCACATCAGCGAGCCGTAGCCGAAGAGCCAGAGTGGCTCGCCGCAAGGATGCCCGGCCAGCGTCTCGTCCAGCGAGGTCGCCAGCTCCTCGTCGCTGCGAAGCACCATGCCCGGGGGCGCGCTCGCGCGCAGCGCGGCCAGCAGGCTGCCGTCGTGCAGGCGCTCCCGCGTCAGCGGGCTGTCCACGGCGGGAAAGAGGAGCTTGGGTGCGGGCATGGGGCGGGCGGCAGCGGGCCTGGGTGCGATGGCGCAAGCATAGGTCCCTGCCCGCGCGCTCCGCCACACCGGCCTGCCGGGAGGTAAAAAAGCAACGGCGCCCGAGGGCGCCGTGGCGGTGTCGGCACGGCCGGCTCGTCACTCCTCGACGAAGGCTTCCTCGCGCTTGGCCTTCACGGCCGGCAGCAGCACGATCACCAGCAGCGCCGCTGCCGCGACCAGCAGGCCGGCCGAGATCGGCCGCGTGACCAGCACCGACCAGTCGCCGCGCGAGAGCAGCAGCGCGCGGCGCAGGTTCTCTTCCATCATCGGTCCCAGGATGAAGCCCAGCAGCAGCGGCGCAGGTTCGCACTTGAGCTTGAGGAAGGCGTAGCCCACGACGCCGAAGATCGCCACCATCCACACGTCGAAGGTGTTGTTGTTCTCCGAATAGACACCCACGGCGCAGAACAGCACGATCGCCGGGAACAGCCACTTGTAGGGAATGGTCAGCAGCTTGATCCAGATGCCGATCATCGGCAGGTTCAGCACGATCAGCATCAGGTTGCCGATCCACATCGAGGCGATCAGGCCCCAGAACAGCTCGGGGTTGCTGGTCATGACCTGCGGGCCGGGCTGGATGTTGTGGATCGTCATCGCGCCGACCATCAGCGCCATCACCGGGTTGGGCGGGATGCCCAGCGTCAGCAGCGGGATGAAGGAAGTCTGCGCGCCGGCGTTGTTGGCCGACTCGGGCCCCGCCACGCCGCGGATGTTGCCCTTGCCGAAGGCCTCTTCGCCGGGCTTGCGCTTGATCTTCTTCTCGATGGTGTACGACGCGAAGGACGACAGCAGCGCGCCGCCGCCGGGCAGGATGCCCAGCGCCGAACCCAGGGCCGTGCCGCGCAGCACCGCGGGCGCCATGCGCTTGAAGTCCTCCTTGGTCGGCCACAGGCCCTTCACCTTCGAGGTGAAGACCTCGCGGCTCTCCTCGGGCTGCGACAGGTTGGCGATGATCTCGCCGTAGCCGAACACGCCCATGGCGATGGCGATGAAGCCGATGCCGTCGGTCAGCTCGGGGATGTCGAAGGAATAGCGCGCCACGCCGGAATTGACGTCGGTACCGACCAGGCCGAGCGCGAGGCCCAGCAGGATCATCGTGATCGCCTTGAGCAGCGAGCCCGAGGCCAGCACCACGGCGCCGATCAGGCCCAGGATCATCAGCGAGAAGTACTCGGCCGGGCCGAACTTGAAGGCCAGTTCCGTGAGCGGCGGCGCGAAGGCGGCCAGGATGATGGTGCCCACGCAGCCGGCGAAGAAGGAGCCCAGCCCCGCCGCCGCGAGCGCCGGCCCGGCCCGGCCCTTGCGCGCCATCTGGTAGCCGTCGATCACCGTGACCACGGACGAGGACTCGCCCGGCAGGTTGACCAGGATGGCGGTGGTCGACCCCCCGTACTGGGCGCCGTAGTAGATGCCCGCCAGCATGATCAGCGCCGACACCGGAGGCAAGGCGTAGGTCGCAGGCAGCAGCATCGCGATCGTCGCGACCGGGCCGATGCCCGGCAGCACGCCGATCAGCGTGCCCAGCAGGCAGCCGACGAAGGCGTAGACGAGGTTCTGGAAAGTGAAGGCGACGCCGAAGCCAATCGCCAGGTTGTCGAAGAGTTCCATGGGGCCGGAGCGGATGTCTCGTTGTAGTGGGGGATCAGGCGACGAAGGTGGGCCACACGGGGAACTGCAGCTTGAGCGCGACGACGAAGGCCAGGTAGCTGCCGACGGCGAGGATGGTCGCCAGCACGGCCGAGGCCTTGAGGCTGAACTTGTCGCCGGCGAGGCCGGCGATGAAGGTGAGCGCGTAGATGGCGACGATCAGCCCCATCGGCGGCAGGCCGATGCTCGGCAGGCCGCCCAGCAGCACGCCGAACACGAGGTTGGCGCTGATGATGAAGACCAGCGGCTTCCAGGCGATGCGGCCCACGGGCTCGCCGTCCTCGGTGTCCACGATCATCGACTTGGTGGTGATGAGCGCGCCCATGATCGCGATCAGCACGCCGACGATCAGCGGGAAGTAGCCGGGCCCCATGCGGGCGCCGGTGCCGACGTTGTAGGTGGTGGCGCCCCAGGCGAAGGCCACGCCGAAGGCGCAGAACAGCGCGCCGGAAAAGAAGTCTCTCTGACTCTTGATCTTCACCCTGGAAGTCTCCTCGTCTCGTTGGGGATCGCGCGGGCGCAGGCGCCCGCCGTGGAAAGGCACGGGTAGTGCGAGAGCGATCGTAGGAAGCGCAGGCGCCGCCGTGGATGACGGGAACATTGCCATTCGGCAATGCGGGCGACGCGAGGGGGCGCGCGGTCAGCCGTCGCGCGGGAGCTCGATGCGCACCTGCAGGCCGGGATCGGCGTCGGCGTAGCGCACCCGCCCGCCATGCAGCGCGACCACCGCATGCACGCTGGCCAGGCCCAGGCCCTGGCCGGGCAGCTCGGGCTGGAGGCGCACGAAGCGCGTGCCGATGCGCTCGCGCTCGGCCGCGGGCACGCCGGGGCCGTCGTCGCGCACCGTGAGCACCGCGCGGCCGTCGTCCCAGTGCGCACCCGCCGCCACGGTGCAGCCGGTGCCGCCGTACTTGAGCGCGTTGTCCACCAGGTTGGCGACCACGCCGGCCAGCAGGTCGCGGTCGCCGGTCACCACGACCTCCTCGTCGCCGCCCTCGCGCAGCACCGTGGCGCCCTGCGCCTCGGCCACGGCGTCGTACAGCTCCAGCACGTCGCCCACGATGGTGTGCAGCGCCGCGGGGGCGAAGTCGCGGCGGCGCGCACCGGCCTCGGCCTCGGCGATCTGCAGCAGCTTCTCGAAGACGGTGCCGAGTTCCTCGAGTTCGCGGATGGCGGTGGCGACGGCCAGCTCGCGCGCGCCCGGCGACACGCCCTGACCCTGGGCCGCGCGCAGGCCCAGCAGCACGCGCGTGAGCGGCGTGCGCAGGTTGTGCGCGATGGTGTCGGACACATGGCGCACGCCGGCCATCAGCGATTCGATGCGGTCGAGCATCGCGTTGATGTCCTGCGCGAGGCGGGCGAACTCGTCGTCCTGCGCCTCGACCACCACGCGCTCGCGCAGGTCGCCGTCGGCGATGCGCGTGGCGGTGCGGCGCACGGCGCCCACGGCGCGGTCCAGTTCCTGGCGGAACACGAAGACGCCGCCGACGAGCAGCAGCAGCGCCACCACGCCGGCCGCGGCACTGGCGCTCACCACCAGCGACTCGAGCGTCTCCTGGTCGCGCAGGTCGTGGCCCACCACGAGCACGTGGCCGTCGGCCAGCCGACGCTGTGCCAGGTAGCCGGTGACGGGCTCGCCGCGGCGCAGTGCGCGCCGCTGGCCGTCGCTGTCGCCGATGCCTTCGGGCAGCGCATCGAGGTTGCCGGCCAGACGCCGGCCGTCGGGCGCGGCCAGCAGGTACATCTCCTCGTCGGACTGGCGGCCGTCGGCCAGCGCCGCGTCGATCGCCTGCACGACGCCGGCGGCGCCTTCGCCGTCGAAGCGCGCGATGAGTTGCAGCACGGTGGCGCCCACCTGGCGCGCGATGCGCTGGTGCAGCACGCCCACCGTCTGCAGGTAGACGATGGCCAGCGCCGCCATCATGGTGATGGCCACCAGCACCGCGTACTGGAAGGCGAGCCGAAAGCCCGCCGACGCCCAGAGCCGGCGCAGGGTCGCCATCAGGCGGCCGGCACCTCGGGCGCGGCCAGGCGGTAGCCCACGCCCCGCTCGGTGTGGATGAGCGAGGGGCCGCCCGCCGCATCGAGCTTGGTGCGCAGGCGGCTGATCTGCACGTCGATCACGTTGGTCTGCGGGTCGAACTGGTAGTCCCACACGGCCTCGAGCAGCATGGTGCGCGTCATCACCTGCCCGGCGTTGAGCATCAGGCAGGCCAGCAGGCGGAACTCGCGCGGCTGCAGCGCGATGGCGCGACCGGCGCGTTCGACCTTGCGGCTGCCCAGGTCCAGCCGCAGGTCGGCCAGTTGCAGCACGCGCACCTCGGGGCCGGTGCGCGAGCGGCGCACCAGCGCTTCGGCGCGGGCGGCCAGCTCGGAGAAGGCGAAGGGCTTGGCCAGGTAGTCGTCGCCGCCGGCCTTGAGGCCGCGCACGCGCTCGTCGAGCGCGCTCAGGGCGCTGAGCACCAGCACGGGGGTGCGCAGGCCCAGGTTGCGCAGCGTCGAGAGGATCGACAGGCCGTCCACGCCGTTGGGCAGCATGCGGTCGAGGATGACCAGGTCCCAGGCCTCGCCCGTGGCCCGCGCCAGCGCGTCGGCGCCGTCGCGGCACACGACCGCCACATGCCCCATGCCACGGAAGCCGTCGGCGATGTAGCGGGCGTTGGCCTCGTCGTCCTCGATCACCAGGCAGCGCCACATGGCGCTCGGCGGTGCACTCAAGATGTTGTCTCCATGCCTTCGACCATCAGCCGTAGTCGCCGCGTGCCTTGCCACTCGTCGGCGTCGAGCCGGAAGGCCAGCTTCACGCGTGCGGGCAGCGGGTCGGTGTGGCCGAACCAGATGCCGTCGATGGGCTGGCCCTGCAGCCGCAGCTTGAGCGCCAGGTGCTTCTCGCCGACGAGGCGCTGCGAGACGACCTCGACCTCGTCGCTGAAGGTCGGCGGGGCGAAGCCCTGGCCCCAGACCTCGCGGTGCAGCGTGTCGACCAGGTCGATGCGCAGGTACTCGCGCGCCAGCGGGCCGTCGGTGTCGAGCCGGCGCGTGAGGGTGGCGGCGTCGAGCCATTCGCCGGCGACCTGTGCGAACGCGCGCTCGAAGGTCTCGAAGTGCTCGCGCGCCACGGTGCAGCCGGCCGCCATGGCGTGCCCACCGAAGCGCAGCAGCACGCCGGGGTGGCGCTTGGCCACCAGGTCCAGCGCATCGCGCAGGTGGAAGCCGGGGATCGAGCGGCCCGAGCCCTTGAGTTCGTGCGACTTGCCGTCCGCGGCGCTGGCCGCGAAGACGAAGGTGGGGCGATGGTGCAGGTCCTTGATGCGCGAGGCGACGATGCCGACCACGCCTTCATGGAAGTCGACGTCGAACACGCTGATCGCAGCAGGCGGTGTCTCGTTGTCATCGAACAGCGACTCGGCCAGCAGCAGTGCCTGCTCGCGCATGCCGCCCTCGATGTCCCGCCGCTCCCGGTTGATGCCGTCGAGCGTGCGCGCCAGCTCGGCGCAGCGCCCGGCGTCGTCGCTGAGCAGGCATTCGATGCCCAGCGTCATGTCGGCCAGCCGGCCGGCGGCGTTGATGCGCGGGCCGAGGGCGAAACCGAAGTCGAAGGTGGTCGCCGCCTCGGCCTTGCGGCCTGCGGCCTGGAAGAGGGCCGCCACGCCGTGCGGCAGCGCGCCGGCGCGGATGCGCCTGAGGCCCTGGGCGACGAGGCGGCGGTTGTTGGCGTCGAGCTTCACCACGTCGGCGACGGTGCCCAGGGCGACGAGGGGGAGAAGGGTGTCGAGCTTGGGCTGGGGGGCGGGTAGTTGCGCAATGGCTTGTGCAGGTGTCTCCAAAACCGTTCGGGCTGAGCCTGTCGAAGCCCCGCGCGGCGCTTCGACAGGCTCAGCGTGAACGGCTGGGGGAGCGCTGGCGGCCGCCACCGCAAATGCCCCGCGGGCCCGCAGCTCCGCGCGCAGCGCCATCAGCACATAGAACATCACGCCGACGCCGGCGATGCTCTTGCTCTCGAACGCGCAGCCCGGCTGGTTGGGGTTGACCAGCACATCGGCCTGCGGCAACACCGGCCCAGGCAGGTGATGGTCGGTCACCAGCACCGTGAGCCCCAGCGCCTTGGCCCGCGCCACGCCCTCGACGCTGGCGATGCCGTTGTCCACGGTGACGAGCACCTCGGCGCCGGTGGCGGCCACGCGCTCGGCGATGGGCGGCGTGAGGCCGTAGCCGTCGACCACCCGGTCGGGCACCAGGTAGCTGACGTGCCGCGCGCCCAGCAGGCGCAAGCCACGCACGGCGACCGCGCAGGCGGTGGCGCCGTCGCAGTCGTAGTCGGCCACCACGCACAGGCGCCGGCCATCGCGGATCGCATCGGCCAGCAGCACGGCGGCCTCGCGCGTGCCCTTCATGGTGTCGGGCGGCAGCAGGCGCGCCAGGCCATCGTCCAGGTCGGCGGCCGACAGCACGCCGCGCGCCGCGTACAGCCGCGCCAGCAGCGGGTGGACGCCGGCCTGCTCCAGCGCCCAGGCGCTGCGGGGCGGGATCTCTCTTGCGACGATTTTCATAGCTGCTCGAGGACGCTCGACGGGCGCTGGCGAGCGAAGCGGCTCAGGAAACTCTGCACCAGCCCGCGTCGCACGGGGGCCCAGCGCTGCGCCACGCGGTCGCCGCAGAGCGTGAGGATGACCGCCTCGCCGCGCCGGCTGCGCGCCAGCAGGTCGGCGATGGGGCCCGCGTCCAGTGCCTGCCAGGCTTGCGCCCAGGCCTCGCCGTCGTCCTGCAGGGCGGCATCGCGCAGCGATCCGTCGACCGCGGGCGGCGCCGCGGGGGCCGGTGGCGGGGCGGGCAGCCGGCCGGTGCCGCTCAGCCAGAAGGAATTGATCGGCAGCAGGCCGCGCGCGGTGCGCTCGTCGTTCACGCGCGTGGTGTACAGCAGCATCTGCATCTCGTTCTGCAGCCGCCGCAGCGGCCGGGCCGCATCGGACATGGGCAGCCACTGCGCCAGGGGCTGGCCGATGGCACGGTCCGGCGAGGCGGTGGCCAGGCCGTCGAACAGGGCGCTGCGTGCCAGCCAGTGGCCGGGCCGCGCGGTGGCGAAGAGCGCGATGCCGTCTTCCTCGAAGAAGGGCCGGGCGGCGGCCAGCAGGGCGTCGGATTCGGACGATTCGATGGCCATGCGCGCGGGGTCGCCCAGCACCACCTCGCTCATGCCGACCTGCCAGTGGCACAGCGTGACCCGGCCCCAGGCCGCATCCTGCGCGCCGGGCAGGTCGGCGCGCTGCGCCTCCAGCGCGGCCCAGGGCAGCATGCCGTCGCCGGCCTGCACGCCCAGTGCGCGGGCCAGCGCGCGCTCGTGCGGGGGAGACAGGGTGTCGTCGTCCTGCACGTCGTCGTCCTGCACGGCGAGGCGGGCCAGCAGGGCTTCGAGCCGCGGGAGCTGCAGCGCGGGCAGCACGGCGCGGCAGGCCACCGTCAGGCGGCCGGCGAAGGGGAGGATCAGGGCGTGGGGGGGGCTCGCGTCACCGGGGGAAAGGGACATGCCCCTATTGTCGCGCCCGCCATGGGGACACCCGGGGGCGATGCCACAATCCCCGCCACCTCCACTGCGGTGGCCGGTGGGCGTTGCGGCCCGGCCGGGCGCCAACGACATGCAATTCCCCTACGAACTCCAGCTGGGCTGGCGCTACACCCGGGCCGGCCGCGCCACGCGGCGCAACGGCTTCATCTCCTTCATCTCGGGCGTGTCGATGCTGGGCATCGCGCTGGGCGTGGCGGCGCTGATCATCGTGCTGTCGGTCATGAACGGCTTCCAGAAGGAAGTGCGCGACCGCATGCTGGGCGTGGTCTCGCACATCGAGATCTTCTCGCGCGACGGCCAGGCGCTGCAGGACCTGGACGCGATCATGGCCGCGGCGCGCAAGAATCCCGAGGTGGTCGGCGCGGCGCCGTACATCGCATCGCAGGCCCTGGTGGCGCGCGGCGAGGACATGAAGGGCGTTCTGGTGCGCGGCATCGAGCCCAAGCTCGAGCCCGAAGTCACCGAGTTCAGCAACTCCGCCACCAACGGCGCGCTGGACAAGCTGGTGCCCGGCGAGTTCGGCATCGTGCTGGGCGGCGAGCTGGCGCGCTCGCTCTTCGTGCGGCCCGGCGACCAGGTCACGCTCATCGCACCGGGCGGCCAGGTCACGCCGGCCGGCGTGGTGCCGCGCCTGAAGCAGTTCACGGTGGTGGGCACCTTCGAATCGGGCCACTACGAGTACGACTCGGCGCTGGCCATGATCCACGAGCAGGACGCGGCCAAGGTGTTCCGGCTTGAGGGGCCGACCGGCATCCGCCTCAAGCTCAGGGACCTGAACATCGCGCGCGAGGTGGCCGACCAGCTCGCGACCACGCTGCCGGGCCAGTTCCTGATCCGCGACTGGACGCGCCAGAACAAGACCTGGTTCGCGGCCGTGCAGGTCGAGAAGCGGATGATGTTCATCATCCTCACGCTGATCGTGGCGGTGGCGGCCTTCAACCTGGTGTCGACGCTGGTGATGACCGTGACCGACAAGCGCGCCGACATCGCCATCCTGCGCACGCTGGGCGCCAGCCCGAAGAGCATCATGGGCGTGTTCGTGGTGCAGGGCGCGATGGTGGGCGTGATCGGTACGCTGGGCGGGCTCGCGCTGGGCCTGCTGGTGGCCTACAACATCGACGTCATCGTGCCCTTCATCGAGCGGCTGCTGCACACCAGCTTCCTGCCGCAGGACATCTACCTCATCAGCCGCATGCCCAGCGACCCGCAGCGCGGCGACATCATGCCCATCACCGTGATTTCGCTCGTGCTCGCCTTCGCGGCCACGCTGTATCCGAGCTGGCGCGCCAGCCGCGTCAATCCGGCGGAGGCCCTGCGGTATGAGTGATCCCGTACGCCAGGTGGTCCTGGAGGCGAGGGGCCTGACCAAGCGCTTCCACGAAGGCCGCATCGACCTCACGGTGCTGCACGGCATCGACCTCGACGTGCGGGCCGGCGAGACGCTCGCCATCGTCGGCGCCTCGGGCTCGGGCAAGAGCACGCTGCTGCACCTGATGGGCGGGCTGGACGCGCCCACCGCCGGCACGCTGACGCTCATGGGGCAGGCCTTCGCGCGGCTGGACCCGGCCGCGCAGGGCCGGCTGCGCAACCAGCACCTGGGCTTCGTCTACCAGTTCCACCACCTGCTGCCGGAGTTCAGCGCGCTCGACAACGTCGCCATGCCCCTGCGCATCCGTCGCCAGAGCACGCACGAGGCCCACGAGACGGCCCGCGCCATCCTGGCCGCCGTCGGCCTGGGCCAGCGCGTGCAGCACCGTCCGGCCGAACTGTCGGGCGGCGAGCGCCAGCGGGTGGCCATCGCGCGCGCGCTGGTCACGCAGCCGGCCTGCGTGCTGGCCGACGAACCGACCGGCAACCTGGACCGCGGCACGGCCGACGGCGTCTTCGCGCTGATGCTGCAGCTGGCCCGCGAGCGCGGCACCGCCTTCGTGATGGTCACGCACGACGACGCGCTGGCGGCGCGCTGCGACCGGCAACTGCGGCTGGTCGAGGGGCGCCTGGCCGGGTGATCGGCCGTCCGCGGCGTTGACGGCCGCGGGGCGCAGGGTCACCATCGTCCTCCCGCTACGGCGCAGGAGGTCGCATGGCGCAGAACGACACGGTGTTCGCGGGCTCGATCCCGCAGCTGTACGACACGCTGATGGTGCCGCTGATCTTCGCCCCGTACGCCGCCGACATGGCGGCGCGCGTGGCGGCCTTGGCGCCCCGCGCGGTGCTGGAGACGGCTGCCGGCAGCGGCGTCGTCACACGGGCCCTGGCGCCCCGGCTGGCCGCGCACGCTCGCTATGTGGTGACCGACCTGAACCTGCCCATGCTCGAGCACGCCGCTGCCCGTCAGGGCGCCGATCCCCGCATCGAATGGCGCCCGGCCGATGCGCTGCAGCTGCCTTTCGAGGATGCGTCCTTCGACGTCGTCTGCTGCCAGTTCGGCGCCATGTTCTTCCCCGATCGCGCGGCCGGCTACGCGCAGGCGCGCCGCGTGCTGCGGCCGGGCGGGCACTTCGTCTTCAGCGTCTGGGATCGCATCGAGGAAAACCAGTTCGCCGACGACGTCACGCAGGCGCTGGCCACCGTCTTCCCCGACGACCCGCCGCGCTTCCTGGCGCGCACGCCGCACGGCTACCACGACGCGGCACGGATCGTGAAGACCTGCGCCGCAGCGGCTTCGCGGATGCGGACATCGACCTTCAGACGCACGCCCACACCAGCCGGGCGGCCTCGGCCCGGGATGCCGCAACGGCCTATTGC
>Ga0308159_1003122_pt1 | contig 17498 bp, 9 predicted proteins | sample PhyCR1_FD_201040 | JGI IMG/M metagenome (GOLD analysis project Ga0308159, IMG submission 201040) | Phyllosphere microbial communities from UC Gill Tract Community Farm, Albany, California, United States - DLSLC.R1 | ecosystem: Host-associated > Plants > Phyllosphere > Unclassified | place: USA... | reverse complement strand
TGAAGTCGCAGGGCGCAGCGGTGTTTTTGCCCAAACAGCGCTGCTGATTATTCACAACAGTATGCTCGATACCCTGATTAACAGTACGAAAGACGTGGCGGCACCGGATGCTATCTGGTACCCACGAACTTTCAGTCATCAACTGGAAAAGCTCATTACCACCGACAGTAACCGTTCAGAATTGTCCCGCTGTTTGCTGGAGGATCAACTGGCGACGGTACTGGATGAAGGCGCGACCGTATTTGGTTTCTCGTCGCTGTATCGCTTGCTGGATGACGGTAATCTGGATTTCTCCGAGCTTCATCTGTTTAAAGATGATGAACTACTGAACTTTAGCCAGAAACAGCTACGCACTCGGTTGAATGAAAACCGAAAATTATATCGCCAGATAGAAGACTGCGTTGAACGCTACAGCGGACAGCTGGAGAATGTACTGCCTGAATTCAGTACAAAATTCATTCAGGAGCATTTTTACGATAAAGGTGACTGGCGTGAGCTAGATTTCTCTGACTATAGGAAAGAAAAAGAGCAGAACAGCGAACAAAAACTAGTGCTGGAGAATGTCTCCGTCGAAAACGGCGAAGTTTGGCAACGGGCGAAAAGCGCCAGTAAGGCAGGCAAACGTGACATCAGTCTGCTGGTGCAGGTGCTGCCAGGGCAATCAAAGGCTGAGCTGGAGTTCAGTTTTCAGGGTAATGATCTTCAGGATAACCAGATAAAGATTGCCCATAATCGTCAGTTAAAGAATGCACCTTTCTGGCGCACCAGCCGGGCGGGCGGCAAGACTTCTCGTATTATGGCGTCGGTGCCTTTTGATGGGCATCCCTGCTTCTTTAGTCTCGAACTGACCAACCGCAATAATTCAGCCGAAGAGTATAAATTTCGCCTGTTGTTGGTCAGGCAGGGACAATTCTGGCTAAACGATATTCAGCACTGTTACCGTATCGAGCCAGGTAAAGATCAAATAACCCTTCAACTGGAAGATAACACGCTGCGTATTGCAGAGTCTGGCAACTTGATATGTACGTTGGATGACGAGAGCGAAGACATCGACTGCCAGCATTATGCTCAGGTGAATTTTGAGACGCTGGCAAATCAAAGTGACCTGGTTCAGTTTGCGCTCGTTTCTGGTGATTCCCGTCTGTCGTTTAACATCGAGGGGCCGGGAGCAGAAGAAGGGCTAACGTTACCGTTGCTTTTTGACCAAAGTCGTTTCAATAAGTTGTTAAAAGAAGAGGGCAATGCAACTTGGAACCGACTTAAAGGGCGCATCATACTTGATAATACTGAACACAAGGTCGTAGGTGTACGCCAGCAGTTGTTGATACTGGAAGCCTCATTAATTGAGCAACGTCTGCTAGGTACGGGAAGTGACGATAGTGAGTTTGCGCTGGATGAACTTCTTGCCAGCTACCCCGATCTCCATAACGCCTATGAGCAGTTATTTGCCTACTATCATCGTCGTAACACCCTACCGAGTCTGGTGTCGTGGTCAGCGGAATATCGCACACTGGTCAGCTACATTGTTACTACGTTTGAACAGTCACTCCAGCAAATCGGCCTGAGCAGAGCGCTGACAGCGCAGGAGAAACGTCTTCTCCATCTGGGGATCTGCCGCAATGATAGCCATGAGCGTCTCTCACCAATGCACCCATTAGTGCTGGCCTACCATCTACAGCTGGCAGAAACTATCGTTGCGGAGTCTGAACAGCACGATTCGGCTTCATTTGCCACACTACCGCCGATCACTCTTGATCGCCTAGTGGTTTCTGGCTTAATGCCGTTTGTTTACCACAGTGAGCATGAATACGCGCAACTACAGCCGGTGGAGGAGAACCGCTTCTGGATTGATGTGGTTCCTCAGCGACAGGTTAGTCATGACTACATTAAGCGTCTGGTAAAAGACAAACTCAATGAGTTCACGGACGCCTATGCTCGATTGTTTCAGAGCGCTGGAAACAATGCGTTGACTATTAATGCCATTAATCAGGGTAGTGCTAAAGAACTATTTTTGGGATTAGTGGAATATTTTAAGCAGGAAAAAGAGCACGCTATTTCAGTGCATGTGAACTGCTACGATGAACGTTTGCTACCCAATATGTTCGATCATTTTGCCGAAAGTGGTAGCTATGAGCAGCTTAAAAATGATCTCGATCTGAACAGCGGTGTATGGCGGGCTGAAGCCGATATGCTGATTGATCTGCTGCGTAGCCGGTTAACGTTCAGCAAGTTTGTTCTGCCGTCAGAAAGCGACAAGCTGGCCTATGCACATCTGGCATTTTTTACCAATACGGCACCAGTGGATTGCCGCCAGATCCGCATTGAAGATGCGTCTAGCGGGGTTCTTTGTCATGGGCTGATCGCAGGAGAAGGCGCTGAAACTCAGGGGGATGCCTATTTTACCGCATTTGGCCTGCGTGATGTGGATACTGAGTCCTACTGCGCCCTGCGTCTTGCCCGACTAATCGGCTGCCTGTGGCAACCCGCACGTCAAAGCAACAGCCAGTATCATGGACAAGGGATCGGCCTGGCCGTGAGCGGCAATTTTAAACAGCTACTCAATTACTCCTACAATACTGCGCTCTGGACCACTATCATTGATCCTAAAGTCACCCTCGACTTTTTCACTAGTCAGAAAGATGTGGTGCTTATCCACTATTCTGACCAGTACACCAGTTGCGCGGGCTACGATGCCGTCACCGTCACGAAGCAGGTTGATTTATTCCTACGGCTGCTGCAGATCGGAAGCCAGTCAGGACAACCTTCTGTTGATAGTGAGCATTTGCTGGCTGAATTTAATGCCTTTAACGGCGAATGGCTGCTGAAGATGCTTCGCTCCAGTGAAAGAGAGCGTAAAGAGAAGCACGGCATTATAGGTGCGTACAAATTTGTACAATCGATGTTGTACCAATCGGATATTTGTTGGGTTCCGCTATCGGTAGCAGAAATGATCCGCGTGTCCGGCAACGTCGGGCTGAAAATGAAAGAGAGCGATTTATCAAGGAATCTACAGGGTTACCGTAATGGTGCGATCTCTGATGATGTGCTCTTTGTCGGATTCAAAGAAAACCATCTCTATCTGTTGCCGCTGGAAGTTAAAACCGGCGTACGGCCTGATTATAGTTATGCAGGTAAGCAGGCTTACGAGTTGAAAAGGTACTTACAGCAGGACATTCTGGAACCACAAACACTGGCATCACAACTGTACAGGGCGCTCTTTATTCGCCAGGTGTTGATGCAGGTGGAGAAGCTGCGTCTGTACGGCGTGCTGGACAGCAACAAACTGGCTCCCTTATTGGAACGACGCGAATGGTGGTTAACGGGTGACTATCAGTTAGGTGAGTTGGACGACTATGCGAACGGTTTCGTCGTGGCGCATGTAGACAGCGCAACTTGCTTCGATCTCTCTTATAAAGAGACGGCGGAGAATATCTTACAGATCGAAATCCCTTATTCACTGCTGCCTTCGCTGATTGCTGCGCAGAAGGATGAACCACCCTTGGCGGAACGTTACCGGGTGCCGGAAAAATACCGGCTTAAGCCAGAGTGTGATGCCAGTCCGTCACAACCCAAAGTCGTGGTAGAAGTCACAATGCCTACTACTGCACAGTCCATTTCTGAACCGGAGTCGTTACAGCCTGCTGTACCGGTGGCGAGTCCTGATATTAGCGATACTCCATTACAGATCCTGTTTGGTCATGATGCTGCGCGTCAGAGCCCGTTACATTGGGAGCCAACCAACACCGCGAAGTTCATGAATACCAATACCGGCATTATTGGAACGATGGGCACCGGTAAAACCCAGTTTACTAAATCGCTGGTCGCACAGTTGATGCGTAATCAGACCTGTAACGTTGATGGTAAACCTATTGGTTTGCTGATCTTCGACTATAAATCAGATTATGTGGATGAGGCTTTTCTTGATGCAACGGGGGCCAAAAAGTACAAGTTATTTAAGCTGCCTTACAACCCCTTATCTCTATTTGGTGATACGCCAATGTTACCAATCCATACCGCTGGTGGGCTATCGGAAACGATGGCGAAAGCCTATGGGCTGGGCCATAAGCAGCAGCTCAAATTAGAAAATCTGATTTTAGAATGCTACGAAGCGGCAGGCATTTCGCCGGAAGATTCAACAACATGGTCACGAACTGCACCGACAATTGAAGATGTATGGCAGCGCTTCCTTGATCAGGAGAAGGTTGAAGAGGATTCGCTTTACGCAGCACTTTCTAAACTAGCGCGTTACAAGATATTCGAGACCATCCCGGAGAAGATGACTAGCTTGTACGAATTGATTGACGGCGTCACTGTGATTGAACTGGCTGGCTACCCGCCAGAGGTGCAAAACCTGGTGGTCGCACTCACGCTGGATCTGTTTTACGCGCAGATGCAAAAGCGCGGTAAACCAGTGGTGCGAGGTGATTATCGTCAGCTCACCAAAATGATTCTGGTGGACGAAGCCGATAACTTTATGCGTCAGGATTTTTCCAGCCTCCGTAAGATCCTTAAAGAAGGTCGTGAGTATGGTGTTGGTGCGATCCTGTCAACTCAGGAGATCACTCACTTTAAGACCGGGGAAAATAATTATGCCTCTTATATTTTAACGTGGGTAATCCATCGTGTTTCTGAGATTAGGAATGCGGATATCAAGGCGGTATTTAACGTCGATGATAAAGGCGAGCAGGAATCTTTGATGGGGCAGCTTCGGCAACTTGAGAAGCATTTTAGTTTATATGTTGATGGGGATAAGCAGGTTAAGAAAATGCGGGATCGTGCATTTTGGGAGTTGGTTAAATGACGATTATTGAAGCTATAGTAAATGTATTAAAGGAACATGGAAAACCTTTGTCACACAAGGGTATTTACGATTGTATCATAAATAAAGAATATTACACATTTGGTGCAAAAGATCCTGTAGCAGTAGTACGAGGGGAAATTAGAAAACATTGCTATGGCATTGACTTTCCGAGTGCGTCACCACGAAAAATATTTATTGAGGTTGAATCTGTAGGGCAATCAAAGCCACTATACGATCTATGGCAGGGACAAGTATCTAATGCAAGCCCTCTTAAAATTGAAAAGGTAACAAAAGATCAACTACCAGAAGAGATAATTCATGGGAAGTATATTGAACATATTAAAACCATAAAAGAACAATTGCTTGATGCTATTAATTCTTCGGCCCCTGCTTTCTTTGAGAGACTTGTAGTTACACTTTTATTAAAAATGGGTTATGGGTGGCACGAGTCTGAGGCAGGCAAGGTTGTTGGTGGTGCTGGGGATGAGGGCATAGATGGCATTATTAATGAAGATAAATTAGGTTTAGAAAAAATATATATCCAAGCTAAAAGATATAATAGTAAAAAAGTACCACCTAGTGAAATTAGAGAGTTTATTGGTTCGATGAACCAAAAAGGAGCACACAAAGGGGTATTTTTTTCATCTTCATGCTTTACCGAACAGGCAATTAATAGTGCGAAAAAAGCACAAGGCATGAATATCACTCTTGTTGATGGTGAACAGTTATGTGATCATTTGGTCCAGAATGGCATGGGTGTTGCTAAAGTAAGTACATATGAAATTTATGAAATAGACAAAAATTTCTTTGATTTATAATGGTAATATAAAATGGGGTCGCCCCCATTTTGTTAAATTTGCTTTTTTATCTCGTCCTTAAAATCTCTTATTTTATTGAGGAAACAGTTTTTTATCGTCTCCAATTCATCTCTTATTTTACCAATTTCATCTGAAATCTCCTTGCATTTTTCGGTGCTGGGTTTTTCGATGCTTGTTTCAAAATTTATTATAATTTCTCTTAGTTCTACGGTTTTTTTCTTATAGCTATCTACACATTTTTTAGATTCTAAATCGCCTATTGAATGTAAGAGACTGGAAGCCATGTTTTGTTCTTTAAAAGCAGGGTAAACATTTTCAGAGGACTGTTTTTCTTTATCACTAAAGCTTTCCTCTAATGGTTTATTGTCAAGGTTGCTCAATGTTTTATACTTTCTGTGCTTGTTCGAGGCATATAACCCTACAGCATCGGAAAATAAACAAAAACAATCGAAGGCTTTATATAATAAATCTACTTCTTTTTCATAAACTTTGCTACGAGCAGTTTGATTAGGTGTTTTAAAAAAAATATAACAGGTTAAAAGTATTATTGCTACGGAGCTAATTAAACTCCCGATGGAGGTCACATAATCTATCCAATCTTTGCTGGTAGCTATTTCTGTTAGTTCTTTAAGCTGATCGAAAGTAATTTCCATTTTATATCCTTATATGCCAGCGCGTAACGCACTGGCATAATAGTTATCATTACAATGAAATTAAAAAGTCTCTTAAATTTCTATGGTTTCTTACTGAAGCGATTCCGTCTTCAACATGTGCTGCCCATGCTTTAATTATAAATTTTTGCTCTAGCTTAGGATAAAGCATTCTCAAAACTAATTCTGTAGCTTGTAGTGTTTCACCCAACCACGTAATTTTATCCAGCGCCAACGAACCATCCAATTTCCTATTATCATTCTCTGGTGAATAACGAAACTCGCTCTCCACCGAGCGGAAAAAAGCCAGCCGGGCGGCGACATTGGGCGTAATCCCAGTATATCCTTTTAACTTCTTAAGTTGGTCTTCAGTCTGACGACTGAGCTGCATTCTGTTTGGGAGCATCAGATAGCCTCCTTAGTTAATTCCCAGAAATAGCCGGGTTTAAGCACAGATGATTTGGTATGTGCATTAAATACAATCTCATAAGCATGAGAGATATCATCTCGCAGCTGATCGACAAAATAGCGTTCATCCACTTCAGTATCCGTAGACAACAATACTACCTGATGGCTAGCATACGGGAAGTAGTGGTTGATTAGTTTATCTCTATGCTGAGAGTCTAAACGACCTAATGGCGTATCAATAATCACAGGTAAATCACGGCCGGAGGTTTTTGCCAGAGCTTCGAGAATCGCAATCGCATAGATCTGTTTTTCACCAGCGGAGAGGAGTTTACGATTTATCACTGCGCCTTTTTCATCAACTAATTCCACATCAAATGTTTCAGGATTAATGTGTGCATTGAGTTGTAAATCTTCTTTGCGTGCTAATTTACGGTAAGCACTCTCAAAGTTTTTTGAAAGAGTCTTCACTCTCGCTTGAGTTAAAAGTTCACTATAGCGGTCTAACAAGTTAACTGTTTCTTGAGCATTATTGTACGCACTGTCGGCGTTGTGCTGATTACGTGCAAAATCGTGGGTTTTTTGCATCATTCGAGCGCATTCAAGTTGCTGTTGTTTAGCCCTTTTTGCTTCTTCCAGCAATAATCGATACTCATGCTTTTTAATCTCACGCTTACGATCAAGCTCCCGGAGTTTTTCAAATATATCGATAAGTTGGTCATCTTCAGGCGCACGAGCAATATTTGCAGCAGCTTGCTCAAGATTCGTTTCAACTTCAGCTAACTGGTTACGATAAAGATCAAAACGTTGCCATGCCTTCATACTATCATGTTCGATAGACTGCTGAATCATCCCTGCTTCACGCTCAGAGATATCAAACAATAATTCCCCTTGAGGTTTAGTTGCCAGGTAATCTTTAAGATTATCTTCAATTGCTTCAGCAGCAATTTTCCCCGTAGTCCCAGAGCGAAAAGAAATGTCATTTTTAAGCTGTTTTAGAAATTGAGCTAATTCTTTTTCGAAACTATTCGCCTGTTTAATTTGTATCTCTGAGCTAATTTGCTCCAACAAACGGCTCAGTGTCTTAGGCGCAAGAGCGTAAGGTAATGAGGTGTCGCATTCATGGCGTAATGCTTTTTCAAGGCGATCTTTATCTTTTAAAAGAGTATCAACTTTTTGCTTTTCTTGTGCTTTTGTCTGAGCAAAAGCACCACCTTGCGCATTGAGTAGAGCTTCGTATCGGTTGATTTCTTTTGAAAATAAATCAATTCGCATTTTAGCAAAATCAGCTTTTTCTAAAATCTGCTCTGCTTGGAAGGATAAACGTTTGGCTTGTTCTTCAAGTTCAGCAAGTTTTTGCTGTTGGGAGCCTTCCATTTGACTAGATTGCTGACGTTTAACGAAGATCATCAAGTCATTTCGAAGTTTTGCGATTAAATCTAAACCTAACAGGCGACGCACAGCTGTGCGTAAAATACTTCCGGAATCATCTTCCGCAAGTTCTGCTATTTTTTCACCATCAAAAAAAAACAGATCAGCAATTCCATGAGGAATTAATTCATTCAAGAATCCCTGGCATTGATCATAATCAAGCTCTTCAATAAGTTGGCCATCTTGCTGAAGAGATAATTGATCCTTTTTTCCTTTTTTCCAGGTTCGTGTAACTGTAAACTCAGCTTCATGTCCCCCTTTATTATAAGTAAAGCTAAGCTCAATTGATGCTTCACTTGGCTGTTGATCTGTTGTTGAACCGTTATGGATTAATGTACTAAGTTCTTCTACATATTCTTGATGGGGAGTCGCAGTTCCAAAAGCTAATCTGCCATATAACGCTAAGCGTATTGCTGAAAGAATCGACGTTTTCCCTGCGCCATTTAAACCGCCGAATAATACTATGGGACGTGGGTTATCATTGTTTGAACGTTTTTTAGGTGCTAAATCAATGATGTGCCTTCCTTTAAAAACACGGAAATTTTGCAATACCAGCTGTTTAATCAACATGTTCTTTATCCTCACTGGTAAGCAGACTTGACTCGCTAGCTTCAGTAATTCTGCGCTGTAAAATCTGTAGTTCAGTTTCTAATTTGGTGACCTCTTGCTGATGAATATCTCGGTCGTTACGTTTCTGTAAGACTTCTTGTTGTTGTTTAATTTCTTCTAAACTGCCCCAATCTTGTTTTAAAATAGTGCCCAGTTTGTCGAAGATACCCTGACGGCGGCTAAGACCTTCCATAGATACCTCCAGTTCGATTAGCTTCATAACCATCTCGGGAACGACATTAAAACCCTGTGAAATTTGCTCAAGAAGCTCTGCATCACTGGCATTGAAACGCGACTGATCGTCGACAATCCAGTCAAGATCTTTACCATAAACATCGCGATAAATACCCGGTAATGTATCGTACCAATCAGGCTCATTAGGATCTTTAAGCCATTCTTGCCGAATGAAATGCAACTCGGATTGAGTTATTAATGTAATTTCATGGCCCTGAGCATTCATGTCGCGTTCAATAGTTAATAATTCTTTTAACCATTGCTGGCGATATTTAAGCCAGTATGGGCCAGGAACGTGTTTGCGCTCGGCCGTGAGTTCCTCGCCATCCTTTGCATATTGATAGCTTACTTTTCCCGTGCGCCGCTTATAATTACGAAAAGTGTCTTTATTCGCCGGATCTGTAGTAAAAGCTAACAAATCACGATATTTAAGCAGTGGAGACATCCACTCCTCACCACTTTTAATCAAACTTTCCATTGCCTTGTCTTTCGTTACGACAGTGCAAGTCCAGCAGCCAAAACGAGAATTTCCGCATGATGGTGTGCTCTCATCAATCACTAGTGGGCATTCACCTTGTGCGGAAGAGTCCATGTACAAAGTCCATAGGGGGCGATTATTGCCTCCCCACGGACTTTCCCACTCGTTGATATCATCTGGTGCATAACGGAATGCGCCGCGCAGTAATTTCCAAACATCCTCAACATCCCAAGTATCTATGGGAGTGTAGATAAACGCGTTAGCCAATGTTGTATGCCGAGCCAAACGCGATCCATCAATCTTATGTTTGGCAATTACTTGTGCACGTGAGGCACTTTCACTGCTTCTTGAACCTAATACGACGATTACCTCGTCAAACTGGCTAACTTTTTCCTTGATAAAATCACTTACAGGATTAATTTTCATCCTTTCAGTACACCAACGAAAACTTCGAGTAGGTGCTGGATAACCTTTACCCAGTAAGTTAACCCAGAAAGTTTCATTGGTTTTTGGCATTACGGCATGTTGGGTGATAGGAAGCCCGTTACGCTTTGCTCCAGCTTCAATCTGCAACATGGTTTTTTTTATCAAATCAACTACTACCGGTGTTTCAACCAGTGTATCTGAGGAAACCAAGAAAACATCTTTGTTGCGCATTTCAGGAGGCAGACCTAGTAAAGCCAGATATACCAATGTAATAACTGCAGAAGAGTCTTTGCCACCGCTGTAGCCGATTACCCAAGGGCGTTTATCTGAACAATAAATTCTTTGAACTTCAGCCACATATTCGGATAGAGGACGTCCAGCGAACAGTTCCTGATTAATAAATTCTTCATACTCGGCCAGATCGTAGGCCTGAACTAGTTTACTCATAAGACAACCATTTGGGCTTCAAGCTCCTGTTCTTCAGGAGTTAGGGGTAAGGAAAGCTCTTTTTTAAGTGCATTGCATGTCAGCTGTATAGCAGTACTGGTTTTACTCAACTTACCGTGCTGCATTGCTCGTTTGATCAAATCGGGGTTGTTTCTACGCCAGTTAAACGTTTTCAGTCCGGTAATTTTCTCAGACCATTGCTCCGGATAATCTGTAAGCAGTGTGTACCCTAGCAGCCCCAAGGCTTGTAAACCAATACCATGAGCATGAACATAGTCTTGCCTCAACTGAATGGGGGAGACTTCTTTCTTAGCAGCTAGCTGCCAATCTGGCATAACCTTAAAAATCGCTTTCCAGTAATTTTCAGCGATTTTGGTACACAGCTCAAAGCTCTCTTCTTTAGGCTCTTTGCCAAGCAAAGCGCGTGTAGCCTGTTTGATACTGCTTAAGGTGAACAACTTGTTTGAGCGTTGACTGATACCTGACTTTTCAAGCTCTGTCATGCCTATAAATGGCTCTACAGACATTGCCAGATAACGTGCAATATTCGAACAGGCATCACGATGATCGTACAGAGAAGATAAAGAGGGACTAGGCCGTATCGCATATTTATTCAGATCGGCGAACATCTGCTGACTTCGTTTAAGCCCTTCATCAACAAAAAACAGGACCGGGATGTTATCTTGTCCCAGTTCGGGACGAGCATCCAATGCGTCTTCAATCGCTTTACGACGATGCTGACCGTCATTAATCAAAATTTGAGCATCCATCGGTACACATAGCGTACCCAGATTGTTAGAGCCCTGAAATTCTTCGAACTGAACGTCAACTGCCACTGAAGCAGTTAACGCTGAAAATACATAACTTTTAGGATTTTCAAGAAGATATCGAACCATTTCAGGAATGCGTGATTTGTTTAGAACACGCTGTGCCCTTAGTTCTGGTGGAACATCATTCTCATCAAAGCTGAATATTTTGGGGATGATCCGCATTGGGCATGTCGCAATGTAGAAAGGGCGTCCAGCTTGAATTCCACGTATAGCTGGAAAAGAGTAGCAGTAATCTGCATCGATGTTAGCCATACAGCAATCCATTAAAGAAGAATTTAGTACGTGATATTTTACGTAACGAGACAAAATAGTCAAAGCTGTCACGTGTTTTTTTTTGCGTACTAAGTTCCATGATTATATGATTTTTTGTTATATGCAGTTAATATTGGATCGTTTATGAGACAGCGTTAAAGGGCCCTTTGTCAGCACATCCTGCGATGTTTTCCTGTGAATACCTACTTCAGTAAACGTTGCTCATGCCAGTTCCATATATTAATTTCTAGGATGCTGATAAATAGTGAAATTTCCAAGTTACTTGCTTGGTTTTCTTAAAATCAGAAGGTTAGATAACGCGGAAATCGGAGGAGTTGGAAGACTCAGGGATTTGTGTCACATTGGAGCAACACTTCAATCACCCAATCAAATTTTTACATAGACTAATCTTAACGTAAAGAGAAGTATGTCTATGCACTAGAGTTTATCTTGATTTTTATTTTAAACTACTTGGTATCTATTCATTTTTAATGCATATAAATTCATAGTGGTTAACGTTTTGGATGTTACATCACTATTTCGAGTTTAGTCCTGCTGGCTTGTGCCTGAAAAGTCTGAAAGGGTTTGAGCACATGACTAAACCCTAATTATCCTGTAGTCGCCTATATTTTATTTTTTTAAATACCTCTGGTTGATGTAGTTCTTATCGTTAATTAAATTTACTGTCAGTAGTGTAGTTTTTGCTAATTAATAATTTCCCTTGAATTTAGTTGCTAATAAGTATCCTCAGTAGGTTAGTAATTTCTCCAATAATGATTTATTTTTATTCATCTTTAATGGAGTATGAGCCTTTCCCATTTTTAACAATATAGCTTTTATTAAAACAAGTTGACAAAGCACATGCTAACGTACTTTTTAATTGAGCTCGCTCTACTTTTTCAAAACTTTTGTAGTGTTTCTGAAGTACATCTGTTATTTCATCTAAGACTAATGTATTACCTGGTTTTGTTAGGACAATCCATGCTTGAATTATAGCTAGCGCACTCCTGTAGAGGAGTTTACCTTCGGGTAATGGTTCGCTTAGGATTTTCGAAGAGTGCGATTTATCGAATGCTTGTTGCCGTGCCCTGACCGCGACCAATGGTATAGGTAAAATATCTCTCTTGTATGCCATTTCAGATGAGTGCAATTTTTTTTGTGAAATTATAAGATCTAAATTTTTAATATTATCTAATTCCTCTATGGTTGGTGAAGGCATTCTTGTCTTATTTATACATAGAATACATGATTTTTCATGTGCCAAAAGAGAAATTTTTCCGCAAGTAGAACAGTGTTCAATTGATAAAGATGAGCGGGATTCATGTATTTCTGTTTTTGTTTCTTTATTTGAAATATAATAAACCTTTTTACGCGATTTACCAAACCAATATAATATAGGCCATTTGTGATAAGAGGAAAGATAATCTATCCATGTTTCTGATGGTGAGTTTTCTTTATCAAAATCAATAAGCCAAGATGATAGCTCCTCAGACCATGATAATTCTATAGTGTTCAGCTTTAAGTTTTCTTTAGAAAAAAAATCTCTCATTAGGTGTTTTGATAAGGAGCTACGATTAGCCTCATCAATTGCATTCTGGTTTTCCTGTTTGCTCACTAGTTTTTTTAGAAATGTATGCTCTTCTTTCCATGCTAATCTTTCCGCCTCATAGATTGCAGTAAAGGCAGTTGTAGCTCTTGAGTAAGCACAAAATAATTGGGCATCTTCCATGTTTGAGGCGTTGAATGCAATAACTACGGGTGACTCCATTCCTCGAAAACGCGAAACAGTTTCAACATTAATTTGAAATGTATTCAAACCATCTTGCAAAAGTTTTTTCTCTTGATCATTTGTGACAAGAACGGTAATTTCATCCCCCGATACAGAGTTTTCCTTTAGTTCAACAATTTCCTCAATAAGCTTTTCAATTGGATCGTTAACAACATACTCTTTCAACGTATCAGGTTCATTACATCTTGGTGATGTTATCTGATATGAAGCGGGTTTTATTGCTATTAAATAATCAGTAATGGCTTTCGGACATCGTGAGACAATAGTTAAATTATAAGTAAATTGAGAATTTATTATTTCTTGTAAATCATTATGGTTGGTTCCTTTCTCAAAGGAAAACGTTTGGGACTCATCACAAAAAGCAATGATTTTTTTATTTTCGAACCAGATTGATAGCGTTCTTAACCATTGAGATTGTAATGCCTGCGCTTCATCTAATATCAATGCATCATAATTTCCCATTTTTTCTTTATCTAGCGCTGCAAGTAAATCTTCGCAGCATCCAGATATAAACCATCCTGCTGGTACATCTTTTTTTATGTCTAATTTCTGACGAGCTGAATGGCAAAGCTTGTGCCAAGTTAAAACTTCACAAAATCTATTTTTAGTTTGTTGGTTAATGTGTTCTGATAGGCGATTATTAAATGTAATAAATAAAACTTTTTTTCCTTCGCTTGCTAATCTTCTTGCAAACTCTATTCCGATTAATGTTTTTCCTGTTCCAGGCCATCCAGTAACTACAAACCTTTGATATTCACCTAATAACTCAATAGCCTTGATTTGTTCATTCGTTAGTCTCAACCATAGCTGATTGTCATAAATAATTCTGGCTCCCCAGCTCGGAGTACCATCAAATTCTGGGCACAAAGTTTTTATGATCAACTTGATACGATCACTTCCTAAATTATTGTTATTTAGTGCTTGTTTCCAATACTGCATGATGTCAATAGTACGTTTTGCAATGCTGGGGATCTGAGCTTTGTCAATAAAAATTTCCTTATATGGATTAACAGATGCATCAACCATTGCGGGGCTTAATATCTTATTATCAAAAATACTATCGGGGAAAATAAACCCATAACCAATACGTAACTTTAGAGTTGTTGCGCCGCCTAACCAACGGGCCAGTCCATGCGCATTGTTACGTGTTTGCTTTACTACATCAACATTAGTGTTAGTTTTGATATGGATGAAAAGAGGACCGTCTACACGATATATGCCGCTCTTGACTTCAAAGGCCAGAACGCCATAGGATTGATGCAGAACAAGAAAATCTATTTCTCCACTGGGAGGCAGCCTTATCCCAATTTGCTGAGCTGCCATACTTAACCAAGGCAGGCTATGAATCACAGTAAAATCATCCGGTAATTCATCTTTTAACAAAGCATAAATCGTTTTTTCTCCATAACTATTGTTATCAGTAGGACCGAATGCTGGAATCATCTTAGCCATAATGCTCCCTTTAATCATGCTCTAATCACGAATTTTTTTGTGATTAATTCTTACTATGAAAAATGAGTTTTCTCATTATGCATTTTTTCATGCTATTGAAGGATGCTTATAGTGTGAAAAACTCTCTATAAATATAGTTTGTAATTTTCATTAATGGTCAGTGATGGTAATGACTAAAACTATATTATTACTTTCCGAGATTTTTTCAAATCTATTTATTGTAATTACCCTACAACAGAATTTTTTGTTTGCGAAGATATTCTGCTGCTTGGTAAGTTTTATCTAATCCAACCACTCAGGCAGCGCCTCTCTATACCATCCCAAATATTGCGCCAGTTCCGGCTTTCCCCGCTCACTCAATATCAGCACCACCTCATTCACAATCCACGCTTTAGCAATGATGATCTCTTTCGCCAGCACATCCGCATTAAACCTGCTATTCAACTGACAATAGCGTCTTGCTAACACTCGAAAGTCTTCTTCTCCGCCCATCCCTTTGACCAAAGGCGCTAAATCTATCGCTGGGTTACCCAGGCCAAAGCGTTCCCAGTCGAACAGCACCAGTTCGCCATTCTCTCTCTTTCCCCAATTACCTGCATTGGTATCACCGGAGATCACGCAATGCGGTTCAAAAAGAACATTGCTGTGCTTCCGCATTGCCCGAAACTGCCGTTCCGCCTGAGCAGGCAGGCGAAGCAGAGCGAGGCAGCCTTCAAGTTCTGCCTCATCCCACTGATGTGTGCTGAACGTCCATGAGGGATCAGGCGGTACAGAATGTAATCGTGCAATAACGGAAAGGAATGCATCGCCTGTAACAGCGTCTTGTTGGATGGGTTCAGGAATGTATTCGAGTACGAGCTTTCGTTGTTCGTAGCAGGCTGATTTCACTACGGGCGTCAGAATGCCAAGCTGCGCCAGAAGGGGAGCGGCATTGTGATAGAAAGCATATTCCATCTCACTTACCGGCTCTTTCTCAATGGCACAGTGCTTACCATCTTCATCCGCAAGTCGTTTTACGCGGGCACTACCCATTTTCGCTATATCGGCGTCGGTCATAGTAACTCTGCATTTACTCTTAACGTTAAAGACCCAGCTCGCCTCCGCAGGGGCAAGCCCCATCAACCCTTACCACTCAGTCAACCCAATCGCCTTCATCACCCGTTTTCTCATATGCACAGGCAGTGACGCCAGTTCCTCTATCGTTCTCACCCGCGTCCCGTTGATCACATCCCTGGGCTTAAAGCTGATGATGATCCGCCCCCAGGTCACTTTCACGTCCAGTTGCACCCCAATGGGAAAACCGGCTTCTCTCAACCAACAGCCTTTCAGGGTAATAGCCGGAATGCGGCGGTAATCTGGAGTGCGGGTCACATAACCCACGGTCGCATAGCGCTGGGTGTAGTTTGGCTCTTTAGCTTCGTTGTGGCCTGAAATACAATCGAAAGCAGTCATGATGACTATTCCTCGTAAATAGTGATTGTGATCAGCGATGCGGATGTGGGGCAACACATTCGTATCGCGCTAAATGACCGGAACATTTAATCAGCCAGGCAAAAACGCAGCGAGAGTGAAAAAAGCAAACTGCGAAAGCGTACGCAGAAATTCCACGCAAATCTCAACGAAATCCATCAGTTTTCGTCGCAGATCTAAATTCTGATAATGGCGAAATGAAGGGTTAATACCCGACCATCTACGCCCTCTTATTCATTACCCGCTATTCTGTTGATCTTGCCTAAACCGCCTCCAGTGCCATCCTTCCGACGTACCCAGTGCCAACAGGCGACATCGACAGCCGTTGTTTGTCCTGACGACGAAAAATCAGCTTCAACACAGAGTAAAGACGCCGGCGCCTTTTCTTATTCCACGGAAATCGCTGGTGCTCTTTTCAGGCTTCCCATTGCCTTGGGTGGCTTCTAAATACTGGTCTCCTGGCAAATATCCCTCACTCTCGTCCAACCTGTTGCACCACCTTAGAAAAAGTCTGTGCGCAAATTCACGTTTTTTCGCATTAATTTTCCACTCAGTTGGAAGAGAAGCGAGCTATGACGCACTTCAAACATTTCGCCCAGCCTGGCATTCACACTGATTCCACTAGCTCAGACTGGAGTCCATTATGTTGGAATCAAGCAAAGTCCCGGCGCTCACCAGGGCGATTGATATTCTTAATTTGATTGCGCGAAAAGGGCCATGTAGCGCGGCGACGATCATCGAAACGCTGGGGATCCCAAAAAGCACCGCGTATCTGCTGTTGAATGAGTTAAAGCGGCAGCGCTTTATTAGCGTCGATCATCAGGATAATTTTTGCCTGTGGACGAAACTGGTCGAGCTTTCTGAACACGCGCTCAGCAAAATGGATTTACGCGAACTGGCGCGCCCGCGTCTGACGCAGTTGATGGATGAGACCGGGTTACTGTGTCATCTGGGCATTATCGATCACGAAAGCGCTTACTACATCCTCAAAGTGGAGTCCTCGTCCACGATCAGTGTCCGCTCACACGAAGGCAAAAGACTCTCGCTTTATCGTTCTGGCATAGGCAAATGCCTGCTGGCCTGGCAACCTGCACCGGTAAGAAAAGCCATTATTGCGCAACTGGTATGGGAAAAAGCGACGCCAACGACCATTACCGATCCTCTGCAGTTAAGCGATGAGCTGGAACGCATCCGCCAGCGTGGATGGAGCTTCGACAACGGGGAAGATTACCCGGATGTACGCTGCATCGCTGCACCTGTTTTCAATGCCAGCAAGGAACCCGCCGCCGCTATCTCGGTGGTGGGTACCCGCCTGCAAATCAACGATGAGAACCGTGACTACCTGGCCGGGAAAGCCATTGCCTGTGCGAAGGAGATATCACGTCTTCTGGGTTGGAAAAGTCCAT
>Ga0308159_1003121_pt1 | contig 17503 bp, 10 predicted proteins | sample PhyCR1_FD_201040 | JGI IMG/M metagenome (GOLD analysis project Ga0308159, IMG submission 201040) | Phyllosphere microbial communities from UC Gill Tract Community Farm, Albany, California, United States - DLSLC.R1 | ecosystem: Host-associated > Plants > Phyllosphere > Unclassified | place: USA... | reverse complement strand
GCGGCGCGGGCTGCAGGCCGCGGCGCCGCCGGGGCCCGCCGCGGCGGCCGGCCGGTGTAGGGGATTTACGTTTCTTCGCATGCCGGCGGAAAAAACGCCACGTTGAGCTTCTACGATCGGGGGCGCCGGGCACCGCGTCCGCCGGACCGGCCGGCCGTTCCGCGGCCGCCTGCCTTCCGTTCGTCTTGCCACCGCTTCCCACGCCATGAGTCCCAACGATCCCCACGCCGCTCCTCCCGCTGATCCCGTGCCCGGCCCCGGCAGAGGGGCTCCGCGGCCTCCGGGGCGGCGCGCGCGCTGGCTCGGCACCGGCGTGGCCCTGCTGGCGGTGGCGCTGCTCTGCGGCGGTGCATGGTGGCTGGTGCAGCGCTCCAAGGCGCCCGAGGGCGGGGCGGGGTTCCCCGCGGCGGGCGGCCCCGGCGGGCCGGCACGGCCCGCAGGCCCCGGCGCGGGCGCCGGGGGCGGGCGCGCGATGGTGACGGTGGGCGACGCCACGGTCCGCACCCTGCGCCTGCCGGTGGCCATCGAGGCGCTCGGCACGGTGACGCCGGTGACCACGGTCACCCTGCGACCGCAGGTCTCGGGGATGCTCACCCAGGTGCTGTTCACCGAAGGGCAGATGGTGCGCAAGGGCCAGGTGCTGGCGCAGATCGATCCCCGGCCCTTCGAGCAGGCGCTGATGCAGGCCGAAGGCACGCGGCGGCGCGACGAAGCGCAGCTGGAGAACGCGCGCATCACGCTCGAGCGCTACCGCACGCTGCTGTCGCAGGACTCCATCGCCCGGCAGGACGTCGACACCCAGGCCGCGCTCGTCAAACAGCTGGAGGGCACCGTGATGACCGACCGTGCGCAGGAGCGCACCGCCCGGCTCAACCTCGGCTACACCCAGGTGACGGCACCGGCCGCGGGCCGCATCGGCCTGCGCGCGGTGGACGCGGGCAACTACGTCACCACGGGCGACACCGCCGGCATCGCCACCATCACCCAGACCGCACCGATCGACGTGGAATTCACCGTCACCCAGGACCGCGTGGCCGACGTGCAGACCGCGGCCGCCGAGGCCGGCGCGGCCGGCCTGGCGGTGGTGGCGAAGGACCGCACCCGCGCCCAGGAGCTGGGCCGCGGCCGCTTCTCCACGCTGGACAACCTGGTGGACACCGCCACCGGCACGGTGAAGGCCAAGGCGCGCTTCAGCAATGCCGACGGCCGCATGTTCCCCAACCAATTCGTGAACGTGCGGCTGGAGCTGCGCGAGCTGGAATCGCTGGTGGTGCCGGTGACGGCGGTGCGCACGGGGGCCAACGGCGACTTCGTGTACGTGATCAACCAGGACCGCACCGTGACGCTGCGCAAGGTGCGACGCGGCCAGTCCACGGTGGAGTGGGCGGCGATCGCCGAAGGCCTGCAGGCCGGCGAGCGCGTGGTGACCGAAGGCGGCGACCGCCTGCGCGACGGCGCGCGCGTGCAGCTGCAGGGCGACGGCGCTCCGGGCGCGCAGCAGGGCGCTTCCGGGCGGCGCGCGCGGGCCTCCGGTGCGTCCGGGCCCACGGGCGGGGCGGGTGCCCGCGGGGTCGAGGGCGGCGGACACCGTCCCCACGGGCCGCGTGCTAGCGCCGAAGGCGCTTCCGCGCCGGCGGCCCCGGCGTCCGCGGCTTCGTCCGCCCGGCCCTGATCCGACGCGCCGCCGCAGCCCATGAGCCCGTCGCGTCCCTTCATCGAGCGGCCCGTCGCCACCGCGCTCCTCATGCTGGCCATCGTGCTGGCGGGGCTGGTGGGTTTCCGCTTCCTGCCCCTGTCGGCGCTGCCGCAGGTGGACTACCCGACCATCCAGGTGCAGACGCTCTATCCCGGCGCCAGCCCGGAGGTCATGAGCCGCAACGTCACCGCGCCGCTGGAGCGGCAGTTCGGGCAGATGCCCGGGCTGGCCCGCATGGCCTCGACCAGCGCGGCGGGCGTCTCCATCGTCACGCTGCAGTTCGACCTGGGCCTGGCGATCGACGTGGCCGAGCAGGAGGTGCAGGCGGCCATCAACGCCGGCTCCTCGCTGCTGCCCACCGACCTGCCGGCCCCCCCGGTCTACGCCAAGGTGAACCCGGCCGACGCGCCGGTGCTCACGCTGGCGATCAGCTCCGATACCTTGCCGCTCACCGAGGTGCAGAACCTGGTCAACACGCGCCTCGCGCAGAAGATCAGCCAAGTGCCGGGCGTGGGGCTGGTGACGCTCGCGGGCGGCCAGCGGCCCGCCGTGCGCATCCAGGCCGACACCAAGGCCCTGGCCTCCCACGGCATCGGGCTGGACACGCTGCGCAGCGCGATTTCCGCGGCCAACGCCAACAGCGCCAAGGGCAGCTTCGACGGGCCCCAGCGCGCCTACACCATCAACGCCAACGACCAGCTGCTCACGGCGGAGGACTACAAGCGCCTCATCGTGTCGTGGAAGAACGGCGCGCCGGTGCGCATGGTGGACGTGGCCCGGGTGGTCGACGGCGCCGAGAACGACCGGCTGCGGGCGTGGGCTGGTGAGCGGCCGGCGATCATCCTCAACGTGCAGCGCCAGCCCGGCGCGAACGTGATCTCCACGGTGGACAGCATCCAGCGCCAGCTGCCCGAGCTCCAGGCCGGGCTGCCTGCCAGCCTCGACGTGCAGGTGCTCGCCGACCGCACCACCGGCATCCGCGCCTCGGTGCACCACGTCGAGATGGAGCTGGTGCTCGCCGTGCTGATGGTGGTGCTGGTGATCTTCTTCTTCCTGCACAGCCTGCGCGCCACGGTGATCGCCAGCCTCGCGGTGCCGATCTCGCTCATCGGCACCTGCGGCGTGATGTACCTGCTGGGCTACAGCCTGAACAACCTGAGCCTGATGGCGCTTACCATCGCCACCGGCTTCGTGGTGGATGACGCGATCGTGATGATCGAGAACATCGCGCGCTACATCGAGGAGGGCGAACCGCCGTTCCAGGCCGCGCTCAAGGGCGCCACGCAGATCGGCTTCACCATCATCTCGCTCACCGTGTCGCTGATCGCGGTGCTGATCCCGCTGCTGTTCATGAGCGACGTGGTGGGGCGGCTGTTCCGCGAGTTCGCGGTGACGCTGGCGCTCACCATCCTGATCTCGGCGGTGGTCTCGCTCACGCTGGTGCCGATGATGTCCGCGCGCTGGCTGCGGGCCCTGCCCGACACCCCGCCGCGCGGCGTGGGCGGCGCGATCCAGCGCGGCTTCGACCGGGTGATCGTGCGCTACGACGGCTGGCTGCAGTGGGTGCTGCGCCACCAGGGCGCCACGCTGCTGGTGGCGCTGCTCACGCTCGCGCTCACCGTGGTGCTGTACGTGTTCATCCCCAAGGGGCTCTTCCCCACGCAGGACACGGGCCAGCTGCAGGGGCGGCTGGTGGCCTCGCAGGACGTGTCGTTCGAGCGCATGAGCACCCTGCAGCAGGCCGCCGCGCGCGAGATCCTGCAGGACCCGGATGTGGCCTCGCTCAGCTCCTTCGTCGGCGTGGACGGCGCCAACAACACCATGCTGAATACCGGCCGCATGCTCATCAACCTGAAGCCCGGCCGCGATGCCCAGGGCACGGTGATGCAGCGGCTGCGCGACCGGGCGGCGTCGGTAGCGGGCGTCACGCTCTACCTGCAGCCCACGCAGGACCTGTCGATCGACGCCGAGACGGGCCCCACCGAATACCGCGCCACCCTCGGCGGCGTGGATTCCGCCGAGGTGAATGCCTGGGCGAACAAACTGGTGGAGCGCCTGCGCACGGTGCCCCAGGTGCGCAACGCCACCACCGACGCGGGCGCGCAGGGCCTGTCGGCCTTCGTGGACATCGACCGCGCGACGGCCGCGCGCCTCTCGGTCACGGCCAGCGCGGTGGACGACACGCTCTACAGCGCCTTCGGCCAGCGCATCGTCTCCACCATCTTCACCGAGACCAACCAGTACCGCGTGATCCTGGAGGCCCAGCAGGAGGGCCTCTCCAGCCCCGAGGGCCTGGGCACCCTGCAACTGCGCACGGGCGGCGGCGCGCCGACGCCGCTGTCGGCCGTGGCGACGATCCGCGAGCAGCCCGCGCCGCTGCAGATCACGCGCGTGGCGCAGTACCCGGCGGCCACGCTCGGTTTCGACAAGGCCGAGGGCGTGTCGCTGGGCGAATCGGTGGACGCGATCCGCGCCGCGGCGCGGGAGATCGGCATGCCCGCGGGCCTGTCGCTGCAGTTCCAGGGCGCGGCCGGCGCCTACGAGAAATCGCTCACCAGCCAGCTCTGGCTGATCCTGGCCGCCATGGTCTGCGTCTACATCGTGCTGGGCGTGCTCTATGAGAGCTACGTGCACCCGCTGACCATCCTCTCGACGCTGCCCTCGGCCGGCGTGGGCGCGCTGCTCGCGCTCATGGTCACGGGCAACGACCTCGGGGTGATCGGCATCATCGGCATCATCCTGCTGATCGGCATCGTCAAGAAGAACGCGATCATGATGATCGACTTCGCCATCGACGCCGAGCGCGGCCAGGGCCTGCCGCCGCAGGAGGCGATCCACCAGGCGGCGCTGCTGCGCTTCCGCCCCATCCTGATGACCACGCTGGCCGCGCTGTTCGCCGCACTGCCGCTGATGCTGGGCTGGGGCGAGGGCGCCGAGCTGCGCCGGCCGCTGGGCCTGGCGATCTTCGGCGGGCTGGTGCTGAGCCAGCTGCTCACGCTGTTCACCACGCCGGTGATCTACCTCGCCTTCGACCGGCTGGGCCGCCGCTGGACGGGCCGGGGCACGGCCGCGGCGCCCGAGGTGCCCGCTGCACCACCCGCAGCGGAGGGCCGGCCGTGAACCTCTCGCGCCCCTTCGTGGAGCGGCCCGTCGCCACCGTGCTGCTCACCATCGGCATGGCGCTCGCGGGCATCGCGGCCTTCTTCCTGCTGCCGGTGGCGCCGCTGCCGCAGGTGGACTATCCGGCGATCTCCGTCTCGGCCAGCCTGCCCGGCGCCAGCCCCGAGACCATGGCCACCAGCGTGGCGACCCCGCTGGAGCGGCGCCTGGGCGTGATCGCGGGCGTGAACGAGATGACGTCCTCCAGCTCCAGCGGCTCGGCACGCGTCAGCCTGCAGTTCGACCTGAACCGCAAGATCGACAGCGCCGCGCGCGAGGTGCAGGCGGCCATCAACGCCTCCCGCGCCGACCTGCCGGCCACGCTGCGCAGCAACCCCACCTACCGCAAGATCAACCCGGCCGATTCGCCGGTCATCATCCTCGCGCTCACCTCGAAGTCGCGCACGCCGGGCGAGATCTACGACGCCGTCTCCAACGTGGTCAGCCAGCGCATCTCGCAGGTGGACGGCGTGGGCGACGTGGAAATCGGCGGCGGCTCGCTGCCCGCCGTGCGCGTGGAGCTGCTGCCGTTCCCGCTCAACCGCTACGGCATCGGCACGGAGGACGTGCGCGCCGCGATCCAGGCGGCGAACGCCAACCGCCCCAAGGGCGCGATCGAGAGCGACGGGCGGCGCCTGCAGATCTACACGCCGTCGCCCTCGCGGCGCGCGGCCGACTATGCCGATCTCGTCATCGCCTGGCGCGACGGCGCGCCGGTGCGCCTGGGCGACGTCGCGCGGGTCGTGGACGGCGTGGAGAACACCCGCACCCTGGGCCTCTTCAACGGCGAGCCGGCCATCATCGTGCTCATCACGCGGCAGCCCGGCGCCAACATCATCGAGACGGTGGACGGCGTGCGGGCGCTGCTGCCGGCGCTGCAGGCGCAGCTGCCGCAGGACATCCGCATCGCGGTGGCATCCGACAGCACCAATTCCATCCGCGCGTCGCTGCGCGAGATCGAGGTCACGCTGATGGTCTCGATCGCGCTGGTGGTGCTGGTGGTGGGCCTTTTCCTGCGCAAGGCGCGCGCCACCGTGATCCCGGCCGTGGCCACGGTGGTGTCGCTGCTGGGCACCTTCGGCGTCATGTACCTGCTGGGTTTCAGCCTGAACAACCTGAGCCTGATGGCGCTCACGGTGGCCACCGGGTTCGTGGTGGACGACGCCATCGTCGTGCTGGAGAACACCGCCCGCCACATCGAGGCCGGCATGGACCGCATGGCCGCGGCGCTGCAGGGCGCGCGCGAGGTCGGCTTCACGGTGCTGTCGATCAGCCTCTCGCTGGTGGCGGTGTTCATCCCGCTGCTCTTCATGGATGGCCAGGTCGGGCGGCTGTTCCGCGAGTTCGCCGTGACGCTCTCGGTGGCGGTGGCGATCTCGCTGGTGATCTCGCTCACCACCACGCCCATGATGTGCGCCTGGCTGCTGCGCTCGGAGGCCGAAGAGGCGCGCCGCCGCGGCGGGCCGGCGAAGCCCCCGGGCCGGTTCTCGCGCGCTGCGGCACGGGCGCAGGACGCGGTGCTGCGCGGCTACGGCCATGCGCTGGACTGGGCGCTGGCGAGCAAGGCGCTCGTCATCGCCATCCTGCTGGCCGTGATCGGACTCAACGTCTACCTGTTCAGCCACATCCCCAAGGGATTTTTCCCGCAGCAGGACAACGGCCAGCTGGTGGCGGGCCTGCGCGCGGACCAGAGCATTTCGTCCGGGGCGCTGGCGGACAAGCTGCGGCAGGCCGTGGACATCATCCGCAAGGACCCGGCCGTGGACACCGTGGTGGGGTTCTCCGGGGGCGGGCGGGCGGGCGGCGGCTTCATGTTCGTCAACCTCAAGCCCGTGTCCGAGCGCAGCGAGCCCAGCATGGCCGTGATCGACCGGCTGCGGCCGCAGCTCGCGGTGCTCACCGGCCTGCGGGTGTTCCTCTCGCCCGTGCAGGACCTGCGCATGGGGGGGCGCTCCAGCAATTCGACCTACCAGTACACGCTCAAGAGCGACAACCTCGCCGACATGCGCGTCTGGGCGACCCGGCTGGCCGAGCGCCTGAAGCAGGAGACGCTGCTCACCGACGTGGACACCGACCAGGCCGACAACGGCTCGGAAACCTTCGTCGAGGTGGACCGCGACAGCGCCGCGCGCCTGGGCGTGAGCGCCTCGGCCGTCGACGCGGCGCTCTACAACGCCTTCGGCCAGCGGTCGGTCGCCACCATCTACGGCGAGCTGAACCAGTATTCCGTCATCATGGAATGGGCACCGGAATACACGCGCGGCCCGCCCGCGCTGAAGGACATCTTCGTGCCCGCCAACCTCTCGGGCACCACCGGCTCCCCGGCCAACCCGGGGCAGCGCGGCGCCTCCACGGGGCAGGTGCTGGCCACCGCCACGCAGACCATGGTGCCGCTCTCGGCCATCGCGAAGGTGGTGGAGCGCTCCGCGCCCACTTCCATCAGCCACCAGGACGGCGAGCTGGCCACCACCATCTCCTTCAACCTGGACGGCAACACCTCGCTCAGCCAAGCGCGGCAGATCGTCGAGCAGGCCGAGGCCGACATCGCCATGCCCACCAACGTGCGCGGCAGCTTCGAGGGCACGGCGCGCAGCTTCCAGGAGACCCAGGGCCAGCAGCTCTTCCTGATCCTGGCGGCCATCGTGGTGATCTACATCGTGCTGGGCGTGCTCTACGAGAGCCTGATCCATCCCGTGACGGTGCTCACCACGCTGCCCTCGGCGGGCGTGGGCGCGGTGCTGGCGCTGCTGCTCTTCAACATGCAGTTCACCATCATCGCGCTGATCGGCGTGTTCCTGCTGATCGGCATCGTGAAGAAGAACGCCATCCTGATCATCGATTTCGCGCTGGAGGCCGAGCGCGCGCGCGGCCTCTCCGCCACCGAAGCGGTGCGCGAGGCCTGCATGCTGCGCCTGCGCCCGATCCTGATGACCACGCTGGCCGCCGCCCTGGGCGCGCTGCCCCTGGCGATCGGCTTCGGCCAGGGATCGGAGCTGCGCCAGCCCCTGGGCGTCGCCATCATCGGCGGCCTCGTCGCCAGCCAGCTGCTCACGCTGCTGACCACGCCCGTGGTCTATGTGCTGCTGGACCGGCTCCGCCGCCCCTCCGGCAACGAACGCCACCTCTCCCGCGCCGCCGACGCCGCGCCGGCCGCGCCCGCGCAACCATCATGATCCTCTTCGCTCCTTCCGCCGCCGTGTCCGCTGCTGTGCCTGCTGCTTTGCCCCTGCGATCCCCGGGCCGTGCGTTCCACCCACCGCGACCGCGCACATCGCTGCTGGCGCGCGCCTGCGCCGCCGTGCTGCTGCCCGCCTGGCTGGCCGGCTGCTCCGTCGCGCCGCCCTACGAGCCCCCCGCGCTCGCCACGCCCGTGCCCACCGCCTTCAAGGAGGCCGGCGCCCTCTGGCAGCCCGCCGCCCCGGCCGACGCGATCGACCGCGGGGCGTGGTGGACGCTGTTCGGCGATCCGGACCTGGACCGCCTCGCCGCGCAGGTGCAGGTGTCGAACCAGAACATCGCCGCGGCCGTGGCCGCCTACGCCCAGGCGCAGGCGCTGGTGCGCGAGCAGCGCGCCGGGCTGCTGCCGGGCGTGAGCCTGTCGGCCAGCGAAACGCGGTCGGGCGGCGAGGGCTCCGCGCGCCGCGGCACCACCGCGCAGGCGGCGCTGGGGGCGAGCTGGGCGCCGGACGTCTGGGGCCGCCTGGGCAGCACGGTGGACAGTGCCCGCGCCAGCGCCCAGGCCAGCGAGGCGGACCTGGCCGCGGCGCGGCTCTCGGCCGTGGGCTCGCTGGTCACCGCCTACTTCCAGCTGCGCGAGGCCGACGCCGAAACCGACCTGCTGCGCGCCACCGTGGACGCTTACGAGCGCAGCCTGCGCATCGCCCAGAACCGCTACGACGCCGGCGTGGCGGCCCAGTCCGACGTGCTGCAGGCCCGCACCCAGCTCGCGAACGCGCGCGCAGATCTGGCCACCGTGCAGCGCAACCGCGCCGGCTACGAACACGCCATCGCGGTGCTGGCGGGCCAGCCGCCAGCCGCCTTCGCGCTGCCGCCCGGCACCTGGGTGGCCCGCGTGCCCGAGGTGCCGGCGGCGCTGCCGTCCACGCTGCTGGAGCGGCGGCCCGACATCGCCGCCGCCGAGCGCGCCGTGGCCGCCGCCAACGCGCAGATCGGCGTGCAGCGCTCCGCCTACTTCCCGAGCTTCAGCCTGACGGCCTCCCTGGGGCGCAGCGGCGCCGGCCTGGGTGATCTGTTCAGCGCCTCGGGCGCGCTCTGGTCGCTGGGCCTGTCGGCCGCGCAGACGGTATTCGACGGCGGCGCCATCGCCGCGCGCGTGGAACAGGCGCGTGCCGCCCGCGAGGCGCGCATCGCCAACTACCGCCAGACGGTGCTGGGCGCGTTCCAGACCGTGGAGGACCAGCTCACCGCCGTGCGCACGCTGCAGGCGCAGGAGCCGCTGCGGCAGGAGGCCGTCTCGGCCGCGCAGCGCACCGAGGAGCAGCTCCTCAACCGCTACCGCGCGGGCCAGGTCGGCTACACCGAGGTCGTCACCGCCCAGGTGGCGGCCCTCTCGGCGCGGCGCGCGCTGCTGCAGCTGCAGGTGAACCGGCAGCTCGCCGCGGCCTCGCTGGTGCAGGCGCTCGGCGGCGGCTGGCAGGCGCCCTGGAGCGGCACGGGCGCTGCCGCGGCCATGGCCGGGCAGGGGGCCTCCGTGCCCCGATAATCCGCGGCTGCCGTCCGTTTGCCGTCGTGCGTTCGTCCGTTTGATTGATTGATTGAAGGATTTCCGTGGATTCCATCCTGCTGGCCAAGGCCGCCATCATGGGCGTGGTCGAGGGCCTGACCGAGTTCCTCCCCATCTCCTCCACCGGCCACCTGATCCTGGCCGGCGCGCTCCTCGGCTTCGACGACGAGAAGGCCAAGGTCTTCGACATCGCGATCCAGACCGGCGCCATCTTCGCGGTGATCCTCGTGTACTGGCAGAAGATCCGCGAGACGCTGGTGGCGCTGCCCACGCAGCCGCAGGCGCAGCGCTTCGCGCTCAACGTCCTCATCGGCTTCCTGCCGGCCGTGGTGCTGGCGCTGATTTTCGGCAAGGCGATCAAGGCGCACCTGTTCACGCCCACGGTGGTCGCCACCACGTTCATCCTGGGCGGCTTCGTCATCCTCTGGGCCGAACGGCGCGCGCCCGGCGCGGTGCGCGTGCACTCCGTGGACGACATGACCCCGCTCGACGCGCTCAAGGTCGGCCTGGTGCAGTGCCTCGCCATGGTGCCCGGCACCAGCCGCAGCGGCTCCACCATCATCGGCGGCATGCTGCTGGGCCTCTCGCGCAAGGCCGCCACCGATTTCTCGTTCTTCCTCGCGATCCCGACGCTGATCGGCGCGGGCGTGTACAGCCTCTACAAGGAGCGGCACCTGCTCTCGATGGCCGACCTGCCGCTCTTCGGGGTGGGGCTGCTGTTCTCGTTCGTGAGCGCCTGGCTCTGCGTGCGCTGGCTGCTGCGCTACATCAGCACCCACAGTTTCGTTCCGTTCGCCTACTACCGCATCGCCTTCGGCATCGTGGTGCTGATTACCGCCTGGGGGGGCTTCGTGACCTGGGCGGACTGAGCGGCCTGCGTCAACCGGCAAGGTACGCGATCCCGCCAGGTGGGACGGCTCATATCATTCCATAGCACGCACTGCTATGAAAAAGATGAAAGTGATAAGCTGCCGCCACATTTGAGTTGAAGACCCCGGACCGTGCGTCACCGCCGCGAGGGGGATGGAGCAGGCTGTTGCCGGGCCTGCCGGTGCCCCCGCATGCGGGAGCCGGCCGGCCACGCGTACGAGGAAACCCGTGGCCATGACGCCGATCGAATTGCCGTTGGAGGGCACGCTTTCCGCCGCCGGGCCGTTCCCCGGCCTGCCGGATTCCGAGGTGCTGCAGGTGCTCACGCGCAATGTGGGCGCGACGGTGGCCGTGGTCAGCCGCGCCCTGCGCGTCGTCTACGTGAACGACGAGTACGCGCGCTGGTTCCGCGCCGCGCCCGAGGACATCGTCGGCAAGACGCTGATCGAACTCTATGGCGAATACAACTATTCGCGCTTCATGCCCTATGTGCGGCGGGTGCTGGCCGGCGAGCGGGTGAGCTACCAGCGGCTGGTGCTCGACCCGGAGGGGCGCGAATCCTGGCGCACCATCTGCGTTTCGCCCTGGCGCGATGCGCGCGGCGGCATCGCCGGCTTCGTCACCGCGGCGCTCGATGTGGACGAGCTCCAGGTCGCCATGAACGCCCTGAGCGCGGCCAACCAGCGCCTCGCTTCCCACATGGACAACAGCCCGCTGGCCGTGCTGGAGATGGACGACCAGCTGCGCGTGCTGCGCTGCTCGCGCCGCGCGATCGAACTCATGGGCTGGCAGGATCTGGTGCAGGTCGAGTGCCGCCGCCTGCACGAGCTGCCGGGCACGGCCGCGATGGAGCAGCATCTCTCGCAGGCGTTCTCGGACCTGCGTTCGGGCCGCACCACGCGCAACCGGGTGGAGTCCTGCGTGCGCCGGGCCGACGGCTCGGAGGTGCACTGCGAGTGGTTCAATTCCGCGCTGACCGACGCCGGCGGCCGCGTGACGTCGATCATGTCGCTCGTGCAGGACATCTCCTCCAAGATCGAGATCGCGCGCCAGCAGCACTACCTGGCCAACCACGATTCGCTCACCGGCCTGCAGAACCGCTCGGCCTTCCACAGCCGCTTCGAGCACTCCCTCTCGCGGGTGCGCTCGCGCGGGGGCGCCGTGGCGCTGCTGTTCATCGACCTGGACGGCTTCAAGAAGGTCAACGATGGGCATGGCCACAAGGTGGGCGACGAAGTGCTGCGCTGCGTCGCGCACCGGCTGGCCCATACGGTGCGCGGCAGCGACACGGTGGCGCGCCTGGGTGGCGACGAATTCCTCGTGATGCTCGACACCGACGTGGAAGCGGACCTGGTGGGCCAGATCGGCGCGCGCATCGTCTCGGCGCTGGCCGAACCCATGGAGGTCGACGGCCTGGCGCTGCAGGTGGGCGCGAGCATCGGCGTGGCCATGCACCCGCCGCTGGAGGGCGACATCGAACTCCTCATGACCCAGGCCGACCAGGCCATGTACGCCGCCAAGCGCACCGGCCGCGGCTGCGTGCGTTACGCCGGACAGGCCTGAGGCGCCGCCGGGCGCCAGTGTGCGGTGCGTTGGGCTGCAGTGCGCCGCGCCCGTGCAAGGCGCACGGCGCGGGCCCACCGGGTCAGGGCAGCTTCACGCTCTGCGCGAAACGGAAGAAGTTGCCCGGGTCGTACGCCTGCTTGACCTGCTGCAGGCGCGCGTAGGTGCCGGTGCCCCAGTAGGCCTGCGGATAGTCCACGAGCGAGCCGTCCGGATAGTTCTGGTACACCGCGCCGGTCAGGAAGGGACGCATCAGGTCCATGAAGCCCGCGAGCCATGCCTCCATGCGTTCGCGTTCGGCGGCATCCGTCCAGAACACGTCCGCGACGAGGTCCGCGTCCACGTTCCGGTGGACGAATGCGCTGTCCGTGGCCGGGTAGCGCTGGATCGCGCCGCCGTACGGCTCCAGGTAGAACATCGAATAGGTGTTGGGCGAGGTCACGAAGTAGTCGATCGCCGCCTGCCACTGCGCTTTGGTGAGCGTGCGGCCGATGTAGCCGCTGGACTTGCTCTCGCACACGTGATCGGGCAGATCCTGGGGAAGCTCGTAGGGGTGGTCCTCCAGCCAGTGGTTCATCTCCGGGTACGTGCCCGACTTGTCCACCAGCAGCCGCGCGCTCGGCACCGCGAGCAGGGGGGCGATGGCGGCCCGGCCGGCGTCGGCCGTGCCGCAGTACATGCCCTGGATCATGAACACCGGTTTCCCGTCGCGGAAGCCCAGGTTCATCATGTAGCCCAGCGCATCGGGCGCGCCGGTGCGCATGAAGTCCTTCTGCAGCAGCACCAGCACGTCGGCCGCGTCGGCCGCGTCCCAGCCGATCGACCAGGCCCACACGCTCGGCAGCGGCTCCATGCGGTAGGTCACCTGCAGCAGCACGCCGAAGTTGCCGCCCGTGCCGCCGCGCAGGGCCCAGTAGAGGTCCGCATGCTCGGCGGCACTGGCCGTCACGATGGTCTCGCCGTCGGCCAGGAGCACGCGCATCGATTCGACCATGTCGCTCTGGATGCCGAACCGGCGCGAGGTGTAGCCGTAGCCGCCGCCCTGCACGAAGCCGCCCACGCAGACGTTGCCGCAGGCACCCGTCGGCACATGCCAGCCGGTGGCGCCCATGGCGCTGTTGAAGTGGTCGAAGTCCGTGCCCGGCAGCACATGCACGCGCTGCGCCCGGGTGTCGAGGGTCACGCCGCTCAGGCCCTTGAGGTCGATCACCATGCCGCCGGTGTTGACCGAATAGCCCGCCGTGCTGTGGCCGCCGCAGCGCACGGCCACCCAGAGCTTCCAGGTCTGCGCGAACTGCACGCACAGCTTCGCGTCGTTCTCGCTCTCGCAATAGGCGATCAGCAGCGGGAAGGCCTGGAAGGCCGGATTGGATTCCTGGCGGTCTTTCGCATAGTCGGCATCGGTGGGCAGCACGACATGGCCGGCCATGGCCTTCTCGAGCGCGGCCAGCGCCTCCCAGGGCCAGGGGGAATCGGTCGGCGTGTTCGCGGCGGCCCGTTGCAGCAGGCAGGCGATGCGCCCGTCCTTGGCGCGGCGGGCAGGACTCTTGCGTTGGGCCATGGTGTTTTTTCCCCTCGGTGGTTGGGCTTGATGGACAGCTCTCGGTCTTGGCGGGCCGGCAGGGGCCCGGCTGCAGAGGGCCCGCGCCGCCATGTATGTGTCTACATGTAACTCGCCGACGGGGCAGTGTAGGGGATGGCTGTGAAAAGCGCGCAGCGAAGGGTCCTGCGGGCGTTCCATGCCGCGGAAGCTGGGGTAGACCCTGGCGCCACCCCCGGGCGTGCAGCGCAGGAAGCCGGGCAGCGGATCGGACCGACAGCGGCGCACCATCCTCCGGGGAGGACGGACGCGTGCGCTTCAGGCCGTGGCGCCGGCCAGGTTCAGCACCGCGGCTTCGATCGCCGCCGCCGTCGCGCGCGGCTGCTCCATGGGGAAGAGGTGGCTGCCGTCCAGCATGGTGATGCGGCCCTGCGTGACGCGGCGCGTGAGGTCCATGCCGACCTGGCGCAGTTCCTGGGACGCCAGGCCCCCGATGAACGCGGCCGGGCAGCGCAGCGGATGGGTGGCGAGCAGGCGGCCCAGGTTGTGCGGGAGGGTGTTGTAGATGGCGGTCTCCACCTCGCGCTCGAAATGCAGCGCCAGTCCGCCCTCCGCATGCGGGCGCAGCCCTTCGGCCACGTAGTCGCGCAGCACCGCCTCGTCCCATTGCGCGAACGCCTTCTTGCGCCGGAAGTGCTCCAGCGCTTCTTCGGCACTCTCCCAGCGGTGCCGGCGCGCGCGGCTGATCTTGCCCGGCGACACCGCGCCCACGACCTGCGTGCGCTTGGCCATGCCGAGCGCGCCCGCGCGCCAGCCGCCGATGAGCGGCGAATCCACCATTACCACGCCGCGGGCCAGCTCCGGATGCCGCGCCGCGGCCATCACGCTCAGGAACCCGCCCAGCGAATGCCCCACCAGGAACACCGGCCCGCCCGCGCGCTCGGCCTGCTCGCGCGCATAGTCGGCGAGCTGCTGCACCAGGGACGGCCAGTTGCTCGTGACCGGGTAGCGCTCGTCGTGGCCGAAGCGGTCCACCGCGTTCACCTCGAAGCCGCGCTCGCGCAGATGGCCGAAGAGCACGCGGTAGGTGCCGGCCGGAAAACTGTTGGCGTGGGAGAAGACCAGCGGCAGGGGACGCATCGAGGAGTGTCCGGCAGGACGGTGGGGAAGGTCGGGTGAAGGACCGGGCCGTGGCGCCCGGGGGTCAGATGAGCCGGTCGTCCGGGGTGACGATCTTGCGCAGCGGACGGCTGCGCGCCGGCTCCGCCAGGATCGGCACCTCGGTCGCGCCGCCGTCCCAGGCCGGGTCTTCGATGCTGTCGAACACCTGGCGCAGCCGCTCGCCCCAGCTGCTGCGCAGTGCCCGGAAATACGGGTTCTCCTCGTCGATGCAGACGATCTTGTCGGTGGCGAGGCGCCCGGCCTCGTACACCACCAAGTCCAGCGGCAGGCCGACCGAGAGGTTCGACTTCAGCGTGCTGTCCATCGACACCAGCGCGCACTTGGCGGCCTCGTCCAGCGGCGTGTCGGGCGTGAGCACGCGGTCCAGCACCGGCTTGCCGTACTTGGACTCGCCCACCTGGAAGTAGGGCGTCTCGGTCGTCGCTTCGATGAAATTGCCGGCCGAGTACACCTGGAAGAGACGCATCCCCTCGCCCTGGATCTGGCCGCCGAACACCAGCGACACGTTGAAATCCACGCCCGAGCGCTTGAGCGCCGCGCCGTCGCGCTCGTGCACGTGCCGCACGGCCGAGCCCAGCACCCGCGCCGCGTCGAACATGCTCTTGGCGTTCCAGATCGTGATCGGCTCGGTGGCGTCGCGGTCGAAGAGCTGCTCGGTCTGCAGGATCTCGCGCACCGACTGCGAAATGCTCAGGTTGCCGGCCGACAGCAGCACCATGAACCGGTCGCCCGGCCGCTCGTAGATCATCATCTTGCGGAAGGAGCTGATCTGGTCGAGGCCGGCGTTCGTGCGGGAATCGGACAGGAAGACCAGTCCGGCATTGAGCTTGATGGCGACGCAATACGTCATTGGGGATGATCGGGGAAAGGAAGGCGAAGGGGGGAGTGTAGTGGGGTGGGGGCGGGGCTGCAGGCGCTTTGCGGACACGGCCCATGGCGCGGTCGGGAACCCGGCGCCGGATGCGGAGGCCCGGCGACGTCAGAGAGCGGAGGTGTCGGACATGCCAGGGATGGCTGAAAACCGCGTGCCGCCGGTTGCCTCGCGTGCCGCCCCGCGCAGCGCCTCTACATCCGTCCCGCACAAGTCCGCCTTTTCCGCCCGCTCCAGCGCATATGCAGACAGCCTCTCGCTCGGCCCGCGCAGCGCAGGGTGCAGCATGCCCACCGACCGCAGCGCGCGCTGCAGCGCGATGCCCACCTCGACAGCACCGGCCGCGTAGCGGGCCAGGGGCTCGAACACGTCTTCCACCATGCCGGCTTCCCGCAGGGCCGGTGCCGTCACCCGGTCGCAGGGCGGCGGGGACGAGGGGGCGGAAGCTGCGGAGCCGGAGGTGGAGGCGGACGGTGACGCCGCCTCCTGCTGCCGTGCCGCCCAGTGCGCCAGCGTGCGCACGCCCGCGCCGATCACCTCCAGCGCGGTGCCCGGGTCGTTGATGGACGCCGACATGGCGCGCGCGGCGATTTCTCCCATGACGACGAAGCCGTAGCGCGGGTCGTGGTCGAAGGTGCGGCCGTTGCCGATGAGCACGGCCTGCCGGATGGCGTCGCGGGCCGCGCCGTCCAGGGGGCGGTCGCTGCTGGCCAGCACCGCGCCGGGGGCGACGAAGGCGCCGGGCAGCACGTGCAGGTGGATCTCGCCGTCCAGCGCCTCGGCCCGGGCCTGCAATTGGTCCATGGCGACGTGCTGCACGAAGCCGGTGGCACTGCTGCGCACTTCATGGCTTCCGCGTTCGCCGGATTGCTGGCGGCGTCCGCCCAGGTAGGGTTTGTCGATGCGCTGGTCGATGGCCTTGCGGGTGGCCTCCTCCAGCCGGCGGATGGTCTCGCCGAGCCGGCCCAGCACCGAGAGGTAGTCGATCCAGCGCAGCAGCACCACGACCACGCCGAGCAGGATGAGCAGCGTGAAGCCGAAGAGCACCAGCCGGCCGCCGTCGCCGTACACGTGGGCATGCAGGCCGACCAGGGCGATCACGCCGTAGATGAAGGCGCCGATGAAGACAGCGAGCGTGTTCTGCACGGTGGAGTCTTCGATCAGCAATTGCGAGGCGCGCGGCGTGGCGCTTTTGGCCACGGCCGAGAACGCGGACACCATGGTGCTGGCCGAGAAGATCGACACCGTGAGCATGCTGGAGGCCAGGATGTTGAGCAGGCTGTCCAGTGCGTCGGAGCCGAGGTCGATCGCGGTGCCGTCCGGGATATGGGGGCCTGCCCAGGTGGCGAGCATGACGGCCGCGCAGGCCAGGAGGGCGAAGAGGGCGCAGCGCAGCCAGGTCTTGCGCACCAGCCGCTTCAGGAAGAAAACCAGCTTTTCCGACATGGGGCCACTATCGCCACGCGCTGGCCGGCGCGCGCTGCCCATGGTCGCGTTCCGCTGTAGGCGGGCGCCTTCAAGTGTCTTCCGGACCATCCATAACCGGCCCCGGCCCGCGCCCTGGTCCCCGCGCGGGAGCGGGTGGGCCGCCTGCCCACGCTCCGGCCCGTCGCCCTGCGCTCAGCGCATCACCAGCCCGCCGTCCACGTACAGCACCTGCCCGGTCATGAAGCCGCTCCATTCCGAGGCGAGGAACAGCACCGGGCCGGCCACGTCCTCGGGCCGGGCGATGCGCCGCAGCGGCGTGGCGGCGGTGATCGATTCGCGCAGCGCCTCGGGGGTGGCCTGGCTGGCCTGCGTGGGGTAGACGAGCCCGGGCGCCACGCAGTTCACGCGGATGCCCTGCGGCCCGACTTCGGCCGCGAGGTTGCGGCTGAA
>Ga0308159_1003120_pt1 | contig 17507 bp, 14 predicted proteins | sample PhyCR1_FD_201040 | JGI IMG/M metagenome (GOLD analysis project Ga0308159, IMG submission 201040) | Phyllosphere microbial communities from UC Gill Tract Community Farm, Albany, California, United States - DLSLC.R1 | ecosystem: Host-associated > Plants > Phyllosphere > Unclassified | place: USA... | reverse complement strand
CGGAATCCAACGTGCAGTTCGGGGAAGGGGGCGCCGGCACCTTCTCGGACGGCAAGCTCTACAGCCAGATCAAGGACCCGCAGCACCACAGCCGCAAGCTGCTGGAGGAGTTCGTGAAGGCCGGTGCGCCGGACGAGATCCTCTACCTCTCCAAGCCGCATATCGGCACCTTCCGCCTGGTGACGATGGTGGAGAGCATGCGCCGGACCATCGAGGAGCTGGGCGGCGAGTACCGCTTCAACACCAAGGTGGTGGACCTGGACATCCAGGCCACCGCCGATGGCAACCGCCAGATTCGTGGCGTGATGCTGGAGGATGGCGGCTACCTCGCCGCCGACCACGTCGTCCTGGCCGTCGGCCACAGCGCGCGGGATACCTTCGCGATGCTGCTGGAGCGCGACGTGTTCATGGAGGCCAAGCCCTTCTCCGTCGGCTTCCGCATCGAGCATCCGCAGGGGATGATCGACCGCTGCCGCTTCGGCGAGGCCGCCGGCAACCCGCTGCTGGGCGCCGCCGACTACAAGCTGGCGCATCACTGCAAGGGCAAGGGGCTGGAAGGCCGCACCGTCTACAGCTTCTGCATGTGCCCGGGCGGCACTGTGGTGGCTGCCACCAGCGAGCCCGGCCGCGTCGTCACCAACGGCATGAGCCAGTACTCCCGCGCGGAGCGCAACGCCAACGCCGCCATCGTCGTCAGCGTCACACCGGCGGACTACCCCGGCGGCGTGCTGGCCGGCCTGGACTTCCAGCGGGAGTTGGAGGAGCGGGCCTACCAGGCCGGCGGCGGCGCCTATTTCGCCCCGGCGCAGACGGTGGGGGATTTCCTTGCCAACCGTCCCTCCACCGCGTTGGGAGAGGTGGTGCCGTCCTACAAGCCGGGCGTCACCCCCACCGACCTGGCGCCGACCTTGCCGGACTACGCCATCGCCGCGATCCGCGAGGCGCTGCCGGCGTTCGAGCGGCAGGTGCGCGGCTACGCCCGACCGGACGCGGTGATGACGGGGGTGGAAACCCGTACCTCCTCCCCACTGCGAATCCGCCGCGGGGAGAGCGGCCACAGCGTCAACACCCGCGGGCTGTTCCCGGCGGGGGAGGGCGCTGGCTATGCCGGCGGCATCCTCTCGGCCGGCGTGGACGGTATCAAGACGGCGGAAGCAGTGGCGCTAAGCCTCCTGGGGGACGTCGCCCAGGCGGCTTGAGCATGGCCACGAGGCCTTCCGGTTTACATCAAGCGCAAACGTGACGTTAAGGCGTCGCGCCCTCTCGCATTTTCCACGAAGTCGTCGCAATCTAAACAAATTGTGAGGGCACTGTTTCTTACGGTGTCGTGATGCGGCCACTGGTGGCCACGCGGAGGGGATCGAGCGGCGTGAGCCACAGTTTTCCAGGTCTTCCGGACGGTCTCGCACCGCGCCAAACCAGCCTGCGTGCCAGCACGCGGACCACACTTATTTGCGGCGGCGTGGTCCTGGCGGCGCTGGCGGTGGTGTTGTTCACCCTGCTGCGCGCGCCCATGAAGGACGATGTCGCCTGGCTGCTCTGGGTGGCACGGCAATGGCTGAAGGGGCAGCGCCTCTATATCGACGTGGTGGAGGTCAATCCGCCGCTGATCGTCTGGATCAGCGCTATCCCGGTGCTGATCGGCGACGCCATCGGCGTCTCGGCCAAGACGGTGGCGGTGTATCTGTTCGCCGCCTCGGCGCTGTGGTCCTCCTGGCTCTCGGCCAGGCTGCTGCAGGGGGTGGCGCCAGCTTTTCAGCGCGTGCCGGTCACCTTCGCCGTCATCGCCTGCGTGGTGCTGCTTATGCCGGGCGTCGAGTTCGGCCAGCGCGAACACCTGATGATCATGGCGGTGCTGCCGCATCTCTGCGTACTGATCCGGGCGCTGGAGGGGCATTCCAACAGCTTCGGCATGGTCGCGGGCAGCAGCATCGCCGCCGGCCTCGGCGTGTCGCTGAAGCCGCGCTACCTGCTCTGCCTCGCGACGGTGGAACTGGTAGGCTGGCTGCGGCGCGGCTTCAAGCTGCGGCTCTCGCCCTTCATCGCCTTCGGCGTGGCAGGGCTCTACGTCCTGGCCATCCTGGCCTTCTTCCCCAGCTTCATTGACCGCGCGGTGCCGCTGGCCGTCACCCTCTATGGCGGCACCGATACCAGCCTGCCGGAGCTGGTGCTGGAATCCTGGCGGTTGCTGGCCGGCGTGGGCGTCGCTGCCCTGCTGACGCTGGCGCTGCCCAAGGATTCGCCGGGCCGCACGGTCATGGCGGTGCTCAGCGGCTTCGCCGTCGCTGCCACCTTGGCGATGTTCCTGGACGGCAAGAACTGGTTCTACCACCGCATCCCGGCCACCATCGCCGTGGTGCTGGCGCTGCTCTACTGGTGCGCCGAGGCCGCGATGACCCGCCGCAAGGCCGGCACCCGGCCGGATTTGCGCTACGTCGCGCTGATGGTGCTGGCGCTGATCCCGCTGGCCATGCAGGCCGACAAGCTGGGCGAGCGGCTGCATGAGCGCCTGGCCCTGGCCGTGGAGCCGGATAACTCGACCGAGGTGAAGCTGGAACGGCTGATCCGGCGGGAACGCGTCCGCACCTATGTCGCCTTTTCGGAATGGATCGGCCTCGGCTTCCCGGTCGTGGACGATACCGGCGTCACCTGGGCCAGCCGCTTCGACTCGATGTGGGCGCTGCGCGGCGAGTTGTGGCGCGCCCGCATGGACGGCAAGCCGCCGGCGGAGTGGCCGATGCGCCTGTGGGTGGCGCAGGACTTCATCCGCGGTTGCCCCGACCTGGTGGTGGTGGACCGCCGCCGTGGCACCGAGGACATCAACTACCCCAGCGTGCTGGCCCAGGCGGATGCCGAGTTCGCCGAGGTCTGGGCGCGCTACCGGCAGATCGCGCTGCTGGACGGATTGCAGGTGTTCAAGCGGGATGGAGAAGGCTGCGCGACAGCACCGCCGGTCGAGAACAACGAGTGATCGAGGGGGCGATATCGCCCCCGTCCGATCCTCAAGGTGAGCGAAATGCGGGGCGGAGCTTCCTAAGCGGGGCTTCGCCCCTTTCGCATTGAAGGCCAGGGCGCTTTAGCCCAACGCCAATCGTCATCGCCGACTTCAGAACAGGCCCTTCGCTGTCAGTTCAGGATGATCCGTCCCGCCACGATCCCACAGGAATCGCTGTTCAGGGGATCGAGGGGGCAGCGCCCCCTCGATCCCGACGCCAGAGTCGTGAGAGTGCTCAGATCCCCGCCGCATCCAGCCGCAGGACGGCCCGCGCCACCGCCTGGGCACGGGGGACGAAGCTGTCCACCTCCATGTACTCATCTGGGCTATGTGCCTTGCCGCCCACCGGCCCGACGGCGCAGAGCGTCGGCGCGCCCATCAGCGCCGTGAAGCCGCTATCGGCGCAGCCGCCGGTGAACTCGCCCGCCGTCTCGAATTCCGCCACGTCCTTGTACAGGGCGAAGACGGCATCCGTGCCGGGGTTCTTCTTCAGCGGCACGAACCCGCCACGGATGGTCAGGCTGGCGCTGGTGCCGGGGACGAAGCTCTTCTCGGCAATGGCGTGGATGGCACCCATCAACTCATCCCGGTCCACCGGGTCCACGTAGCGCAGATCGATCTGCGCCTGGGCCCAGGGCGCGACGGTGTTGACGCTCTGCCCGCCGCTGACCAGCCCGACATTGACCGTGATGCCGCGCTTCAGGTCGGTCAGCGCGTGCAGCGCCTGCACCTTGCGCGCCAGTTCCTCGATGGCGCTGATGCCGGCCTCGAAGTTGCCGCCGGAATGCGCCGCCTTGCCGGTGATGTCGATCACCGAGAATACGCCGCCCTTGCGCCCGGTGACGACGGCGCCCGTCGGCCGCCCCGGCTCGCTGTTGAAGACGACGCGGGCGGCGCGGGCCTCGGCCTCGATCACCGGCCGGCCTTCGGGGGAGCCGATTTCCTCATCCCCGGTGAACAGGCCGACCACCGGGCCGGGCGCGCCGCCGAATTTCTGGATGGCGGCCAGGACGAACATGTTCATCACCAGCCCGGCCTTCATGTCGCACACGCCGGGGCCGTAGGCGCGGCCGTCCTCGATCTTGAAGGGGCGCCGCTCCGGCTCGCCCTTGGGGAAGACGGTGTCCCGGTGGCCCATCAGCACGATGTTGCGCCGCTCATTGCCACCGCCGGCGCTGCCGCCGGCATCGACCACGGCGCGCAGGCAATCCCCGTGCTTCTGCTGCCGCACCGTCTCCACCTTCACGCCATGCCGGGCCAGGAAGGCACTGACCTGGGCGCCCACCGCGTCCACGCCGGCCTTGTCGTAGCTGCCGCCATCGGTGTTCACCATGGCTTCCAGCTCCGCCAGCATGGCGTCCCGCTGGCTGCCGAGCCATGCGACGATCTGGTCTTCTGGGTTGCTCATCCTGCGTCTCCTGCTTCGTATGCCAGGCAAGGTGGCGAAATCCGCCCCGGCTGGAAAGACCTCCGGGTAGGGCGGTGGGCAGGGAGGACATGGCGGCAAGGCGGAAAGACCGGGTGGGGCGATGGACGGCGCGAAAGCCCCGCCCTATCGTGCGCCCTGTTTCTCCGAGACATGGAAAGGGACCAGGATGCGGCTGCGTCGCCGCCTGCCGGTGTTGTTGGCTGCCCTGCTGGTACTGATGCTCTCGATGGGCGCCCTGCTGGCGTCGTATCTCTCCAGCCAGATGCGAGAGAATCGGGCCATGGTGTCGCAGGGCCTCCGCGTCGGGCAGCTCGCCCGTGCGGTGCTGTCCGACGTCCAGGATGCCGAGACCGGGCAGCGTGGCTACCTGATCACGGGCCGCGACGTCTACCTGGCGCCCTATAGCGCCGCCGTACTCTCCCTGCCGGGCAACATGGCCCGCCTGCGTTCCCTGGCGCAGACCGAGCCCAGCCTCGGCTCCCGCCTCGCGCTGCTGGAAACCATGGTCGGCAGCAAGATGGCGGAGATGGCGCGCACCATCGCCGCCGCCCGGGCGGAGGGCCTGGATGCAGCCCGCACCGCCGTGCAGTCCGACCTCGGCCGCGCCACCATGGATGCCATCCGCCGCGCGGTGAGCGAGGTGCTGGCGGACCAGGACAGCCGCGTATCCCAACGGGTCGCCGACGCGGAGGCCACCGAGAACGTCGTGTTCGTCGCCGCCATCATCGGCACCGCACTGGCCGTGATGGTGTTGCTGGGCGGCGGCCTGCTGCTGTTCCAGCGCAACCGCCAATTGCGGCTGGCGGAAGCCGGGCTGGCGCAGCAGACCCGCCTGCTGCAGGCGACGCTGGACAACGTGCAGGATGGCATCGGCGCCTTCGATGCCGCCGGCCGGCTGGTCGCCTTCAACAGCCGCTTCTTCACCCTGCTGGGCCTGCCGACTGAACTTGCCACGGCCGGGACACCGTTGGCGGAAATGGCGAAGGCCGGGCGGGACCACCCGCGGTCCGTGCTGATCCCCGAGAGCCGCGGCGAGAGCGGGCCGGTGCAGTTGTCGCTGGATGGCCGGGACCTCGAGGTATTCCGCAATGGCATGCCGAGGGGCGGCTTCGTCATCACCTGCCTGGACGTGACCCGTCGGGCGCAGGCCGAGGCGACGGTGCGGCAGGCGCAGAAGATGGAGGCCGTCGGCCACCTGACCGGCGGCATGGCGCATGACTTCAACAACCTGCTGCAGGTCATCACCGGCAACCTGGAACTGCTGGCCCGCGCCGCGCCGTTGCAGGGCCGCGCCGCCGTGCACCTGGCCAGCGCCCTGGGCGGCGCCGAGCGCGGTGCCCGGCTGACGGCGCAGCTGCTGGCCTTCGCCCGGCGGCAACCGCTGGACCCGCGCGTCATCAACCTGGGCCGACAGGTGCGGGACATGACCGACCTGCTGCGGCGGACGCTGGGCGAGCAGATCGAGGTCGAGGCCTCCTTCGCCGGCGGCCTGTGGAACACCCTGGCCGACCCCGGCCAGGTGGAGAACGCGCTGCTGAACCTGGCCATCAACGGCCGCGATGCCATGCCGGAAGGCGGCAAGCTGACGATCGAGCTGGCCAATGCCTTCCTGGATGACAGCTACGCCGATTCCCACCTGGAAGTGGCGCCCGGCCAGTACGTGATGCTGGCGGTGAGCGACACCGGCAGCGGCATGTCCCCCGAAGTGGCGGCGCGGGTGTTCGAGCCCTTCTTCACCACCAAGGCGGAGGGCGAGGGGACCGGCCTCGGCCTCTCCCAGGTCTATGGCTTCGTCAAGCAGTCCGGTGGCCACATCAAGCTGTATTCGGAGCTGGGGCAGGGCACGACGGTCAAGCTCTACCTTCCCCGTTCCCGCCGCCCGGCCGACGTGGCCGAGGCGCCGCTGGCCGGCCCGGTCGAAGGCGGCACCGAGACCATCCTGGTGGTGGAGGACGACGCGGCGGTGCGGGAGGCGGTGGTCGAGATCCTCTCCGACCTTGGCTACAGCGTGCTGAAAGCCGGCGATGCGGAAGCCGCGCTCTCCGTCCTCTCCAGCGGTGCCCGGGTGGACCTGCTGTTCACCGACGTGGTGATGCCCGGCCCGGTGAAGACGCGGGACCTCGCCCGGCGGGCGCAGGCGCTGCTGCCGGGGCTGAAGGTACTCTACACCTCCGGCTACACCGCCAACGCCATCATCCATGACGGCCGGCTGGACGCGGATGTGCTGCTGCTCAGCAAGCCCTACCGGCGGGATGAGCTGGCCCGCCGTGTCCGCCGCGTGCTCGGCTCGCCGGCGGATACGCCCGCCATGCCGGCCGGCCTCTCCGCCCTGGCCCCGGTGCCCGCCGCCACCCGCCTGCCGGCCGCGCATGGCTGGCCGACCGGCAGCCTGGTGCTGGTGGTCGAGGACGACATGATGATCCGCATGAGCCTGGAGCAGATGCTCGAGGAACTGCGCTTCAAGGCCGAAGGGGTGGAGACGGCGGAGCTGGCGCTGGCGCGGCTGGCGCAGGGAATCGTGCCCTCCATCCTGATCACCGACATCACCCTGCCGGGCATGAGCGGCCTGGCCCTGGGGGTGGAGGTACGGCAACGCCTGCCATCCCTGCCGATAATGATCTCCACCGGCTATGCCGCCGCGGGCGTGACCCTGCCGGTGGAGCTGAAAGGACGCGTGGGCTTCCTCAGCAAGCCCTTCAGCATGGCGCAGCTGGAGGTCGCCTTGGCGGAACTGCGGCGGGACATCGTCTGAGAGACCGCCCAGCAAGCCAACCGGGCTGGCCCATGCGGCTTCCTCCACGCCGGTTTTGTGGGCGGCTTGGCCGGATATCCCTGCATCTGGCCGGTGCCGTCTGCTTGCTCGCACGAAAGATGCCGGTTGTGCGCTCAGCCGGCGCATTGCCGAAACAGCCCCAGGGCGGCAATTTTCCCTTGCGCCCGGTGGGTGCGGGGCCACACCCTCGGGCCATGCGCGCCGGAATTCTGCTCCTCGCCGCCCTGGCCTGCACGCCGCCCCTATTGGCGTCCGCCCAGGGCAATCCGCCCGCCAATGCCGCGACAAGGCGGGCGGAACTGGACCGCCTGCTCGACTCCCTGGCCAAGGCCGCCGATCCGACAGCCGCGCAGGCCCTGGAAGGCCGCATCCGCGCCCTGTGGATGCAGGCAGCCTCGCCCGCCGTGGTGCTGCTGATGCAGCGGGGTAGCCGCAACCTGGAAGCCGATGCCGATACCGACGCGGTCGAGGATTTCGACGCCGCGCTGGTCCTGCAACCCGACTTCACCGATGCCTGGCTGCTGCGCGCCGCCGCCCTCTCCGCCACCGGCGACAACGCCGCCGCCGTGCGGGACGTCCGCCAGGCACTGGTGTTGGAGCCTCGGCGGTTCGATGCGCTGGACCTGCTCTCCCGCATCCAGGAACAGAGCGGCGACCTGCCCGGCGCCCTGCGCAGCCTGCAGGCCGCGCTGGCGATCCACCCGAAAATGGCGGGCGCGGAAACACGTATCCGCCTGCTGCGACAGAAGGTGGAGGGGCAGGCCACCTGAAGGGGCGTCTTGAGGTTTGAAGGCCGGGGAACGAATTCCCCGGACCCCATCTTCTATTTTCGAGTTTGCCGGGGTGGTCGTTGAGAGGTTGCTCTGGTGCGGGACCAGGCTAGAGCACGCCACAGGTGCTGGATCTCTGGCGACTGCGCCTTCAGCCCGCGCAGCCTCCATGTAAAATCACTAAAAACGTTCGCGCTCAGCCAAAAAGCGCCACACCAAACTTGCAGAAAAAAAGAAGGGGTCTGGGGAATTCATTCCCCAGCCTTTACCTCCACCAACGCCCATTCCCTTCCGCAGCGCTCAGCGCTCAGCGCTCAGCGCGGGCGAATCAGGTCGAACCGGTTGTCCGGGCTGATCGCCGCGTAGGCGGAAGGCCCGCCGCCACGCAGAACGACGCCGGAGTTGAAGGTATCGTAGATGCCGTCCTTCAGCAGGCTGCGGTTGATATGCACCGCGACCACTTCGCCGATGACCAGCCAACCCTGGGCGGGGCGGCCGTCATGGCCCTTCAGGTCGACGATATGCGTCACCTTGCATTCGAAGCTGGCCGGGCTTTCCGCCACGCGCGGTGCCTGGATAAGGCGGGACGGGGCCTTGGTCAGCCCCGCCAGCTCGAACTCATCGGTGCCGTAGGGCACGGGCGCGCAGGTGGCGTTCATGGCCTCGGAGAGGTCGCGCGTCACCAGGCTCCAGCCGAACTCGCCGGTCTCGCGCGCGTTGCGCAGGCTGTCCTTCTGCATGCCGGTGGTCGAGAAACCGACGATGGGCGGCGTGTAGCAGAAGGCATTGAAGAAGCTGTAGGGCGCCAGGTTGACCGAGCCATCGGCGCCACGGGTGGAGATCCAGCCGATCGGCCGTGGGCCGACGATGGCATTGAACGGGTCGTGCGGCAGCCTGTGGCCTTTGGTAGGTTCGTAGAAATGCGTATCGCCGTGGTCCGTCATGCCGCCCCGTATCTCTGGTCTCGCGATTGGAAAAACCGGGGCGCGGGCGGCCGGCGCCCGCGCCCCGGCACGTTACTTTACCGTCGCCACGCGCAGCGCGTTGGTGGTGCCGGGCGTGCCGAAGGGAACGCCGGCGGTGACGACGATCTCGTCCCCGCTCTCCGCGAAGCCTTCGGAAGCCGCGGCACGCACCGCCTTGTTGACCATGTCGGTCATGCTGTTCGGTTCCTGCGACAGCAGCGGGTGCACGCCCCACACCACCGCCATGCGGCGGGCGGTGGATTCGCTGGCCGTCAGCCCCAGGATGGGGCTGGACGGCCGTTCCCGCGCCACGCGCAGCGTGGTGGAGCCGGTGGAGCTGAAGGTGGCGATGGTCTTGGCGTCGATCGTCTCCGCCACCTGGCGCGCGGCGGTGGAGATCGCCCCGGCCGAGGTCTTCTGCGGCTCCGGCCGCGCCGCGTTGGTCAACTGGCGCCAACCCGAATCCTGCTCCACGCGGGAAAGGATGCGGTCCATCATGTTCACCGCCTCGAACGGAAACTGGCCGGCGGCGCTCTCGGCGGAGAGCATCACCGCGTCCGCGCCGTCGAACACCGCCGTCGCGACGTCCGACGCCTCGGCCCGGGTGGGGGAGGGCGAGGAGATCATGCTCTCCAGCATCTGCGTGGCCACCACCACCGGCTTGCCCAGCTCGCGCGCCAGCCGGACGATGCGCTTCTGGATCAGCGGCACTTCCTCGGGCGGCATTTCGACGCCGAGGTCGCCACGCGCCACCATCACCGCATCGGTCAGCGCCATGATGCCGTCGAGGTTCTCGACCGCCTGGGGCTTCTCTAACTTCACCATCACCCAGGCGCGGCCATCGGCGATGGCCTGGGTCTCGGCCACGTCCTCGGGCCGCTGCACGAAGGAGAGGCCGATATACTCGATGCCCAGCGGCAGCACGAAGTCGAGGTCGGCGCGGTCCTTCAAAGTCAGGGCCGGAATGTTCAGCGGCACGTCCGGCACGTTCACGCCCTTGCGGTCGGACAGCGCGCCGCCGACCAGGATCTCGGTCTCCAGGTGGTCGTCCCGCTTGTGCACTACGCGCAGGCGCAGCTTGCCGTCATCCAGCAGCAGGGTGGTGCCGATGCGCGCGGCCTCGATGATCTCGGGGTGCGGCAACTGCACGCGGCGCACGTCGCCGGGCGTCGCGCTCATGTCCAGGCGGAAGGACTGGCCGGTCTGCAACTGCACCCGGCCGGCCTGGAAGCGGCCCACGCGCAGCTTGGGGCCCTGCACGTCGGCCAGGATGCCGATGGGGCGACCTACCTTCTTCTCCAGCGCGCGGATGATGCCGATGCGCTGCGCGTGGTCCTCGTGGCTGCCATGGCTGAAGTTCAGCCGGAACACGTCGGCGCCCGTGCGGTACAGGCGCTCGATCACCTCCGGCGTGGAGCTGGCCGGACCCAGGGTGGCGACGATCTTCGTGCGGCGGCGACGGCGGAGGGGGATGCGCGGCGGCAAGTCATTATCCTTTTCGGCGGCCCCGGCGGGTTTTGCCGGGTTGAAGCGCGATCGTCGAAGGTTGGTTCAACCGGGGACGTGGCTTACGCGATCAAAGTCAGGTCTACACAATTAGGATCAGACGCAGGTCGTTGACGTTCGTCAGCGTCGGCCCTGTGACGATGGTGTCGCCCAAGCTAGCGAACAACCCGTAACTGTCGTGTGAAGACAAGCTCAGCCGAGGGTCTAGACCCGCCGCACGGGCACGCGCCAGGGTATCCGGCGTGACAATGGCGCCAGCATTGTCCTCCGATCCATCGATGCCGTCGGTATCGCCCATCAGCGCCCAGACGCCCGGCGCGCCGGCAGCGGCCACGGCGAAGCCCAGCAGGCATTCGGAATTGCGCCCGCCGCGCCCGCCCTTGGGGGTGCCGGGGCGGATCGTCACCGTGGTCTCGCCGCCCGAGAGCAGCAGGCAAGGCGCCGGCAACGGGTGGCCGTGGCTGCGCACGCTACGGGCGATGCCGGCCAGCACGGTGCCAAGCACGGCGGCCTCGCCTTCCAGCGCATCGCCCAGCAGCAGGGCGGGCAGGCCCATGGCCTTCGCCTCCGCAGCCACGGCTTCCAGCGCCATCTGCGGGGTGGCGATCATGCGGAACTCGGCCCGGGCCAGGCGCGGGTCGCCGGGCTTCGGGGTTTCCTCCACCGCATCGGCCAGATGTGCGGCGACGGCGGCCGGCACCTCGGCCTCGTAGCGCGCCAGGATGGCCTGGGCCTCGGCGAAGGTGGTCGGGTCGGGCACGGTGGGGCCGGAGGCGATGACGCTGGGCTCGTCCCCCGGCACGTCGGAGATGGCCAGCGTCACCACCCGCGCGGGGTGCGCCGCCGCCGCCAGCCGGCCGCCCTTGATGGCCGAGAGGTGGCGGCGCACGCAGTTCATTTCCTGGATGGTGGCGCCGCTGGCCAGCAGGGCACGGTTGACAGCCTGCTTGTCCGCCAGGGTCAGCCCGCCATCCGGCAGGGCCAGCAGGGCGGAACCGCCGCCGGAGATCAGCGCCAGCACCAGGTCGTCCGCCGTCAGCCCCTGTATCAGCGCCAGGATGCGCCGGGCCGCTGCCTCGCCGGCCGCGTCCGGCACGGGGTGGGAGGCTTCGACCGTCTCGATGCGCCGGGTCGGCACCGCGTGGCCGTAGCGGGTGACCACCAGCCCGGAGAGGTCCGCATCCGGCCACGCATCCTCCACCGCCGCCGCCATTACCGAGGCCGACTTGCCGGCTCCGATGACGATGACGCGCCCCTTGGGACGTTCCGGCAGGTGCGCCGCCAGGATGGCGCGGGGGTCCGCGGCGCGGATGGCAATGTCGAACAGCCGCTGCAGGGTCGCTCGCGCGGTCGTGTCATCCCAGGTCATGCCAGCCGTTTCTCCTGCTTTGGCGCCGGTTCGCCGGCATTGTGGCCTGTGGGGCGGGATGGGGGAAGGTGGGCTGCCGGAACCTGCGCCCGCACCGGAGGTTCACCCTGCAACGTGCCTGAAGCAACAACAGGAGGAACAGCGAGATGACCCAGGACAAGCAGCAGGGCAGCGGCAAGCAGGGCTTCGCGCAGGACCGCGAGCTGGCATCGGAAGCCGGCAAGAAGGGTGGCCAGCGCAGCCACGGCGGCCAGGGCAACGCCCAGCCCAGCCAGGAATCCGGCAAGGGCAGCCAGGGCAACTTCGCCCAGGACCGGCAGAAGGCTTCCGAGGCCGGCAAGAAAGGCGGCCAGCGCTAGCCCGTGACCGTCGCTGGGTGAGACAGTTCTTGGCGACGACATCGGCCGGCCACCGGCGGCACCTATCGACGACTGAAAAGGGACCCATCGCAGGGTCCCTTTCTGCGTTCCGTCCCCGGTGGCCGTCCTGGACACGGCCGCCGCGGGTCGGGGGTCAGGCGATGCGGCTGACTTCCTCGGGCGTCTTGCGCACCAGCGCCTCGTAGTCATTTAGCAGCGTCTGGGTGATCTGCCCGGGCACGTAATCATGCTGGCCGATGCAGCGGACCGGCGTCACTTCGGCGGCGGTGCCGGCCAGGAACACCTCGGTGGCGTCCTTCAGCTCCTCCAGCCGGATGGTCCGCTCCACCACTTTCATCTGGCGGTTGATCGCCAGCTTCATCACCGTGCGGCGGGTGATACCATCCAGGAAGCAGGTGGGGGTCGGCGTATGCACTTCGCCATCGAAGACGAAGAAGGCGTTGGCCCCGGTGGCCTCGGCCACGTCGCCCTTGTGGTCCAGCATCAGCGCGTCGTCGTAGCCCTCGGCCTCCGCCGCGTGCTTGGAGAGGGTGCCGATCATGTACAGGCCGGAGGCCTTGCTGGCGGTCGGCGCGGTATCCGGCGCCGGCCGGCGCCATTGCGCCATGCTCAGCCGCACGCCCTTCATGCGGTTGTTGCCGAACAGATTGGGCCAGGCCCAGGCGGCGATAGCGAGGTGGATCTTCGTCTGCTGGGCGGAGACCGCCAGCATCTCCGTCCCCCGCCAGGCGATGGGGCGCAGATAGGCGTCGGTCAGGTTGTTGCGGGCCAGCACATCGATGCATGCGGCATCGATCTCTTCCGCCGTCCATGGGATGTTGAAGCCCAGGATCTGGCCGGAGGCGATCAGCCGGCCGGTATGCTCATGCAGCTTGAAGATGTTTCCGCCATAGGCCCGTTCGCCCTCGAACACTCCACTGCCATAATGCAGCCCATGGGTCAGGACATGAAGCTTGGCGTCGCGCCACGGAACCATCTCACCATCGAGCCAGATCCAGCCGTCGCGGTCGTCGAAAGGAACCAGAGCCATGTGCGTTATCCTTCGGGGCTTTTCTGCGCAACATAATTGCGTTTAGAAGCCAGACCGTAAAATTTGTCGATTAATGTGTCAACAAGACTGACCCAAAAACCGAGCATGCCATCCATGTCCGATACGCCTGACAGCAAGCCCGTGGGGGCTGGCCGCCAACTCCTCTTCCTGAGGGAGGAGGAATTGCGGCTGGCCCAGGACCTGCTCTTCTTCGGCTATCGGGACTTCACGGCTGGCCCCGACGCCCTGCTAGCCGAGATCAACATGGGCCGCGCGCATCACCGGGTGCTGCATTTCGTCGGCCGCCGGCCCGGCATCACGGTGGGGGAATTGCTGTCGATCCTCGGCATCACCAAGCAGTCCCTCGGCCGTGTGCTGACGCCGTTGATCGAGGACGGCTACGTGGTGCAGGCGCATGGCCGCAACGATCGCCGCCAGCGGCTGCTCTCCCTGACCCCCAAGGGCCAGGAGCTGGAGCGGAAATTGTTCGAACGGCAGCGCGAATGGGTCATGCGGGCCTACCGCGAGGCCGGGCCGGTGGCGGTGGAGGGCTTCCGGCGCGTCATGCGCGGGTTGATGGGGGCCGAAGCCCGGGCGCAACTGGACCGCGCCGAACCGGCCCAGGGCGCCGGACTGCCAATCGGGCCTTCGAGGAGTGTCGCCTGATGGAAACCGCGATGCCGCCGGCCCACCTGCTGGTGGTGGATGACGATGCCCGGCTGCGCAACCTGCTGCAGCGCTTCCTCTCCGAGCAGGGCTTCCGCGTCAGCGCGGCGGCGGATGCGACGGCGGCGCGGCAGGCCCTGGCCAGCATGTCCTTCGACCTGCTGGTGCTGGACGTGATGATGCCGGGCGAATCGGGCCTCGACCTGACCGAGAGCCTGCGCCGCGACGGCCATGAGGTGCCGATCCTGATGCTGACCGCCGCCGGCGCCCCGGATGACCGCATCGCCGGGTTCGAGCGCGGCGCCGACGATTACCTGGCCAAACCGTTCGACCCGCGCGAGCTGGCGCTGCGCATCCGCACCATCCTGAAGCGCGCCGCGCCGGCCGCGCCTTCCGGCCTGTTGATGGCGCCGGTGCAGCTCGGCCCCCACTGGTTCGACCCGGAGAGGGGCGAGCTGCGCGGGCAGGACGGCACCCAGCGCCTGACCGGGGGGGAGGCCGCGCTGCTCTCCGCCCTGGCCCGCCGCGCCGGGGACGTGCTGACGCGGGAGGAGATCGCCGCCGCCCTCGGCACGCCGGAGGCGGGGGAGCGCGCGATCGACGTGCAGGTCACGCGCCTGCGCCGCAAGATCGAGCCCGACCCGCGCGAGCCGCGCTTCCTGCAGACCATCCGCCACCGCGGCTACGTGCTGCGGCCCGGCGCCTGAGCCGCCCGATGAAGCGCATCGCCCGCCTGATCCGTGGCCTGCTGCCGCGCGGGCTGCTGGGCCGCACCCTGCTGATCATCCTGCTGCCGCTGTTGATCCTGCAGGGCGTCGCCTTGCAGTTGTTCTACGGCGGGCATCTGGACGTCATCTCCCGCCGGCTGGCGGGCGGCGTTGCCGGCGATGTCGGCATGGTCACTGAACTGATGATGCGCTTCCCCAGCGAGGAGGACCGCGGCTGGATCTTCCACGAGGCCGCCTGGCGCTTCGACCTCTCCCTGGCGTTCGAGCGGGGCGCCACCATGTCCGCCGGCGGCTTCCGCCAGGGCTGGCTGCCCATCCTGCCGCTGGAGGGCGACCTGGTGCAGGCGCTGGGCGAGCGGATGCGCCTGCCCTTCGACACCGACTGGCAGACCGATCCGCGCAGCGTCATCATCCGCGTGCAGTTGCCGGATGGCGTGCTGCATGTGGAGGCACCCAGGAAGCGGCTGTTCTTCGGCACGCTGTACCTGTTCGTCATCTGGATGGTCGGCACGTCGCTGCTGCTGTTCCTGGTGGCGGCGTTGTTCATGAAAAATCAGGTGCGCTCCATCCGCCGGCTGGCCAGCGCGGCGGAGGCCTTCGGCATCGGCCGGCAGCACGGCGCCATCAAGCCGGAAGGCGCGGCGGAGGTGCGTCAGGCAGCGGCGGCCTTCAACCAGATGCAGGGCCGCATCCGCCGCTTCATCAACCAGCGGACCGAGATGCTGGCCGGCATCAGCCACGACCTGCGGACGCCGCTGACGCGCCTGCGCCTCGGCATCGCCATGCTGCCGGCGGGGACGGAGGACGACGCCTCGGCGATGATCGAGGACGTTGCCGAGATGGAGCGGCTGATCGCCACCTACCTGGCCTTCGCGCGCGGGGAGGGTACCGAGCAGTCCCAGCCCGCCGACCTGGCCGACCTGGTGCGGGACCTCGCCGCCCGCGCGCCCAAGGATGGCGCGACGCTGGAGGTGGAGGCGCCCGACTCCCTGGTGCTGCCGCTGCGGGTGGATGCGCTGCGGCGTTGCCTGGGCAACCTGCTGGACAATGCCCGCCGCCATGCAGCCCGCATCGTCGTGGCGCTGGAGGAAGTACCGCGGGCGGACGGCGCCCGCGCCGGCACGCAATGGGTGCAGATCACCATCGATGACGATGGTCCGGGTATTCCGGAAGATGTGCGGGAGGATGCCTTCAAGCCCTTCGCCAGCTTCTCGGATGGCGGTACGGGGCTGGGGCTGGCCATCGCGCGGGATATCGCGCGCGCGCATGGCGGGGACATCACCCTAGCGAGCAGCCCGCTGGGCGGGTTAAGGGCCCGGGTCCGGCTGCCGGCCTGAGTTAAGCGGCCAGCCCGCGTACGGGCTGACCTGCCGGGCGACGCTACGCCTTGGGCGGGGTGGTGGCCTTGGCCATCAGCGTCTTCACCTCGTCCATCGCCTCGGCGAAGCGGCGGTTCAACAGGGAGACGGCCTCCCCGTTCGACTTCTGGATGAGGTCGGAGATCTCCTGCATGTTCGACACGGCGCGGCCATAGGTGGCCTTCACCAGCTCCGCCTGACTGGCCGCCTTGTCCTGCGGCGAGCCGGTGGTGGAGGAGGCGGAGCGCACGGCATCCGTCAACTCGGCCATCGATTGCTGCAGGATCTCCATGTGCCGCTTGGCCACCGCCTGCGCGCCTTCCAGCGCCACGCGGTTGGCGGCGGAGAGCGCCTCGAAATTCCGCCGTTGGGCGGCGGCCAGGCTCTCCACGTCCGGCATGGCCGGCAGACGGAAGTCGGAGAGGAGGCGCATGATGTCATTCCCCGGCGAGCGGCTGCCCGCGCCTGTATTCGATGGATCAGACATCGGCGTTTCCTTTTTTGAGGCTTATGAGGCCAGCCTAAACCTCTTCCACGGGGGAGCGGAAGACATTCTCACGATGCGGGCTATGCCTTACGGCGTGGCCGCGGCGGTGTCCTCGTCCGTCGTCAGGCGCAGGGTGCGCCCCACCTGTTCCGCCCGGTCCAGCGCCTTGTCCAGCCCGGCCATGGTATGGCCGAGATCGGCGCCCTCATCCTGCTCCCACGCCCGCAGCGTCGCGATCCAGACAGCGCAGAGCCCCTTCACCCGCAGCGCGCCGGTGATGCCGCTGGTATCGATCCGCGCCGCTTCCAGCATCCAGGCCATCGAGGCCGCCAACTGCGGCGCCACCATCAGTGCCAGCAGTGGGTCGGTCCGCATCTCCTTGCCCATGCGGATCAGCCCGTCCCGGTGCGGCTGCAGCACGTCGATGCGCTGCATCAGCACATCGAACAACCGGTCCCGCGCCGTGCCGGTGCTGGTGGTGGGGGTACCGCGCAGCACGGCCTGGTCCACGGAGCGGGCGAACAGGCAGGGCAGGGCGCCCTTGTGCGGCACCTTCTCCCGCAGCTCGGCCAGGCTGATGCCGGCTTCGGCCGCCACGGCGTTCAGGGTCAGGCGTTGCCAGCCCTGCTCGGCCACCAGCTTCCAGAAGGCGTCGAACAGGGCGGTATCGGGGGAGGTCGTGCTGTCGCTCATGCAGCGCAGTTTGGTGCTTCCGGGCGGTTTGACCAGAGGCAACCGCGCCGGAAGCGCCGATCAGCCCGCCAATTCGCGCGACCGTGCGGTCGCGGCCGCGATGGCTTCTTCCATCAGCTTCGGCCAGGCATCGGGGGCCATCAGCACGTTGAGGGCGCGCTCGGTGGTGCCCTTGGGGCTGGTGACGTTGATGCGGAGCTGGGCGGCATCCAGCTCGCTGGCCGCCAGCAGGGCGCCGGAGCCGGCGACGGTGCGCCGCGCCATCCGCCGCGCCAGATCCTTCGGCAGGCCCTGGCTGATCGCCGCCTGTTCCAGCACCTCGGCCAGCAGGAAGACATAGGCGGGGCCGCCGCCGGAG
>Ga0308159_1003119_pt1 | contig 17514 bp, 18 predicted proteins | sample PhyCR1_FD_201040 | JGI IMG/M metagenome (GOLD analysis project Ga0308159, IMG submission 201040) | Phyllosphere microbial communities from UC Gill Tract Community Farm, Albany, California, United States - DLSLC.R1 | ecosystem: Host-associated > Plants > Phyllosphere > Unclassified | place: USA... | reverse complement strand
ACGCGCCGCCGCGCCTTGGGTGGGCGTCGGCGGGCTGATCTCGGGGATCTGCAAGGTAAACGCATCGCTGCGTGCATAACGGGCCATCAGGCCACTCCCTGTCAGCAACATCGCCAGCGCGTCCTGCGCGGTGAAACGCCCGCGCACCGCGATGGAACGCCGGCCCCGCGTCAACTCGCGGTCCACCAACACCGCCATGCCAGTGGCGCGGCTGTAGGCTTGCAGGGCGTGTTCCAGGTCCTGCGCCGGCAGGTTCAGTGTCAGCAGCGGCGCATCGGCCTGGGCCACGCCGCCACCGACCAGCAGGCAAAGCAAGGCCAGGGCGCATACGGCGCGCCGCCAGGCCCTCTGTTCACCCCACGCTTTGCCTCGCTGCACGGTCGACGCGCCCTAGAAAACCGTCATCCTGAGGCCAGTTTATGAACCTGATGTTACGGTGATAGCAAAAAAAACATCACGGTGACGGGAGGCCCGCTGCACTAGACTTCAAAGCCTAACGGCCCCTCTCCCCCGGGCCAGCCAGGAGGCTCCGATGAAGCTGCTACCGACCCTCGCCAGCCTGTTGCTGTGCGCCGCCCTGCCCTTCGCCGCCCATGCCGACAACTGCACGGAAGTCTCGGTGGATGGCTACAAGGCGCCCGACTATGGTTGCCTGAGCCAGCAGATGGGCAATGACTCGAATGCAACCAAGGCCGCGCAAAAAAACCGCGAGGCGCAGAACCTCGGCGTGGAAAAACGCCAACCGAACAAAGTGGGCCTGGCCACGCCGGCGGCCACCAGCGTGCGCATGGGCAATACCTTCGGCACGTCGGTGAAGCCGCAGCGGCCATGAGCGGTTTGACAAAATTTTCATCTGCGCCCACCTATGATCGCCCTCCTCGTTGGGGAGTAACCGGCTTCTGACCCGTGCAGAAGCGTTCGTATCAACATATTCGGCAACCTGCCGTGGTACGAACACCGTTTGGTTGGTGAGACCAGCGACACCTCCATGCTGAAGTCGGGCGTGTGGTGGTGTCGTTGTGTCCCATAGCCCGACTGGAAGCCTGACCGTGAACCCTATTTCCCTGATTCTCCTGGCCTTGGCCATGTCTACCGACGCCTTTGCGGCGGCCATCGGCAAAGGCTCCAGCCTGCATAAACCACGCCTGATCCAAGCCCTGCGCGCGGGCCTGATTTTTGGCGTGATCGAAGCCATTACGCCGATGATCGGCTGGGCCATCGGCCATGCCGCCACCCGCTGGGTGGAAAACTGGGACCACTGGATCGCCTTTACCCTGCTGGTCGCCCTGGGTTTGCACATGATCTGGAACGGCCTCAAGGCTGACGATGAGGAAGCCGAAAAGCCGACCCAGCATTCCTTCATGATCCTTGCCGTTACCGCTTTTGCCACCAGCATCGACGCGCTGGCCGTGGGCGTGGGCCTGGCGTTTGTCGACGTGAATATTCTGGTGGCCTCGGCGGCCATTGGCCTGGCGACCATGACCATGGTGACCCTCGGCATGATGCTCGGCCGGGTGCTGGGCACGGTGGTGGGCAAGCGTGCCGAGATGGTGGGGGGTGTGGTGTTGATGCTGGTGGGTGCGACGATTCTCTATGAACACCTCTCGGTCTAGAGAACAACCGAGAGCAAATGTGGGAGGGGGCAAGCCCCCTCCCACAGGGTCCCTCAGTGTTTTGGGGAATGTGGACTCAGGCTGCGTGGCTTTCCTTTTTCAGACTGTCCATATCAATCACAAACCGGTACTTCACATCACCCTTGAGCATCCGCTCATACGCTTCGTTAATGCCCTGGATGTCGATCATCTCCACATCCGAGACAATCCCGTGCTTGGCGCAGAAGTCGAGCATGTCCTGGGTTTCCTGAATGCCGCCGATCAACGAGCCGGCCAGGCTGCGGCGCTTGAAGATCAGGCCGAACACCGCCGGCGATGGGTGCGGGCTGTCGGGCGCGCCGACCAGGGTCATGGTGCCGTCGCGCTTGAGCAGGTTGAGGAAGGCGTCGAGGTTGTGCGGCGCAGCGACGGTGTTGAGGATGAAGTCCAGGCTGTTGGCGACCTTGGCCATTTCATCCGCGTTCTTGGACACCACCACCTGGTCGGCGCCCAGGCGCAGGCCGTCTTCACGCTTGTTCGGTGAGGTGGTGAACAGCGTCACATGTGCGCCCATGGCATGCGCGATCTTCACCGCCATATGCCCCAGGCCACCCAGCCCGACCACACCGACCTTTTTGCCAGGGCCAACCTTCCAGTGGTGCAGCGGCGAGTAGGTGGTGATGCCCGCGCACAGCAACGGCGCCACGGCGGCCAGGTTGGAATCGTCGTGGGAGATGCGCAGCACGAACTTCTCCTTGACCACGATGCTGTCCGAGTAGCCGCCAAAGGTGTTTTCACCGCCGAACACCGGGCCGTTGTAGGTGCCGGTAAAGCCGTTCTCGCAGTATTGCTCCTCGCCCTCGGCGCAGGATGGGCAGTGTTGGCAGCTGTCGACCATACAACCCACGCCAGCCAGGTCACCGACCTTGAATTTCTTCACGTTGCCACCCACTGCCGTCACACGGCCGACGATTTCGTGGCCGGGCACCGAGGGGTACAGGGTGTTGTGCCACTCGTTGCGTGCGGTGTGCAGGTCGGAGTGGCAGACGCCGCAATAGAGGATATCGATCTGTACGTCGTCAGCCCCTGGCGCGCGGCGCTCGAAGGTATAGGGCTTGAGGGAATCCTTGGCGTTCTGGGCGGCGTAGCTGTAAGTCTTGGCCATTTCGTTCACCTGTGTGATCTGACGGTAGAAGTCAGTGGACCAGCATAGACGCTGAACCGTTCAACCGAGCACACCCGTACAAGCCCTTCGTCCGGTTTGGCGCAATAGTGAGCTGGAGTCTTTTTGCCCCCTCACCCAGGAGTTTTCCATGAGCACATTTGTTGCAAAAGACGGTACCCAGATCTACTTCAAGGATTGGGGCAGCGGCAAGCCCGTGCTGTTCAGCCACGGCTGGCCGCTGGATGCCGACATGTGGGAATACCAGATGGAATACCTGAGCAGCCGCGGCTACCGCACCATCGCGTTCGACCGCCGTGGTTTTGGCCGCTCGGACCAACCCTGGACCGGCAATGACTACAACACCTTCGCCGACGACATCGCGCAGTTGATCGAGCATCTGGACCTCAAGGACGTGACCCTGGTGGGCTTCTCCATGGGTGGCGGCGACGTGGCCCGCTACATTGCCCGCCACGGCAGCGCGCGGGTTGCCGGCCTGGTGTTGCTGGGCGCGGTCACGCCGGTCATGGGTCAGAAACCCGATTATCCGCAGGGTGTGCCTGCCGAAGTGTTTGAAGGCATCAAGGCGGGCCTGTTGAAAGACCGTGCGCAATTTATCGCCGACTTCAACACGCCATTCTTCGGCATCAATAAAGGCCAGGTGGTTTCCGCAGGCGTGCTGACGCAGACCCTGCAAATTGCCCTGCAAGCCTCGCTCAAATCCACCATCGACTGCGTAACTGCATTCGACGAAACCGACTTCCGCCCGGACATGGCCAAGATCGACGTACCAACCCTGGTGATCCACGGCGATGGCGACCAGATCGTGCCGTTCGAAACCACCGGTAAAGTCGCGGCCGAGATGATCAAGGGCGCTGAACTCAAAGTCTACAAGGACGCGCCCCACGGCTTTGCCGTGACCCACGCCCAGCAGTTGAACGAAGACCTGCTGGCGTTCCTCAGCCGCTGAAGCAGCTGAAACACCCCTCTCCTTGTTTGGCCGGGCTTGCCCGGCCTTTTTTTGCTCAGGAAAAACGTTGGCCAAGGCTCAAGCGCCCCGGCCCGGCGATCAACACGCTGGTGAAGGTGATCAGCAGCAACCAGCCGAACTGCCCTTCAAACAACGTCCACTCCGGGTGCACCACCACCATCGCGATCAACAGCACCGCCAGGATCGGCAGGCACGCCAGACGCACCAACACCCCGGTGATGATCAGCAGCGGGCACAACACCTCGGCAAAAATCGCCAGCAGCAAGGTGACATGCGCACCGAGGTGGAACGGGTCTTCGATCAGCTTCAACTGCTCGCTGTAGTTGAGCAATTTGGGCAAGCCGTGCACCCATAGCAAAAACAGCGCCCCGCTGACCCGCAGAAACAGCAGCCCCAGGTTCTGGTTTCTTGATTCGTTCATAAATTGCCTGCGTCCTTAGAAAATCACCAACCGCGAGTGTGTTCCCTTGGACGTACGCACGCTTGCAACCGTGTGCTGACCTCACTCCCCCGTGCCGGCAAACCCGGCGACGATTTCATCGATCACCACCCGCACCCGCGCGGTGTGGCGCAGGTCGGCGTGGGTCACCAGCCACACGTCGTAGGGCAGTGGCCGCGTGCGCTGCGGCCACAGGCGCACCAGGCCGTCGCGTTCGCCGGTGTAGATGGGGATTTCGCCAATGCCGATGCCGGCAGCGATGGAGCGGCGCACCAGCAGGCTCGAACTCAATGCCGCGACAATCCGCCCGCGCCCCAGGGGTTCGGACACCAGGGTCATGTCCTTCTGGGTTTGCAGGTAAGGCTGGTAGACCACCAGGTCGTGGCCTTCAAACAGGCTGCCGGGCTCGGGGATGCCATGGCGGTCGACGTAGGCCCGTGAGGCAAACAAACCCACTGGCCAGCGCGCGATGCGCCGGGCGATCAGGTCGGGGTTGTCGGGCCGGGTGTTGCGCACGGCGATGTCGGTTTCACGCTTGGCCAGGCTGAGGAACTGGGTAGACGCGTCCAGCTGCACGCGCACGTCGGGGTGCTGCTCATGCAGACGGGCAATCGCCGGGATCATGAAATCGATGGCCAGGGAGTCGGTGGTGCTGACGCGCACGATGCCGGTGAGGCGCTCGTCCAGGCCCTGGATCTGGCGTTCGAGGTCGAGGGCCGAGCGCTCCATTTTTTCCACCGAATGCAGCGCGGCTTCGCCCACGGCGGTCAGCGCGTAGCCCTCGGAGGTGCGCAGAAACAAGGTCGCACCGAGGGATTTTTCCAGCGCATTGACGCGTCGGCCAACGGTGGCCTGGTCCACCCCCAGCACCCGTGCCGCACCGCGCAGGGTGGACTCGCGGCACACCGCCAGGAACACCCGTGCATCGTCCCAATTCATGTTGATTCCTTATGCTGCGTATATGCATCAGAGCGCCGTGTAATCGCTGCATTATTGCATCAACAATCGCGGATATGCTGGGCGCCAGAGAAAAATACCCAGGACAGCCATCATGCAAAACACTCAAACACGCAGCGCGGTCTGGCTGCCCATCTTCGCCGGCCTTTGCGCCAGCCTGGTCAGCATCGGCCTGGCGCGCTTTGCCTACACGCCGTTGATTCCGAGTTTGATCCAGGCGCAGTGGTTTTCCGCCAGCGACGTGGTGTACCTCGGCGCCGCCAACCTGGTGGGTTACCTGATCGGCGCGCTGATTGGCCGGCCCCTCGCCCAACGCAGCTCCAACAAGACTGCGCTGCGCTTCATGATGGTGGCGGTGACGCTGGCGTTTTTTGCCTGTGGTTTCCCGTTGTCGGTGGTGTGGTTCTTCGCCTGGCGCCTGCTGTCGGGCATCGCCGGTGGCGCGATCATGGTGCTGGTGGCCGCCACCGTGCTGCCCCATGTGCCGGCGGAACGCCGTGGCCTGGCCAGCGGCGCGATCTTCCTCGGCATCGGCCTGGGCATTGCCGCCTCGGGCACCCTGGTGCCGCCGTTGTTGAGCCTTGGCCTGCAACAGACCTGGTTCGGCCTCGGCCTGCTGGCCGTGGTGCTCACCGCCGGCAGCTGGTTTGCCTGGCCCAGCGGGAGCGTGCATGAGGCTGCGGCGCCAGCGGGCAGCGCGTCGCCGACTCCGGCCGGTGTGTACCTGTTGTTTGCCCAGTACGCGTTTATGGCGGCGGGCCTGGTGCCGGCCATGGTGTTCCTGGTGGATTACGTGGCCCGTGGCCTGGGAGACGGCGCGCATGTCGGCGCGATGATCTGGGTGATGTATGGCCTGGGGGCGATTGTGGGGCCGGTGACTTATGGTTTCCTGGCCGACAAGCTCGGCGCACGCTGGAGCATTCGCCTGGTGTTGGTGGTGCAAGCGATGGCCGTTGGTTTGCTGCCGTTTGCCGGTTCGTTTACCGCGCTTGCCGTGCTGGCGGTGATCCTCGGTTCGTTCCCGCCGGGCATCGTGCCGCTGGCCCTGGCGCGGGTGCATGAATTGCTGCCCAACCATCATCAGCAACAAGTGGCGTGGAGCCGAGCCACCGTGTCCTTCGCCACCTTCCAGGCGCTGTCGGGCTTTGCCTACTCGGCCCTGTTCAACAATAGCGGCGGCCAGCATGCTGTGCTGTTCATGATTGCGGCTGGCGCTATTGTGGTCGCACTGGCGCTGGAACTCGGCATGCTCTTGCTGAACCGCCGCCCACTCGCTAGGGTCCCAACCCATACGCTCATCGTTGCAGGTAATCTCAAATGACGCTTCCTAAAGAAATGACCCTGATCGAAATCACCACCCCCGGCGGCCCCGAAGTGCTGCAACCACGCCGCGCCGACGTGCCGGTGGCGGGCCCCGGCGAGATCCTGATTCGCGTGCACGCCGCCGGGGTCAACCGCCCCGACGCGTTGCAGCGCGCCGGCAAGTACCCGATGAAACCTGGCATGAGCCCCTACCCGGGCCTGGAAGTGGCGGGTGAAGTGGCGGCGCTGGGCGATGGTGTCTCGGCGTTCAAACTCGGCGACCGGGTTTGCGCGCTGACCAATGGCGGCGGCTATGCGCAATTTTGCAGCGTACCGGCCGGCCAGGCCTTGCCGATTCCCGAAGGCATGGACTGGATTCAGGCGGCCGCCGTGCCGGAAACCTTTTTCACCGTATGGGCCAACCTGTTCGGCCTCGGTGACGCCCACACCGGCCAGCGCGTGCTGATCCACGGCGGCACCAGCGGCATCGGCACTACCGCGCTGATGCTGTGCCGCGAGTTCGGCATCCAGGCTTTCGCCACCGCCGGCAGCGCCGACAAATGCGCAGCCATTGCCGGGCTGGGCGCCGAGCCAATCAATTATCGCGAGCAGGCGTTTGCCGAAGTCATCGCCGAACAAACCGACGGCCAGGGCGTGGATGTGATCCTAGACATCATGGGTGGCTCGTACCTCAACAACAACCTGAAGGCCCTGGCCATGGACGGCCACCTGGTGATGCTGGGCTTCCTCGGCGGCGCCAAGGCCAATGACGTGGACCTGTTGAGCATCCTCGGCAAACGCGCGGTGATCACCGGCTCGCTGCTGCGCGCCCGTACCCAGGAAGAAAAAGCCGCGATTGCCGAGCAACTGCGCGAGTACATCTGGCCGGTGCTGGCCGCTGGGCGTTGCCTGCCGATCATCGACAAGGTGTACGAATACACCGACGCGGCCCAGGCCCATGCGCGAATGGAAGGCGGTGATCACATCGGCAAGATTGTGTTGCGGGTGGAGTAATCTGCAGGCACCACAGATCAAATGTGGGAGGGGGCTTGCCCCCGATAGCAGTGGGTCAGTCCATGATGCTGTGACTGATACACCGCCATCGGGAGCAAGCCCCCTCTCCCACATGGGTTACCTGTGCGCTGGATAGTCGGTGTAGCCCGCCTCTCCTCCGCCATACATCCCCTCTACCCGCAGCGGGTTCAGCGGCCAGCCGTTGAAGATGCGCTGTGGCAGGTCCGGGTTGGCAATGAATGGCCGCCCGAATGCGATCAAGTCCGCCAACCCGGCGTCTACCAATCGGGCACCGCGCTCGGCGGTATAGCGGCCGGCGTAGATGATGCGCCCGCTGAAGGTGTCACGCACCGCGCGGCGGAAGGTTTCGGGCAGGTCGGGCGCGTTGTCCCAATCGGCTTCGGCGATGGAGACGTAGGCGATGCCCGCCGCTTCCAACACTTTGATCGCCTCGATGTAGGTGTGATGCGGGTCTTCTTCCACCAGGCCGATGTACACGCGGTCCTGGTCGGTGCCAGTGAACAACGGCGAAAAGCGCACGCCAAGTCGCTCCGGGCCGACCACGGCACTCACCGCTTCGACGATTTCGCGCAAAAAGCGCAGGCGGTTGTCCAGTGAGCCGCCGTATTCGTCGTCGCGCTGGTTGGAATGGGCCGAGATGAACTGGTTGACCAGGTAACCGTTGGCCGAGTGAATCTCCACCCCATCAAACCCTGCATCCAGGGCATTGCGTGCCGCCTGGGCGTACTGCCCGACCAGTTGCTTGACCTCGGCGGTGCTCAAGGCGCGCGGCACCGGCGGCTGCATCAGTTCGCCCACGCCCGGCCCGGTCTGAATAAACGCCTTGGCCTGCAATGCCGGTAGCGCCGAAGGTGCCACCGGTGCTGCGCCGTCCGGCTGCAAGGCGTTATGGGACACACGCCCCACGTGCCACAGCTGGGCAAAGATCACCCCGCCGTCGGCATGCACCGCATCAGTGACTTTGCGCCAGCCATCGATCTGCGCCGGGGTGTAGATGCCTGGCGTCCAGGCATAGCCCTGGCCACGGGGTTCGATCTGCGTGCCTTCGCTGACCATGAACCCGGCACTCGCACGCTGGCGGTAATACTCAGCCATCAAGTCGGTGGCGATATCACCGGGTTGCGCGCTGCGTTGACGGGTCAACGGCGGCAGCACAATACGGTTATTCAAAGTGTGGTGACCCAGTGTTACCGAGGTACTTAATACACTGTCAGTCATAGTGGAAACTCCAAATTCAGGACGAGCAAAAACGCTGGCGACTCTTGCGAGTCGCCAACCAATAACGGGTTTAATTAACTTAAGCGGTGAGTTTCAGCAGGGCCTTGGCCACATCGCTGGAGCTGCCTGGGTTTTGCCCGGTGACCAACAAGCCATCGACAATAACGAAGGATTGCCAGTCAGCGCCCTTCTCATACTTGCCACCCAACTTGATGAATTCATCTTCAATCAGGAACGGCACCACATCGGTCAACTCCACGGCGGCTTCTTCCGAGTTGGAGAACCCGGTCACGCGGCGGCCTTTAATCAACGGGTCACCGTTGACGGCTTTAACGTGGCGCAAGGCGCCCGGCGCATGGCACACAAAGCCGATCGGCTTGCCGGCGCGCTCGAAGGCTTCGATCAGCGCGATGGAGGTCGGCGACTCCGCCAGGTCCCACAGCGGGCCGTGGCCGCCTGGGTAGAACACGGTGTCGAAAGCATCGGCGTTGAGCGTGTCCAGCTTCACGGTGCTGGCCAGGGCCTGCTGCGCAGCCGGGTCGGCGGCGAAACGGTGGGTTTGCTCGGTCTGGAAATCCGGCAGGTCACTGACCGGGTCCAGCGGCGGCTGGCCGCCGGCCGGGGATGCCAGCACCACTTCGGCGCCGGCGTCCTTGAACGCGTAATAGGGAGCGGCAAATTCTTCGAGCCAGAAGCCGGTCTTGCGGCCGGTGTCGCCAAGCTGGTCGTGAGAGGTGAGTACCATTAATACTTTCATTTTCCAGTGCCTCGATCAGTGATTGTCAGTGTGTTCAGGGCTGCCCAACAGGTGTCGGGTCAGTGCCAGCGCCTCGTCAAAAGGCGCCGGTGTTCGGGTGATCTTGCTCATGACGCTGGCGCCCAGCCACAGGGCGTACAGCTGCTGCGCCAGGGCTCGCGGCGGGTGTTGCAACATCAACGAGCCGTCTTCGATGCCGCGCTGCATGGCCACGGCAAGCAAGGCGATGGTGCGTGAAGTGCCGCGCTGCAGCGCCAGGCGCATCGGCTCTGAAAGGTCTGACACCTCCGCGCCGAGTTTGACGGCAAGGCATTTGCCCGCGTCGGTGCAGCCGGTCTGGTTGTCGATCCAGCATTGCCAATAGCGCATCAACTTGGCGCACTGGGTTAGCCCAGGCTGGTTGAACAGCTGCTCCATGCCGTGCACGTAGTGGTCGAAGTAGCTGTCGAGCAACACCACGCCAAACGCATCTTTGGAGGTGAAGTAGTGATAGAACGAACCTTTGGGTACATCGGCGGCCTGCAGGATTTCGTTCAGGCCCACCGCAGAAAACCCCTTACGGCCGACAATTATCTGCGCCGTGTCCAGGATGGTCTGCCGCGCGCTTTTGGTTTCACTGTTCATGCTTCACTCCGTCCGATTAGACCAGTCGTCTAGTTCGTTGGGTGAATGTTAGGAGCCGGGGCAAATCCCCACAATGTCATATCCGCAAGGATTCCGGACATGGCGCAAAGTCGGTTGCCGTTTTCCTGGCAGCCGCCGACAATCCCCCCTCCTACGCCCCTGGAGACATGCGATGCACAGCGTTGCGCTGATGGTTTACCCGAACTTCCAATCCCTGAGCCTCAGCCTGGGCTCGGTGTTCGAGTGCGCGAACCTGCTGCGGGGCGAGCCGGCCTACGAGTTTCACCTGGTGTCGGAAAGCGGCGGCGCAGTGATGACCTCCCAGGGCTTCTCGGTGAATACCACGCCGATTCGGCCCGAGGGCTATGACACGCTGATCGTCAGCGGCTACCTGGAATTCCGCCTGCCCGAGGCCAACCTGCTGGAACTGGTCAAGGCCGCGTCTGTACAGTCGCGGCGGATCGCCTCGTTGTGCATGGGCATTTTCGTGCTGGCAGAGGCCGGGTTGCTGGAGGGCAAGCGCGCCACCACCCACTGGATTCACGCACCGGCGTTCCACAAGCGTTACCCGCACATCCGCCTGGAAGAAGACAAACTGTTTGTGGTCGACGGCCAGGTGTGGACCGGTGCCGGCATGAGCGCCGGGGTCGACCTGGCGCTGGCCATGGTCGAGAACGACTTGGGCAGCGACCTCGCCCGGCGCATTGCGCGCAAGCTGGTGATTGCCCAGCGCCGTGGCAGCGAGCAGTCGCAGCTCTCGGCCCTGCTGGAGCTGGACCCCAAGTCCGACCGCGTGCAACTGGCCCTGGCCTACGCCCGCGAAAACCTCACCCATGATTTGTCGGTGGAAGCCTTGGCCGATGTCGCCCGGCTCAGCCCGCGCCAGTTCAGCCGGGTGTTTCGCGAGGAAACCGGGCAAACCCCGGCCAAGGCCATCGAGTCATTGAGGGTGGAAGCCGCGCGGGCGATGATGGAAACCAGCCGCCACCCGGTGGAAGTGGTGGCCCGCGAAACCGGCTTCGGCGACCGCGAGCGCATGCGCCAGGCCTTCCTGCGCGCGTTCGGGCAACCGCCACAGGCCATGCAACAGGCGTTTAATGCAGCGCCACTCGCGTGATCCGGTAGGTCACCAACTGCGCATCGTCGCCCAGCTCCAGCGCCTGCACCGGGCGCGGCAGGTTGTCCAGCACGGTGCGCCAGAACGCCTGGGACGCTTCGTCCTGATCATAAAAACGCACCAGCCAATCGGCCTCGCCGCTGCACAGCACCTGGGTGGCGATGGCGCGGCCGAAGCCTTTGCGCCGGTAGCGCTTGAGGATAAACAGGTCGGCCAGCTCCAGGGCATTGATGCCCGGCAGCTCGCTGTCTTCAATCAGCAGGAAGCCGGCGATATAGCCGTCGACCAACAGCAGGTTGGCGCTCCAGTGCGGGTCTTGCCAGTAGCGGTTCAGGTGCTCGTCGTGGATGTAGAAACGGCCGTCCGCCTCGACATCTTCCTGTTCCCAGTCCGAGGACTCGTAGGCGTAGTACTGGTAGAGATTGCGGATCAGCTCGGCGTCTTCGGGGCCGGTCTGGATCAATTCGACGGTGGTTTCAGGCATGGGGCTCTCGGTGGAAAAACGCAGGGCGCCATTGTTCACAAAAGTGCCGAGCAAGCCAATGGAAGGCTGAACCTTTCTACTCGCTGAACGGATTGCAGATAGCGATTGCCCTGGCCGAAACCTTGAAACATTTCGAATAAACTTCGCCCATCTCCGCCTTTTCTCTCAAGGACATGCACTTTGACCAACGTCTGTTCCGCCGGCCTGGATGTGGGCTTCGCCTCCCTGGATTACCTGCAGATTTTTATCCTGGGCGTGATCCAGGGCATTACCGAGCTGTTGCCGGTGTCGTCCACCGCCCACATGCGTGTGGTACCCGCCCTGCTCGGCTGGCAGGATCCCGGCTCGGCGTTTTCCGCAGCGATGCAGTTGGCGGCGCTGGCGGCGGTGGTCAGTTACTTCTGGCGCGACGTGCGCCAAGTGACCACGGGCAGCATCGGCGCGGTGCGCCGGGGCGACTACAACGACCCCTGGTTCAAGCTGGCGGTGGCGATTGTGCTGGCGACGATCCCGATCTGCATCGCCGGCCTGGCCCTGTCCTCGACCTTGAACACCTGCAACTCGCCGTTGCGCGGCCTGATGGTGATCGGTATTGCCTGCGTGGTGATGGCGGTGTTGCTGGCCGTTGCCGAGCTGCGCGCCCGGCACACACGGGCCATGGGCCAGATGCGCCTGCGCGATGCGTTGATCGTCGGCATTGCGCAGATCGGCGCGTTGATTCCTGGCGTATCGCGTTCCGGCTCGACGCTGACGGCGGCACTGTTTCTCAACTTCAAACGCGAAGAGGCCGCACGTTTTTCATTCCTGCTGGGCCTGCCGGCCATCGCCCTCGCCGGCCTGAAGGAGCTGTGGGTGCTGTTGCACACCGACCTGCCCGCCCACGCCTGGCCACATCTGTTGTTTGGCCTGGTGGTGGCGAGCGTCTCGGCATTTTTTGCGATCTGGGGCCTGATGAAGTTTCTGGAGCGATTCTCCACCTGGCCGTTCGTGATCTACCGCGCGCTGCTGGGGGTGTTCCTGATTGTGGCGGTGAGCACTGGCCTCCTGACCTGACAAGCCCACTGTTATGCGTGCTTTAACTCCTGCCACACGTTGCGGATCAGTGCTTGCAGCTTCAAGGCTTCGGCCCAGCGATCACTGATCTCGCGGCCATCTGGGCCAGTGATCGCATAGGGCGGCGGGCCCAGTTCGCAGGTGAACGACAGGCTTTGTGTGGCGTCGGCACGTGCCAGCCAGTCCTGGATGCCGTAGCGCCACCAGCCGGTAAAGCGTTCGACCCAGGCCTGGTGCTGGGGGAACGCCAGCGAGACTTGCACCTGCTCGCTGCTGGCCACCCGGCCGTGGAAGCCCCAGCTATGGCGCAGGATGGTGCGGATCTGCTCGTCGTCCTCGGCGGCACCGGGCTCGGGCAGCTCGCGGCCGACCACGTAGTGAGACAGGTCGGCCAGCAGTTTCAGATCGGGCATCTGCGCCAGCAAATCGAGGGTAAACAGCAGGTCATTGGTGAGGCGATAACGGTGGGTTTCCAGCAGCACCGGGAAGTCCACCTGCTCGGCCAGCCGTTGCCAACCCTCGACCAGCCTGGCCGCCTCGGCCTGGGTGCGCGGGCGCACATCGGCTTGCAGGGTCAGGTGGTGGCAGCCGTAGCGGCTGATCACATCCAGCGCGGCGGCCAGATCGTCCACCGTCTGTGGGAATAGCTGGCCTTCGATCTGCAAGCCGCGGGCATGGGCAGCGGCGTGCAGCCGCGACACATCCGCAGGTTTCCAGTAATGGTCGGTGATGCCGTCAAAGCCGGCGGCGGCAATTCGGTCAAGCTGTGCTTCAAGCGGGCCAGGTTCGGTCTGCATGGCCCACAGGGATTGGAACACCAGAAGTTCGCGCATATCAGCCTCGCAGCAGTTGTTTGAGGGACAGTTCGGGGTCGGCCAGGCTGGCGACGGGCAGCGCGATGGCGGCGCTGATCAGCCGTTCGCAGAGCTTGATGTCCTTGGCCACACTGTTGCCCGGCGCCCAGCCGCAGGCGCCTTGCAGGCGGTGTTCGGCATCGAGGTAGAACAGCAGCAGGCCGCCGCCGGGCAAGGCGCGGCTGACGGTCAGCGCGGTGATCACGCCGACGGTCTGCACGCCCCACTCGTATTGGTCGGACCAGAAACCGGGGAGCGCCTCAAAGGGCAATTCGCGCCCCAGCAGGTTCAGTGCGGCATGCCGGCCCTGGGCCTCGGCGTTGCGCCAGGTTTCCTGGCGCTGATACACGCCGCCGAGGCGAAACTCGCACACATCCCCCGCGGCAAAAATATCCGCCACGCTGGTGCGCAACTGCGCGTCGACGCGGATGCCCTGCCCGGTGTCCAACCCCGCTGCCTGGGCCAGTTCGAGGTTGGGCTGCATGCCGATGCCAACCACCACCAGGTCGCAGGGCAAGCGTTCGCCGTCGATCAGCTGCACGGCGTCTGCGTGGATGCATTCCAGCGCCGCGTTCAAGCGCACGTCCACGCCCTGCTCGCGGTGCAGGGCCAGCAGCGCGTCACTGATGACCGCCGGCAGCACCCGGCCCGCCAGGCGTGGCCCGGCTTCCAGCAAGGTCACCGCACAGCCGAGGCTGCGCGCGGTGGCCGCCACTTCCAGGCCGATAAACCCACCGCCGACCACCACCAGCCGTGCGCCGGGGCGTAATGCGCTTTTCAGCGCCAGGGCTTCATCGTGGGTGCGCAGGTACCGCACATTCGCCTGCTCCTGCGGTAAGCGCCGCGCTCTGCCGCCGGTGGCCAGCAGCAAACCGGCATAGCCCAGCCACTGGCCATCGGCCAATTGCAGGCGATGCTGCGGCGGGTCCAACTGGCTGACCGGGTTGCCGGCGATATGTTCGATACCCAGCTCGGCCAGCCGTGCGCTGTCGCACAGGCTGCAGCCGGCCAGGTCGATGCTGCCCTGCAACAGACCCTTGGACAGTGGCGGCCGTTCGTAGGGCAAGTGCGGCTCGTCACCGATCAGGATCAATCGCCCGGCGTAGCCTTCTTCGCGCAGGGTCAGTGCGGCACGGCCACCGGCATGGCCGGCGCCGACGATGATCAGAGGCTGGTTCATCATCAAGCCGTGACGGCGAGCAAAACCCGCCCCGCTTCGACCCGTACCGGGTAGGTTTTAAGGTTGACGCACACCGGCGCGCCCAAGGCTTTGCCGGAGCGGTAATCAAAGCGCCCGTTGTGCTTGGGGCACTCGATCACGTGGTCCATCACCAGGCCGTCAGCGAGGTGAATTTTTTCGTGGGTGCACAGCCCGGCGGTGGCGAAAAATTCATTCTCGGCCGAGCGGTACACCGCGTAGGTGTGGGGCCCGTGGTCGAAGCGCAACACATCTTCTTCGTCTATTTCGCCCACGGCGCAGACGTCGATCCATTGATCGTTCATGGCGGTTTCTCTTGTTATGGAGTGGGGTCAGCCGGCAGTGGGTTCTGCATGCAGCGGGGCATTGGCAGCCGATTCTGCATGGGAGCGAATCGGGCGCTGGACGAAATAAGACGGGTCGCTGCGCTGCTTCCAGATGGTCGGCAAGATTTCCTTGTACGCCTCGAAAATATTGGCGTAGGGCGGCGGGCAGTCGCCGCGGATTTCTTCGTGCAGCTGCGCCAGGGCGTGGTACGGCACCATTGGGTACATGTGGTGTTCGAGGTGGTAGTTCATGTCCATGTAGATAAAGCGCAACACGCGGTTCATGTAGATGGTGCGGCAGTTGCTGCGGTGGTCCAGCACATCTTCAGCCAGGCCCACATGCTGGGTGAGGCCGAACACATAACCGAGCCAGGCGCCGTAGATGCTCGGCAGCCCCACCAGCATCAGCGGCAACCAGCTGTGCAGGTACAAGGCGGTGCCGATGATCACCGCGTAGATGCCGACCCAGATGCGTGCGGCGCGGAACACCTTGGGCCATTCGGATTCGGGGATGAAATCCGCTTCCTGGGCACTCATCTTGCCGATGGCATGGCGCGCCACGCCGCTGAAGGTTTTCCAGGCCAGGGGCAGGTTGAACACGCTGAGGCACATCATCAAAAAGCTCGGCGGGCGCGGCTCGACAATTTCCGGGTCGCGGCCGACCACGATGGTGTCGGTGTGATGACGGGCGTGGCTCCAGCGCCACACGTGGGGTTCGAAGATGCACATGAAGCTGGCGACCTGGTACAGCGCGTCATTCATCCAGCGGGTCTTAAACGCGGTGCCGTGGCCGGTTTCGTGCCAGCGCGGGTTGGACGCGGTGCCGTAGAGCACGCCGTAGGCCATGAAGAACGGCACGCAGGCCCAGGAGCCCCAGAACCAAACGCCGCCAAAGCCGGTGGCGAGCAGCGCCAGCACCCAGATGGCGGTGTCGAGCAAGGCCGGGCCGTCGCGACGCTGCATCAGTTCTTTCATGCGTTTACGGGAAATCGGCGACTGGTACCAGCTGGCCGAGACCAGGCCTTTTTCGGCGGCGCGCGCGGCTTCGGGGCCGGTAAGGCTGTAGTCGCGCCGGGCGGTGTGAGCGGTGTGTTCAGGCATTGTTATTGTTCTCCGCAAGCGGGTGGTTTCGGGTGCTTTGCGAAACCAACGATAGAGCGCGGCTAAATCACCCTCAAGGCCTTGAATCCATTCCCTATCAAGCTATCATCCAGGCCCAGCGGGGCTTGATAGTTTTCTATCAACACGCTTCAAGGGGCTTGTGATGAACAATAATAAACGCCCGACCATCGCCACCGTGGCCGCCCATGCGGGCCTCAGCGTGGCCACCGTCGACCGGGTTTTGAATGCCCGCGCACCGGTCAACCCGGATACCGCCGAACAGGTGTTCCAGGCCGCCGAAGCCGTGGGTTACTTTGCCGCGCGGCTGATCGGCCAGCGCATACGTGAACGCCGGCCCACCTACCGCTTCGGCATCTTGCTGCTGGGCACGGCGCAGGCGTTCTACGCCAACCTCGCGCAGTCGATCAGCGCAGCCGCGCAGCAGCACGCCACGGCCAACCTGAGCTGCCAATTCGAATACATCGTTGACCGCACGCCCAGCGCCATCGTCGCGCAGATCGAGCAGTTGGCCGTGCAGTGCGACGCACTGGCGGTGGTCAGCTTCGCCCATCCGCTGATCAACGCCACCCTCGCGCAAATCCGCGAGGCCGGGGTGCCGGTGGTGGCCCTGCTGTCGGATATTCATGAGCAAGCCGCCGAGCCCTATGTGGGCCAGGACAACCACGTGGTCGGGCGCACCATGGGCTGGCTGCTGGCGCGCACCTGTGGCGCGCGCAAAGGCAGCGTCGGGATTCTGCTCGGCGGCCACCGTTTCCTCGGCCATCAGGCGCGGGTCGAAGGCCTGCACAGCTACCTCGCCGAACACGCGCCGGGGCTTAAACCGCTGGACCCGCTGATCAACCTCGACAACTGCGATATCACCGAAGAAGCCACCCTCGACCTGCTCACCCGCCACACCGACCTGCGCGGCCTGTGCGTGGTCGGCGGCGGCGGCGACGGCGTAATCAGCGCCCTGGCGCAACTGCCCAAGCGCCCGGCGTTGTGCTGCATTTTGCAGGAGTCCACCGAACTGTCGCGCCAGGCGCTGGCCCAGGGGTTGATTGATGTGGTGATGGATTCGCAGCCGCGCCAGACGGCGGTGGCGCTGGTGGAGTTGCTGGTGGAGTTGCAGGGGGCAGAAGGCTTTGACCCAGTGCGACATCGAGTACATATACCACCGCAAATCGTCACATCAGAAAACATATGCCCCTGACCGATAGAGATCACATGTGGGAGGGGGCTTGCCCCCGATAGCGGTGTTTCAGCCAACACCTATTGAGCTGACACACCGCTATCGGGGGCAA
>Ga0308159_1003118_pt1 | contig 17518 bp, 10 predicted proteins | sample PhyCR1_FD_201040 | JGI IMG/M metagenome (GOLD analysis project Ga0308159, IMG submission 201040) | Phyllosphere microbial communities from UC Gill Tract Community Farm, Albany, California, United States - DLSLC.R1 | ecosystem: Host-associated > Plants > Phyllosphere > Unclassified | place: USA... | reverse complement strand
GTATCCCGTTCAGCACCCGGCGGTCATCGACGCGGGGTACTCCACGCGGCTTGTTGGGCAGCAACGGCTCGATGATGAGCCATTCCTTGTCCGTCAGTTCATACCGCCGCCGCGTCATACGCCCTCCCGTTTTCGAAGGCCGCCTGAATCACGCCAAGGCCGACAACTCAACCTGATTTATGAGTTCACGCCCTAACAAATTGACTGATTAGCGGCGGGCTACAAAACGTCCTCTTGGGACGTCGGGGGCCGTAAGCGACACGAAGAATGTCGGAAAATAGCCATTCCCATGATCGCCATGGGACGTCGCAGGACCCTCTGGAATGAAATGCTGGCTGGGGCGGCAGGGTCAGAAAAATTCATATAAGCAAATGTAGTTGTTGGAATAATTTGGATGTTTGGGCGAGAATACCTTCATTTTTACCGAAGAAAATCGAGGATGTTTTGGTGCCTCATGAGACGAATTGAGATTTTTCGATGAGCCGTGGGCTGAAATGAAGCGCTTTGGCGAGCGCTCTGGCCTTTCGAGAACTGGAAGATCTCGGGTACCAACCCGCATGCCTGGCTGCCGGCGAACGCCGTCGGCGAACTTATGCCGTGGACTGCGGTGACCTGAGCACAGCGCTTACGGTCGAGGGCCACATGGTCTGTGCCATCAAGAGGTTCGGCTAGCCGCTCGCGACGAGGAGTTGAGCCGCGCGAAGAATTCCGGGAGATCCTTGATTTCGACCTTGGCGCGGTGGCGGACCGGTGCGGGCTTGATCATCGCGGCCGACAAGTCGCGACAGGGGGCGCTTTCGCAGCGCCCGTCCGGAATGCCGAAGCGGAAGATCTCGCTGCAGTGGTTCTTGATGCTGTGCGCCATCTCGTACGAGCCGCGTGCATCGATGAGGCGCAAGGCTTTGAGCATCGTGCGCGGCAGGATGGAGCGGACGGGCTTGTCGCCGATGATAGGCAGGATGTCGCTCTTGAGGCGCCCCTCGATGAGGCGCACATAGCGCGGCGACCAGTCAGGCCGGCGCGCCTCTATCCATTCTCGCGTCAGCATCGCAAAGGTCATCCTGTCGGCTGCGATCTGAAATTTCGCCTCTTTCCTGTACGCGATCGGATCGGTGCCTTGTGCGACTCGCTCTTTTACGACCATCGAAAAGGCGGTCGAGCCGGTAATGGTCTACGCCCTCTATTCTCCACGATGCTCGATAAACGCTTGCAAAATCCCAAGGTTAAATGATAGCGCTATCTTATTGTAATAATTATCTTGCGGGAGATTGTATGCCAAGGAAATTCAGCTTATTGCCTTTGCTCGCGCTAGCATCGTGCATTGCCATCGTAGGCTGTTCGAAAGAAGCGCCTTCCAACGACGCTGCGAAGCATGTCGAGTCGGACAAGTCGAAGTACCTCTCGCAGCCGCTCGTCAGCGAGATCTACACGGCGGACCCGTCCGCGCATGTGTGGAACGGCAAGATCTACGTCTACCCCAGCCATGATATCGACGGGCCGACGCCCGAGGACGACCTCGGCAGCCACTTCGAGATGCGCGACTATCGCATCCTATCGATGGACAAGATCGGCGGCCCGGTAACGCTTGGGCCCGTCGCGCTCGACGTCAAGGACGTGCCGTGGGCCGAGAAGCAGATGTGGGCGCCGGATGCGGCCTTCCGTAACGGCTCGTATTACTTGTACTTCCCGGCCAAGGACAAGGCGGGCGCCTTCCGCATCGGCGTCGCCACCTCCAAGAGCCCGACCGGGCCGTTCAAGGCACAGCCGGAGCCGATCAAGGGCAGCTACTCCATCGACCCGGCGGTGTTCACCGACGAAGACGGCAAGAGCTACATGTACTTCGGCGGCATCTGGGGCGGCCAGCTTCAGCGCAATGTCGGCGGCAAGTACGATCCCAACGGCTCGAAGACCGACCTGCAGGCGGACGACAAGCCGGCACTCCTGCCCCGTGTCGCGCGCATGAGCGACGACATGCTCGAATTCGCAGAGGCCCCGCGCGAACTGCGCATCGTGGACGAGAAGGGCAAGCTGCTGCTGGGCGGCGACCACGACCGGCGCTTCTTCGAAGCTTCGTGGATGCACAAGTACAAGGGCAAGTACTACTTCAGCTACTCGACCGGCGACACGCATTTCCTGGCCTACGGGATCGGCGATTCCCCCTATGGCCCGTTCACCTACAAGGGCCGCATCCTCGAGCCGGTCGAGGGGTGGACCACGCATCACTCGATCGTGCAGTGGGACGGGCGCTGGTGGCTGTTCTATGCCGACACGCAGCTTTCGGGGCAGACCCGCCTGCGCAACGTGAAGGTGACCGAACTGCACTACAACGCGGACGGGACGATCAGGACGATCGACCCGATGATCCGGCGGTAAAATGAAGAAGGGGCGCCTGATCGGCGCCCCTTCTTCATTTCAGCAGATGCAATGAAACGGCCTCGCCCATGGCCTTGTAGCCGGCCGGGTTGGGATGGATCGCGTCACCCCCGTCGTAGGCCGGATTGAGATGATCGGGGCGCGCGGGATCGCGCATCACCGCGTCGAAGTCGATCACCGCGTCGAAGTGGCCGGGGGTCCGGATCCAGGCGTTGATCGCCTGCCGGTCGGCCTCGCTGGCGGCGGCGGGATGGTAGTATTCCATGCCCATGAACGGCAGCAGGGTGCCGCCGTAGACTTTGATCCCGCGCGCATGCGCACGCGCGACGATCTGGGCGTAAGCGCCGGTTACTTGCGCGACCAGTGCGGCATGGGCCTCGGGCGTGGCCGGCGCGTCGCGGGTGAGCATGCCGATGTCGTTGATCCCCTCCAGCACGATCAGATGGGTGACGCCGGGCACCGAGAGCACGTCGCGATCGAAGCGCGCCATCGCGTTCGGGCCGGTGCCGTCGAGCAGCACGCGGTTGCCGCCGATGCCCTGGTTCACCACGGCGCGCTTGCCGGAGAGGCGGCGGGCCAGCACGTCGGTCCAGCGATCGTTGCCGTTGGTGGTGGAGCCGCGCCCGTCAGTGATCGAATCCCCGAGTGTGACCACGGCGCCGGCGCCGCAGCGGCGCATCTCGATGCCGGAGAGCATGTACCAGTGATCGGTCGTGGTCGCGCCCGCGAAGGCGTTGTCGTTCGTCCGGTCGCCGTTCAGCCAGTATGAGGTGGCGCGTGATCCCGGGTGGCCGGTCTGCTGCACGGGCTGCGCCGCGAAGTGCAGCGACACGGCGAGATCGTCGAATGCAGAGACGGCCATGCGGACGGGGTCGGAGAGCCAGTCGGCACCGGTGGGGATGACTACCCGGTCCTTGCCGTCGAAGCGCAGCGGCACCGAGGAACCGGCGGTGAGGTCGGGATGCTGCGGGGAGGCCGCGCGGGCCAGCGTTGCGTTCTCGATGACCAGCGGCGCCTCGCCAAAGGCGTTGGAGAGTCGGATGCGCAGCTCGCTTCCGGCGGTCGAGGGGCGGACGATCTGGCGCAGGGTAACGTCGCGGCGGGCCGCTTCCGGCAGGCGATCGTCACCGTTCAGCGGCATCTGCGAGGAACCCCATGCGGCGGTCCATGGGCATTGCGCGGCTGCAGGCGCAGCCGTGGCGGGAAGCGGCGCGGCGAGCGCAAGCGCGGCGGTCAGAACGGCTGGGCGCAGCATGTGTGTCATGAAAACGAAGTCTCCCGAAAAAGAAAGAGCCGGCACAAAGGCCGGCTCAGTGGGTAGGGTAGGGAGGAAATCAGAAGTTGGCCCTTATGCCGGCCAGTACCTGACGGCCCGGCTTGTAGACCGAGTAGGCCGCGTTCGAGTATTCGAAGGTGGTGCGGATCGACTCGTTGGTGATGTTCAGCACATCGAGCGTCAGACGCACGCCGTCGTTGAGGAATGGCAGCTGGTAGCCCGCCGACATGTCCAGCTGGCCGCGTGCGTCGTTGCGCAGCGAAGCATTGGCGATGCCGTTCTGCGGCTTGTTCACGGCGATCGACTTGTCGTTCCAGACGTAATTCACGCTGATCGACAGGCCGTTGTTCTCGTAGAAACCCTGCAGATTGTAAGAGTACTTGGACACGCCGGTGGCAACCAGGCCCGAGGACGAGGACTGCTTCAGGTACGTGCCGTTGGCCGAGAAGCCGAGGCCCTTGACCAGAAAGTCGAGCGGCTGGACCCAGGTGGCTTCCAGACCCTTGATCTTCAGGTCGCTCAGGTTGACAGGACGGTTGACCGTGATCGGCAGGTTGTTGACGGCGATGCCGGTCGCAGCCGAACGATCGTTAAGAGCGTTCTGCTGCGTCGAGAGCAGGCCGTCGAACGGGATGTTGAGCGAACCGAAGGTGACTTCGTTCGAGGTGGTGACGGTGAAGCCCTGGATATTCTTCATGAACGCCGACAGGCCGATGTAGCCAATGCCGCCGGTGTAGAGTTCACCGCCGATATCGTAGTTGTCGGAGGTGTAGGGCTTCAGGTCCGGGTTGCCCGCCGTCGCCGTCAGCGCCGAGGGATCGGAGAAGGTGATACCGGGCAGGATCTGGCCCGCATCCGGACGGGTCATCGTGCGCGACGCGGCCGCACGCAGCTTGATGTTGTTCGCCAGATCATAGGTCAGGTTAATCGAGGGCAGGAAGTTCTCGTACTTCGACTTCGAGGTGATGTCGATGATCGAGGTGCCGACCTGGCTCGGCCCGGTCACGGTCTGGTTGGTGTGGGCATAGCGCATGCCGGTGTTGATATGCAGGTCGCGGCCCGCGATCGTGGTCACGCCGTTCAGCTCGAAGTAGGCGCCCATGACCTCTTCGTCCATGTCGCCGGTCGCGCCGCCAGTCACCGCGCCGCGCGTTTCAGGCGCGCTGTCGCGGTAGCTGGCGTAGTTCGTGGCGCTCTTGATCGCGTCAAAATCGGGCACGATGAAACCGGCGACCGACGAGCTCTTGAGGTACTCCGAGATTTCGCCGGTGGTAATCGAACCGGTGTTGCCGGTGCAGCCGGTGCCGCAGACCGACAGCTGGTAGGCGGTGCTGTTGTCGTATGCGCGGATCGAGCGCGTAGCACGGTCATAAGCCGCGCCGACCTTCACGTTGAACATGTCATCACCGTACGTGACGTCGAGGTGCGCACCCTTGGTTTCCGTCTTGCGGCGAACGAGCTGGATGTTCTGGCGATACCACTGCCAGGTGCCGCTGTCGGGATCGTTCAGGTCGATGTTGCTGGTGATCGACGGATAGGAACCGCTCGTGTTGTCGTAATAGACGTCCACGCCCGACTGCGGAGTAGTCTGGAAGGCCCAGGTCGGCTGTTCACGGAAGAAGCTGCTCTTCGAATAGTTCGCGCTCGCCTCGATCTTGAGATCTTCGGTCGGCTGCCAGGTTACGCTGGGGTTGATGTTCCAGAACTTGGTCGTCTGCTTGAACAGGCTAGCCTCGAGGAAGAACGACGAGTTGGCGAACGTACCGCTGGTGACGACGTTGTTGTCATCCACGGTCAGGTCGATCGGGATCATGCCGCCGGTCGACTGCGCGCTGGTGCCCGGGCCCGAGTTGCGGACCTGCCAGTTCATGTTGACCTTGCTGTAGTTGCGCTGCGACTTGGCCCAGAGGCCGTCGAGCGCGAAGTGCAGCTCGTCGCTGGGGCGCCATTCGAGCGAGGCGAGGGCGGACACGCGCGAGCGGGTGCCTTCGGTCAGGCTCTGGCGGCCGAGGCGCGGGATCAGCGCGGTGCTGAGCTGGTCGGCGGTCAGGCCCGAGGTGGCCACCACGTCTACGGGATCGCCGGCGGTCAGGCCGTGGCCCGCGTTGGCGGGAACGACCGAAGCCCACGAGAAGTTGTTGCCGCCTGCGTCGGTGCAGTCGGTGCCGCAGGACAGGTTGCCGTCGGTCCAGCCAACGGACTCGAAGCCCTTCACGCGGGTCTTGGTCTTCACGCCGGCAACGCCGACGAGGATGCCGAAGGTGTCGGTGGTGTGGCTGGCGACGAGGGCGCCGCGCGGGCTGAACTTGTCGTTGGTGTCGGTGTACTGGCCCTGTGCCACGACGGTGACGTGGGTGCCTTCCTTGTCGAAGGGCCGCGCGTTACGCAGGTTCACGGTACCGGCGATGCCGCCTTCGAGCGTCGAGGGCGAGGGGCTCTTGGCAAGGTCGAGGCGGGTGAACAGTTCCGACGGGAAGAAGTCGAGATCGACTTCGCGGTTGGCGCTGCCGCCGTTGGTGCCGCCGTCCGACGCCACCTGCAGCTGCGAACCGTTCAGCAGCACGCGCGTGAAGCTGGGGCCGAGGCCGCGGATGGCGACCTGGGTGCCTTCGCCGTTGATGTCGCGGTTGAGGCGCACGCCGGGCATGCGGTTCAGCGTTTCGGCGAGGTTGGTGGCGGGCAGCTTGCCGATGTCCTCGGCGAAGATGCTGTCACCGAAGCTCACCGCGTCGCGCTTGGCGTTGGTCGCGCTCTGCAGCGAGCCGCGAATACCGGTGACGATGATGTCTTCGGCCGAAGCGCCGGTATCGTCCACGGTCGAGTCGGTGGCCTGAGCCTGCGCTGCTACAGTTGCAGCGTCCTGCGCCTGGGCGGCGGAACCGACGAACGGGGTGAGCGCGGCGGCTCCCAGCAGAACGGCGCGAACGGTCACGAAATTGCGTGTCATAATATCTGAACTCCCTCCCATGCGTCTGCTGCCTTTTGCTCGAGGCTCGCAGGATGCGCTGGCGTTGCTAGCGCTATCATTTTTCCATATTCCTGCGACCGGATGCCGTCAAGAACAATGATAGCGTTATCTTTATTTGTAGGTGTAGAGCTTCACCCGCTGGATCTGCCACTGGCCCGGGAACAGCCGGATATGGCGGCCCTGATGGGTCTGGTCGCCGTTGAGCAGGCGGCCGGCCACCCATTTTCCGGCGGCGTCATAGTGGCCTTCCCAGGCCGAATCGATGCCTGCGAGGGCACCGCCGTCGGCGCGCGGCTTGAAGGTCACGGTGATGCCTTGACCCGCGATCAGGTATTCCTCGGGACCGGTCTGGATGATGATGCCGCCCGCCGCCGCGATGGCGGCATTGGCGGCTTTCCGCTCCTCCGCCCCGGGATTCGCGCCCGGCTTGGGGGCATCGACATAGCTAATGGTGAAGCGATAGGGCCCGACGTCGCGCGTTTCCGGTTCGGTGGCGAGGGTTTCGTCGTAGAGCTGGCGCGGCTTGAAGCCGACCATGCGATCGGTGCCCTGCGCATCGAGGATATAGGGCTTGAGCTGCTGCAGCACGCCGTAGGCATCCTTGAGCGCGCCGGGGTTCTCGTCGACCGAGTCGATCGAGAACGGGCCGAAGCCGATCGCGTCGAGCTGGCCGATGGCATAGAACGCATTTGCCGGGGCGATGGGATTGTCGGAGTTATGCGCCTCGGGAATGAACAGCACGTTGTCCGGCCGCTTGTAGCCGTTCACGATGTCCACGAAGTTCGGGAAGTAGATGTCGGGCGCCAGGAAATCGAGGTGAGGGGCGCCTGCCTTCCAGACGTCGAGCAGGTGCGGCAGCGGGCCGCCGCTGGGGTATTCGCCGGGAATCCGGCCCGGCCGGTTGAGCGCGACATTGACGTACATCGGCAGCGGGTAGGCGGCCTTGCCTGCCGCCGTCAGCTGGTCAGCGAAGCGGGCGTAGTGCCAGGCGGCGAAGATCTCGGCGGAGGTGTCGCCCGCGCCGAACAGGTCTTCCCAGGTGCCGCTGGTGCGCGCGCCGCGCTCCACCCACACGCGCTTCATGGCGGGGACGAGAGTGTCCTTGTGCGCGACGAGATAGTTGACGAGGTCGGTCGGCACCGGTTCGCGGAAGGCGGCGTTGGCCGCCGCGCTGTAGTCGCGTGCGACGGGAAGCATGCCGATCTCGTTCTCGACCTGCACCATCAGCACGGTGTTCTGCGCGGCATCCACCGCCTTGATGTGCGCCAGCAGCGCGGCATAGGCGCGCTGGTCGGCCTGCAGGGTGTCGCCGCCGAAGGTGGAGAGAATTTCGACGCTCTGGCCGTTGGGCATCGCCGCGCGCGGGAAGCGCTGCTGGTCGCGCTTGACCCATGCGGGGACGTAAGTGGACATGGAGTTCTTCCACGCCCCGAACCACAGCACCACCAGCTTGAGGTTGTTGGCGCGCGCCGCCTTGATCTGCGAGTCCACCGATGACCAGTCGAACTGCCCCTCGGCCGGCTCGACCAGTTCCCACGAGACCGGGGTAATCACGGTGTCGAGGTTCATGTCCTTCAGGCGCTTCCAGTGCGGCGCCATGTAGTCTGCGCTGGACGAGGCCGAATTGCTCAGTTCGCCCGCGATCATCAGCACCGGCTTGCCGCCGACGATCAGCTGCTTCGTGTCGCCCTTGGTCTCCAGCCGGGGCACGTCGGCATGCGCCGGGGCCGTGAGGGTGAGGGCGGTGGCCAGTATCGAGGTGGCGGCCAGTGCCGTGCGTAAGGTCATCCTGATGCTCCCGAATTTATCTTATGCGTGCGTGGGCTGGTAGCGCGGCAGGATCAGGTGGATCACTGCGAGCGCCACCAGATAGGCGCAGGAGGCGACGAGGAAGATCGGTTCGTAGCTGCCGATCGTCTCGAGGATCACGCCCGCGAACTTGGCCATGAGCATGCCGCCCACCGCGCCCGCCAGTCCGCCGAGGCCGACGACCGAGCCGGTCATCCAGCGCGGCATCGTGTCGCCGGGCAGGGCGTAGAGGTTGGCGGAGAAGCCCTGATGTCCGGCGCAGGCCAACCCGATCAGCGCCACCGCCGTCCACAGGCTGGTCGCCTGCGGGGCCAGCGCGATCGGCACGGCGCACAGCGCGGCGAGCAGCATCGCCGTCTTGCGCGCGCGGTTCAGGCTCCAGCCGCGACCCATCAGGCGCGAGGAGGTCCAGCCGCCCGCCACCGAACCGACGTCGGCCAGCAGGTAGACCGCGATCAGCGGCGGGCCGAAGTCCAGCATCTTGACGCCGAACTGCTTGTTGAAGAAGTCCGGCAGCCAGAACAGGAACGTCCACCAGACCGGGTCGATCAGGAAGCGGCCCAGCATATAGGCCCAGGCCTGGCGCAGGCGCAGCACGTCGCGCCAGCGCACCGGCTGTACCGGGTCGACGGGATCGGCCTCGATCCATGCCAGTTCTTCGGTGGTCAGGGTCTTCTTCTCGCGCGGGCGGCGGTAGAAGCCCAGCCACGCCGCCAGCCAGATCACCGTCAGCGCGCCGGTCAGGATGAAGGCCCAGCGCCAGCCCAGCGTCAGCGCGATCACCGGCACCACCAGCGGGGTCAGGATCGCGCCGACATTGGAGCCCGCGTTGAAGATGCCGATCGCCAGCGCGCGCTCGCGCTTGGGGAACCACTCGTTGGTCGCGGCGATGGCGGCGGGGAACGTCCCCGCCTCACCGATCGCGAGCGGGATGCGTGCCAGCAGCATGCCGCTGGTGCTGGTGAACAGCACGTGGGCGATATGCCCGAAGGTCCACAGCGCCACCGCCAGCGCATAGCCCGCACGCGCGCCGATCCGGTCGATCAGGCGCCCGAAGAACACATAGGCGATGCCGTAGCCCGCCTGGAACCAGATCGCGAGGTCGGCATAGCCGCTCTCGCTCCAGCCGTAGCGCGCCTGCAACTCGGGCTTGAGCGTGGGCAGGACCAGACGGTCGACATAACTGAGCACCACCGCCGCGAACAGCAGCGCGCACACGATCCAGCGCACGCGCCCGGCCGGCTTGGCCGGGGCTTCCGTTTCGACGGCGGTGACGGCCTGCATCGTGCTCACCAGTTGTACATCGTGCCGTCTTCGAGACGGTTCACCGGCAGGAAGGCGCGCTTGTATTCGTAGCCGGCGGCCAGTTCCTCGTCGATATCGACGCCGAGGCCCGGCGCGTCGCCCGGATGCATCATGCCGTTCTCGAATGTGTAGGCATGCGGGAACACGGCGTCCGTCTCGGGCGTGTGGCGCATGTATTCCTGAATGCCGAAGTTGGGCACCGAGAGGTCGAAGTGCAGCGCGGCGGCCATGCAGACCGGCGAGAGGTCGGTGGCGCCGTGGCAGCCGGTGCGGATCTGGTAGAGGTCCGCCAGCGCGGCGATGCGGCGCAGATGGGTGATGCCCCCCGCGTGGACGACGGTGGCGCGGATGTAGTCGATCAACTGGTTCTGGATCAGATCCTTGGCGTCCCAGATCGAGTTGAAGATCTCGCCCACGGCCAGCGGCGCGGTCGTGTGCTGGCGGATCAGTTTGAACGCTTCCTGGTTCTCGGCCGGGGTCGCGTCTTCCAGCCAGAACGGGCGGTAGGGCTCCAGATCCTTGCCCAGGCGGCCCGCCTCGATCGGGGTCAGGCGGTGGTGGATGTCATGCAGCAGGTGCACGTCCCAGCCCAGCGCCTCGCGCGCGGCCTTGAACAGTTCGGGCACGACGCGCAGGTACTTCGAGGTGTTCCAGACGTTCTCGGTCGGCAGGTCGGCGTCGGCGGGCTCGTAGAAATACTTGTCCTTCGAGACGCCGTAAGTCGAGGCCATGCCGGGCACGCCGCACTGCAGGCGGATCGCCTTGTAGCCCTTTGCCTGATAGTCGAGCGCGACGTTGATGGTGTCCTCGATCGAGGTGCCGTTGGCGTGGCCGTAGACCATCACGCCCTCGCGGCTGGCACCGCCGAGCAACTGATAGACCGGGAGCCCTGCGATCTTGCCCTTGATGTCCCACAGCGCCATGTCGACGGCGGCGATGGCGGTCATCGTCACCGGGCCGCGGCGCCAGTAGGCGCCCTTGTAGAGATACTGCCAGACGTCCTCGATGCGGTGCGCGTCGCGGCCGATCAGGCAGGGGATGACGTGGTCGGTCAGGTAGCTGGCGACCGACAGTTCGCGGCCGTTGAGGGTGGCGTCACCGACGCCGGTGGTGCCGTCGTCGCAAGTGATCTTGAGGGTGACGAAGTTGCGGCCGGGGCAGGTCACGATGACCTTGGCGTCTACGATCTTGGGCATGATGGTCCTCAGGCGATTTCGAGGGTTGCGGTCTTCAGGGCGGCGCTGCTGTTGCCGACCATGATGTCGAAAAGTCCGGGCTCGACGACTTCGCGCATGTCCTCGTTCCAGAGGCTGAAGTCGTCGGGGCCGAGGGTGAATTCCACCTTGCGGGTCTCACCGGGCTTGAGGGTGACGCGGCGGAAACCGCGCAGTTCCATGACCGGGCGGGTCACGCTCGCCTCGCGGTCGTGGACGTAGAGCTGCACCACCTCGTCGCCTTCGCGCGCGCCGGTGTTGGTCACTTCGACCGCGACGGTGACGGTGCCCGCCGCCGCGATGCGCGGGGCCGAGAGGACTGGGGCGCCAAGGGTGAAGCTGGTGTAGCTGAGGCCGAAGCCGAAGGGGTAGAGCGGCGCGGTGTCGGAGAACAGGTAGCCGCGCTTGGCCGATGGCTTGTGGTTGTAGAAGAACGGAACCTGGCCGACGTCCTTGACCACGGTGACCGGCAGTTTGGCGCCGGGGTTGACGTCGCCGAACAGCGCCTCGGCCATGGCGGTGCCGCCTTCCTGGCCCAGATACCAGCATTCGAGGATCGCGTCGGCCTGCTCTGCCACGGTCGGCCATGAAGGCGGACGGCCGTTGAGTGCGACGACGATCACCGGCTTGCCGGTGGCCTTGAGCGCGGTGAACAGCGCGTCCTGCTCGCCCAAGAGGTCGAGGTCGGTGCGGTCGCCGAGGTGGTTCTTCGCATAGCCTTCGCGGCTGGTCTGCTCGGTGTCGCCGATGGCGAGGATCACCACATCGCTGGCCTTGGCGGTTTCGACCGCCTCGGCGATCAGCGCGCGGTTCTTCGCGGGATCGGCCAGCAGCACTTCGTTGGCGGAGCGGTCCTCGCTCTGGGTGATGAACACGCCCTGCGCGAAGACGACTTCGGCCTTGCCCTTGAGGCGGGCGGTGATGCCCTCGACCAGATTGACGCTGGAGCGCGGCTCGGACGAATAGCCGCCGAGGCGCGTGACGTTGGCGTTGGGGCCGATCACCGCGACGCGCTTGTGCGCGCCGGGGGTGAGCGGGAGCACGCCGCCATTCTTGAGCAGGCAGATCGACTTGCGCGCCGCTTCCAGCGCCAGCGCGCGCGCCTCGGCATTGGCGGTGAGTTTGGCCGAAGCCTTGGGGTCGATCGGTCCCGCCTCGAACATCCCGGCGCGGAACTTGAGCGTCAGCATGCGGCGGCACGCGGCATCGACGACCGAGACCGGCACCAGACCCTTGCGCACCTGATCGGCGAGCGTGCGATAGGCCTCGCCATCAGGCAGGTCGGTATCGACGCCTGCGTGAAGGGCAAGGCGCGCGGCGCCCTCAAGGTCGGCGGCGAGGTGGTGGAACGTCGCCAGTTCGGGGATCGCGGCATAGTCGCTGACGATGGCGCCGTCGAAGCCCCATTCGCCGCGCAGCACGTCGTTCAGCAGCCAGCGGTTGGCGTGGCTGGGGATGCCGTCGATTTCGTTGTAGGAGGGCATGACGGCGGCGATGCCGGTACGGCGCACCACTTCGCGGAACGGCGGGAAGAAGCTGTCGTACAGTTCGCGCTTGCCGAGCGCGGCCGGGGCCACGTTGTTGCCCGCCTCGGGCTGGCCGTGGCCGGTCATGTGCTTGAGCGTGGCGAAGACCTTGCCCTCGGGCAGTTCCTTGCCGGGGCCCTGCAGCCCGCGCACGGCGGCGACGCCCATTTCGCCGCACAGGTACGGGTCTTCGCCGAAGGTTTCCTCGATGCGGCCCCAGCGCGGGTCGCGGGCGATGTCGACCACCGGGGAGAGCGCCAGCGTGGAGCCGTGGGCGCGAACCTCGCGGCCGATCACCGACTGCACGCGCTCGACCAGTTCGGGGTCGAAGCTGCCCGCCATGGCGATGGCCTGCGGGAAGCTGGTGGCCTCGGGCGCCATGTAGCCGTGGAGCGATTCCTCATGGAACAGCACCGGGATGCCAAGGCCGGTCGCGCGCGCCCATCTCTGGGCGGCGTTGACGAAGGCGATCGTCTCGGCGGGCTTGCGCCAGCGGCCGGTGACGTCGGTGCCGGTGTTGTTCGCGGTCGCCGCGCCGCCCCGGTCGGAGGGGCGGGCGATCTGGCCGATTCCATGGGGATAGGCGCTGGTGGCGCGGGCCGGGTCGAAAGCGCGGTCCTCGTCCATCACGTCGCGCTTGCGGGTGGACAGGGTGATGATCTGGGCGACTTTCTCGTCCAGCGTCATGCGGCTCATCAGGTCGGCTACGCGAAGGTCCACCGGCGCGCGCGCGTCCTTGTAGACCGGCGCGGCGGCACGGGCGGCGACGGGCAGGAAGGCGAGCATCGAAGCGCCGCCACCCCAGCCGAGGAGGACGCGGCGCGATACGGCGAAACGCGATTCAGCAGGGCGCATGCTCATGCCGTCACCGCGCGCTGTGCCGAGGCTGCGTGTCGATACAATGCGTGATGGCATCCCACTTCCCGATACTCCCAAATGCCCGTTCCGGCTGCACTCGCCCCGATTCGGCAAACTGCGTTGCCTCGGCCGGTTCTTTTGTGATAGCGCTATCTTTCAAGGTAACGACGAAGCTTGTCAACCGCATTGGGCAGGCAAATTTTTAAGGGATGGACGGGATGCAGAGGCGAATGTCGCGGATTTGCGCGTGGACTTCGGCGTGGCTTGCGGGGACGGCGCTGGCCGTCGGCGTGCTGCCGGGCGCGGCGCTGGCGAACGACGGATACGACTTGTGGCTGGCGCCCGCACCGGCCGGATCGGCCCAGGCGGACGTGCGCGTGGTGGGCGATTCGCCGACGCTGCAACTGGCCGCTGCCGAGCTTCGCCGTGATCTTGGCACTGCGCCGCTTCCGGTCGTGCTGGCCCGCGCGGATGCCCCGGAACTGGCGGCGCTGCGGCTGCCCACCGCGGGGCTCGGCACCGAGGGATACCTCGTGCGCGCTGCCACGGTCGCCGGGCGCCCCTCGCTGCTGGTCACCGGCAATTCCGATGCCGGGGTGCTCTACGGCGCCTTCGCGGCGATCCGTGCGCAGAAGACCGGCGGCGATCTGGCGAAGCTCGACCTCACCTCCACGCCGAAGGTCAAGCTGCGCGTGCTCAACCACTGGGACAACCTCGATGGCAGCGTGGAGCGCGGCTATGCGGGGCAATCGCTGTGGGACTGGTGGACGCTGCCGGACTTCAAGGATCCGCGCTACACCGACTATGCCCGCGCCAATGCCGCGCTCGGCATCAACGGGACGGTGCTGAACAACGTCAACGCCAGCCCCGACAGCCTGAGCGCGGCCTATATCGCCAAGGCCGCCGCGCTGGCCGACGTGCTGCGGCCTTGGGGCATCAAGGTCTACCTCTCCGCGCGCTTCTCCGCGCCGATCGAACTGGGCGGGCTGAAGACCGCCGATCCGCTCGATCCGCAAGTGCAGGCCTGGTGGAAGGCCAAGTCGGACGAGATCTACCGCGCGATCCCCGACTTCGGCGGCTTTCTGGTGAAGGCGAACAGCGAGGGCCAGCCCGGCCCGCGCGATTATCACCGCACGCATGCCGAGGGCGCCAACATGCTCGCCGCCGCCGTCGCGCCGCATGGCGGCGTGGTGATGTGGCGCGCCTTCGTCTACGCCGAGACCGACCCCGACGACCGCGCCAAGCAGGCCTATAGCGAGTTCAAGCCGCTCGACGGCAAGTTCGCCGACAACGTGCTGGTGCAGGTCAAGAACGGCGCGATCGACTTCCAGCCGCGCGAGCCGTTCCATCCGCTGTTCGGCGCGATGCCGAAGACGCCGATGATGCTGGAACTGCAGATCACCAAGGAATACCTCGGCTTCGCGACGCACCTCGCCTATCTCGGCCCGCTGTTCGAGGAAGTGCTGGAGGCCGATACGCGGGCCAAGGGCAAGGGATCGACGGTGGCGAAAGTCGTCGACGGCGCGCTGGAGGGGCATGACCTCACCGGCATGGCGGGCGTCGCCAATATCGGGCGCGATCGTGACTGGTCGGGCTCGACGTTCAACCAGGCCAACTGGTACGTCTTCGGCCGCATGGCCTGGGATCCGACGCTGTCGGCCGAGGCGCTTGCCCGCGAATGGGCGCGCCAGACGTTCGGCGATGATCCGCGCGTGGTCGATACCGCCGTCTCGATGATGATGGAATCGCGCGAGGCGGTGGTCGATTACACCGGCCCGTTCGGGCTCGCGCACCTGATGGACACCGGCCACCACTACGGGCCGGGGCCGTGGGTGAACGACCTCGCCCGGCCCGAGTGGAACCCGACCTATTACCACAAGGCCGACCGCAGCGGCATCGGCTTCGACCGCACGCGCACCGGCAGCAATGCCGTGGCCCAGTATGCGCCGCCGGTCGCGCGCATGCTCGCCGATCCGCGCACGACGCCGGAAACCGAACTGCTGTGGTTCCACCATCTGCCGTGGGACTGGAAGATGAAGTCGGGCCGCACGCTTTGGCAGGAGATGGTCGCCCGCTACGATCGCGGCGTCGCCACGGTGGCGCAGATGCAGCAGCAGTGGGACGGCGTTAAGGACAAGGTGGACGCCGAACGCTGGTCCAAGACCGCGACCTATCTTGCCATCCAGCACAACGAAGCGCGCTGGTGGCGCGATGCGAGCCTGGCCTACTGGATGTCGGTCAACGGCTTGTCGCTGCCGGAGGGCAGCCCCGCGCCGGAGCACGATCTGGCGTGGTACAAGGCGCAGCGCTTCCCGCTGGCGCCGGGGCATTGAGGTAACGCCGGTCCCGCCCTCGCGAGATCGCGGCGGGGCCTGCGGTCACCCGCCTCGGATCGTCATTGCGGGCGCAGCGAAGCAATCCAGAGCGGTTTGGTCTGCCCTGGATTGCTTCGCTGCGCTCGCAATGACGAGGAAGGGTGATGCCCCCCCTGCGATATAGGGGGCAGCGCGGAACTTCGTTCACCCCTGACGCGGGGGCGCATCCGATTCGCGCTGGATGAACTCGAAGGGCATCTGGACGTGCGAGGGCGTGACGGCGCGCCCCTCGCGGCGCCCCCGGATTTCCTCGACCAGAAGCTGCACCGCCGTGCGCGACATCTCGGCGATCGGCTGGCGGATCGTGGTCAGTTCGGGCCAGGTGAAGGTCGCCTGCGGGGCATCGTCGAAGCCCACCACGGTCAGGTCGCCGGGCACGTCGAAACCCAGCCGGTGCGCGACGGTGACGGTCGCGGCCGCCATGTCGTCGTTGCTGGCGAAGATCGCCGTCGGCGGCTCATCGCGTTCCAGCAGGCGGTGCGCTGCCTCAAGGCCCGAGCGATAAGTGAACAGGCCGGGCAGGACCAGTTCCTCGTCGATCGCGATGCCGTTGTCGCTCAGCGCCGCCTGAAATCCCTGGAGGCGCCGCGCGCCAGCGCTCTGGTTGGGGTTGCCCTTGATGAAGCCGATCCGCCGGTGGCCCAGCGCTACGAGGTGGCGCGTCATCGCCTCGGCCGCGCCGAGGTCGTCGATGTTGACGGACGACAGGTCCTTGGACGGCTTGCCCGATGCCACGATCACCGTCGGCGTGCCTCTTTCCAGCAGCAGGTCGAGGATCGCCGTGTTGTCGCACAGCGGCGGCGGCAAAACGACGCCGTCGATGCCGTTGCCGACCAGTCGGCGCACGATGGTGAGCACTTCGTCCTCGTTGTCGCAGAGCTGGACGAGGAGCTGCGCGTTCGACCCGTTCGCCTGATCGAGACTGCCGACCAGAAACTCGTTGAGATAGCCGGCGCTGGGGTTGGCGTAGAGCAGGCCGATGCGGATCTCCGCAGCGGCGGCAAGGTTGCGGGCGGCGGCGCTGGGCGAGTAGTTGAGTTCCTCGATCGCCTTGAGCACGCGGGCGCGGGTGTCTTCCTTGACGTTGCCCTTGTCGTTCATCACGCGAGAGACCGTCATCAACGAGACTTCGGCTCGCTCGGCCACGTCGGCGATAGTGATGGTGGCCCGGGATCGCCGCGCGGTGCGCCGCCGTGGGCTGGCGCGGTCTGCGGGTTTATCCTGGGTCGTATCCTGATCTGTCACGCTGGCCTGATCCCCCGTGCGGCGGGCCGGGTCGCTACGGAATCCCGCCGCTTACATGTTCAGCCTATTACAATTTTCCTGCCACGCCGCCAGCGATTACGTGCCGGGCGACGATGAGCTGGTCAATTCGAGCTGGTCAATTCGAAGCAGCGCGGATGACCATGCCCAGACCTGTGCTCTGGCCCGGTTCGAGGACGGCGGGGCCTGCATTGTCGCGACGGTTGAAGGCATCGGGCATCTGGCTCGTAGGTTCGATGCAGACGAAATCCTCGCCGGGCGGGGCGAAGACATGGACGAACCGCGCGTCGTCTGACCGGAGTTCGACGCCTTGCCATGCGGCGGTGCCGTTCCAGCCGAACCAGCAGTTGTCGGTCAGGGTGTCTGCCCGCGGCACGGCGCCCTGCGCGAAGTGGCCGAAGTGGTCGGCCGGGGCAGGGTGTTCGGGGATCATGCCGGCATTGTTGATCCATACGCCCTCTGCGGCGAACTGCAGCCGGCCGCCCGGCTCCCGCACGAAGTAGGGATGCTGGCCCAGCGCGCAGGGCATGGCGCGGTCGGACCGGTTGACC
>Ga0308159_1003116_pt1 | contig 17535 bp, 14 predicted proteins | sample PhyCR1_FD_201040 | JGI IMG/M metagenome (GOLD analysis project Ga0308159, IMG submission 201040) | Phyllosphere microbial communities from UC Gill Tract Community Farm, Albany, California, United States - DLSLC.R1 | ecosystem: Host-associated > Plants > Phyllosphere > Unclassified | place: USA... | reverse complement strand
GCTTCTTTTTCTTTTAACCCACCTTTTGGAGAAACTTTATTTGTAATTAAATTCAGTTCTCCGCCATTTGAATAGTAAACTTCGCCAACATCGCCAACACTATTCTGCATTCTCGAGGTAAAAGTAACCTGAAAACCATCACTAGTATTTGGCTGACCATAATCAAAAACGGCAACCATAGAATCCCAGTTTCTGCGACCATCTTTCCAGGTGTAAATACCACCATTAGCGACTACACTTCTCGGGTGTTTTAAGTTCGTAAACCAGTGCACCGTATCAATCTGGTGCGACATCCACTGTCCTGGCATTCCTGAAGAATATGGCCAGAACAATCTATACTCTAAATATTTTCTTGGGTCGAAAGCTTCGTTAGGTCGGTTAAGCAAAAATCTTTTCCAATCGATATCTTCCTCCTTAAGTTTAGCAACCAAATCTGGCCTGCGCCAACGGCCAGGCTGATTAACGTTCCAAACTAAATCTACCGCGGTAATCGGTCCGAATTTTCCATCCTGAATATATTTTGCTGCATTTGCATAGTTTTCTCCGCTTCTGCGCTGCGACCCGATCTGAACAATTCGATCTGTTGCTTTAACGGCCTTAAAAGCAGCTTTCGCATCATCCATCGTTTCGGCAAATGGTTTTTCTACATAAGCATCGCAATTGGCTTTAACAGCTTCAATAGTATGCAGTGCATGTTGAAAATCGGCTGTGCTGATAATTACAGCATCTAAATCTTTGGTTGCGTAAAGTTCATCGTTGTTTCTACAAGCCTTAATATCGTGACCGAATTTTTCTTTTAGATGAGCAATTCCCAAATCTCTGCGGTAGTTCCATAAATCAGAAAGCCCAACTATATCAAAATTTAGTTCTTTGTTATGATTTAAGAAACAAGGCAAAAGCGTGTCTTTAAATCGGTCTGAAAAACCGACCACACCTACGCGAACACGGTCGTTTGCGCCGATAATTCTGCCATAGCTCTTTGCACTCATGCCCATTGTACCTGCATAAGTTGCCGCAGCAAAAATAGCCGACTGCTTAATAAATTTTCTTCTGGAGTTTTCCATGGGATAATATGAATGTATATGATCTAATTTTTATAAACGTTCTCTATTTGTTTGTTAAGGTACTTAAAGCACAAAGCCATCTGTGCATCTGAATAATTACTTCCCGCCTCCACAAAAATTGGCCCTTTGTATTTAGCTATTTTTAGAGCTTCGATGTAAGGTGTAAAATCATCGCCTTTAATGCCTGGCAAAGTTCTTTCAGCATCCTCTGCAATTTCGCAATGAATAAGCAAATCTTTTGCCTCGATAATATTTTGAGGAGGCTCATGCGCTCTTCGCATATGGAAAATATCAGCATTAAGTTTAAAATTTGGATGATCAACTAGCCTCACAATTTCTGCAGCCGATTTCACTGTGTTAATAAAATTGGTTTCTTTGCTTTGAAGATTTTCAAGTGCGATTTTAACTTGGTATTTGGCAGCTGTAACTGCTATTTTTTTACTTAAGGTTATAAAATCTGCTGTTGCTTTTTTCAAGTCATAGTCATCTGGCAACCGTCGGGCGGTTCCGCTTCCGAGCACTATAACCTTTATTTTTGCTTGTTGCGCTCTGGCAAATAAACGATTGGCATAAGCGAGTACTGTAGTTTCGTTTACATCTGGTCCAGCAATTTTCATATCGCCAGGGAACATAACATTACACATGTAAAGTTTAGTCTTAAGCTTTTTAATTAGCTCAAGATTTTGTCTGAATTTTTCTTCAGATAAGGATGGAGAAATCATTTTACTAACCGACTCTCCCATTAATTTAAATCCAGACGCATTTATTAAACTGTCTTTTTCTAATGGCGCCACAATGCCTAGCGTTATAAATGATTTATTTTCTGATTGAAAGCTGAAAACTAATGGCAGAAGAAGAAATACTATGATTACAACTTTTAGTCTCATTCTCAGTTAAATTAGGCATTCGTTGGTGGCAACGTATAGATATTGGTTAGCAAAGCTTTCGCTCTTTTTCTACCCTAAAATAGTGCTTTTAAACGAAAGATCGTAAAACGGTTTAGTAACATTTTAGAAACGGTCAGTCGCAGGCCGATGCTCAAATCATTTCTGCTCCTTACTTGAATACCAGGAAGATATTTAGCGTTATTAATGCTTTATAAAACAAAAAGCCCTTTAGAAACTTAATTCTAAAGGGCTGATTCTAAACTTTTAAGATTTAATCTATGTTTTATCCTAACATCGCTAAGCTTTCTTCAATGATCTTGATTTTCGCTTCTGCATCTGCTTTTTTATTACGTTCATTGGTAATAATTTCTGGTTTTGCATTTTGTACAAAACGTTCATTGCCCAGCTTAGCATCAACAGATTTTAAGAAACCTTGCAGGTAAACCAAATCAGCATTTAAACGAATGCGTTCTGCATCAACATCAATATTTTCTGAAAGCGGAATGAAAAATTCGTCCTTTCCAGCCATGAAAGCCGTTGCGCCAGCAATTTTATCGTTTACAATTTCAGCTTCAGAAACATTAGCTAATTTAAAAACAATGTTCAGCCACTTTTCGTAATCGATATCAGAATTTACCTTTAAACTTAAAGGCAAAGCCTCTTTTGGTGAAATTTGCTTCTGGTTACGAACATTTCTAATTTCAGCAATAACCGTTTTAATTACCTCTGCATCTTTCAATAATTTCTCGTCAATTGCACCACCTTTCGGGAATTCAGCAACAATACAGCAATCCATTTCGCCACGTTCGGCAAACAAATCATCGTGCCACAATTCTTCGGTTAAGAAAGGCATATTCGGGTGCAATAACTTAATAATCTGTTCAAAGAAACCAACCGTAGCTTTATAACTTTCGGCATCGATAGGCTGTTGATACGCAGGTTTAACCATTTCTAAATACCAGGCACAGAAATCATCCCAAACCAATTTATAAGTGGTTGTTAAAGCTTCTGATAAACGATATTGTTTAAAGTTTGCCTCAATTTCTACCAAAGCCTCGTTAAAACGGTTTTCGAACCACGAAATCGCTTGGCTATTCGGATTTTCCAGGTTTTCATCAACCTCCCAACCTTTTACCAAGCGGAAGGCATTCCATATTTTTGAAGCAAAATTACGCCCCTGTTCACAGTAACTTTCATCGAACATTAAATCGTTCCCCGCAGGCGACGACATTAACATACCCACACGAACGGCATCCGCACCATATTTTTCAATCAATCCAATCGGATCTGGAGAGTTACCTAACGATTTAGACATTTTACGGCCTAACTTATCTCGAACGATACCAGTTAAATAAACATTCGTAAATGGTTTTTTGCCCATAAACTCATGTCCAGCCATAATCATACGTGCCACCCAGAAAAACATAATCTCTGGTGCAGTAACCAGATCATTTGTTGGGTAGTAGTAATTGATATCTTTGTTATTTGGGTCTTTAAAACCATCGAAAACAGAAATTGGCCATAACCATGATGAAAACCAGGTGTCCATTACATCTTCATCTTGCCTTAAGAAAGGCTCCAACTGATGTTTAAATCCAGCTTTTTCACTTTCGTTAGCGCTTTCATCCAAATGTTTTTTCTTCCAGAATTCTTCTAACGCTTCATCTTTGGTTTTCGCAACAACCCAGCTTCCTTTATCATCATACCAGGCTGGAATGCGTTGGCCCCACCAAAGCTGACGAGAAATGTTCCAATCGCGAACATTTTCCATCCAGTGGCGGTAAGTATTTTCAAATTTATTCGGAATCAGGTTTACATCGCCGTTTAAAACATCATCTAAAGCCGGCTGAGCCATTTCTTTCATCTTCACAAACCACTGCATTGAAAGTTTAGGTTCAATTGCTGCATCGGTACGTTCAGAGAAACCAACCTGCGATTTATAATCTTCAACCTTATCTAAATGACCAGCCTCCTCTAACATTTTGGCAATCTTTTTACGGGCAACAAATCTGTCTTCGCCTACTAAAATAACCGCCAATTCATTTAAAGTTCCATCATCATTTAAAATATCGGTAACAGGCAAATTGTGCTTAACGCCCAATTCATAATCGTTTAAATCATGTGCTGGTGTAACTTTTAAGCAACCTGTACCAAATTCGATATCAACATATTCATCCTCAATAACCGGAATTTCATGATTAACAAGCGGTACAAAAACTTTTTTACCCTTTAAGTGCGTAAAACGTTCATCATTCGGGTTAATACAAATTGCGGCATCAGCCATAATCGTTTCCGGACGAGTAGTGGCAATCGTTAAAAACTGATCTTCCGTCCCCGAAATCAAATACTTAATGTAATAAAGCTTCTGGTTTACTTCCTTACGAATTACCTCTTCATCAGAAACTGCCGTTTTACCAGCTGGATCCCAATTCACCATACGAATACCACGGTAAATCCAACCTTTTTTATACAAATGAATAAACGAATCGATCACGGCTGCAGAAAGGTCTTCCTCCATCGTAAAACGAGTACGGTCCCAATCGCAACTTGCACCCAGTTTTTTTAACTGTTCTAAAATAATCCCGCCGTATTTTTCCTTCCACTCCCAGGCATATTTCAAAAATTCTTCACGAGAAAGATCTTTTTTATTGATGCCTTGCTCCTTTAACATCGCCACAACCTTCGCTTCAGTCGCGATAGAGGCATGGTCAGTTCCAGGAACCCAGCAAGCATTTTTACCCTCCATACGGGCTTTACGAATCAAAACATCCTGAATCGTATTATTTAACATATGCCCCATGTGCAGCACACCAGTAACATTTGGCGGTGGAATTACAATAGTGTAAGGCTCACGCTCATCAGGTTCTGAGTGAAAAAACTTTTTGGATAGCCAATAGCTATACCATTTATCTTCTGTTTCTGCTGGATTGTACTTCGTGGAAATGCTCATGAATTATATTAAAAGCCCAAAAATAGCTAAATAAGCTGAAAGACTAAAGTGCAAAGCTAAAAGTTTGGTACGATCTAAGCCCACACTCCCAATCAAGTGGCTAAAAGATGGATATTTCTCTTGATTTGAAAAGTAAGAAACAGTGTTCCATTTTCAAGCTAGTCCTGCTTTTTGTTGCAATCTTTTTGCGAATGTTACTACATAGGCATTTAAAACCTGCAACAAAAAGTATTTCCACTGCAATCAGGTTTAAAAACTTTATCCAGTGCGCTTTACAATGTTCTCCTACCCAATAGTAAATAAGTTGATTTCTAAAGCTGCATAGAGAAGAATGTTATTCATTTTCAAGAACAAAGTTTTCGACAAGTTCAGAATTTAAGCCAATGAACTAACTATTTTAACCTCGTTTATCTTGTTAATCAAATTTTAGTTACTAATAATCTTGCTGCTCGAAATCTCTAAATCTGCTTCGTACTCTTTAATGATTTGTTTAAAATATTCTTCTGATTTAGTGTAAGCTATTAGCAATGTAATTTGGTTTTTCGCTCGCATAAGATTATGTTCTGCATGAGATACTGGGTAATAAATATCATTATTCAGGTAATCGGTTAAAAAACGTAAAGCTTGCATATAAATCATAAACTGACCACTGTAAATAAACAATTCTTGTTCTCTAATGGTTAAACTTCGCCTCATTTCCTCCATATATCCCTTATAAATTGCAAGAAATACGTCATTGCGAACCATAATTTTGTCTAACGAAGTTTCCTCTTCATTTACGGGGGATAAGTAAGTTCTCATCATATCGCCAACATCACTTATAAAGTAACCTGGCATAACGGTATCCAAATCAATCACACTTAATCCTCTTCCACTTCCAACATGTAAAAGCACATTGTTTATTTTGGTATCGTGATGCGTAACCCTTGTTTTAAGGCTATTTTCTTGGAGCAGTTCCTTAAACTGATCAGCAATCCAGGAAAAGGTTTCAATTTGACTGATAGCCCATTTAGCAATTTTTAAACGCTCCTGACTGCCATTTTCCAACGCCAAAGTAAACTGTTCCGCTCTTAAAGAAAGGTTATGAAAATCAGGAATAGTAACCTTTAAATCATGAGGATTAAAAGCCTCAAGAATTCTGGTAAACTTGCCAAATTGTTTGGCCGCATGATAAGCCTGGTTAGCTTCGGTAACGGCATCAACGGTAAAAGAATCGGCAACGAAAGGGAAAAGTCGATAGAAAGCTTCATTATTTTCGAAAACCCCAAGGCCTGTTGTTGTGGTTGCTGGTGCTATAAATAAATATTGTGGCGAAACCCGATCCAGATATTTTTTTATTTTCAGGGTATTATTGGCTATATCTTGTGGAGAATGAAATACGTTCGTATTAACTTTTTGCAAAATATATTTTCCGCTCTTAGCAGATACTTTCCAGGTTTGGTTGATTAAACCATTTCCAAAAGGCTCAATTTCACATTCTAAGTATTCGAGTCCGTAGGCTTTTAGAACTTTTTCAATCATTTATTTATTATTTATTTTTGAGTATTCAAAAATTAGGGCGTTAACCTTTTTCCTATTAATTTCTGTTAAAACCTATTATTTTAGAATCGGCGAGACCAATATAAGAGGATACAGATATTGCCTGCCAAACAAATAAAGCGCAAACGTTTGATTTATAAAACCTGGAAAAAGACACAAGCGTTGCCCTTATAAACTTAAATTTTAAAAAATTATAGCTTAATGTTAGGCTAACCCATCATAAAATTATGGTATGCATTTTTTTAGAGGATTTCGCTACTCGGGCGAAAAGAAAGAAATTAAGCTGCTAAACAAACGAAACGCAAACGTTTGATCATAAAGTTTTTCTTTAGAAAACAAGTTTTAAAAGCTGCAAAAAAGCTTTTAAGATGTTATAAGGCAGTAATTTATTTTTGCGGTAAACAACGAAACCAGGATAATTATTTATTGAACTACACTTTTTTAAAATATAATTTAGCTGAATTAATAACAACATTAAGCACCTTTTTTCGAACCAAGGCTTTGCATAAGTTGTTCATAAAGGTCATCACTGGTCGCTTTCTGAGGCTTCATTTTCTTAACAGTAGCACGTTTTCCTTTAGCTTTCGCCTTTATAATTTTTAGTAACTCATTACTGTAATCATCTTTAAAGGTACTTAAGTCGAATGACGAACTATATTGCTTAATCAAGGCTAAACCAACATCCATTTCCTTTTTGGTAATGTTGATATCTTCCACTTTATTAATTTCAGATACAGGCCTGATTTCTTGCTGAAAACGAATTTTGGTAATTACAATCACATCCTCCATCGGATGGATTACACATAAGTTTTCGGTATTACGCAAAACGAAACGACCAACGCCTGCTTTTTTTGATTTAACCAAAGCTTTTAAAAGTAGTGCATAAGCTTTTCTACCCTGCTTTTCTGGCTCTGTGTAGTAAGATGTTTCGTAGTAAACTGGGTTAATATCTGTTATGTCTACAAAGTTTTCAAGTTCTATAATCTTGGTCTTTTCGGGGGCAGCTTCCTCAAAATCATGCTTGTCTAAAATCACATATCGGTCTTTAAGAAAATAGCCTTTTACTATTTTTTCGAAAGGAACTTCTTTGTGGGTTTTTTCATTAACCCGCATAAACCTGATTTTTTCATGATCTCGTTCGTCTAACATATCAAAATCCAGGTTGCTGTTTTGCACACCAGAAAATAATTTAACTGGAATGTTAACCAATCCAAACCCAATAGAGCCTTTCCATATAGAACGCATAACTTATCTAATTTTGATTTTAACAAATAACATGAACAAAAGATTATTGTTTTACAAATGTAGCCTTGAACTAGAAATCTCCCCTATAAATTTGCTGCTGATGGGTATTTCTTTTGAGCCTTTTTAATCGCCTGTTCAAGATCAATACCCTTTCCCAAAACACCTTTAAATAAATCGCCTTTTCTTTTAAGTCTTTCAATTGCATTAAAAATGGTAAAATCCTGCATTTTTAAACCAGCCTTAACCTCTTTCCAATCTAACGGCATAGAAACCGTTGCGCCTGGTTTGGGCCGCAGCGAATAGGGGCCTGCAATGGTGGCTCCTGGTCGGTTTTGCAAAAAATCCAGGTACATTTTACCCTTTCGGGAAGAAATTTTTCGCTCCAGCGTAGTTAAATCTGGTAAAAGATCATGCACCAATCCAACCACAATTCTGGCGAAAAGCTGCGTTTGATCATAAGTGTATTTTGCACCCATTGGGATGTAAATATGAATTCCCGTAGAACCCGATGTTTTTGGAAAGCTGGGTACATCAATCGAATCCAATATTTTTTTAACGGTAAGCGCAACTTCTATAACCTGATTGAAACTTTGTTTATCTGGATCTAAATCAATTACACAATAGTCAGGATAATCGGGCGATTCCGAACGGGAAAACCAGGGATTAATTTCAATACAACCTAAAGATGCCATCCATAAAAGCGTAGCCTGATCATCACCTAATAAATACTCTTTTGGTTCCCCGTCACTGGTAGAATATGGAAAGGTTTTAGCCCAGTCGGGAGCCTTTCCTTTAACATCTTTTTGGTAAAAACTCTTTCCCTTAATCCCGCCTGGAAAACGATTTAACGATTGTGGTCTGTCTTTCAGATAGGGTAAGATAAAATCAGAAACCTGATAATAATAGTTAAACATATCCCGTTTGGTTACGCCATCATCGGGCCAGTAAACTTTAGAAAGATGGGTAAACTTTATTTCTTTTCCATTAATCTTTCGAACCTGAGTTTCATCCTTTGGATTTAATAAAGTTTTAGGTATGGTAGTTTTAGGCGGCTTAATGGCACTGGCGTGGTGATCTGTTGTTTTCTTCTTTTCACTAATAGCCTCCGTACCTTGTTCAACAATATCAGTGGTTTCAATTGCCTTGTCGCGGGTAACATCTTTAGCCTTTTTATCTTCGCGCATCCCCTGGAAAGATGGATGTCTAAATACACCATCACTGGTAATCTCCGTGTAAGCTACTTCGCATACCAATTGAGGTTCCATCCAGATTATCTCGGCATCAGGCTGTTTCGACTGAAATCTGGAACGCTTATTAACATCTGGTGCAACCTTAAACGGACTTTTATCCGTTACAAATGGTTTAAAAAGCTTAACCATATCTCGCTGTGCAGCATCAGAGAATCCAGTACCAACCTTGCCAGCGTAGCTTAACACCTTATTTTCATAAACAGCTAAAATCAGCGAACTGAAAGATTTGGAGGTATCTTTGTTTTTGGTAAAACCAGCAATAATTACTTCCTGCCTTTTACTAATTTTTACTTTCAGCCAGTCCTTCGATCGGCTATCGATAACATAACTCGATGATTTCCTTTTAGCCATAATACCTTCCAAACCCATTCGTTCGGCAGCGGCAAAAAAATCGATTCCACTGGCATCAAATACTTTCGAAATCCGTATACGATCATCATCCTTAGGCAGGATCTGATTGAGTATGGCTTGGCGCTCGATCAGGCTTAAACCTGTTAAATCTTTACCCTTGTACCATAAAATATCAAAAACATAAAATATCAGTTCTCCATCTGCCTCACTTCGCCAATTTTGAAGGGCACCAAAGTTTGATATACCGTTATCGTTAAGTACCAGAATTTCCCCATCCAAAACCACATCCTGCTTCCAGGATTTTAAAATACTGGTAATTGGATAAAACCGGTCGTTAAATGATTTCTGGTTTCTGGAAAGTAATTCAACTTTTCCTTTATTTAAAAAAGCCAGTGCACGGTAACCATCCCATTTAACCTCATACTGCCACTCCTTATCATCAAATGGTGCATCAACCAAAGTAGCCAGCATGGGTTTAATGTTTTCAAAGATGGATGATTTTGGTGCATCCTTTAAAAATTGATCAGCATCATCTGCTTCAGCTTTTTTTTTAGTTTTCTTTTCACCTTCCTCAATCTGTTTGGCTACGGCTTTATCTTTAACGCTAATTTTTTGTTCCTTACCCGACTTCCAGACTTTATCTCCGCTCTTTTCCATTACCTCAATGGTTTTTCCCGAAAGTATAGACTTATCTTGTTTAGTTACATCCTTTTTAGTCGCAAATTCGTCATCATGTTTAATTAACAACCAGGCATTGTCACCCATTCCCTTGGTTTTGACCAGGGCAAATTCTCCATTTAATTTTTCGCCATGCAGGCGCATTTTTACCGAACCTTTTTTTAACTCAGCAAGAAGATATTTTTCCTGCGCTTTTTTGCCTTTTATATCTTCAATCGTTTCATACCAACCCTGATCCCAAACAATTACCGTTCCTCCACCATATTCCCCTTCTGGAATTAATCCCTCAAAATTCCGGTAATCAAAGGGATGATCTTCAACCATCATAGCCAAATGTTTAATCTTCGGGTCGAGAGATGGCCCCTTAGGTACAGCCCAGCTTTTCAAAACGCCACCCATTTCTAATCTAAAATCATAATGAAGTCTGGATGCATCATGTTTCTGAATCACGAAAATCATTTTATTTCGATCCTTGCTTAAACCCGCTTTTGGCTCGGCAGTTTTTGTAAAGTCGCGTTTCTGTTTATACTTATCTAAACTCATAACTAATTAATTAACAACGGCGTGATGAAAAAAAACATTCAATAGCAACTGGATAACAATGCACTATATGTGTTGGTTTTATTTCGACTGTTTTTTAAATATGAAGGATTCTATAAAGCCTAATTTTTTATCCTTTTTTTTGAGGAATGGTGTAGTTCTAAAATTTTTTAAAACTATTTCATTGAATCTGAGGTTTAAAGAACACAACAAAATTTATACTATGAAAAATTTATTTTATGTAATGGCAATTTCCGCATCTGCACTAACCTTTCAGGCTTGCAGTGGAAACAAGGATGCCAAAGAAACAGCAGATAGTTTGAATATGTCGAAAGACACAACAACTAACGTAGCAGAAACTGGTGGTATTGCAGTACCTGAAGAAGATTCGAAATTTGCAACTTCAGCAGCAGTTGGTGGAATGGCAGAAGTAGAATTAGGTAAACTTGCCTTAGAAAAAAGCACAAATGCTAAGGTAAAAGAATTTGCTACAATGATGGTGAGCGACCATGGTAAAGCGAATACAGAATTGATGGCTTTAGCTGGCACAAAAAACATTACGTTACCAACTACTGTTGATGATGACCACAAGAAAAAAATGGACGACTTAAGTAAAAAAACAGGCGCCGATTTTGATAAAGCTTATGTTGATGCAATGGTAGATGGACATAAATCTACTTTGGATTTAATGGAAAAAGAAGCAAAAGATGGTATGGATGTAGACTTGAAAGCATTTGCATCTAAAACAGCACCAATTGTTAAAACACATTTGGATATGATTCAAAAAATTAAAGATGGCATGAAATAAGCCAATCTTGAATTATAAAAAAACCTTCTGATTATGATATCAGAAGGTTTTTTTTATGCATTTAAATACAGGTTTTCAGCTGGTATTACTGGCTGTTATCAAATTGTAAATCGTTTCTTTGGCGTTGTTCCAAATGTGTAACTCCTGCCCAAATCAACAATCCTTGAGTTACTTCTATTCTTAAATGGAAATGATGCTCTCAAAAATAAAGGCAAAACCGAGCAATTAAGGTTGGACAGTTATAAATTTTAGACCCGCATTGTTCAGTTGATCTGTGATTAGAATAGATAGATGTTATTGAATTGATTTCGAACAACCAAAAACTAGGCTATGTTTAGCATAGAAATATCACCTATCTTCTTTACCATTTCATCAATTAAATTATACTTAAAATTTATCCAGTTCTTTTCAGTTAGGGAATCATTTAAAAGTATAGTGGTTTTTGAGGTTTGTAATTCAGGAGCTCCTTTAAGGACATTGAAAATATCGTCAAAGGTTTTTTTATTATAAGTTTTAAGCGTTTCAGCCTTATTTACAAGGCTTTGCAATAAAGAAACTTCTCTTTGATTTTCCATTGTAGTTTTGATTTACAACAAATCTAAATCAACTTTATTTATTTTTATACCGTAAAATCACCCTTATTTACTAGCTGTTTTGCTATTTCTTAGTACTTTAATCAAATAAATGGCAAAAAAATCAATTTATAATTAATACATCAGGAATAATGGTATAGGATACAGGAATTTATATACAAATCCTTTGGAGAAAAATGACCACTTTTGAAGTGGGAAGTATTATTCCATACAAATAATAAACATGACTACAAAAGCACTCAAAATACTTATCATAAGCCTATTATGCTTAGTTACTTTAGAGAAATCTTCGGCACAACAGCCAGGTATGATCGTCAGGATTTCAGAAATTGAAATATTTCCCAATCACCTGGAAGCCTACAACAAAATTCTGAAGGAAGAATCGGCAGCATCTGTAAAGCTAGAACCTGGCGTAATTGCTATTTTCCCAATGAGTCAGAAGGAAAACCCGAACCAAATAAGGATTTTGGAAATTTATGAAAACTCAGAATCCTATCAAGCACATCTCAAAACACCACATTTTTTAAAGTATAAAACTTCTACCCTAAAAATGGTTAAATCTTTAAAACTTATGGATATGGATGCACTTGATTCTAAAACCATGACCCAAATCTTCAAGAAATTAAAAGAAAATAATTAAGCTTTTTTATTCCAAATTAACCTAAGTAATCCAGATCTTCTTTAGAAATAGAAATTTCAGCCGCTGCCATATTTTCTTCCAGGTGCTTAAGCGAAGTAGTTCCAGGAATTGGTAAAATTAAAGGAGATTTATGTAGCAACCAGGCCAAATTCATTTGAGCCGTACTCACATTGTATTTTTTGGCTATTTCCTCAATCTTTTGCTGACCTTTGCCTAAAGATGCTTCAAGAGAAAAATAAGGAATTAATGGAATTTGATGTGCTTCAAGCAAATCTAAAATCTCTTCTCCTCCTGCCCCACCCATAGGCCCAGCTAAAGTTGTGCGTTGCGTGTAACCATATAAATTTTGCACCGTCCCGATTTCGCCCATTTTTAATCCAGCTTCTAACTGTTCTCTGTTAACATTACTCAAACCCACATGAGCTATTTTCCCTTCTTTTTGCAGTTCAAATACAGCGGAAAGTGAATCTTCGAAAGAAGTTTCAGAACCAGGCATATAGCGAAAATGGACAACAGCCAATTGATCTAATTTTAAAACCCGAAGGTTATTCTCTACACTATGTCGCAATTGCTCGGGTTTACTAAAAACATTCCAGCTTGCATCATCCTTACGCATTGCGCCAATCTTTGTACCTATAATTAAATTATCCTGATAAGGATAAAGAGCCTCGGCAATTAAGCGATTGGTAACATCAATACCATAATAATCGGCGGTATCAATGTAGTTTACACCAAGTTCGACCGCTTTTTTTAAAATTTGTAAAGCCTCTCGTCGGTTTTCAGGCTCACCAAAAAAGTGTTTTCCAGTTAAACGCATGGTACCATAACCAATTCGATTAGCGGTGAAAGGTAGTTCTGAATCTTTACCTATGATGAGTGTTTTATTTATGTTCATAAATTCTAAAGTCGTTTGATGCCAATTATTAACAGGTTTAATTTACATTTTGTTTTTATTGTTTGACGAATACCAACACCTTTTTGGAGTTACTTAACCTGCTAAAAATCAAAACATTAATACAGCTGTTTGGTTAATATATAGGAACTAAAAATTATGGAGTATGGATAAGCGAATATGTGTTTTGGAAGATAACGAAGATATTAGAGAAATTATTGGCTTTATTTTAGAAGATGAGCATTATAAAGTAAAATACTTTAAAAATATACAAGAGTTTAGAAAAGGAGCATTGGATTTTCATGCAGATTTATTCTTACTGGATGTAATGTTGCCTGATGGAAATGGTTTAGATTTATGTTGCGAACTTAAAAAATTAAAAGAAACGGCAAATATGCCAATTGTGATGATGTCGGCAAATTTTTCTGATACAGAAATGAGAAGCAAATGCCATGCAGATGATTATATACATAAACCTTTTGATATTAATGATTTTGTAATTAGGCTTAACGCACAGATTCATTAAATACGACTCCAGATTTCAAAATATCATTTATTCAATGTGCTGTTGAGGGATTTTTCGTATATTTGTAATCTTGTTTCTTAATTGAAAACTCGAAAACTGGGGCCGTTCTTGGATTTGACAGGGTGGCGAAGGTTATGTTAGCATGCAGTGCGTTGTACGGAGAGCACTTAAAGTGAACGTTCACATTTTAGTTGGCGAAAATACTTACGCCTTAGCTGCTTAGTTTAGAACTAATTAGCTTTTGTCCCTCTAACTGCTGCATTGTTAGGTTAGAATCTGGGGCATCGAAATAACAAAGCTGGCCTTAAAGAGATACGATTTAAGGTGAGATAAAGTATCTAAGGATTTAAATAAGGTCGGTTTTCAGCCCGTTTATTTCCCGAAAATCAATTGAAAAATAAGCATGTAGAAGGTATAAGTTATCTCACAACTGGACAAGGGTTCGACTCCCTTCGGCTCCACAAATCTTTAAAAGAATCCGCGAAATTTCAATAATCTCGCGGATTTTCTTTTTTCCCATACAAAATGCCATACAATTCTTTTACATAACGTGTTTTATATTCCTATTTAACTCCAGAATAGGTAAGAATATCTGTCTTCGAAGTTTCTGCAATTTTAAAAATAGAAGATTCGGAAATACCATGAGCGTGAAAGCATATTCAAGAGTGAGAGTAAAATCTATCAATCCAAGCCTTCTCCTCATTTGCAACTTTAATATCCAAAATACCATTAGAATATTTTTTTATAATTTTCACACACTGTTCTTTTAAATCAGTATTACCATATTCAATGATTATATGTGCAGTCCATAATTCAATTAAATATTGACCTTCTTGAAAAAAATAAGAAAACTCCAATATTCCTATTTCTCTAATGCATTTTTTACCGACTTCAATTAAAGCTTTATAGTCTGGCAAACTATATTGTTCATCGTTAGACGGCGTTATTCCATTAAAATAGTTATTCTTGCATTGTAAAAGATATTGATCAACCACTTTCATTTTATCTATTTTTAATTACTTTAGATGATACGCCAGATTCAGTTTTAGGTATTCCAATCCTGCAACAGGCGAGGTTTTCCCACCCGATAGCCCCTACCAGCAGGCCGCAGTCATCAGGGCGCTCTACTTCGCCATCAATGAAATAAAGGGCCTTGCCCAAAAGGGAAAACAGGGACAGCCATGGACTGCAGAAGAAGATGGCCTTTTGTTGAAAGCTTTTAATGAAGGCAACAAGATCTCTCAACTCGCTAAACTGCACGGGCGATCCTATGGGGCGATTAAAGCAAGGCTCATCAAACTCGAAATGCTGGAAAAGTAAAAGCCCGGCATATGCCAGGCTAAGATTATTTTAAATGCACAGATCAACCGAGCAAGAGCAAAATGCCTCAATAGTCAACATTTACTTTATTATTTTGAATATAATCAATAATATCTCGAAGATCTTCATTTGTAAGAGAATCATTGTGACATTCTTTAGTCTGCTTAAATCTCTTAATAAATTTAAAAGAACTGTCTGATAAAGATGCTAATGGCGGCCCTATCATCAGAATGTTTAAATCATGACAAGGGCGGCAACTTTTATTAAATATCTTTTTGCCTGATTTAATATTATCAAAAGAACTATTTTCTTTTCTTCTACAAGAGAATATAAATAAAGCTAATACAAAGCAAATCTTTATTTTCATTAGTTTAATTTCTTTTTTGTTTCTTTCCGAGCATCACGCCCAGTGATCCCATTGTAATCCGTTTTATTCTTTTTCATTGATTCTCTAATTTTAAGAATAGATAAAACAAATTCGCCTCTTTGTTCTGGAGTTATTGATGTTCGATCAATATCTTGATCAGCCCCCATCGTATTCCCATATGCACTGTATGTTATATTTCCATTCGCATCTGTCCTGTATTCATCACCAAGCCCATAAGTATGCATTGTTTCATGTAATGCAGTATGAGCATCCCGTTTGGCTCTACCTTTTGTATCAGGAATAGCGCCAGCCACACCCACATGCGTATTTATACCTTGCGCCTTAGTGTTTGTAGTGAATTTAGACAGGTTATCTTGAAAAAGAACGACATCATCACCTTTGGTAATTCCATTGATATTATTAGTTGATTCAAAATCAACATTAACATTAATAGTATAATTTATTTGAACTTTAGATGGCTTAGAAAATGTCCCACCTTTACCATCGAACTTGAACATTTCTTGACTATTTACAGTACCTGTACCACTTAAAATTTTGCCTCCATTAATATTCGTTTGAGCGGCAGTCATGCGCCCATCAAAATTTCTATTCGATGTATTTGAAACTATTTTACCCTTAAGAGTAACATCGATAACAATATTTATAACAGTAACACCTTTTATTAATTTTGAATTGGATGATTTAACCGTGATAATCGGATCGTTACCATCTGGATCATTATATAGTACAGGATTATTAAAAGAAAAAGCATAAGGAGAAATACTAGGATAATTCCTTTCTGAAGCATCAACACTCAGAAACTTCCCAATCCTCGGATCATATATTCTTTCACCAAAGTCGATACTATTCCCCGGTCCTTTTACCTCGTTATCATTCTCCTTCCCGTTAAATCCATAACGGTAGCCCCCTAAATTAAATATTCTTCCTGGCATTTGAGAACCAAATGCATAATAACCGAGCCTTTGGCGAGCTCATGAACACAATTAAAAATAAATTAAAAACAGTGAATAATCCTGTGCATTAATTACATCTGCTTCGTACTCACTTCCAACCTGCGTTCTGTTGTCGGTAATCACGGTCATCACATTCCCCAAATGATTGGTCAGTTCATAGTTTTTATTCCCAGTAAGACTTAAAAGATTGGTACTTATTGCTGCATTAATTATCCCTACAGAATCCAGATTTATTTCTGGCTTCCAAATCCCCAGCCTGCTGCTCCCATAAAGCTGCTGCTCTTTCCAGTTGGTATGCCCTCCTTCGTTATCATATACTGCAAGACTATTTCCTTGCGCATCCCTTACATACCAGGTTGATTTATTATTAAACAATTTACTTACCCGGTTACCTGATGGGTCATAAGAATAAGAAATATTGCCATTAGCCTTATTGATTTGCTTGATCTTACCATAAACACTCCAGTCAATTCCAGTAATGCCCTCTTTGGTGTCTCTAATCAAATTCCCGATCGCATCATAGCTGTAACTGGTATTGCCTGCAAGTTCCCCTTGCTGTCCGCTGTCTACCGCATCGTTTAAACCACCCAGTTTATTGTTTAATAAACGTCCTGCTTTATCCCTGTTATAGCGATAATTCAACTGATCCATCAGCTGTCCGCCTGGACCATTTCTAAGCAACGCTAATATGTTCCCATTACCATCATAGCTGAAATCTTCTTTGTAGTGATCACTTAAAGTAGATGCCGACCAGGTTCCAGCTCCTGATAACCCATGCTGGCGAAGTGCTTTTAAGCGGTTAAGCTGGTCGTATCTATAGGTGTAACCAACACTATTGCCATTGTTGATTTGCCCTATCGCATAAGTGCTATTGCCAATATTGCCATTGTAAAGGTTTTGACCGGTAATAT
>Ga0308159_1003115_pt1 | contig 17543 bp, 24 predicted proteins | sample PhyCR1_FD_201040 | JGI IMG/M metagenome (GOLD analysis project Ga0308159, IMG submission 201040) | Phyllosphere microbial communities from UC Gill Tract Community Farm, Albany, California, United States - DLSLC.R1 | ecosystem: Host-associated > Plants > Phyllosphere > Unclassified | place: USA... | reverse complement strand
CGCGGATGGAATCGGCCAGCACCTTTTCGCTGTACTTGGCAGCGAATGCTTCGGCCTTGTCGGCACGCTCGTTGGCGGCTTTGATCTGTTTATCTGAATCGGTGCGCAGGCGTTCGGTACGGCGATTGATCACCTCGTCGAGCTTGCCCTCGGCGATCAGCTTCGTTTCTTCGTCCTGGCCCACCTTCGCGAGCAAGCCTTTCACCGCGTCGATATCCAGGCCTTCGAATTGACCTTTCAGCTTGTCCAGTTCGGTCTTGATGGTACGGTTAGAACCCAGCAATTCCTGATTCTTGGACTTGAGCCCGTTTACTTCCTTGTCCAGATACTCCTGAACTTTTCCGCCAAGCGCCTCCTGGAGGGCTGCGGTTTGAGTTGCGTCGAGGGTGAGGCCAGCGGCGGCCGGGTCAAATTCAAATGGCATGGGTATCCCCTGGGGATTGGTTGGCCCGCCTGACGGGCATAAAAAAACCGCCCATTGGGCGGCTTGGTGTGAATTCTGTGGTTTATCGGACTAGCGAAAGCCCGCGCATGACCAGGTAATCAGCGAACTGCGTCCTGCTCGGGGCATATGGCGGCGGGCGCATGCGCAATCCGGGCGTATCGCGGCTCAACCGCGTGCGCCGGCCGTTTGGTTCAGTGCAGTGAGTTGGCTCTTCGATCTGGAAGCCCTGCTCGGCGGCGAACAACTCGACCGCCAGCCGTACTTGGCCCCATTCGAGTTCAAAGGGCACGAATGTTTCGGAGAGCGTCTGGTATTCGATCTTGCAGTCGCGCCGCGGCCAGGCCATAGCCTGATCGGGATTGGCCTTACCGCCCTTCCATTGACGAGCGTTGATATCGGCTGCGGCGCGCAGCAGCAGTTCGACCTGATCGGCCTCGGCTTCAGGAATACGGAACCCGTAGTAGTCGCTGTAGAAGGTCAGCTTCTCCAGCGGCACGAAGCTATTGGCGTCTGGCCTGCCCTTCCCGTCCTCAACGATGATCTGCATGCGCTATCTCAACTCGGTTGAGCGCCGAGTGTAACGCCTGCTCGGGTGAACATGTCGGGTTCCACATCTTTCAGTTGCGCCAGTGTCAGCGGTTTGAACGACTTATCGAGTTGCAGCTTGGCGAACTTCTCAGGAGTCAGACCGCCATCGCGGAACAACTTGGCCCGCACCGGACCGAGCGCATGATCCTGAAAGCTCGCCGGCTGCGTTGCCAGCCACTCGTAATAGTTCAGGCTGGCATCGACCTGCGCGCCGCCGTTCTCGCCTACCGAGGCGCGCGTGGTGTCCTTAGCAAACGTCTCCGAAAGCCTGGTGGTCGGCACCGTGGCCGACCGGCAGTTGATGTGCGCCGGCGGCAAAGGCCCCTTGCCCAAATCGAAGCGCATGCCGTCCAGGCCCTTGCACTGCTGTGAGGTCTTGCGGTCGAGCGTCGAAACCCACCGATAGCCCAGCACCACGTCACTATTGGCCTTCAACGTTTCCATCCGTGCCGTGGTGGCCACATGCTGGATCGCAGTCTGCACCACAGATGCGGCGTTGCGATTGCTCACCGCAAGAATGCCGTCCGTAAAGTTTTGCGCTGCGGTACCGCGAATAGCCTGGATGATCTGAGCGTTGGTTTGGCCTTGGCCGAAGCCGAGGCGGATGGTGTTCGTGACCCGCATCGTCTCGGTGCGCGACCAGCCGCCGATGAAGCTCTTCAGCAGCTTGCCGCCATCGATGCCCTTCACCTGCAGCGGATAGGAGAACACCGCCGCTCGGATCACGGCGTTGGTCGGAACGACCGCGTCAATTGACAGCGCGTTGCTCAAGCTTTTGGCCTCGAAGGTCGACTCGTACAGCGCGATATCGACCAGATCGGCTTGCACCAGACCGCCATAGGCCTTGTAGATGCTCAGCAGCTTGCCGTCCACCCGGGCCAGGAACTGCTCAAGGCGGTCGCGGGTGTAGGTGGTCAGCTCCTTGCGGGTCAACTGCTCGCGCACCAGCTTGTCAATCTGGCGCAGGTACTTCTCGAACTTTTTGACCTCGCCAGCCTTAAGCCGCTCCAGCATTACCGAGTGACGGGTCGTCTGCTCCAGCAGTTGGCTGTCCGCCTGAGCCTGGCTTGTCGTTGGCATCTTCTTTGTCCAGGTTGATGCCGGCCGACTCGCGCTCATCGCTGATCAGGTCGGCTTCATCTTCATATGGGCGGTCTGGTAGCTTGCCGGTGGTGAGGTACTGCCAGTAGGTATCGGCGCTGATCGTCCCGGCCATCACACCTTTCAGCAGCTCGGCGAGCACTTGGGCGTCGACCACCGGGGTCACGAACTCAGGATGTACCTTGAACTTGACCTGCGTGGGGTCGTACCCTTTCCACTCGGCCGCATATCGCAGCCCCTGCTCCACCGCCTCTGCCACCGTAACGACAATGCTGTGCAGCGTGGCGTGCTGATCGTTCTGGCGTGTCTTGCGTGCCTCTCCCGACTCAGTGCCGCCCACGTCCATTACTTTGGCTCCAGCCTCAAGCGCGGCGTTCTTCTGGGCATCCATGGCTTTGCGCACAGCCTCGACGCCTGCACCCTGGAATTCCAGATAGCCGCACTGTCCGTTGGGGCCAAGATCCCATGCCGCCGATGGTCCCGTCACGCTGAGCTCAACCGACTCATCGAGACCAGATACCCACGGCTGCGGATGACTGGTTTGGTGCAATGCGGTGAAGTAGTCAGCACTCAGTTGGTACGACTTCAACGCCGCCCGCGCCATGGTCAACAGCGGCACCTCGTCGACGTCCGGCGAGTTGTCGGTCGATCCGCAGTAGATCACCGGCAGGTATGCCAACCCCTTCACCAGGCGGTTGTCGGTACCGGTGGTTCCGAGAGGTTTCTCGTCCTCGACGAGCTCACCACCTTCGTTACGCACCGCGGTGTAACAGGTATCGCCTTGCATGAAGAACTCACGGAAAACCGTGTCGCAGTCGTGGCTGTAGCGATCGCCGCCCTTCTTACGAAACTCGCGGAACACCGAAAGAACCAGATCCTGCCGGCCACCCTGATCGGCGGTGTCCCAGTTGATGGCATTGCGAGTGGCATACGTCGAGAAATACGGCTCACCGCGCTCATCAATGTTCACCACCAGCGGCACCCGACCGTGCGAGATAGCCTGGCGCACCATGCGGAAGAACAGCTGCTTCAGGCCGAAGCCGTCCGCCGTAGCGTTGTCCTCCAACCCTTTCAAACCTGCGGGCAGTTCGATTTCCGGGATCAGCCGAGATACCAACCCCATCATCGAGCGCAGAGAGTCGCGCACCCAGTGTTCGTACTGAGCGCGGGCCGTGTAGTTCGCGTAAAGGTACTTGTTACCGGCGGCGTCGAGCTTTTCGGCCTCAACCATGCCGCTCGGCTTGGGCAGGTTCCGTTCATTGCGCTTGACGGCGCACTCACCCTCAAGCGCGTCATCCATCATCTCCCACTCGGCGATGTGCGCGTCGTAGTCCGGGTTTGTCGATTGCACTGGCATCAGGCCAAGCCTCCAATTCGGCGTGTTCCGCCTGTGCGTTTGATGCACGGCCACTCAACGTCGATGCAATAGCCTATCGCCGTGGTGATGTGCTGGTAGTCGTTCTTCTGGTCTTCCTGAAACGTTGACCCGGCCTGAAGCTGAACCGTGCTCAATCCCTTGTGGCACCAGGGCGCTGTAACAGGGTTGATGAACAGGCTGGTTTCGCCTGACGCGGTCAGGATCTTTGCCCGAACGGCGTTCTGCCGATCCTTGATGGACGGGTGTGCCGGCTTGACCTTGCGTGTGTACGTCCAGCCATTGGCCTTCAGCACGCCCTCAATTTCGGTGTAGTCAGAGGCGTGGCCGTGCTTTTCGCCGGCCTTGCCCGCAGGGTCACCATAGATCAGGACGTGCTTGTTCTTGTGGTCCTTGAATTTGTCCACGAACTCAGCAGCCGACTGCTTCGATACAGCGCTGATCAGCACGATCTCATCCAGCAGATAAAGGTCTTTGCCCTCATTGCGCCGGACACCGATCGCGGATGACAGAGGTGTGAAGTTCTGGTCGTGCATCCACATCAGTTGCTCGTGCGGCTCAATGGCGGCATTCGTGACGTTCGCTTTGCTGTAGTCCTCGTAGATCCGGCCAGACGCTGTTTCGAACGAGGCTTCAAATTCTTGCTTGAACTGCTTGGCCGACATGGCCCGCTTCATCGCGTCCATCACATCGGGCGGCAGGATCTCGGCCGACTTCCAATGGAACACCCGGAAGTTCGGATCACTGCCCGACTCAGCCTGCATGCACAGGTCGTAATAGTGGTTCAGACCGTCCGGAACGCCGAGCAGCCAGCACCAGGCTCGGTAATCCGGCATGGTTGGGTTGACGGTGTTCAACGCTGGGAGAATGTTGGCCTCCCAGGCATCCGGTTTGATGTCGGCGAATTCGTCGATACCGCCTCCAGTCCAAGGGATGCCCTCGATACGTTGCGGCTTGTCCAACCCGATGACGTGGATCTCGCTACCGTTGTCCAAGTAGATGATCAGGTCAGACTCAGAAGGTCGGCGACTGTGCATGCAGCTCAGCGTGAAAGCCTTCAGGTCATCCCAGAAAATCTTCTTGGCCTGCGCGTGCGTCGGCGCAGCGGCGAAGTACATGCCGGTGTAGGCGGATGCCTGCTTCACCAGGAAGCGCTTGAACCGCTCGGTCTTACCGCTCCGGCGACCTGCAGGAACCAACGGGAAACGAATGCCTTCCGCGACAGCAGCAACCAGTGCGAGCTGCACCGGGTGATCCTTGAGCGGATACCAGCGCGCCAACTGGCGATCAAGCAATAGGTTGCCGGTATTGGCAATCATGAAGGCAGCCTCGCAATCAGATCAGCCAGAAGCTGGGCGTTGGAGTTACCGCCACCCTTCTCTATCAGCTTGAGTTCGGCTTTGCGCTTCTCGATCTCAAGGACCTTGATCTCTTCATCAAGCGTCTTGTCAGGCTCTATGCGCCGATTAACATAAACGTCACCGGTTTCCTTAGCGGCCTGTTCGAGGATCTGCATGGCCAGGCCGATGTTCTTCATCGTCTCCGCCTTCTCCACGAACCGGTTCATGGCGCGCAAACGGTAAGCACGATTCGCGATCGGGATCTCGGCGGTTTCTTCGCGGAAGCGCTTGCGGGCATCTTCAAACATCGTCACCCAGCGCTTTGCCAGGCCTTTCCCTGATGTCTTCGTGGGGTCGTGTGTCTCCACCTGTTGGCGGGTCACCGATATCCCGTATTCCTTTTGGACGGCTTCAACAACCTGTGACGGCGTGTCGAAGCACGCCAAGGCCTGAACGATAAAGGCCTTCACGTCGTTTTGAAGGGCTGCCATAGATTTTCATCCGTCCAGAGCCTGTCCAGAATCAGGCCGACTTGAGCAGACAGGTTCCGCAGGCCCTCGATATGTTCAATTTCCCTACCTCAGCAGGATTGTTTGCAGCGTCTACAAGCTCTTGAACCGCCGGGCTTGCACCGTAGCGACGCACCACACCGACGAACTCTTCAACGTCGTGTCCGCGCATCTCAAGCTTGGGCAATCCTTCCTGGGTAAACTTGGGTGCGCCATACTGATCGGTCGCCTGGGCGATGTGGTAGAGCTCATGTTCGACCAGAGCGCAGAAGTCAGCGTCGGAACACTGGGCGCAGTAGTCGGCAGCCAGGGTGATGATGTAGGCCGGAACATCGCCGAACCAATCTCGCATCTGCTGCTCCATCCGGGCCTTCTGCCAACCACCGGCGCGGAACGCTACCTGCTCGGCCTGGCCCACTACCGTGCGCCCCTTCTTCGTGAAGGCAGCAGACGCCCACATCACACGAATGTCCGCGTCGATCAGATGGGCGTGTTCTTCGTTGTGGATGCTGCCGGTATCAGCGAGGATCTCTGCTTGGAGCCAATCCCAAACTTCTGGAGCAGGGATCAGGCGAACATCGAAGCTGGACAGGTCAGACAGCTCAAGCAGTGACTCCGGGGGCATTGGTCTTTGCATCAGCCATCCCCTTGTTGATGATCACCGCACGGATAGTACCGCCGGTGCCAGTGTCCCTCTTCGCGGCCATCTGCACGGACTCATACGCAGTGGCGCCCATGTCCATGGCGGTGATCGCATGATCCGCGCCGGAGCCGATTGCATAGACCGAGTCGAGCATGATCGGGCTCTTCCAAAAACCTTCCGGAACCCCAGCACCGACACACCAAAGCCCATCACTATCGGCAACTATTGCCGAGGCATCGACTTCCCGGCTAACGACTCCGCCAAAGTAAGCGTCCTGCAGCACGGTGTAGTCACACGTCTTGCCGCTCATGAAAAACTTGACGCCCTTCACCTCATGGCACTTTTGATAGTCGTCATAGGTGATGGTGTTGCCGCTGGTGATCTGGGAGTCATAGGCGATCACGCCGTCTTTGTAGGCAATGGTCGTCATTTGCTCACCATGTTGTGGGTCTGTGCGTGGGCGTGCCCGTGCAGCTCGGCGACGATCAAGCCCTGAGGCAGGCCGGCAGACTTGGCAGCGTCTATGGCCTTGGCGATCGCGCTATCCAGATCGGTCAGGGCTTTGTTGATGTCCCCGCTCAACGGGTGCGCGTGGCGCAGTCGGGTTACGTTGGTCATGCTCACTCCGGTGTCGCGACACAGCTAAGTGATTCGCGAAACGTGTCTCGACAAATTCATAAGCGTTCAATCGGCAAGCCGAAGCCCCACTCATCCGTTTAGTTGGAAAATGAGCTCTCACCTACTAGGGTGTAAGAATTGACTCGAGGGGGGTGTATCCATGGAAGAAGTGTTCATCGTGCAAAAGAGACCAGCCAACGGCGTTTTGAACGGCTTCTACTATCGAATCGTCGATGTCCGAACAGGCCAGGCGATCAATCAGAACTTCCTTCAGGCCGCGCAGGCAGAAGCTTATTGCCAAGAGCTGAATGAACGACTGACCTGCCCCGAGCAAATCGAAGCATAGAGGCTCTTTGATGGCCAGGCCTACTCCGGCTTGCGGCTTGGCAACTTGAAGTCAGTTACCCGATCCGCAATGTTCCGAATCTTCTCCACACCCAGGAAGCCAACCCAGCCACCGGCAAAGGTGGCCATGCTCTGGGGCAGGCCGAAGAAGTCCAAGCCGCTGATGATGGTCAGTGTGAGGCCGCCGCAAATGGCGCCCTCCACCAGCATCTGGCGACGCGTGCCGCCGCCGTAGGTGATCCGCAAGACGGCCATTGCGCAGGACAGCGCAGCCGCATAGAGGATCGGCGAATGCTGGCTCAACCACGCAAGCGCTATAGCCCATGTGTCTGGTTTGTCTGGCATGTTTGGCATCTCGTTTCCTCCCCGTCAGGGAGTGGCTATTCATTGTCAGGGTCTTCGCAAGGATCGCTCTGACTATGGGAAATAAGTGAGCTAAATCAAAGAACTACGGATTGTCCGACAATTCTTTGAATTTTCTTAAAGGCGCAAAATCATTAGTTCATGAGCAATAGGAGGACTCATGAAACAGGTCGATGTTTTCGTGGTTGATTACAAGCTTCATGGAGAACCTAAGTCGTTCGTCATTCGGACTAAGGTGATGAACAATGCAGAAGCCTGGCAATGGGCGAGCTGTGACGCGGGCATTGCTCCTATCCCAAGACCAGGCCGCCCTCCCATCAAGCGCTTCACCAAGCCTATGGCCGAGCGCTTCGGGGTCACCGATGTGCGATGGCGCGAGTCTTCCGCCATTGCCTGGGAAGAGGATCAAGCAAATGACAGAGAGCATTCTGGGCTTTTTCGATGAACACTGTTGGGATGACGAAATTGCTTCCAATACCAAAATGTTTCGCGAGGCAGATCTACTCGATGACGCCGCTTATAAGATCATTCAAGCCGATCCGGAAAGCGCGGAGGCATGGTCCCGCTTCACGGAAATGAAAGCCGTAGCCGATGCAAAACGGACCGCTGCTTATCAGGACTGGATGCGCATCAGGCGTCAAATGAGGAAGAAATAGTCGCTCGTCTTTCCGAGCTGTCTGCCAAAAACCTTCTCAACGTCGACGCCCCAATGCATCGATCTCGCTGATCCAGTCTCGCGCTACCCTGAAAGCAAGTTGAGGTCAGGGTGCGCGGGCTGCCGGTGTTGATTCCGTACGTCGCACTATCCGGCTATCGACGTCCAGGCCTTCCCGAAGGCTGTCCTGGCTACTGGTAAATTCGAGGCAATAAAAAACCCGGCACAATGGCCGGGTTTCGAAGTTGTCGTGCGCTGGAGGTAAGTTGCGCAGTGTGGGAAAAGTACATCAATTTCCCCACCATGGCAACACCTTTATGCCGCATCCTCTGAATTTTCTGCGTGAATAACCTGCCACAAAGGTTGTTGAGCCTGAATATCCACTTCCGCAATGGCCGTTCGCAGGAAATTCCAGATTTCGAGCCAATCGCGATCCCAGTGCTTGGGCTGGATAGCGATTCCGTACAGCTTCATCATGGCGTCAGACACTCGAGCTGGGCCCCATGCATCACCCCCGTTCGCCTCGGCCTTGTAGGACTGCAGAGCGCAGGTGATCAGGCAATGCACCTTCGATGCCTTGGCATCAGTGAGCGCACTGAAGTCGGTATCCGACCAGATAAGCTTTTCGGCGTTGAGCATGTGAACGACTGTCATGCAGGGGTGGTAGAGGTAATGCCCCAACTGCTGCACCTGGAACGGCAACGACTCGATCGCCTTCTGCACCTTCCCCATGGTCACAAGGTGAGCGGCTCGATGTGTCGAACGACCGATAGGCGTGCGGCGCGTCTCGGCAATGTGGATCTTCTGGCGCACAGCCATGATCCGTTCTTCTTTGTCCTCGCCCTGCGCGGCAAAGATGACCTCTCGAAGCGCGGCCTTTTCCTTCCGGACGACAGTCGCGGATTTTGCCCGGTCAGCCGCTGCCGCACTGATTGAGGCGTTCGACTCATGCTGTGCGTCTGTCCACGCTTGACGTGCGTTGATCAATTTCATGCTGCCTGCCCCTTTTTCAGTTCGCGGGTCTTTGCCCGATATTCGGCCTTGATGGTTTTGATTTCTTCGACGGTGTACTTGCGGGGCTCATGAGGCCCCTCCAGCCAGGCCACGGTTTCGGCGCCGATGCGCAGCACCAGCCGGATGCGGTACTCGACTGCGTTGCCGGACAGGTTGCGGTTGCACTTCACGCACTGGCGGTGAATGTTCAGCGGCTCGAAGCGCAGCTCCGGACAGGCGCCGACGGATCGGTAGTGGCCGGCGTCCCATCGGCTGCCGGTCATGAGGTCGTTGTCGTTCGGCATTGAGTCGCAGCTGATGCACGGCAGGTGCGCGTCACGCAGGCGGACGTACTCGTTCACCGCGGCCTGGGCTTCGCGTAGATGATCCGCCCTGCTCTTCAGCTTCTCTTTGCGTACCTTGATCTCGCGGCGCTCGATGCTGGCCAGCGACCTGCGCTTCTTCTCCTGCTTGTCCCGCGCGATGACAACGGCGCAGTCCGGCGAGCACCAAGACTGAAAGCTCACCTTCGGGACGAATGAGGCCCTGCAGGTTTTGACTGAGCACTTTTTCGGGCGCGGCTGCTTCCTTTCAATCGTCATGCAGCCTCCTGGCTCAGAAGATCATCGAAGTACACACCCTGCGGTGCGAAGCGCGCGACAATGCGGTCGGTGTACGCCACGCCCTGGGCTCGATTGAAAAGACTGGTCACCGGGAAACCGTCCGGGCCGAACAAATGGCAGCCCCCCATCATTTCCAGCTTTGTCGCGTAAGGAAGATGACGCATCACCCGGTACCACTCCGCCTGAAACCCGGCATCCTCGTTCAGCAGGATCTGCACGCCGACGTGCAACTTGCAGTATCGGCGAGCGTCCGCCTCGTCGCCGATCTGGGTCATCTCAGCAATCCGCTTGTACATCGCGAACCACAGACGGTTCTGGTCCAGCGTCCGATCCTTGCCGGGGCGCAGCGAGACCACGACGAACTTCTTGTCGCGGTACATGGCACTGATAGCGGTGATAGCCTCGGAAAGCTTGGCCTGGCAGTTCACGGAGATTTTGTCAGCCATGGTCCACCCCCTTGATCATGCTTTTTTCGTTGCATAAACTCTGCTCACCAGCCTCATGCGCGCGCGAACCTTTCGGAAGTCTGAGCGAAAGCGAGAGGCTGGATTCTGTTCCTTCCCCGCCCGCTCGACTGCCAGCGGAATGCTCAAGCTCCCCAACCACTTCGCACGCTATGGCAAAGGCCGGGTCGCCCAAGCGAGTCGACTGCATGATGCGTGTCATGCCTTCGAGCAAAGCATCGTTATGTTCCTGAAACTGGCCGGCACCACGCTGCAGCGCTTGCACCTGTCCACGCAGCGCCGCGTTTTCCGCATTGACGTGGCTGAATTGAGTGGCGATGTGTTCTTCCAGCGAAACCTGGTCACGCTGCCAGTCGATCTCATCGTGGAAGTAGCCGAAGCGCTCGCAGAGGCTGCGGTGGAAGTTTTTGAAGCTGGCCTCAGCCTGCTTTTTCTGTTCAGTGGTATCGGTCATTGAGCCGCGCTCCCTGCTTTCAATTGTTCGGCCTGCCGAATCAGCAGCGCCCGGCGATCAGCCAGCTCGTTGGCTGCCAAAATTCGCAGTTCTGTTTTTTCCTCGTCCGAGGCTTTGCGCATCGCCAGCATCGAGTCCTTCACCGCGGCGAGCTTTTCGCGCAGCTTTGGCGAAGGCCGCGCGACCTCACCGGTGAGCAGCGCAACGACGGCCCTTCCGTCTTCAGTGACCGGGGCGACACTCAAGTCGGCCAGGTACTGCTGAGCGCGCTCCTGTGGGATTCGCTGCATTTGCACGGCTTTAGTGATCGCCTGTGTGCGACGGTTGGCGTCGAAGCCGACAGACACATGCCAGTTCACCTCCTTGCTGTCCTCCCGAGCCTGCCCCACCAGACGCTCGTAAGCGCTGTTGAACGCCATGCGCGCACCGACCTTGTCGCCGGCATCGAGGACAGGTTTCGCGGCTGCCAGTGCAAGCTGGATTTCGTCGGTCAGCACCACGGTTTCAAATTCATCATTGGTGGTCATGGCGATCGCCCATGCTTCATCCTTGCCCGGGCGGCCATCAGCGGCCTGTACTCGCTGGAGAATGTCGGCCATCGCCAGCTTGCCCTTCACCTCAAAGCGGCAGGCCTTCAGCGCAGCCTTCACAGCAGGCACCGAGTAAGCGCAAAGATCTTCGGCCATCATCGCCGCGGTGCCTGGGTTCATCTCCTGACCCATGGCCTCGGCTGTAGCGCAGATCGCGGCGGCGAGGCCAGCAACCTGCTGGTCGTTCATTTCAAAGGTACTCATTGCGCTCCCCTGCATTGCGCTTGGCCAAGACCATTTGTGCAGCTTGTTCGGCGGCGGAGACGTTCGCCTCGGTGCGCTCCATCTGGCGTGCGGTTGTCCCGTTGATGCGCTGACCGGTCACCCACTGGGTGTGGTAGCTCTCGGCGTTGGCCAGCAGTTCGTTGAGGCTGTGGCACTTGCGCAGGACGGCGGCATCGCTGGTTTTCAGGTAGTGCGCAGCGACGTGGTGAGCAACATCGGCGCCGAGGCGGTCGACCAGTTGGCCGAGCTGGCCACCGACCTTGGCGTTCCACACCGGCCAAGCACCCTGGTAGCGCTTTCGGTAGGCCATGGCGTAGTTCGCCCAGACCTTGAAGGTTTTGCAGGACTGGTCTTTGGGGCCCGGCATGTCAGCGGGAATCTCAACCCGTGGCGTATCGGTGCGATCAACCACCAGCACTAGGTTGCGGGTCGGCTTGTCCGAGCCGCCTTGCAAGTCCTGACTGGTATCCTGATTAGTACCCTGATGATTGGTATCCTGATTTGTCGGAGATTTTTCCGACCTTGGCTCGGATTTTTCTCCGACCTTGCTCGGATTTTTTTCCGAGGTAGATCGGATTTTTTTCCGACCTTCGTTCTTTGGTGGGGTCGGATATTTTTCCGACCCATCCAGCTTTTGGTTCCACTCGATCGCCTTCTCGGTCAGGCGAAACAGCGTGATGTTCGAAGTGCTGGAAAGCTCAATCAGCCCGGCCTCTTCCAGGGCCTTCAGCATGCGGTAAGCAGTGTCTGGCTTGTCAGTGAGCAGCGGCAGCTCTTCGATGATCTTGGCCTTGCTCAGCGCGAAGAAGATCCCGTCGTCAGTCTTGATTGGCTTGGTCCAGCTCGGGCAGCCGTAGATGAAGGCGAACAGCAGGGCCTGCTGAGAGTTCAGCCCCCACTCGAGCGCCTTCACCTGGTTGATCGTGACGGTGTATTGCATGTCAGGCCTTCCCGACCAGTTTGGCCAGTTCGAGGAAGCGATCGACGTACCAGTGAGGCTGCGTCTCGCGCGGGCATTGAGGGCTGGTGAGGTTCTTGCCGTACTTGAGGCCCTTTTCAGTGACGGACCAGAAGTCGACTGTTTCGCCTTTGGAGTTACGTCGCTGCAGAGTCTTGAGGTAGCCATGGGCAGCAAGGGCGCGGTTGAAGGCTGGCGCTGTGCTGCTAATGGCGTGTTCTTTGATCAGGGCGGTAAGGGCCTTGGTTGGTATCGAAGATCCGCCAGTGGCGTCAGGCGCCGCATCGATCGCGTAGCCGGGAAGGAAGCTCGACTCCAGGCCATTGTTCTTCGCGATCTGCGCGAGCATCAGCACCTGACTGGACGGTGCAGGCTTAAGCAGCCGCGTGAAGCACTCAAGGATCGCCAGTTCGCCGACTACCTTCGTTCCATTGGCGATCACGGCCAGGCGCGCGCCTTCTTGCTGCTCCAGCTCTCGCCAACGGCGGATTACTTTCATCCGCATCGGCGCGCTGTAGCCAGTCAGCAAGCAATCGGTGTGCTCGCGGTCAAGTTGGTACTGGACCTGCTCTCGGTTGCGGCCGTCCAGATAGATATCCTCAAACTTGAGGGCATCGATTTTCAGCTCTTTCAGCATGGCGAGGATGTCGCGCTTTACATTGTCGTGGCGCTTGCCGGTGACATTTGCGATCTCGCGAGAGGACATAGTGGTACGCGACACGTTTTCAGAATTAGAAAAACGTGTCGCGACACTTTGGGGGGTATTGCTTGAATTGGGTTGGCTCTGCATAATCGGCCCCTCTAGTTTTGCGAATCAGCCGACCTTCTACGTCGGCTTTTTTGTGCCCGGAATTCAGGCGGCCTTCACCGAGGCATCCATCACGTCTAGGCTCTGCCGAACGTGGTTGATCTCCTGGCGGATCAAGTTTTTCTCGAAAGAACTGACGTGGTTGTCATCCAGCGCCTGGTGCACCGCGATGGTCAGATCGGCGACCTCTTTGCCGACGTTGATCAGTGATTTGGTCAATGCTTGCGGGTCCGGCGCAGCTTTCGCAACGATGTCGAAACCAAATTCACTCGCCAGTGCAGCCAGAGGGCGCATGTCGCCGGTGTGCAACAGAATCCCGAACAAATGCTCCACGGTCAGGTGGTGTGCGTCGTTGTCCGGATTGGCGCGCTGAAGCAGGCCAACGTGAGGAACGCCCATCTTTGCAGCAAGGGTCTTGGCTTCGTTGTCGAGGACAGCGCTCTGGCAGGCCCGCAGAAAATCTTCCATTCGTAAAACCTCAAATTTGTTTCCGTGGCGCCCTGCCAGTACGTGGGCGATCATTTGTTCAGGCAGTAAGCAATGACTGCCTTAGGCTGCTGTGCGCTTGGGGCGCGCCGGGATCGGACGAATCTCATTCGCCTCAATACGGCCGTCGTCATAAAGAGTGATTTCGATGCTTCTGCCGGCTCGAACCATTTGCGAGATCGCGCTCTGGTTCACGCCGAGAGCAGTAGCAAGCGCGGCTTGAGTGCCGTGCTCTTCTAGGTATTTGCTCAAAGGGATCTTTTTCATGGAATTTCCACGGCTTGATATCTGCCATGGATAGTAGCAGCGCTGCTTTTTATCAGCAACAAAATACTAGCAGTGCTGTTTGCTTGGATATCAGCTCTGCTAATACTCTTGTCCGTATGAAAATACGCCGCCCCCTTACACCCGAAGAAGTCGCCGAGAGCGCCAGGCTCAAGGCCATCTACGAACAGCGGAAATCAGCTGCAAAAGCTGCCGGGCGTAGCTTGACGCAAGCGGATGTGGCCGAGGCTTGTGGCTGGTCTGGCCAGAGTGCTTTCAGTCAATACGCAACCGGCAAAGTGCCGTTGAATGTAGAAGCGCTGCTGAAGCTCGCAAAGGCTTTGAATTTCGACGCGAGCGAGGTTAGTTCTCGGCTGGTCTCTACTGTCGCCAAAGTGCAGCAAGATCGCATCCAGCCCAGCATAAAACTGGGAACCATCGAGACCTGGGACGACGAAACACCTCTCGATGACGACGAGGTCTACGTCCCCTTCCTTCACGAAGTCGAGTTGGCGGCCGGATCAGGCAGATTCGCGATCGAGGAAAACGCCAACTCACGTCTGCGCTTCAACAAGAAAGATTTGCGCCATAACGGCGTTCAGTTCAGCAACGCGAAGTGTGTGAAGGTTGGCGGGAACAGCATGGTGCCCGTGCTGCGCGACGGCGCCACCGTAGGCGTGAATGTGGGGAAAAACTCACTGAGCGATATCGTCGACGGCGAGATGTACGCCATCAACCACAACGGCCAGCTTCGTGTGAAGCAGGTTTATCGGATCCCTACCGGGTTGCGCCTTCGCAGCTTCAACCGTGACGAGCATCCGGATGAGGACTACACGTTCCAGCAGATCCAGGAGCAGCAGATCTCGATTCTGGGACATGTGTTCTGGTGGGCGATGTACTCGCGCTAACGCAAGCAATTTTCTGAAAAGATCGTGTGGGAGTTTCATTGCATTAGCTGGCACACGGCGCTTGCGATGGACGGTAGAGAAGCCCAGTATCCTGCAAAACCCGCTACTGTGATAATGGATGATGCGCAAATGAAGACGGAGCTGAAGCGGTGATGTATGCCGAGAATTAACCCAGACGTGCTCATATGGGCAAGAGAAACTGCCGGCCTGAGCAGAGAAAAGGCTGCCAAGGCTCTAGCTATTGGCGGCAGCAAGGTATCTGGCCCTGAGATGCTCCGCCGCTATGAAGATGGCGAAAAAGAGGCTTCCAGAACACTTATTGCCAAAATGGCATCAGTGTATCGACGTCCGCTTCTTGTTTTTTATCTGCCATTCCCACCAGCCCGCGCAGAAAGGGGCGAAGATTTCCGCACTCTTCCCGAAGAGCTACGAATCGAAAGCAAGGGTCCGCTTGACGCTCTATTGCGTGATATTTACGTGCGACAAGACCTCGTGAAAAATGTCCTACAGGATGTTGAAGAGGCCTTTCCACGCGACTACGTTGGCAGCGTTAGAGTAGATTTGGAACCTGCTTCAGTCTCTGATTATCTAGGAAAGTTGATCGGATTCGATATTAATGAATTCAGACGCTATGGAAAGTCCGAAGAAGCTTTTTCTTATCTCCGAAAACTAATTGAAGAGATGGGGACATTTGTTCTTCTAATTGGAAACCTTGGCAGTCATCATACGAACATACCTGTTGAAGCTTTCAGGGGATTCGCGTTATCTGACAAGATAGCTCCATTCATCGTAATTAATGATCAGGATGCACCGCCAGCAAGGTCATTTACGCTTCTTCATGAATTTGCGCACATTTTGATCGGCGTCACCGGCTTGAGCGGCAGTCGAGCGGAACAGAAAATTGAACGATATTGTAACGATATATCTAGCCTACTTCTTCTCCCGGCCAACGACTTAAGCAAACAGAATTGGCACGCTGAAAACATTGATGTGCTAACGCAAAAAATTTCTGGCTTTGCTAAAAGTATCAATGTGAGCAGTTCTTTGGTCGCTTACCGACTCTTCGCATCGGGCGTGATTGAACAGGACACCTGGAATACTCTTTCTCAGAAATTCAGAGAATTGTGGGCTGCGCAGAAAGCAGCAGCAAAAGAAGGACGAGATAGCTCTAGCGGGCCCAGCTATTACGTGGTCAAAAGGCACAAACTAGGTGGAGCCATCGTAAACTTGGTTCAAAGAACCATGCGCGAAGGTGCATTAACGGCCACAAAAGCCGGAAGAGTATTGGGCGTAAAGCCCGCCAATGTATATAACTTGGTTGGCACATTATAATGGCGCTTGATAGGAAGCTTTACCTGCTGGATGCAAACACGCTTATTACTTCTAATGGCGTTTATTACCCACAAACAATGGTACCAGAACTGTGGTCTTGGCTCCTACATCAAAGCCAAAATGGTCGCGTTAAAATGCCAATTGAAATCTATGAAGAGATTTTGGCTGGCAAAGAGGATATTTTGACTGGATGGCTAAAAAAACCAGAAGTTAAAGACAGTCTGGTGCTTCAAGAGGATGCAGATCCCGCTGCCGTTGCTCACGTTACCTATAACGGTTATGCAGTTGATTTGAATGAGAACGAACTTTCCTACATTGGACGAGATCCATTTTTAATTTCGTATGCTCTATCAAATCCTGTAGAACGATGCGTAGTCTCCCTCGAGACATCCAAGCCTTCCGCACAGCGACAAAATAGGAAGGTGCCCGACGTCTGCAAGGCGTTAGGCGCTCAATGCTGCGATGTCTTCGGTATGATGCGGGCACTAGACTTCAAAACGGGCTGGAACAAATAGACCGAACTTTGCAGCGCATTTAGCCCGGCCAAGCGCCGGGCTTGTGTTGCCCGCTCCTCCCGCCTAAATTCCGTCCTCCATCCTCCATCCTCCAGCCCTTCGAGCGCATGCGCGGAGAAGGCTCGCCTCCTCCATCAGCACCCGTCCATCACCGTCAACGCTTCGACTCTTGGAGGCGGAAGAATGACGTGTAAATCGATGCACCGCATGCAAATAGCTTCGCCTCGGCTATGCTCATAAGTCCTCATGAACTTCATAGCCCGCCTCCCCATTGGCGAGCTTTTTTTCTGCGCGCGATAACCGTCTTCTGCAAGGCGGATAGATCGGTATCCGTGCAGAGTGCATGCCCTCAACTCGCCATCAGCTCTGCGAAATGCTTGAAATCGTTGAATCTTTTACTTTCGGCCAGTTGGCACAGAAGGTGCCCTTACTACTGGGAGAACGTGAACCGCAGCCAGAGAGCTGCTGACGCTAACCTGTGATAGTTGAGGCATATAAAAATGAACGCTATTGACCTTCTCAAAGCCGACCACGAAAAAGTAAAGGGTATCCTGAGCCAGTTGAGCGAATCCACTGACCGCGCTCTGAAAAAACGCGTCGAGCTGCTCGATAAGCTGGAGATGGAGATTACTATCCATACCCAGCTTGAAGAGCAGATCCTCTACCCCGCTTTCAAAGAGGCCGGCGGCAAAGAGCAGGACGAGATGTACTACGAGGCGAAGGAAGAGCACCGCACCGTAGACTCCCTGGTGTTGCCCGATCTGAAAGCCACTGACCCTTCGACTCCAGAGTTCGCCGGCCGGGTGAAAGTCGTCAAAGAGTTGTTGGAGCATCACATCGAGGAAGAGGAAACCGAAATGTTTCCGAAGGCCAAGAAGCTCCTGGGCAAGGCAAAGCTCGATGAACTGGGTGAACAAATGGAAGTGATGAAAAGTTCGCTG
>Ga0308159_1003114_pt1 | contig 17543 bp, 16 predicted proteins | sample PhyCR1_FD_201040 | JGI IMG/M metagenome (GOLD analysis project Ga0308159, IMG submission 201040) | Phyllosphere microbial communities from UC Gill Tract Community Farm, Albany, California, United States - DLSLC.R1 | ecosystem: Host-associated > Plants > Phyllosphere > Unclassified | place: USA... | reverse complement strand
CGTATTCGCCCGCCGCCAGCCGGGCGACGAGGCGCTGTTGCAGGCCGGGGGCGATGTTCTCCCGCTCCTCCACCACCATCACGCCGTCGAGGATTTCCCATTCCAGTACGCGGCTGCTGCGGTTGAGGATGCGGAAGGCCACCCGCCCCGCCGGCACGGTCAGGCTGTCCGGCTCGCAGCCGCGGTCGGTGATGGCGACGGCGATGGCGTCGCCCGCATCGGCCCGCGCGCCGCCCATCTGGTGTTGCCGCCAGCTGAGCACGCCCAGCGCGCCGACGCCCAGCGCCAGCATGGCCACCGCCGCGTAGCCCAGGCGGATGGTGCGCCGCAGGGCCAGCGGCGTCATGCCCGCACGGCCGCCGCCGGCTTGCGGGCAGGCGCCAGGAAGGCCGGCAGCGTCGCCAGCAGGAACAGCGCGTAGACCAGCACCTCGCCCAGGCTTGGCTGGTCCACATAGCCGAACAGCCCGGCCAGGATAGCGCCTGGGATGCCGTCGGCGGGTAGGACGTGGCTGAGGTCGAAGGCCAGTTGCTGCAACCCGTTCCACCAGCCGGCTTCATGCAGGGCGCGCAGGGAACCGGCGGCGATGCCGGCCGCCGCCAACAGCACGACCACGCCGGTCCAGCGGAAGAAGCGCGCCAGATTGAGCCGCAGCCCGCCCCAGGCGATGGCCACGCCCACCAGCGCGGCGGCCAGCAGGCCGGAGAGCGCGGAGCCGAGCACCTGCCAGCCCGTGCTCTGCTGCGCCAGGGCCAGCAGGAAGAACACCAGTTCCAGCCCTTCCCGCGCCACGGCCAGGAAGACCAGCAGGATCAGGGCGAGGCCGGAGCGGGTGCCCAGCGCCTGCTCCACCTGCCCTTCCAACTGGTGCTTCATGTTGCTTCCAGCACGGCGCATCCAGAAGGCCATGGCGGTCATCATGCCGGCGGCGGTGAGGCCGGCCACGGCTTCGAACAATTCCTGCTGGCGCTGCGGCAGCTCGACGCTCAGCAGGTTCAGCGCCAGGCCGAGCCCGAGGCAGATCAGCGCGGCACTGGCGACGCCGATCCAGACCAGGGGCAGCCACTCCGCGTGCCCGCGGCGGCGCAACAGGCCAGCGACCAGCCCGACGACCAGGGCGGCCTCCAGGCCTTCGCGGAGCGTGATGAGAAAAGTCGCCAGCACGGGGGTTCCACCTTTCCGGGCCTGCCCGGTGCCGGAGGCCCTTCTGGCTCCGCCCCGGCAGCGCGGGATGGCGTTACGCTAGCTTATATGAGAATCATTCGCAATAACGCGGGCAGCGCATGGCGGATACGGTCCCCGCTCATGGCAGGATGGCCTGGGCGGGGATGCCCAGCCCGCCCGATTGCCCCCGTGTAGCCGCGACGGCGATGCCGATGACGGACCATCCCCCCGCAGGCTCCCGACGCAGCAGCGGTGCACCGCTGGCGCCACGGGTGCCGGCGCAGTCATGCAGCAGCACCGGCCCGTCCTGGCCACGGCGCAGGCCCACCAGCCGGCAGGCGGTGTCCGCCAGGATGACTTCCGCCCGGTCCTGCTGGTAGCCCCCGAGCATAACCGCATCCGTCGCGCGGGCCGGCGCCAGGGGCAAGGGCGGGGCCTCCGTCAACGGGCTGGCCAATTGCAGGATGGCCCAGTCCGCGCTGGCTGGGCCGCGTGACGCGGGCTGGTAGCCGGGGGCGAGTTGGAAGGCGGCCACGCGGGCATGCGCTGTGTAGCGCCCGGCGGCATACCCCAGCAGGAAGTGGATGGACCCTGGTTGCACCAACCCGCCGGCACGGGGCGAGAGCAGGCAATGGGCCGCCGTCAGCACCCGGGCTGGCGCGATCAGGGTGCCGGTGCACCGGCTGCCCAGTTCCGTCTGCACCCGGCCCAGGCTGCGCCAGGGTGCTGCCTTCGTATCCACCGGCTGCCGCGCGGCGGCATCGCCGAGCCCGGGCAGTTCAGAACGCGGGATGACCGGTTCCGCCGTGGCCGAACCCGCCAGGAAGAAACCAGTCGCCATCAACCCTGCGAGGAGACGCCGCGAACCCACCCTGCCCTGCCCTGTCCGGAGACGAGGCACGCATGCTAGCGCGGATCGCCGCCCACCGCGCAGGCCAAAGCGCCGCTCCGCCTCAGGTGCCGATCGAGGCCACCGAACCGGCATCGACGCGCAGATTGGCGCCATTGATGAAGCTGGCGCGCTCCGAGCACAGGAAGGCGACGGCGGCGGCCACTTCCTGCGGCTCGCCCCTCCGGGCCAGTTCCAGGTTGGGGCGTTCCTCCTTCAGGAAGGAGCTTACAGCCTCGTCGAAGGAGACGCCCATCTCCGCCGCGCGCTTCTGCATCATCGCATCCGTCATCGGCGTGTGGATAAAGGCGGGGGCGACGGTGTTCACCAGCACCCCCTGCTTCGCGTAGGTCTTGGACAGGCCTTTGGCGAGGTTGAGGATCGCCGCCTTCGCCGCGCAGTAGGGCAATTCGTCCACATAGGGCTGCACCGCGTCTTCCGACGCGGTCAGCACCACGCGGCCCCAGCCTTGCTCGGCCATCGAGGGGATGAAGGCGCGGACCACCCGTACCGCCGCCATGAAGTCGGTTTCCAGGGCAGTGGCCCAGTCACTATCCTTCAGGGTGTGGAACAGGCCGGTCGGGCCGGTGATGCCGGCGGCGTGGTAGAGGATGTCCACGTGGCCGAAAGCGGCCTTTGCCTTGGCCGCCAGCGCGTCCACCTGCTCCGGTTTGGTCAGGTCCGCCGCCACAGGCACCACCTCGCCGCGCAAGGTCGCGGCGGCTTGGCGCAGCGCCTCAGGCTCCTTGTCCGTGAGTACCACCTTCACCCCCTCCTCAAGGAGGAGATTCGCGGTGGCCAGGCCGATGCCTGAATCGCCGCCGGTGACGACCGCGACGCGGCCTTCAATGCCAAGATGCATGGTCCCGGTGTCCCTTCGCTGATTGCAGAAAAGACGCCGTGTTCACAGCATGGTTGCGCTGGGTTCCACAGCGCTGCCACGCCCAGGCTCCTACCAGCGGAGGGTTCGCGGCACCGCTATTTGAGCTGGCTGTCCTTGCTGCCCCGGCGGTTGAAGCCGAACTGCGCCGGGCGGCGGTCCCGCTCGGACTGGCAGGCGATGCAGGTGCGGACACCGGGCAGGGCGCGGCGGCGGGCTTCTGGAATGTCCTCGCCGCATTCGGTGCAATGGATCTCGCCCTCACCGGTCGGGATGCGGGCACGGGCGCGCAGCACGCCATCCGTTACCGTATCGTCGATCTGGTCCTGTACCGCCCCATCCGGGGCCCATCCGCTCGCCATGGCCGCTCCCTCCTGCCGGGGACTTCAGGCTTGGAAGATGGGACGCCGGCACGCCCCTTCCAAGCACGGGCCTGGCCGCGCCGACGCGCCTGGCGGACTGGTGCGAATGGCCGGTGAAGGCGGAGGCGGCAGCGCCAGACGGAGCAAGGCGGCTTCAGCGTGTCCGGCCGCCGCCTGCCCTGTCGCACCGGCCAGGGGCATGGCTATGATGCGCCATGGGCGCACAGCGCGACGATGCAGGGAACGGTGGAATGGCGCGGACGATCGATCTCAACTCCGACCTCGGCGAGAGCTACGGCCCGTGGCGCATGGGGGATGACGACGCCATCCTGCGCATCGTCACCAGCGCCAACATCGCCTGCGGCGCCCATGCAAGCGACCCGGAGACGATGTTCCAGACCCTGACCCTGGCGCGGGAACAGGGCGTGGTGGCCGGCGCGCATCCCGGCTTCGCCGACCGCGAGGGCTTCGGCCGCCGCCTGATCCCGCACACCATCGGCGAGGTGGAGCGGCTGGTCGCCACGCAGATCGGCACTCTGATGGGCGCCGCCGCGCTGGCCGGCACCACGGTGCGCTACGTCAAGGCGCATGGCGCGCTGGGCAACTGGGCGGCGGCGGAGCCGGAGGTCGCCGCGGCGGTGGCGCGGGCGGTAAAGGCGGTCTCCCCCACCCTGGCGCTGCTGGCGATTTCCGGCACGGCGCTGGACCGCGCCGGGCGCGATGCCGGCCTGCCCACCTTCAGCGAGATCTTCGCCGATCGCGGCTACCTCTCCAACGGCCAGCTGGTGCCGCGCAGCAAGCCCGGCGCGATGATCCACGATCCGGAAGAAGCCGCCGCGCGGCTGGTGGATTTCCTCTCCACCGGATTGATGCCGGTGATCGACGGCGCGCCGATCCGACTGGAGGCGCAGTCCATCTGCGTGCATGGGGACAGTGCCGGCGCCGTCGCCATGGCGCGGCATGTGCGGCAGCGGCTGACCGATGCCGGCATCGCCCTGGCGCCGTTCCTGGGCGCGGCGGCGTGACCCTGCCCGGGATGGCGGCGGCCTACCCCGCCTTCCGCCCGGTGGCGGACCACGCGATCCTGGTGGAATTCGGTGACACCATCGGCCATGCGGTGCATGACGAGGTGCTGCGCCTGGATGCCGCGCTCTCCGCCCACTCCGTGCCCGGCTTCCTCGAAGCGGTGCCGGCCTATGTGAATATCCTGGTCCGCTTCGACCCGTTGGTGAGCGACCACGCGGTGGTGGAGGCGGCGCTGCGCCGCTTGATCGCCGCCCCCGGCAGCGCGCCCCGCGCGGGGCGGGAGCGCGAGGTGCGGGTCTGCTACGATGCCGAGCTGGCGCCCGACCTGACCCGCGTGGCCGAGGCCACGGGGATGGAGCCGGAGGCGGTGATCGCGGCGCACCTGGCCGGCGACTACCGCGTCTACATGTACGGCTTCGCCCCCGGCTACGCCTACCTGGCCGGTGTGCCGGAGCCGATCCGCCTGCCGCGCAAGACCGCCCCGGTGCGGGACGTGGCGGCGGGCAGCGTGCTGATCGCCGGCCCGCAATGCCTGGTCACTACCTTCGTCATGCCGACCGGCTGGTGGATCATCGGCCGCTCCCCCACCCGCATCCTCGATGGCGGGGAAGGCGACCGGCCCTTCCTGTTCGATGTCGGCGACACGGCGCGCTTCATCCGCATCGACCGTGCCACTTTCGACGCGGAGGCCGCTCGATGAGCGATGCGCTGTTCGCCGTGACGGCCGCCGGGCCGCACGTCACCTTCCAGGATGCGGGCCGGGCCGGGATGATGCGCTTCGGCGTGCCGACCTCCGGCCCCATGGACCGTGCTAGCTTCGCCGCCGTGCAGGCCGCGCTGGGCAACCCGCCGGACACCGCCGCCATCGAGATCTCGCCGGGCGGGCTGACGCTGACCTGCCTGGAGGGCGAGGTGACCCTGGCCGTGGCCGGCGGCGGCTTCCAGGTGGTGCTGGATGGCGTCCGCCACGGTGCCTGGACGGTGCTGACCGTGCGCACGGGCGCCGAGCTGGCCATCCGCCCCGGCTTCTGGGGTTGCTGGACCTACCTGGCCTTCGCCGGTGCCCTGCAGGTGGCGCCCTGGCTGGGCAGCGTCTCCACCCACGGCCCGACCGGGCTGGGCGGCGGGCGGCTGGCGGCGGGGCAGACCCTGACCGTGGCGGAGACGCGCCGCCGTGCCGGCCCGCCCGCACGCATCCCATTGCCCGCCTGGGCCCGGCCGCCGAACGAGGTGCCCGTGGTGCTCGGCCCGCAGGACCGCTTCTTCGCGCCGGAGACGATCGCCACCCTGCTGCGCGAGCCCTACGCGCTGAGCGAGGCCTATGACCGCATGGGCGTGCGGCTGCGCGGCCCCGCCCTGCCACCGAACGCCGCGATGGACATGCCGTCCGAGCCCATTGCGCGCGGCTCCATCCAGGTCTCCGGCGATGCGGTGCCGACGGTGCTGCTGGCGGACCATCAGAGCACGGGCGGCTACCCAAAGATCGCGACGATCGTCTCCACCAGCCTGGACGGCTTCGTGCAGCTCCGCAGCCGGCAGAGCGTGGCGTTCCGCGCCGTCTCGGCGCAGGAAGCGGTGGGGATCGTCCGCAGCCGGGATGCGGTGTCACGGCGCTACTTGCAGGGGCTGCGGCAACTCGGCGCGTGATGGGCCGCCGCACCAAGGCCAGGGGCATGCCAGCTACCATTCTCCGCGCTGGCATGCTGCGCCACGCCGCGTGCCGTATCTGTGCCCGCGCCGGAATGCGCTGTTGCTAAAATCCCCGACATTTCCGCCGGGTACGACACCAGACCAGCGCCCCCACTTTCGAAGCGATGCAAGTCCATGTCCCTATCCCGCCCCCAGCAGAGCCTCATCCCCGGCCCGGCCGGCCAGATCCAGCTGACGGTGAATGCGCCGCCGGGCGAGGCGCTGGGCGTGGTGATGATCAGCCATCCGCAGCCGTTGCTGGGCGGCAGCCCGCGCCACATCGTGCCACACAGCACGGCGCGCAGGGTGAGCGGCGCCGGGTGGATCGCCGTGCGGCCCAGCTTCCGTGGTGTCGATGGCTCCGAAGGCACCTACGCGGATGGCGTGGGCGAGGCGGAGGACGCGCTGGCCGTCGCGGCGCATCTCCGCGCGCTGTATCCCGGCCTGCCATTGGCCCTGGTGGGGTTTTCCTTCGGCGCGCATGTCTATGCCCGCCTGGCCTGCCGGCTGGAGGCAGAGGTGCCCGCCGATGCCGTGGTGCTGATGGGCCTGCCCGTCGGCCTAGTGCCCGGCGGGCGGCACTACGAGGCCATGCCGATCCCCCGGCGCACACTTCTGCTGCACGGGCAGGACGATGCGATGGCCCCCCTGCCCTCCCTGCTGGATTGGGGCCGGGGCGCGCATCATCCGGTCGTGGTGTTTCCGGGCACCGACCACTTCTTCAAGGGCTGCCTGGACCAGGCACTGGACCTGGTGGTGGCGCATCTGAGAACCGCCCTGACGGCACCCGGCGGCTAACCAGGGGCACGGCGGAACTTCGCCAAGTTTAAAACGGCAGAGCGCTGCCCCTGGTAATCAGGCTCCCCGGAAGCGCTGGACCGCACACCCGCGCACCGGACTGACCGGGCCGCCTTGGCCCTGAGTGGGAGAGAATACAACAAAACCGGGGTGCGGAGCGTCCAGTCCCTGACCGGCGGTTGGGCGATGAACGGGTGCAGGCATGTACATGGCGGTGCTGCTCCCGTCGCTTGCGCTGGCGGGCGATTGCAGGCTGGAAGATCGGGAAATCCCCCCCGACCCGCCCGTAGCCCAGCTACGCGCGGGCGCTCCAGCACGGGTGCGCGTGATGGCTATTGCACGAGGATCCATGAATCAGCGGGCGCGGCGAGAGAGTGCCGCGATCAGCCGCCGCGCCATTAGTGACCAGGCTTCGCCATGGCTTTTCCTGCAGGCGTCCCTTCGCCAAAGGAAAAGTGCCCGAACCTGCGGCCGATTACGCTGTTCGACATAGGGGCAGCAGGCAGTGGCGCCCTCTCCGCAAAGAGAAGGATGAGGCGATGGCGATGAACCGATTGAAGAATGCGGGCCGGCGCCGGCTCAATACCAGCCTGCTGGCGGGCGCGGCGTCGGCGGCGGTCGCCTGCCTTTGCGGCAAGGCGCATGCGCAGAGCAACACCGCTTCATCGCATGTGGCGGGCGAGCAGCCCACGGCACGCAGCCAGCTACTCGGCGCCGGCGCCGCCGTGTTGCAGACCAAGGCGCCGCTGAACGCGATGAATCTCTACCTGAACGGCTTCCACTTCTATGCCGACGACATGGGCCGGCCGGTCGAGGCGTACCATTTCTGCACGCACCTGACCGAGGACATGCACCAGTGCACGATCTTCGATTCCAACGAGGCCGATGCCAGGCTGATCGGCGTGGAGTACATCATCTCCGAACGGCTGTTCGCCGGACTGCCCGAGGATGAGAAGAAGCTGTGGCACAGCCATCACTTCGAAACGACCTCTGGCCTTCTCGTCATGCCCGGCATCCCCGAGCAGATCGAGACCATCGCCATGCGGACCCTGGCCAATACCTATGGCAAGACCTGGCATACGTGGCAGGTGGACCGTGGCGATACGCTGCCCTTGGGCATTCCGCAGCTGATGATGGGCTTTATCCGGGACGGACAGCTGGACCCGAACGCCATTGCGGCCCGCGACAGGAAGCTTGGCGTTTCCATGCAGGAGAAGCGGCAGGCACGGGCGGAAATTCCGGTGCCGCAGCCAGCTGCCGGCGCCAATAGCTGGGAAACGGGGCAGACGCCGCAGACCACGCTGCACATGGTGCAGGTGAACAACCGGAAATAGCGCGGTTCGGAGTGCGGGCCATGCCTCAGGGCGCGGCGGGCTTGCGCCGTGTCCTTCCAGGTCTCGAAGTCTGCTCCCGAACACTCCGCGCCGGTACCTGGCTGGGGGAAACAATGGCCTTGTGGCTATCCGATACCGTCGTGAATGCGCTAGGAGCATAGAGCGCGGGTACGGAGGCCAAAGTGAGCTCCAGCAATGACATCGTCGAACCGGATTTCGCCAATCTGATTCGCTATATCCAGGAAAGCCGCGGGGTCGATTTCCGTGGCTACAAGAAGAGCAGCCTCCGCCGCCGCGTCACGCGCCGGATGGAGGAGGTCGGCAGTGACAGTTTCACCGCCTATCACGGCCTGCTGGAAGCCGACCCGCGCGAATTCAACGAGCTGCTCAACACCGTCCTGATCAACGTGACCTCGTTTTTCCGGGACGTGGAAGCATGGACGGCGCTGCGGAACGAGGTCGTACCGGCGATCGTGGAGCGTAGCCGGCAGAGCCGCCAGCCCATCCGCGTCTGGAGCATCGGCTGCGCCAGCGGCGAGGAACCGTTCAGCGTGGCCATGGCCTTCGCCGAGGTCCTTGGCGTCGAGGCATTCTGCGAAACCGTGAAGGTCTATGCCACCGACCTGGATGAGGAAGCGCTGCGCGCCGCGCGCCACGCCACCTACACCCAGCGCGACATCGAGAACCTGCCGCCGGAACTGCTGGAGCGTTACTTCGAACGGTCCGGCAACAACTTCGTCTTCCAGCGCGAGCTGCGGAAATGCGTCATCTTCGGCCGCCACAACGTGGTGCATGACGCGCCGATCTCCCGCATCGACCTGCTGGTCTGCCGCAACCTGCTCATCTACCTGGAGGCCGAGACGCAGGACAGCGTGCTGCCGCGTCTGCACTACGCGCTGGTCGATGGCGGCTACATGTTCCTTGGCAAGGCCGAGACGCAGCTGGCCCGCTCCCGACTATTCGAGCCGGTGGACCTGAAGCACCGGCTGTTCCGCAAGCTGCCGCAGGAATGGCGCCGCAGCAGCGGTGGCAGCCTCTCCCTGGCCGATAGCCGGCAGGCTCGCCTGCCGCAGCAGGTGAAACTGGTGGAAGCCATCACCGACACGGCGCAGACCGCCTACCTGGCCGTCGGCATGGATGGAAGGCTGATCTACGCCAACATGGCCGCGCGGCGGATGCTGGACGTGGGGGAAGGCGATATCGGGCGGGTGTTCCAGGACCTCTCCGTCTCCTACCGCCCGGCGGAGCTGCGCAGCCGGATCGAGGAAGCGCAGCGCGTCAGCCGCAGCCTGCGCATCGAACACCAGGAATACCACCGCCCGCCGGCCGAACCGGTGCGCCTGACCATCGAGATCACGCCGCTGTTCCACCAGGACAAGGAACAGTTCGCGACGCTGATCGCCTTTGCCGACACCACCAAGACCTACCAGTTGCAGCAGGAGCTGGAAGCGGCGCAGGAGAGCCTCGAGACCACCATCGAGGAACTGCAATCGGCCAACGAGGAGCTGGAGACCACCAACGAGGAGCTGCAGTCGACGAACGAGGAACTGGAGACCACCAACGAAGAACTCCAATCCACGAACGAAGAACTGGAGACGATGAACGAGGAACTCCGCTCCGCCAATGAGGAGATGGAGGGCGCGAACGAGGAACTGCGCCGCCATTCCATCGAATCTTCCGAGTATCGGCGCTACGCGGAATCGGTCCTGCGCAGCATGGATGTCGGCATCATGGTGGTAGGCCAGACCATGCTGCTGCGCTCCTGGAACCGCTGGAACGAGAATGCCTGGGGCCTGCGCAGCGAGGAGGTGGTCGGCGAGAATCTGCTGGCGCTGGATATCGGCCTGCCGATGGCATCGTTGCGCGGCCAGATCCAGGCCGTGATCAGCGGGGAGGAAACGCAGGCGGAACTGCGCGTGGATGGGGTGGACCGCCGTGGCCGCGCCATCTCCTGCAAGGCCCGCATCTTCCCGCTGGTGTACGAGGACCGCCAGCCGCAGGGCGCCGTGGTGATCCTGGAAGACGTGACCGAGGCCGTGCGCAACGAGGAATTCGTGCTCCATCTGGGCCGCATCATCGGCGAATCCCTCAACGAGGTCTATTTCCTGGAGCCGGAAAGCCTGCGCTTCCTGCTGGTCAACCGGGGCGCGGAGCAGAAGCTGGGCTACCCCACGCACCAGCTGCTGCGGATGAACCTGCCGCACCTGATGCCCGGCGTGCCGCCCGATGCCCTGCGCGCGCTGGTACGGCCGCTACTGGATGGCGAACGCTCCGAAGTGGTGTTCGAGACGAAGCTGCAGGGGCGGGAACGTGCCTATCCGGCCGAGATCTGCCTGCAATATTTCGGCGAGGAGACGCCGCCGATGTTGCTGGCCATCGTGCATGACACGACGGAGCGGGAACAGGTGGGTGCCTGAGGGCGCCGCCTATCCCTTCACTTCCTCCGGTGCCAGCCGGATGCTGTTGAGCGCGGCGTTCAACACGTCGCTGGCACGTTCCGCCTCGTCGGCCGCCTTTTCCCACCGCGCGGCGGCGTGGGCGTAGCCGCGGGCCTGCGCGCTTTCGTGCATGCGGCGGAACAGCACCACCCGCTCCCGATGCGTACGCAGCGCGGTCGCCATGGCTTCCTCCAGCAGGTCCACCTGCAAGGCGGCCAGGGTCTCGCCACCATAAGCGTGGCCGATCTGGCAGCGGAAACGTGGCAGCTTATCGTTGTGCAGTTCGTTCAGCACGCCGCCGCATTGCGGGCAACTGAACGGGCTGGGCGAACCCAGGATCGTCGCCTTCTCGCTCATCGAAGGTACCTCCTGCTGAGAGATGCGGTACTCCGCCACCAGGTCCGCCGGCGGCGGCGTGGTCGGGGCGCTGGGCTGCCGCACCAGGCGGGGCAGCAGGGCGGCCATGTCCGCTACCGCGACACAGTAGTCGATACTGTCGCCGATCAGGGCGTTACGCGGCATGTCGGGCCAGTCGGCTTCTTCCGGGTCCTGCACGATGCTGGTGCCGCCGCAGCGCTTGATGGCAACCAACCCGGCCGTACCGTCATCCAGCAGGCCGGACAGTACCGCACCGTAGCAGCGCGAGCCGTAATGGACGGCGGCGGAGCGGAACAAGGCGTCGATGGCGGGCCGGGTGCGGTTCTCATAGGGGCCACGGCGCAGCATGATCCGCCCGCCGTCATCCAGCATCATGTGGTGGTCCGGCGGCGCGACATAGATGCGCCCGGCGCGGATTTCCTCGCCGTCGACACCGTGCTCGGCGGTCATTGGACCAGCCCGCGTCAGCAACTCCGGCAACACGCTGCGCGCCGTGGCGACGATGTGCTGCACGATCAACACGGCAGCCGGCAGGTCGGCCGGTAGCCCAGCGCACAGGGCCTTGAGCGCGGTCAACCCGCCTGCGGAGGCGCCCACTACGATGATGCGATCGACCAAACCAGCTCTCCTACACGAAGACGTGAACCTTGCGACGTAGCGTACTTGTTCGTGGCCATTGTTACATGGGTGACGCTAGGGAACACCAGGGCTTCGTTCCCGCCTCCTCCTCACGGTGTCACGCGTTGATCGGAGCGGAACAGTTGCCACATAGAAGCCCCCAAGAGGCCGAAGCGTTGCGAAAGCTCGAAGACGAGAACGAGCAGCTTCGCGTCACCCTTGAGGAACAACAGCTGGAACTGATGGCACTGCACCGGCAGGAGCTGGCCGACCAACTTTCCGCTTCCGAACAGGAACAGGCCAGGCTGCGGAGCCAGCTGCAGCGCGAGAACCGCGATGCCACAATTGGCGGAGCTCACGCTGGCCGGCCACAACATCACGCTGCGTGAGCAGATCCGCACCGCGATGGCGGAACGCGAGGCCGCGCAGGCGCGGATGTTCCAGGCCATGAAGCCGGCACGCTGACCATCGCCGCCCGGCATATCCATCTGGCGCCGGGGCAGGATGCGGATGGGCTGACCGGCCCCTTCGTGGAACTCAGCGTGACCGATACCGGCGAAGGGATGTCGGAGCAGACTCAGGGCCGCATCTTCGAGCCGTTCTTCACCACCAAGCCGGTCGGGCAAGGCACCGGGCTCGGCCTGCCGCAGGTCTATGGCTTCGCCAAGCAATCGGGTGGCGCCGCGCGGGTGGAAAGCGCGCTGGGCCAGGGCACGACCATCCGGTTGCTGTTGCCGGCATCGGGCTCGGCCAGCGGCAGCGTCACGCGCCCCCGGGCCGGCGCCTTCCCGGGCGCCGAACGCTCGCTGCGCGTCCTGGTGGTGGAGGATGACCCGGAAGTCTGCGACATGGCGGTGCGCGTGTTGCGCAAGCTGGGCCATCAGGTCGAGCAGGCGCGCGATACCGACTAGGCGATGGAAGCGCTGCGGCGCGGCAAGATCGACCTGATGTTCACTGACATCATGCTCTCGGATGGCGGCGACGGGCTGAACCTGGCGCTGACGGCGAAGCGGCAATGGCCGCAACTGCCGGTGTTGCTGACCAGCGGCTACGAGGCCTCGCCCGAGCGCATGGCGATGGCGAAGCTGCCGCTGCTGCGCAAGCCCTACGACGCCGAGGAACTGGACGAGGCCATCAAAGGCACCGTCTTCGGTGCCCAGCCGATCGTGCAGGGCTGAACGGGCCCGCTGCCGCCTCAGGCTTTCGTCAGCGTCCGCCGCAGCGCATCCCGCCAGCCCGCCAGCAGGCGCTGGCGGCGCGCGTCATCCGTACGCGGATCGAAGCGCCGCAGGTCGCTGGCTTCCGTGGCCTCGGCATCGCGGTACAGGCCGCTGCCCATGCCCGCCAGCACCGCGGCGCCCAGCGCCGTCGTCTCCAGGAAGGCGGGGCGTTCCACCACCGTTTCCAGCATGTCGGCCAGGAACTGGCAGAACCAGTCATTCGCTGCCATGCCGCCATCGACGCGGATGGCCAGCGGTGCGCCGCCGCCATCCCCGGCCATCGCCTGCACCAGGTCGTGCGTCTGGTAGGCGACGGATTCCAGCGCGGCGCGGGCGATGTGTGCCGCCGTCGCATCCAGCGTCAGGCCGCAGATTAGGCCGCGTGCCTCCGGGTCCCAATGCGGGGCGCCGAGGCCGACGAAACCGGGCACCATGTAGACGCCGTGGTGGTCCGGCACCCGCGTCGCCATGTCGTCGGTCTGGGATGCGTGGGTGATCAGGCCCAGCCCGTCCCGCAGCCATTTGATGGCGGCACCGGCAGTGAAGATGGCGCCTTCCAGTGCGTAGGTCGTGCGCCCTGCCAACCGGTAGGCGACCGTCGTCAGCAGGCGGTGCTGCGATGGCAACGCCTGCCCGCCGGTATTCATCAGCGCGAAGCAGCCGGTGCCGTAGGTGGACTTGACCATGCCGGGGCGGAAGCAGCCCTGCCCCACCAGCGCCGCCTGCTGGTCCCCCGCCATGCCGGTGATCGGCAGCGCCGTCGCGAACAATCCGGGCGCGGTTTCGCCGAAGCTTCCGGCATTGTCGCGCACCTCCGGCAGCATGGCGGCGGGAGTGCGAAATAGCCGCAGCAGATCCTCGTCCCAGCAGCCGCGGTGGATGTCGAACAACAGCGTGCGGGCGGCGTTGGTGGCGTCCGTGGCGTGCACCCGCCCGCCGGTCAGGCGCCAGAGCAGGAAGCAGTCGATGGTGCCGAACAGTAATTCGCCGCGTTCGGCCCGTTGCCGGGCGCCGGCCACGTTATCCAGGATCCAGGCCAGCTTGGTTGCGGAGAAATACGGGTCCAGCAACAGGCCGGTGCGGGCGCGTACCAGATCTTCCGCGCCATCCGCGCGGAATTTCGCGCAGGCATCGGCGGTGCGGCGGTCCTGCCAAACGATGGCGCGGTGGATCGGGGCGCCGGTCGCCTTATCCCACACCACGACGGTTTCGCGCTGGTTGGCGATGCCGATGGCGCGCACCGGCACCGCCGCCTGCGCCAGGGCATCGCGGGTGGTGGAGAGGACGTCGTGCCAGATATCCTCCGCATCCTGTTCCACCCATCCATGCGCGGGATAATGCTGTGCGAATTCGCGCCGCGAGGTGGCCACGGGCCGGCGCCTGGCATCGAAGACGATGGCGCGGGTGGAAGTGGTGCCCTGGTCGATCGCCAGGACATGCATGGCCTCAGCCACGCTGCGATGTCCCGCCCGCGTGGCTTCGCCTCTGACCTGGCAGGTGCTGCATCGGACATCCCTTCCCACTTCTGCCCGGCAGAGTGCCGGCGGCGGCGCGGCCGGTAAAGCCGGCGGCACCCTTTGACCGCCGCGCCCACGCGTGCATGATCGGCGGGAGACTGCGCCCACCCCCAGCGGAGACGTGCTGCATGACCTACGATGTGAAGCGGGACTTCATCGGCTACGGCGCCAACCCGCCCGATCCGCGCTGGCCCGGCGGCGCCCGCCTCGCGGTGAATTTCGTCATGAACTACGAGGAGGGCTCGGAGCCCTCCGTGCAGGATGGCGAGGGCTATTCCGAATCGGGGCTGACCGAGGGCCATCCGATGAGCCAGGTCGGCAAGGGGCGCGACCTGGCGGCGGAGGGCATGTTCGAATATGGCAGCCGCGTCGGCTTCTGGCGGCTGCTGCGCATGTTCCAGGAACGCGGCCTGCCATTGACCATCTTCGGCTGCGCCCTGGCGCTGGAGCGCAACCCCGAGGCCGCCGCCGCCATCCGGCAAAGCGGCTTCGACGTGTGCTGCCACGGCTGGCGCTGGATCAAGCATTTCGAACTGTCGGAGACGGAGGAGCGCGAGCATATCCGCCGGGCGGTGGAATCGCTCCAGCGCACCATCGGCAGCCGGCCGCTGGGCTGGTACTGCCGCTATGGGCCCAGCGTGAACACCCGCCGCCTCGTCGCCGAGGAAGGCGGCTTCCTGTACGACAGCGATTCCTACGCCGACGAATTGCCTTGGTGGCTGACGGTGCAGGACAAGCCGCATCTCGTCATTCCCTACAGCCTGACCAACAACGACGGGAAGTATAACGGCGCGGTCGGGACCTCCGACCAGTGGTTCTCCTTCATCCGCGATGCGTTCGATACGCTGTACGCGGAGGGTACGCGCACGCCGAAGATGATGTCGGTCGGGCTGCATATGCGGCTGATCGGCCACCCTTCTCGTGCCGCCGGGCTGGCGCGGCTGCTGGACCATATCCAGAAGCATTCGGATGTGTGGGTGACGCGCCGCATCGACATCGCCCGGCACTGGATGCGGGAGCACCCCTACCCGGGCAAGGGGCTGAACGAGTAGCGGCGCAGACCACAACGTCTTGTCATGACATGGCGCTAGACGCGGGCACGCGGATGGCGCAGGACGCGCGACATGGAATACGGCCGCCGCTTCAAGTTCCTCATCTGCGCCCCCGGCTTCGACGAAGCCGATCTGGAAGGCGCCCGTCTCAGCCAGATCCTCGCCGAGATCGAGGGCATGGGCTACGCCGTCACCCGCGCCCGGCGCGAGGACGATGCGGAGCTGGTGGTGCGGACGGACGCCGCCATCGGCTGCATCGTCGTCGACTGGGGCAAGAAGGGGCTGCAAGGCCGTGCCGCCGCGCTGATCGCCCTGGTGCGCAAGCGCGGGCTGGACGTTCCCGTCATCCTGCTGGTGCGCCGCCAGCGGCTGGAGGACATCCCCGTCGAGGTGCTGGACGACGTGGATGGCTTCGTCTTCCTGGCGGAGGAAACGCCGGACTTCATCGCCCGCAACCTGGTCTCCAAGCTGCGGCAGTATGCCGAGACGCTGAAGACGCCCTTCTTCGGCGCGCTGGTGGACTATGCCGAGCAGGGCAACCAGCTCTGGACCTGCCCGGGCCATAATGGCGGCATGTTCTACAGCCGCAGCCCGGTGGGCCGCATCTTCGTCGAGCATCTGGGCCAGGCGGTGTTCCGCGACGATTTGGACAACTCGGTGCTGGAGATGGGGGACCTGCTGACGCATGAAGGCCCCGCGCTGCGCGCCCAGCAGGAAGCCGCCGAGATCTTCGGTGCCGAGCGCACCTATTTCGTCCTCAACGGCACCTCCACCTCCAACAAGATCGCGCTGCAGGCCCTGCTGGCCGAGGGCGACCTGGTGCTGTTCGACCGCAACAACCACAAGGCCGCGCATCACGGTGCGCTGTTCCTGGGCGAGGCCATTCCGGTCTTCATCGAGACGGCGCGCAACCCGCACGGGCTGATCGGCCCGATGCAGGCCGGCGCGCTGGACGAGGCACGGCTGCGCGCCGCCATCCGCGACAACCCGCTGGTGAAGGACAAGGAGGCCTGGCAGCGCCCCCGCCCCTTCCGCGCCGCCGTTGTCGAGCAATGCACCTATGACGGCACCATCCACTCGGCGGAGCAGATCATCGTCCGCATCGGCCATCTCTGCGACTATATCCTGTTCGACGAGGCCTGGGCCGGCTTCATGAAGTTCCATCCGCTGTTCCGCGGCCGCTTCGGCATGGGGCTGGAACAGTTGGGGCCGGACAGCCCCGGCATCATCGTCACGCAGAGCACGCACAAGCAGCTCGCCAGCTTCTCCCAGGCGTCGCAGATCCATGTGAAGGACAGCCATCTGGGCGAGCAGGAGCGGCGCGTCGGCCACCGCCGCTTCAACGAGATGTTCCTGCTGCACGCCTCGACCAGCCCGTTCTATCCGCTGTTTGCCTCGCTCGATGTCGGCGCGCAGATGATGAAGGGCCGCTCGGGCGAGGTGCTGTGGGACGACACCGTCCGCCTCGGCATCGAGCTGCGCAAGAAGCTGCGGCTGACGCAGCGCGAATTCGCCAACTACCCCGACCCGGCGAAGCGCTGGTTCTTCGAACCTTTCGTGCCGAAGACCGTGCAACTCGGCGGCGTCGAGATGGCGTGGGAGGATGCGCCGACCGATGCACTGGCAAGCGACCCGGCGCACTGGGCATTGACGCCGGATGCCGAATGGCACGGCTTCGGCACCAACCCGGCGGAATGGGCCATCACCGACCCGAACAAGCTGACGCTGCTGACCCCGGGCTTTGCCGATGGCGACTACGCCGCGCATGGCGTGCCGGCCCCAGTGGTCGCCGCCTATCTGCGGCAGAACCGCATCGTGCCGGAGAAGAACGACCTCAACAGTTTGCTGTTCCTGCTGACGCCGGGTGTGGAGAGCAGCAAGGCGGGAACGCTGCTGGCGCACCTGATCACCTTCAAGAAGCTGCACGACAACAACGCACCGCTGGACGAGGTGCTGCCCAGCTTCGTCGCGCGCCAGCCCGAACGCTATGGCCGCGCAAGGCTGCGCGACCTGTGCGCCGACATGCACGCCTTCTACCGCGAGGCCGGCATCAGCCGCCTGCAATCCGCCCAGTTCCAGCAGGCACATTTCCCCGAGATGGCGATGCCGCCGAACGAGGCGGTACGCGCCCTGGTGCGCAACAAGGTGGACTACGTGCCGTTGGAGGAAACGGCGGGG
>Ga0308159_1003112_pt1 | contig 17546 bp, 14 predicted proteins | sample PhyCR1_FD_201040 | JGI IMG/M metagenome (GOLD analysis project Ga0308159, IMG submission 201040) | Phyllosphere microbial communities from UC Gill Tract Community Farm, Albany, California, United States - DLSLC.R1 | ecosystem: Host-associated > Plants > Phyllosphere > Unclassified | place: USA... | reverse complement strand
CGAGGTCGCTCATGTCGACGACGACGAGCTCGACGCCCCACGGCACGTGCAGCCGGCTCACCAGGCGGTGGGTGCCGCCGTACACGTCGTTGCCCATCACGACGCGGCCACCGGGGACCAGCGCGGCGCGGAGCAGGGCGTCCTCGGCGGCGAGCCCGGACGCGAACGACGACGCCGCGACGCCGCCGTCGAGGTCGGCCAGGAGCACCTGCAGCGAGTCACGCGTCGGGTTGCCGGCGCGCGAGTACTCGTAGCCGTTGCGCATGCCGCCGACGCCGTCCTGCACGTACGTCGACGTCAGGTGGATCGGCGGGATGACGGCGCCGGTGGTCTCGTCGGGCTCCTGGCCGGCGTGGACGGCCCGGGTGCTGAACTCGGTCATGCTCGGTGGTTCCTTACTCGGAGAGGTAGGTGAGGAGGTCGTGCCGGGTCAGCACGGTGACGGGCTTGCCGTCCGCGACGACGAGGAGCGCGTCGGCCGACTCGAGCGCACGACGCGCCGCGGAGACCGATTCGCCGACGCCGATGAGCGGCAGCGGGTCGCCGACGAAGCCGGTGAGCGCGTCCGACATCTTCGCGGTGCCGGTGAAGACCTGCTCGAGCAGCGCCTTCTCCTCGACGGCGCCGACGACCTCGCCGATGACGACGGGCGGCTCCGCGCTGAGCACGGGCATCTGCGAGACGCCGTACTTGGTCATGATGTCGACGACGTCGCGCACGGTGTCCGCCGGGTGCGCGTGCACGAGGTCGGGCAGGCGGCCGTCCTTGCCGGCGATGAGCGAGCCGACGGTGCGCTCGTCGTCGGTCTCGGCGAAGCCGTACGAGCGCATCCACCGGTCGTTGAAGATCTTGCCGAGGTAGCCGCGGCCACCGTCCGGCAGCAGCACGACGACGACGTCGTCCTCGGTCAGGTCACGGGCCGCGCGGAGCGCCGCGACGACGGCCATGCCGCTCGAGCCGCCGACGAGCAGTCCTTCTTCGCGCGCCAGGCGCCGGGTCATCGCGAAGGAGTCGGCGTCCGACACGGCGATGATCTCGTCCGGCACGCCGGCGTCGTACGCGCTCGGCCAGAAGTCCTCGCCGACACCCTCGACCAGGTACGGGCGACCGGTGCCGCCGGAGTACACGGAGCCCTCGGGGTCGGCCCCGACGATGCGGACGCCGCCGTCGGACGCCTCCTTCAGGTACCGTCCGGTGCCCGAGATCGTGCCGCCGGTGCCGACGCCCGCGACGAAGTGGGTGATCTGCCCCTCGGTGTCGCGCCAGATCTCCGGACCGGTGGTCTCGTAGTGGCTGCGGGGACCGTTCGGGTTCGCGTACTGGTTCGGCTTGTAGGCGCCGGGGATCTCCTGCACGAGCCGGTCCGACACCGAGTAGTAGGACTCGGGGTGCTCCGGCGCGACCGCGGTCGGCGTCACGACGATCTCGGCGCCGTACGCCGTCAGCACGTTGCGCTTGTCCTCGCCGACCTTGTCGGGCAGCACGAAGACGCACCGGTAGCCGCGCTGCTGTGCGACCAGGGCCAGACCGACGCCGGTGTTGCCGGAGGTCGGCTCGACGATGGTGCCGCCGGGGCGCAGGTCACCGGAGGCCTCGGCCGCGTCGATGATCCGGGTGGCGATGCGGTCCTTGGACGACCCACCGGGGTTCAGGTACTCGACCTTCACCAGGATGGTCGCCCGCACCCCCTCGGTCACCCGGTTGAGCTTGACGAGCGGGGTGTCGCCGACGAGGTCGACGACGGAGTTCGCGTAACGCACGGCGTCGAGTCTAGGACGCGGTCCCCGCGTCCCGCTGGGATGTGTCGTGCGCGGACAACGCACCGTGATCCCGGCGCGGGCCGCGTGCCCTGGTCGCGCTGCGCGCCGGACGGGAGGCCCGTGCGGACGCCGCCACGGGCCTCCTGTCCGGCGCTGGGTCGCGACCACGACCGTCAGGGGCGGACGACGTCCGCCGAGGTGTTCTGCTGCCGGTGCAGCTGCGCGTACGTGCCGTCGAGGGCGAGGAGTTCGTCGTGCGTGCCCTGCTCCACGATCTGCCCGTGGTCGAGAACGAAGATGACGTCGGCGTCGCGGATCGTCGACAGCCGGTGCGCGATCGAGATGGTGGTCCGGCCGGCCGCCGCCGTGTCGAGCGCCGTCTGCACGACGTGCTCCGAGATGGAGTCGAGTGCGCTGGTGGCCTCGTCGAGGACGAGCACCGGCGGGTCCTTCAGCATGACCCGGGCGATGGCGATGCGCTGCTTCTCGCCACCGGACAGGCGGTAGCCGCGCTCCCCCACGACGGTGTCGTAACCGTCCGGGAACGACGCGATCGTGTCGTGGATGTTCGCCGCACGAGCCGCACGCTCGAGCTCGTCGTCGGTGGCGTCGGGCTTGGCGTACCGCAGGTTCTCGCCGATCGTCGCGTGGAACAGGTAGGTCTCCTGGCTGACGATGCCGACGTGCCGCATCAGGTCCTCGTGCACCAGGTCGCGGACGTCCTGCCCGGCGAACCGCACCGATCCCTCGGTCGCCTCGTACAGCCGGGGCACCAGGTAGGACACCGTCGTCTTGCCCGCGCCGGAGGGGCCGACGAAGGCCGCGAACTGCCCGGGGCGGAGCTCGAACGACACCCCGCGCAGGGTCGGCTTGTCGGCTTCGCCGTCGGGGTAGGTGAAGACGACGTCCTCGAAGGCGACGTGGCCGACCTTCGACTCGTCCACGGGCCGGGCGGTCGGCGAGTCCGTGATGGCCGGCTTGAGGTCGAAGTACTCGAAGATGCGGGCGAAGAGCGCACCGGAGGTCTGCAGGTCGAGGACCACGCGCAGCAGCCCGACCGTCGGGAACAGCAGCCGGGACTGCACCGTCGTGAACGCGACGATCGTGCCGGCCGTGATCGGGACGTCGCCGATGATCAGGTACGCGGCGACGACGTAGATGATCGCCGGGATGATCGACAGGAAGATCTGCACGATCGCGAAGAACCACTGCCCGGACATCTGCTGGCGGACCTGCAGGGTGATCTGGTTGCGGTTCTCGTCGCCGTAGCGGCGGGTCTCGCTGGCCTGCTGGTTGAAGCTCTTCGCGAGCAGGATGCCCGAGACGCTCAGCGCCTCTTGCGTGATGGCCGTCATGTCGGACAGCGACTCCTGCGTCTGGGCGGCGATGCGGGCCCGGACCTGGCCGACGCGGCGCTGCGCGATCACGAGGAGCGGCAGCAGGACCACGGCGACCAGCGTCATCTGCCAGCTCAGCAGGAGCATCGCGACCACGGCGGCGATCACGGTCACGGTGTTGCCGAGCACCGACGAGATCGTGTTGTTCAGCACGCTCGCCACGCCACCGACGTCGTTCTGCAGGCGCGACTGGATGACGCCGGTCTTGGTGCGGGTGAAGAACGCGAGCTCCATCCGCTGCAGGTGCGCGAACAGGCGCATCCGCATCGCACCCATGACCTTGTTGCCGACCGTCGCGGTCAGGTACGTCTGCCAGACGCCGACCCCGGCGCTCGCGATCCAGAGCAGGACCATCGCGGACACGAGCTCGACCAGCACCGGGACGTCGGGGCGACCCGACGGCGGGAACAGCCCACGGTCGAACGCCTGTTGGGTGAGCAGTGGCGGCACGACCGAGATGGCCGCACCGATCAGCACGAGGACCACCGTGAGCATGATCGCCCGACGGTGCGGCTCGAACAGCGCGGCGATGCGCCGGACCAGGTGCGGGATCCTCGGCGCCTCGGCGTTGGCGGCCTTCTGCGCGCGGAAGTCGCCGCTCGAGATGCGCCCACCCCCGCGCGGGCCGCCGCCTCGCCCGCCGTGTCCCATGCTCATGGAGCCACCGTAGCCCCGCGCTCGGACATCGACCGCACTGTCCACAGCACCGCAGTATTTGACCCCGTTCAGGGGGCGTGCGAGCATGTGCCGTCCCCGTCCCCGCACCACCGAGGTCCCATGTCGTCCGCGCCGTCACGTCCCACGTCCCTGGGGGCGCAGCTCGCCCGCCGCAAGCCGATCGAGCAGTTGCAGGCCGAAGCCTCCCGCGGTGTGAACGGTGAACCGCTCCGTCGGTCGCTCGGGGTCTGGCAGCTGACGATGATCAGCGTCGGGGCCACGCTCGGCACCGGCATCCTGGTCGTCCTCGGCACCGCGGTCCCGCTCGCCGGTCCCGCCGTCTGGATCTCGTTCGTCGTCGCGGGGATCGCCGCGCTGCTGTCCGCGCTGTCGTACGCCGAGATGGCGGGCGCCGTCCCGACCTCGGGGTCCAGCTACTCGTACACGTACGCCACGATGGGCGAGGGCATCGCCTGGATCTGCGGCTGGTGCCTCGTGCTCGAGTACGCCGTCTCGGTGGCCGCGGTCGCCGTGGGTGCCAGCGAGTACGTCGACGAGACCCTGCGCGTGTTCGGGCTGCACCTGCCCACCGCACTCTCCGCTCCCCCGGTCGACGGCGGCGTGGTCAACCTGCCCGCGGCGGTCCTGGTCCTGCTCGCCACCGCTGTACTGCTGCCCGGTGCCCGCGAGAGCGCCTGGGTGAACACGGCCATGGTGATTGTGAAGATCGCCCTGCTGGTCTTCTTCGTCGTCGTGGCGTTCACGGCCTTCCGGGCGCAGAACTTCGAACCGCTGGCCCCGATGGGTGCCGCCGGGGTCACCGCCGCCGCGTCGCGGCTCTTCTTCTCGTACATCGGTTTCGACGCCGCCTCGACCGCCGGTGAAGAGGCGAAGAACCCCCGCCGCGACCTGCCCCGGGCGATCATCGGCTCGATCGCGCTCATCACCGCGCTGTACATCCTCGTCGCGATCGCCGCCGTCGGGGCCCGCTCGTGGACCGCGTTCTCGTCGTCCGAGGCGTCGCTCGTCCGCATCGTCGTCGACGTCACGGGGCAGCCGCTCGTCGCCCTCGTGTTCTCGATCGGCGCGGTCGTCGCCATCGCCAGCGTCGTGCTCACCGTGCTGTACGGCCAGACCCGCATCCTGCTCACGATGTCCCGCGACGGCCTGGTGCCGAAGGTCTTCGGCCGGGTCTCCCGCCGCACCGGCACCCCGATCGCGAACACGCTCATCATCGGGATCGCCGTGACGATCGTCGCCGCGCTCGTGCCCCTCGGGGAACTCGCCGACGCCACGAGCATCGGCACCCTCGTCGCCTTCGCCCTGGTGAACGTGTCCGTCATCGTGCTCCGCCGCTCGCAGCCAGACCTGGAGCGGTCGTACCGGGTGCCGCTGTTCCCCGTCGTGCCGATCCTCGGCACCCTGAGCTGCGTGCTGCTCGCGGTGTTCCTCGGCGCCACCACCTGGATCGCCTTCGGCATCTGGATGGTCGCCGGCGCCCTGCTCTACCTCGCCTACGGCCGCCGCCACAGCACCCTGCGCTGACGCGCCCGCCGCCCCGCGCCGACCTCGCTCACTCACTCCCACCAAAGCGACAGATGCCCGCGGAACGTTCGCGGCACTCTGTCGCTCTGCCGGGAGGCATGGCTCACCTACCGCGAGAAGTGTCGCTCTGGCAGCACCAAGACGCCAGGACGTCATCGGCACGGCACACCGTGCTGACGAAACAAGGCCCGGAGGCGCTCCGGCGCAACGAGGTGCTCCCAGTACACGCGGACGAACCCGTTGACCTCGCCGCGAGCACGGACCCGGTCCTCGCGCTGCTTCTCACTCCAGACGGCGTCGGCGCCGCTCCTCCCCCGCAGCATCTCGCGGTCCTCGTACTTCTGCCGCCCGTCGAACTCGATCACGATCCCCTGCCTCGGCAACCAGAAGTCGACCCGGTCAACGCCACCGCCCACGCCGACGAACTCGTGCTGCGGTTCCATGTCCGGGCACCCGAGCTCGACCGCACGCGCTGCGAAGTAGGACTCGCCCACCGACTCGTGGCGAACATCGCAGATCTCCAACGCGTGCTCCAGGCGGACCGCTCCCCACGGACCGACAGTCAGCGCCAGGTGCTCGAGGTCTTCGTGCCGGACTCCGTTGCGGAGCGCGTGGTCCAACCCCACGACCGCTGCAGCCAGGGATCCCCGACGAGCGAGCTCGATCGTCGTCTGCGCGAGGGCGGCGTACTCGACACCGTGGAAACGGTGCCCCGACACGAGCGAGGACCCCGCGTGCATCGTCAGCCCGGTACGACGGAGGTCGTGCTCCAGCGCGGGCACGTTCGCATGGACGCGCTCCGGCCACGGGTCGAGACGAGGTGCCCCGAGGATCGCAGCCGCTGAGTCGAGCGACCACACAGCGCCTCCGCGGAGCAGCGGGAGAGCGGCCCGCATGCGGACGAGGTGTCGGCTCCGGCCCTCGAGCGCGTCCCACGCCGAGCGGTCGACGTAGACGCCATGGCGCACGCGGACGAGTTCACCGGCCAGCTTGCGGCGCTGCAGCTGTCGTGCGTCCGCGCGGTCGAGTCTGTTCGTCCGGAACAGTGCGATGGCGTTGGCGGGGTGCATGGCAGCACTCTGTCGCCCAGCGCAACCGATGTCGGCAACGTTCGCCGATCTGTGGAGAATCCACGCGCCTCCAGGCGGTCGTACAACAACGCCAAAGCGACGGTTCTCCGGAAGTGGGCACCGTCAGAGGCGCCGAAGCGACAAGAAGCCGTGATCTTTCCGGGCCCATCTGTCGCTTTGGCGAAAGCGACAAGACCACCCCGCACACGACGAAGGCCGCCGCCCCGAGGGGCAGCGGCCTTCGTGACCGAACGGTCGAGACTACGCGAGCTCGATCGTGGCGCCAGCGGCCTCGAGGGTCGCCTTCGCCTTGTCGGCGGTCTCCTTGTTCGCACCCTCGAGGATCTTGGCGTCGGCGGTCTCGACGAGCGCCTTGGCCTCACCGAGGCCGAGCGACGTCAGGCCACGGACCTCCTTGATGACCTGGATCTTCTTGTCACCAGCGGACTTGAGGATGACGTCGAACTCGGTCTTCTCCTCAGCGGCCTCGGCCGGAGCAGCTGCGCCGGCGGGGGCGGCAGCGGCGACCGGGGCGGCCGCGGTGACCTCGAAGACCTCTTCGAACTTCTTCACGAAGTCCGAGAGCTCGATGAGCGTGAGCTCCTTGAAGGCCTCGATGAGCTCGTCCTGCGAAAGCTTCGCCATGATTTTCTCCTACTACTAGCTAGTACGTGTGGTTGATGAACGCGAGCCTGATCAGGCCGCGGACTCCTGCTTCTCGCGAAGGGCGTCCACGGTGCGGACGGCCTGCGAGAGGGGTGCCTGGAACAGGTACGCAGCACCGAACAGCGAGGCCTTGAGTGCGCCGGCGAGCTTGCCGAGCAGCACTTCACGGGACTCGAGGTCGGCGAGCTTGTCCACCTCGGTCGCGGTGAGCGGGTTACCGTCGAAGTAACCGCCCTTCACCACGAGCTCGGGGTTCGCCTTGGCGAATGCACGCAGCGACTTCGCGACGGCGACGGTGTCACCGTGGACGAAGGCGAGAGCGGACGGACCGGCGAGCTCGTCGTCGAACGACGAGATGCCGGCGTTGTTCGCCGCGATCTTGGTCAGCGTGTTCTTCACCACGGCGTACGTGGCGTGCTCACGGATCGAGTTGCGGAGCTCCTTGAGCTGCGCGACCGTGAGACCGCGGTACTCGGTGAGCAGAACGGCGTTCGAGCTACGGAAGGACTCCGTGAGCTCGGCGACCGCAGCTTCCTTGTTCGCCATGGTTCTCCTTGGGGTTCTTGCTGGCAGCCCCGGGTCCCATGGCTGTGGTGAACACAACCCGCACACGAAAAAAGCTCCGGCGCAGAGGCTCGGAGCTGCTCCGACACGTTGTGTAGGAGTGGTTCTGAACACCTGCGCGGGCTGCCTCGTGACGAGGACCTTCGGTCACTGTCCATGCGTGAACACGGCAGCGACGACCAGCGGTCTTTGGCTGAACAGAACCGTACCACACCGCGCCCTCGGTCCGGAAGCGCCGGTTCCGAGAGCGGGTCCGGACGGGAGGCACGCCCCCACCCGCCCCGCCGGTCACCCTCCGGAGCGGTCGGGCACCCCTGCCCAGGCCGGAGGAGCGACCTCGGCAGCACCGGCGGCGCTGCCACCCGCATCCGCACCCGCGGCACCGTCATCTGCAGCCCCGGCACCCGCGGCATCCGCCCGCCGCGCCGGCAGGTGCACCGTGAAGACCGTGTCCCCAGGTTCACTCGTCACGCTGACCCGCCCGCCGTGCGCCTGCACCACGGCGTCCACGATGGCGAGCCCGAGTCCGGTCGACCCGGCGGTCCGGGAGCGTGAGCTGTCGGCGCGGGCGAACCGTTCGAAGAGCTTCGGCAGGAACTCCGGGTCGATCCCCTGCCCGTCGTCGCGGACGGTCAGGTCGACGCCACCGTCCGGCGCCGGCGCGATGCCGACCGTGATGCGCGTGCCGTCCGGCGTGTGGGTCCGGGCGTTGGTGACGAGGTTGACGATCACCTGGTGCAGCCGTGCCGCGTCGCCGACGACCTCGACGGGTTCGGCGGGCAGGTCGACCTCGATCGGGTGGTCCGGCGAGGCCGCGTGCGCGTCGTTGACGGCGTCGAGCACCAGGCCGGTCAGGTCGACGTCGTCGAACTGGATCTCGCGGCCCTCGTCGAGGCGGGCCAGGAGCAGCAGGTCCTCGACCATCGAGGTCATCCGGACGGACTCGGACTCGACCCGGCTCATGGCGTAGACGACGTCCGGCGGCAGGTCGGCGCCCATCCGTCGGGTGAGTTCGGCGTACCCGCGGATCGAGGCCAGGGGCGTCCGGAGTTCGTGCGAGGCGTCCGCGACGAACTGCCGGACCTTCTGTTCGGACCGCTCGCGGGCCTGCATCGCGTTGCCGATGTGTCCGAGCATCCGGTTGAACGCGGTGCCGACGCGCCCCACCTCGGTGCCCGGATCGGCATCGGGCACGCGGACGCCGTCGAGTGCGTCACTGCGGTCGAGCGGCATCCGGGCGACGGTCGAGGCGGTCTCCGCGACACGGTCGAGCGGCCGGAGCGCCCGTCGGACGGCGGCGGTGGCGACCGCCGAGGCGACGAGGAGGGCGAGCACGGTGACGACGAGCACCACGCCGAGCAGCTTCCACACGCTCTCGTACACCGGGGCGAGCGGCAGCCCGACGACGAGCACGGCGTCGCCCAGCACCGGGTTGTCGACCTGCACGGCGGCGACCCGGTACTTGCCGAGCTCGCCGCCGAGGTCCATCGTCGCGGGGTCGACTCCGACCTTGACGTCGCCGAGCCGGTCCAGCTGCGCGGCGGTCAACTGCCCGCGAGAGCTGTCCTCCTGCAGGACGATGCCCCCGGCGCGGCCACCGGAGAAGTAGTAGGCGGTGAGGGTGCCCGCTGCCTGGCCGAGCGGTTGCAGCAGGTCGTCGTTGGGACGCTGCCCGTTCGGCGACTGCTCACCCTGCCCGAACTTCGTGCTGGCGCGGGCCGTCGCCTTCTGCAGTTGCCCGTCGATGGCACCCGTCTGGATGCTCGCGAGCGCGATGATGCTCCCCGCCCCGATCACCGCGCTGACGGCGACGACCAGGGCGACGATGCTCAGGACGAGCCGACGACGGAGGGTCATGCGGAACGCCCGGTTCAGACGGTGGGCTTGATGACGTACCCGACGCCACGCACGGTGTGGATCATCGGCTCCTCGCCGACGTCGATCTTCTTGCGCAGGTAGGAGATGTAGATCTCGACGACGGAGGACTTGCCGCCGAAGTCGTACGACCACACCCGGTCCAGGATCTGCGCCTTCGACAGCACACGGCGCGGGTTGCGCATGAGGAAGCGGAGCAGCTCGAACTCGGTCGCGGTGAGTTCGATCGTGCGGCCGGCCCGGGTGACCTCGTACGACTCCTCGTCGAGCACCAGGTCGCCGACGACGATGCGGGAGTCGCCGGCCTCGCTGACGGAGATCTGCGAGCGGCGGATGAGACCACGGAGGCGGGCGACGACCTCTTCCAGCGAGAACGGCTTGGTGACGTAGTCGTCGCCGCCGGCGGTGAGTCCGGTGACGCGGTCCTCGACGGAGTCCTTCGCGGTGAGGAACAGCACCGGGGTGTCGTCGTTGTTCTGCCGCAGTCGGCTGAGGACCTGCAGCCCGTCGAGGTCGGGCATCATCACGTCGAGCACCATCGCGTCGGGGTGGAACTCCCGTGCCTTGGTGAGGGCGTCCTGGCCGCCGTTCGCGCTGCGGACGTCCCAGCCCTCGTAGCGGAGGGCCATCGAGAGCAGGTCGGTGAGGCTGGCTTCGTCGTCGACGACCAGGATGCGCAACGGCGAACCGTCGGCACGGGTGAGGCGCGGGGGTGCGGAGGGCTGCGAGATGGTCACGTCTTCGAGTATCGAGAGATTCCTATGAGCCGTCTGTGGCCCGTCCCAGTGCGCCCTGTGGATCGTCCGCGTCGACGTGGATGCAGTCCTCAATAGCCTGACGTCGATGCTGGACTCCCCTGCTTGGCCCGACGGTGCGCGACACGTCGACACCGCTGCGATCACCGCCCTCGTGCTCGGTTCCGCCGATCCCACGGCCGCGGACGCGCCCACCGCCGGGAGGCCCGTCCCGCCCCCGCAGCACCGGCTCGCCGTCGCGCAGACCCTCGCGTCCACCACCCCGCCGCTCGTCGCCGGGACCGCCGGACAGGTCTTCGCGACCCTCGCGGCGGTCGCCGCCGGGGACGTCGCGACCGCCCGGATGGTCGAGCCGCACCTCGACGCGCTGACGATCCTGGCGCAGGCCGGGGTGGAGGTGCCCGCGGGGTCGACGTGGGGTGTCTACGCGGCCGAGGCCCCGGGCCTCCGCCTCGAGGCGCGCGACGCCGCTGCCGACACGGACGCCGGAACCGACACCGACGCCGCGGACAGCGTCGTCCTGGACGGCACGAAGCCCTGGTGCTCGCTGGCGTCGACGCTCTCGCACGCCCTGGTCACCGCGCACGTCGGCCAGGAACGTCGACTCGTCGCGGTGTCGCTCCGCCAGACCGGCGTCGTCCCGCACGACGACGTCTGGGTCGCCCGCGGCCTGCCCGACGTGCCGAGCGGGCCGGTCGACTTCACCGCCGTCCGGGCGAGCACGGTGGGCGACCCCGGCTGGTACCTCCGCCGTCCGGGCTTCGCCTGGGGTGGCATCGGCGTCGCCGCGTGCTGGTGGGGCGGTGCGGTCGGGCTGGTGCGAGTGCTCCGTGCACACGCCGCCGCGCGACCGGAGTCCGAACTGCTGCGGGCCGCACTGGGCTCGGTGGTCGCCGACCTCGCCGACGCCGAGGACGCCCTCGCCAGCGCCGCCCGCCGGATCGACGACAGCGCCGGCACGGCCGACGACGCCACCGACTGGCCGCTCCTCGCCCAGGTGGTCCGCTCCCGGGTGCGCCGGGCCGTGGACGCCGTCCGGACCCAGGTCGTCCGGTCGATCGGCCCCGGCCCGCTGACCAGCGACCCGGCCGTCGCCGCACGGGTCGCCGACCTCGAGCTCTACGTGCTGCAGGACCACGGCGACCGGGACCTCGCCCGCATCGGCCGGATGGTGCTCGAGCGCGGCGGTGTGGCGTGGTGAGCTTCGACCACCGGGCTCCAGGGACCGACCCGGACGCCTGGACGCCCGTGCTCGCCCGGGTCGAGGCGACGCCGATCGCGCTCGACGGGTACGACCGGGTGCTCGTCGTCGCACCGCACCCCGACGACGAGACCCTCGGTGCCGGCGGCCTCATCGCGACCGCGGCGGACGCCGGACTGCCGGTGCACGTCGTCCTGGTCAGCCGGGGCGAGGGCTCGCACCCGGACTCACCCACGACCACGCCCGATCAGCTCCGCGGCCGCCGGACCGCGGAGTTCCGCGCAGCACTGGACGCACTGCACCCCGCGGTGACGTCCACCGTCCTGGACGTGCCGGACGGCGGACTGCGCGAGCACGCCGAGGTGCTCGCGCACGCCCTCACGAAGCACCTGTCGAGCGGCCCCGCAGCGCCCGGCCCTGCAACGAGCGGCTCCGCAGCACCCGGCCGTACCCTGCTCGTCGCCCCCTGGCAGGGCGACGGCCATCGTGACCACCGGATCGCCGGCGAGGTCGCCGAGCGCCTCGCCGCCGAGACCCCCGGCGTCGACCTGCTGTCCTACCCCGTCTGGGCGTGGCACTGGGACGACCCGGCAGCGCCGGCCCTGCCCGTCGCCGGACTCCGCGCCCTGCCCCTGTCGACGGCCGTGCTCGACCGGAAGCGCCGCGCGCTCGACGCCCATGCCTCACAGGTCCACCCCATCTCGCCGGCGCCCGGGGACGAGGCGATCGTCGACGACCGGCACGCCCGGCACCACCTCCGCGACCAGGAGTGGTTCGTGGCACCGAGCGTCGCGGACACGGCCACCGCCGCCACCGCCACCGCCAACGCCGACGCCGACGAGCACACGACGGCCTCCCGCTCCCGCGAGTCCTTCGACGCCCACTACGACCGGAAGCCCGAGGGCTGGGACTTCGACGGCTCCTGGTACGAGCAGCGGAAGCGTGCCGTGACCCTGGCCGCACTCCCCCGGCAGCGCTTCCGGTCCGCGCTCGAACTCGGCTGCGCCACCGGGGTCCTCACCGCCGCACTGACGGAGCGGGCGGACTCCGTCCTCGGCACCGACATCTCGCGTGCCCCGCTGGAGCGCGCCCGACGGCGAGCGCCGTCGGCCCGGTTCGTCCAGGCCGCCCTGCCCACCGAGTGGCCGGCCGGCCGCTGGGACCTCGTGGTGATGTCCGAGGTCGGCTACTACCTCTCCCCCGCCGACCTCGACGCCACGATCGACCGTGTGCTCGCCTCACTCGACGACGACGGTGTCCTCGTCGCCTGCCACTGGCGGCACCCGGACAGCGACGCCGTCACCGACGGGGACACGGTCGACGCGCACTTGGCGGCACGCTGGCCCCGGCCGGCACTCGTCCGCCACGTCGAGCCGGACTTCGTCCTGAGCGTCCTGCCCGGCCCGTCGGTCACGAGCGTCGCGCGGGCCGAAGGACTCGTCCGGTGACGCTCCGGCTCGACGTCGTCGTCCCGGCACACGACGAGCAGGACCGGATCCTCGCCTGCCTGGAGGCCCTGGCCACCGCCGTCACGACCCTCCGGCACCAGCACCCCGAGGCCTCGGTCCACGTCACGGTCGTCATGGACGGTTGCACCGACGACACCGCCGTGCTGGTCGCCTCCGTCGCCGCCGGGTCCCCGTGGCTCGAGACGCTGGTCACCGACCACGTCGGGGTCGGTCGGGCACGCTCGCTCGGTGCCGCCCATGCCCTGGCTCGACCCCTCCCGCCGGCCGGAGCCCTCCCTTCGGACGGGGACGACGACCTCGACCGTCGCTGGCTCGCCCACACCGATGCCGACTCCCGGGTCGCGGCGGAGTGGCTCGTGCAGCAGTTCGACGCCCTCGTCGGCGGCGCGCACGTCCTCGTCGGCGCCGTGGTGCCGGACCCGGACGACCTCGACGCGGTGGTCCTCGCCCGGTGGCAGGCGACCCACCCGCCCGGGGCGACCCTCGGCCACGTGCACGGAGCGAACCTCGGCATCCGCGCGGACGCCTACCGTGCCCTGGGCGGCTTCGACCCGGTGCCGGAGCACGAGGACGTCCGACTGGTGGCGCGCGCCCGCGCGCTGGGGCTGCGGGTGGACGCGACCACGAGCCTCCCGGTCGTCACCAGCGGTCGGTTCGACGGCCGGACACCGGGCGGCTACGCCGAGCACCTGCGCCGCACCTACGGCGACGCGTCCTGACCTGCCCTCGTCCCTCCTTACCCTCCTCACAGCGGACCGAAGGGCCGCCCTTGGTGGCCGTTCCTAGGTTCTCCTCGTCGGCCCCCGCCGCGTGATCCGCGCGACCGGTGCTCCCGGGTCGGCCCCCACCGAGGAGAACCATGTTCCTGACCTACCTCAGGCGCGAACTCACGAACCGCAAGAAGCAGACGGTCATCATCGCGGTCGGGATGGCGCTGGCCATCGCGCTCGTCGTCATCGTCTCGTCGATCGCGAGCGGCGTGCAGTCCGCCCAGTCGAGCGTCCTGGCGTCCGTGTACGGCGTCGGCACCGACATCACCGTGACGAAGACCGAGACCCCGACGTCCAGCAGCACCGGCCGGCCGTCGTTCGACTTCGGCGACCAGGGCTCGTCGGGCAGCAGCAGCAGCGGTTCCACCGACCTGGCCCAGTCCCGCCTGGCGGTGTCCCGCGGCACGAGCACCCTGACCGCCGCGAACGTGGCGACGGTCGCCGGAACCGACGGGGTGGCGGCCGCGACCGGCGTCCTGACGCTCGAGAACAGCACGTTCTCCGGCCAGGTCAAGCAGAGCGACGGCAGCAGCAGCAGCAGCAGTGACGGTGCGGCGCAGGGCGGCCCGCCGAGCGGGACGGGCCAGAGCAGCACCGGCCAGGGCGGTGGTGGCTTCGGCGGTGGCTCGTTCAGCGTCGACTCGTTCACGGTCACCGGCATCCCGGTCTCCGGCGACACGGTCGGCCCGCTCACCAGCACCGAGACGACGAAGGGCCGTACCTTCACCACGGCCGACGCCGGCAAGGACGTCGTCGTGCTCGACGCGGCGTACGCCAAGAGCGAGTCGAAGGCCGTCGGCGACACGGTCTCGATCGGCGGGAAGACCTTCGACGTCATCGGGATCGTCGCCTCGACCGGGTCGGCGTCCACCACCGGCTCGAACACGTACGTCCCGCTCGACACCGCGCAGACGCTCGCCGACCTGTCCGGCGAGGTGACGTCCGTCTACGTCTCCGCCGAGTCGTCCTCCGACGTCGCGACGATCAAGACCGCCCTGCAGAAGGAGCTGTCGAGCACGACCGTCTCCACCGAGTCCGACCTCGCCTCGAGCGTGTCCGGCTCCCTGGCGACGGCGTCGACCCTCGTGTCGAACCTCGGCCGGTGGCTGTCGATCGTCGTCCTGGCGGCGGCGTTCCTCATCGCGATCCTGTTCACCATCTCCGGCGTCACCCGCCGCACCCGTGAGTTCGGCACCCTCAAGGCCATCGGCTGGTCGAACGGCCGCATCACGCGGCAGGTCGCGGGCGAGTCGCTCGTGCAGGGACTGATCGGCGGTGTCATCGGCGCCGCGACCGGCCTCGTCGGCATCCTCGTCGTGAACGTCATCGCCCCCACGGTCTCGGCGAGCGCCGCCACCAGTACCCGGACCGGCCCCGGCGCGGGCGGGATGCCCGGCGCAGGCGCGACCGCGGCAGCCGGCAGCGGCACGACCGCTGGCGCTCCCGCGGGCGGCTTCGGCGGCGGCGGGCAGACGGCGGCGACCACGGACGTCGTCCTGCACGCCCCGGTCACCGTCGAGGTGATCCTGCTCGCCATCGGGCTCGCGGTCCTCGGCGGGCTGCTCGCGGGCGCGCTCGGCGGATGGCGGGCCTCCCGGCTCCGGCCGGCGGAAGCGCTCCGGAGCGTGGCGTGACGGCCGCCCGCCGGCGCACCCCGACCGACCCGGCCGGCACCAGCACGACCCGCACGACCCGCACGACCGACCGCACCATCCCGACGACCGAGGAGCCATCGTGACCACCACCGAGACCGCAGCCGCCACGGACGGCGTGCCCACCGCCTCCCGGCCCGTCTACCGGCTGTCGGGCGTGACCAAGACGTACCGGCAGAAGAACCGGACCGTCACCGCGCTGGCCGGGGTCGACCTCGAGATCCCGCAGGGGCAGCTCGTCGCGGTGCAGGGGCCGACCGGCGGCGGCAAGTCGACGCTGCTGCAGATGCTCGGCGCGCTCGACCGGCCGAGCAGCGGTTCGGTGTTCCTGGGCGACCGGGACGTCGCCGTGCTCGGGGACCGGGCGCTCACCGACGTCCGGGCGACCGAGATCGGCTTCGTGTTCCAGAGCTTCAACCTCATCCCGACACTGACCGCGCTCGAGAACGTCGAGACCGCGTTCGCGGGCAGCCTCGCGAACCGTTCCCGGGCCGAGGTCCGCGAGCGTGCCACGACCGCCCTGCGCGAGGTCGGTCTCGAGGAACGGCTCGACCACCTGCCGGCCGAGCTCTCCGGCGGGCAGCAGCAGCGCGTCGCGATCGCCCGCGCGCTGGTGAAGGACCCGACGGTCCTGCTGGCGGACGAGCCGACCGGGGCGCTCGACGAGGGCACCCGCGACGAGATCATGGGCCTCATCGAGCGGCAGTGGAAGGACCGCGGGTTGACGGTCGTCATCGTGACGCACGACTCGTGGGTGGCGCGGCGCGCGGAGCGTCGGCTGCACATCAAGCAGGGGCAGGTCCGCGAGGTCTAGTCGCGGCGCCGGCTGGCGGTCGCTGGCGGGCGGGGCGGCAAAACACCGGTGTTCGTGTGTCACACCGCGGATCTCCGCGGCGCGACGGACGAACACCGGTGTTCCACGAAGCCGCGGCGCGGCGGCGCGGCGACCGCCGCGGCGCGGCGACCGCCGCGGCGCGGCGACCGCCGCGGCGCGGCGACCGCGGCGGCGTCAGCCCGCCGCGACCGGGTAGTCGCAGTACGCGAACCACGACGAGTCCGGCGCCCACGGCGGCACGTTCACGGTCCCCTGCCCGCCGTCGAGGACGACCAGCGTCTCCGGCACCACCGCGATCCGGGCACCCCGCGCCAGGACCCCGGGCAGCAGCCGCAGTTCCACCCGGTGGTCCGCCGGGTGCCCCTGCACGCCGGGCTCGTACGACAGGTACAGCAGGTGCGCGCCGTCCGGGGAGACGTGCGGGAACCAGTTCACCCGCTCGTCACCGGTGATCTGCACGGCATCCGTCGACCCGTCGCGCAGGGCGGCGAGCTGCGCCGTGCCCGGGGTGAACCGCTCGGTGTTGAACAGCAGGGTCCCGCCGTCCGGGGTCCACGCGCACCCGTCGTCCGGGTGCTCGTCACGGGTGCGGAACGTCGTGACGCCGGTCGCCGGGTCGACGAGGGCGACGTCGGTGGTCCAGACGCCCTCCGGTGAGCGTTCGCCCACGATCGCGGCCAGCGCGGAACCGTCGGGAGCGATGCCGTGCAGGTAGTACTTCCGCACGGTCGGCAGGGCGGCGGCGGTGTCGGTGATCCGGGTCCCGGTGCCGCCGCCCGGCAGGGGCACGCGGTAGAGCTCTCCGTCCCGCCCGCTCACCACGACGGACCGCCCCGAGGGGTCGAGCACGTGGTCGTTGTTGATCTCGGGTACGCCCGGCATCGGCACCGGCACGAGCGCGGTCTCGTCGAGGACCGTCCCGGCCGCGGGCACCGGCAGCAGCCAGAGGTCGCCGTCGGCGTTGAGCACCAGGGTGTCGGCGCCCAGGACGTTCGGCGCCTCGACCAGCACCGTGTCCGAGGCGAACACCAGACGAGCGGTCCGCGTCTCGACGTCGTACACGTGCACGCGGCTGGTCTGTCCGGGCAGCAGTTGCCGCCCCCGGGTCTCGGTCATGCGTCCATCCTGTCGTGCGAGATCGGTGGGTGAGCGGGCGGGAGCGGGCGGCAAGCGGGCGGCGAGCGGGCGGCGAGACACCGGTGTTCGTCGGAGACGCCGCGCCGAAGCGCGATGCCACGCACGAACACCGGTGTTTCGCAGACAACGGGCCGGGCCACGGACGGGAGGCGGGGGGGGGGGGGGGCCCCCCCCCCCCCCCCCCGCAGGGGGT
>Ga0308159_1003109_pt1 | contig 17547 bp, 17 predicted proteins | sample PhyCR1_FD_201040 | JGI IMG/M metagenome (GOLD analysis project Ga0308159, IMG submission 201040) | Phyllosphere microbial communities from UC Gill Tract Community Farm, Albany, California, United States - DLSLC.R1 | ecosystem: Host-associated > Plants > Phyllosphere > Unclassified | place: USA... | reverse complement strand
GTCCGGTTCCGCAACCGGGCGCCGACCGTGTACGGGGTAAAGGGTTGTCAGCTCCGCAACCCCGTCCCGCCGCTGTGTCGATGGTGATCGACGGGATGGGGTGTAACCAAATTGGTTCGCGTTGTCAAGCTCACACAACCTCGTCATCCCGGACTTGATCCGGGACCGTGGGCAATACTTTAGGCGATAGCTCGCGCTGGGCCACCGCACCGCCGCGTCCAAACGCAAGGTGGCGTGGCCCTTGCCCAAGGTCCCGGATCAAGTCCGGGATGACGAGGGGGTGGGCCGGTCAGGCAGCGACACAGCGCACAGCCTGAAGCAAGGCGCTTCGCCGCCCAAGGTCCCGGGTCAAGCCCGGGATGACGGGAAGGTCCTGAACGCGATCCCGGCGCAAAAAGCCCCGCCGGAGCGGGGCTTTTCACTTACTGATCGAGGAACGAGCGCATCTTGCGCGATCGGCTCGGGTGCTTGAGTTTCCTCAGCGCCTTGGCCTCGATCTGGCGGATGCGTTCGCGTGTCACCGAGAACTGCTGGCCGACTTCTTCCAGCGTGTGATCGGTGTTCATGCCGATGCCGAAGCGCATGCGCAGCACGCGCTCCTCACGCGGGGTGAGCGACGCCAGAACCCGAGTGACGGTTTCCTTGAGGTTGGCCTGGATCGCGGCATCCACCGGGATGATCGCGTTCTTGTCCTCGATGAAGTCCCCGAGGTGCGAATCCTCCTCGTCGCCGATCGGCGTTTCGAGGGAGATCGGCTCCTTGGCGATCTTCATCACCTTGCGGACCTTTTCGAGCGGCATCGACAGACGCTCGGCCATTTCCTCGGGGGTGGGCTCGCGGCCCTGCTCGTGAAGGAACTGGCGGCTGGTGCGCACCAGCTTGTTGATGGTCTCGATCATGTGGACCGGGATGCGGATGGTGCGCGCCTGGTCGGCGATCGAGCGGGTGATCGCCTGCCTGATCCACCACGTGGCATAAGTGCTGAACTTGTAGCCGCGCCGGTACTCGAACTTGTCGACCGCCTTCATCAGGCCGATGTTGCCTTCCTGGATGAGATCCAGGAACTGCAGGCCGCGGTTGGTGTACTTCTTGGCGATCGAGATCACCAGGCGCAGGTTCGCCTCGACCATTTCCTTCTTGGCGATGCGCGCCTCGCGCTCCGCCTTCTGGACCATGTTCACGATGCGGCGGAACTCGGGCAGCGCCATGCCGGTGGCGGCGGCGATGTCCGAGACTTCCAGGCGGATACGCTCGACCGGGTCGGCTTCCGACGCGGCGAAGGCGGCCCACTTCTTGTCCTTCTTCGCCATTTCCTCGAGCCAGGTGTCGTCCAGTTCGCGGCCGACGTAGGTTTCGAGGAAGTCGGCGCGCTTGACCTTGTGACGCTCCGCAAGGCGCAGCATCTGGCCGCCCAGCGTGGTGAGGCGGCGGTTGAAGGCATAGAGGTTGTCGACCAGGTACTCGATCTTGGTCGCGTGGAACTTGACCGATTCGACCTGCGCGGTGAGGTCTTCGCGCAGCTGCTGGTACTGCTCTTCCTTGGCGGCCGGGAAGTCGATGCCCAGCGCCAGCGCGTCGAGACGCTCCGACTGCAGGCGCTCGAATGCCTGGAACAGCTCGGTGATGAGCATGAACTTCTCAAGCGCTTCCGGCTTGAGGGCAGCTTCCATCTGGGCGAGGGAGAGGGTGTTGTCCTCCTCCTCTTCCTCTGCGGCGCGCTTGGGGATCGGGTTGCCGTCCTCGTCGACTTCCTCGGAGTTGTCCTCCTCGACGTCGTCCTCGTCCTTGAACGAGGGTCCGGCGGTCTTTTCGCTGATCTCGCCGTCGTCCTCGCCTTCGCCGTCCTCGTTGAGGGCTTCGGGGGCGGGCTCCTTCGAGAGCATTGCGTCGAGATCGAGGATCTCGCGCAGCTGCATCTCACCGGCGTTGAGCGCCTCGGACCACTGGATGATGGCGTGGAAGGTGATCGGGCTTTCGCACAGGCCCAGGATCATCATGTCCCGGCCGGCTTCGATGCGCTTGGCGATGGCGATCTCGCCCTCGCGGCTGAGCAGCTCGACCGCGCCCATCTCGCGCAGGTACATGCGCACCGGATCGTCGGTGCGCTCGATGGTTTCCTTCTTCTTGTTGTCGACGACAAGGCGCTGCGACACTTCCTCGCCGTCCGCCTCGGCGTCGTCGGCCTCGCGGTCGCGGTCGTCGTCGGCCTGCGCGTCGGCGTCCTCGTCGCTCTCGACGATGTTGACGCCCATTTCCGAGATCGCGGCCATGATGTCCTCGATCTGGTCGGTCGACATCTGGTCCTGCGGCAGGGCCTCGTTCAGCTCGTCCACGGTGATGACGCCGCGGCGCTTGGCGCGCGCGATCAGCTTCTTGATCGACCCTTCGTTGAGATCGATCAGCGGTGCGTCGAGACCATCGCTGTTGTCGCCGGTGTTGTCGTTCTTGCTCATTCTTCCGCCGTTATCCCGTGCAGCTTTCGCGCGATTATAAATCAGGACGAACCTGCATGTCTGGTCGCCATTTGCCTGAGGCGACTGTCAAATTCCAGCTTTCTCTCACGCAGCCGTTGTTGCTCCGCAAAAGTTTCGTCGGTGAACTCCGTTTCGTGCCGGGCGGTAGCCGCCTGCAGCGCCGTTTCCAGAGCCGGTCGTTCGATCAAAAGCTGAATGGCCTGGGTCAGTTCCTCCGCCGATTTCTCCGGATCTGCGCCATTTCCGAGGAAACCGAAGCGAAATCCGTAATAGTCGGCCGTTCCGGGAGGTTCCGAGCCATTTTCCCGTAATATGGTCTCAAGTCGCGCGCTTTCAAGCGCTTCGCCCGCCCCGCAGCAATCGATGAGCAATTCGAAGCGCGGATCGAGGTCCGGGGTGCGGGCCAGCGCCTCGGCATGGCGCACGAGAATCTCCGGCCAGCGGATAAGCCCGGCGATCACGGCGGCCGAAAGTCCGTCGCGGGTGCCGCCGCGTTCGTGGCGCCGGTTGAGGCGGCTGATCGATTCGGGCGAGGAGGGGGCGGGCGCCTGGCGACCGTTCCACCTGCCGCCCTTCTGGTTTTGCCCGCGCTGGAAACCCCCGGCCCCCTGGCTTGCGCCCTGGAAGTTGCCGCCCGGCTGCCACTTGCTCTCGCGCCTGGGGAAGGCGAAGGCGGAATAGCGGTCCTGCAACTCGCGGCGATAGAGGCTGGCGATGTCGGGGTGCTGGATCGTCTCGACATGCGCCATCAACCGCGCCTTGAGCCCGGCCTTGTCCTCCGGCGTGGCGAGGGGCACGGCGTCGCGCTCGGCCTCCCACAGCACTTCGATGAGGCTTTTCGGCTCGGCCAGCAGGGCTTCCATCGCGCGGGCGCCCTTGGCCTTGATCAGGTCGTCGGGGTCAAGCCCTTCCGGCAGGCGCACGATGCGCAGCGAATGGGCGGGGCGCAGCAGCGGCAGGGCGCGGGTGATCGCCCGCATCGCCGCGCGCTGGCCGGCCTTGTCGCCGTCGAAGCACAGGATCGGCATCTCGACGTGGCGCCAGAGCATCTCGATCTGCTGCTCGGTCAGCGCGGTGCCGAGCGGGGCGACGCATTCGGCGATCCCGGCGGCGGCCATGGCGACCACGTCCATGTAGCCCTCGACCACCACCATCCGCCCCGACTGGCGCGCGGCAGGCGCGGCGCGGTGCAGGTTGTAGAGGGTGCGGCCCTTGTCGAACAGCGGGGTATCGGGCGAATTGAGGTACTTGGGGGCGTCTGTCTTGCCCTTGGCGAGGATGCGCCCGCCAAACGCGATGACCCGCCCGCGCGCATCCTCGATCGGCAGCATCAGGCGGCCGCGGAAACGGTCGTAGGGATCGCGTTCTTCAACTGCGATGCGCAGGCCCGCCTCGACCAGCATGTCCTCGGGGAAGCGGGAGAGGGCGCCTTTCAGCGCCTGGCGGCCTTCGGGCGCGAAGCCGAAGCCGAAGCGCTGGACGGTGTGCGCGTCGAAGCCGCGCGTGGCGAGGTAGCTGCGCGCCGCCTCGCCCTCGGGCGCGCCGAGGCTGGCCCTGAACCACTCCTGCGCGGCGGCCATCACGTCGTGAAGCGAATCGCGCTTTTCCGCCGCGCGCGCCATCTGCGGGTCGGGCTGCGGCACGTCGAGCCCGGCCTCCACCGCCAGTTCCTTGACCGCGTCCATGAAGGCCATGCCCTGATGGTCGGTCATCCAGCGGATGGCGTCGCCGTGGGCCCCGCAGCCGAAGCAGTGGTAGAAGCCCTTCTCGTCGTTGACGTAGAAGCTGGGCGAGTTCTCGTTATGGAACGGGCAGCAGGCCTTGTGCTCGCGCCCGGCCTTCTGGAGACGCACCGAACGGCCGACCAGTGCGGAAAGCGTGACGCGGGAGCGGAGCTGGTCGAGCCACTGGGGGGTCAGCATGACGGATCACGCCCGCGCGAACGCGCCGGGCTCCACAAGCTCCCCTCCCGCTGGCGGGAGGGGCGGGGGGTGGGCATGTCCGCCAGCGTTCGCCCGATACGCGCGAGGACGCCCTCGACATTATCCAGCACGTCGGCGTTCCAGAAACGGATCACGGTAAAGCCCTGCTCATTGAGGAAACGGGTGCGGCGCTGGTCGTACTCTGCCGCAAGGGCGTGTTGGCCGCCATCGAGTTCGATCACCAGCCGGCATTCGCGCGAGACGAAGTCGCAGATGAACGGACCGATCGGAAACTGGCGATTGAACCGGACTTCGCCCAGCTGGCGTGCCCGGATATGCTGCCAAAGGTGCCGCTCGGCCGGCGTCGCATCGCGGCGCAACCGCCGGGAGCGCGCGGTAGGGCGGCTGTAGCCTTTGTCAGTGTCTGCCAACAGGCCCTCCCCCGGCCCCTCCCGCAGGCGGGAGGGGAGATTGCGGAAATGCCGGCCCCTGCGGGCGGCATGCTCAGTTCAGCGCTTCCTTCACCCAGCCGCTAGCCTTGCCCATGTCCAGCACACTGCCATGACGCGACTTCAGCTCGGCCATCACCTTGCCCATGTCCTTGAGCCCGGCAGCCCCGATTTCCGCCTTGATCGACTCGATCGCGGCCTTTGTTTCTTCCTCCGACAGTTGTGCGGGCAGGAATTCCTCGATCACCACCAGCTCGGCCTGTTCCTCGGCGGCTTTCTCGGGACGGCCACCCTGTTCGAACAGGGTGATCGATTCGCGGCGCTGCTTCACCATCTTCTGCAGTACGTCGATCACCAGCGCGTCGTCGTCGGGCGCGGTTTCGGCGGTGCGCAGTTCGATGTCGCGGTCCTTGACCTTGGCGAGGATGAGGCGAATGGCGGCCAGCCGCTGCTTTTCCCCGGCCTTCATGGCGGAGATCTGCGCGGCCTTGATCGAATCACGAAGCATTGTTTTCCTGGTGTCCTGACTGGAGTGGGATCGCTCGCTGGAGCAAAATCGGCTGGGAAACTAGCAGGCCGCAGGGGTTTTTGCACGCCCGCGCCTTGACGCGGTGGACAACCCTCTCTAGCGGCGGGTCCTTAGCAAACAACGTCTGATAACGCCTGCAACGGAGCGACCCACCATGGCCGACGCCGCATCTTCGCTTGCGCCCAAACCTGAAGGGGCGACCGGCGTGCTTGTCCTCAGCGACGGGCACGTAGTCTGGGGCCGTGGCTTCGGCCATGTCGGCGTGTCGGTGGGTGAAGTGTGCTTCAACACCGCCATGACCGGCTACCAGGAAGTGATGACCGATCCGTCCTACGCGGGCCAGATCGTCACCTTCACCTTCCCCCACATCGGCAACGTCGGCGTCAATGACGAGGACCTCGAGTCGCTGGTCGATGGCGCCGTCGGCTGCGTCGTGCGCGAGGACGTGACCCTGTCCTCCAGCTTCCGCGCCGACGCCGAGTTCGGCCCCTGGCTGGCGAGCAAGGGCAAGGTCGGCCTCTCGGGCGTCGACACCCGCGCCCTGACCCGCCGCATCCGCATGGCCGGCGCCCCCAACGCGGTGATCGCCCACGACCCCGAAGGCAACTTCGACATCCCGGCACTGGTCGCCCGCGCGCAGGAATGGCCCGGCCTCGAGGGCATGGACCTCGCCAAGATCGTCAGCCGCGAGATCCAGCAGGGCTGGGAAGGCTCGATCTGGACGCTGGGCACCGGCTACGGCGCGGGCGAGGGGGAGAACCTCCCCCATGTCGTCGCGATCGACTACGGCGCCAAGGACAACATCTTCCGCAACCTCGTGAAGGCGGGCGCGCGCGTCACCGTGGTCCCGGCCGAGACGACGCTGGAGCAGGTCCTCGCGCTCGAACCCGCAGGCGTGTTCCTGTCGAACGGCCCGGGCGACCCGGCCGCGACCGGCATCTACGCGGTGCCCGTGATCCAGGCCCTGATCGAGCGCGACGTGCCGGTCTTCGGCATCTGCCTCGGCCATCAGATGCTCGGCCTCGCCGCCGGCGCGAAGACAGCCAAGATGCACCAGGGCCACCGCGGCGCCAACCACCCGGTCAAGCGCCTCACCGACGGCGTCGTCGAGATCACTTCGATGAACCACGGCTTCGCGGTCGACAACACGGCGCTTCCCGATACGATCGAGGAAACCCACGTTTCGCTGTTCGACGGCTCGAACTGCGGCATCGCGATCAAGGGCAAGCGCGCCTTCGGCGTCCAGTACCACCCCGAGGCGAGCCCCGGCCCGCAGGACAGCTTCTACCTGTTCGAGAAGTTCGTGGGGATGCTGGCCTCGTGAGCTTTTCTCAGATTTCACAGGAGCGGTGGGATGCGGTATGGGCCGCTGACTTCGATGTCCTGCGAAGTCTGAGTGAGAGCGGCGACAACCCCGAAGTCGAGCGCGAAATTGATGTGAGCTTTCGCGGCGATTTCGAGGCTTTGAGCCGGTTAGCGCAATCCAGTTCGAATTTCGGTTTCAGCGTTGAACAGTTGACTGACGATCCCAGTGACGGAGCATTCCTGTTGCTGGTTCGCTCTCAGCAGGCGACACAGGACGCCATTCGCGAATTGACCGAAACCTATTTGCAAATTGAAGATACCTTCGGCGTCGAATGCGACGGCTGGGGGTGTGTTGCCCAAGCGAGTTGAACCATGCCCAAACGCACTGACATCTCCTCGATCCTCGTCATCGGCGCCGGCCCGATCATCATCGGCCAGGCCTGCGAGTTCGACTATTCGGGCACCCAGGCGATCAAGGCGCTGAAGGAGGAGGGCTACCGGGTCATCCTGGTGAACTCCAACCCCGCCACGATCATGACCGACCCGGACATGGCCGACTCGACCTACATCGAGCCGATCTCGCCCGAGATCGTCGCCCGCATCATCGAGAAGGAGCGCCCCGACGCGCTGCTGCCGACGATGGGCGGCCAGACCGCGCTCAACTGCGCGCTGGCGCTGTTCAACGACGGCACGCTGGAGAAGTACGGCGTCCAGATGATCGGCGCCGACGCCGACGCGATCGACAAGGCCGAGGATCGCCAGCGCTTCCGCGAGGCGATGGACAAGATCGGCCTCAACTCGGCGCGCTCGGGCGTGGCCCATACCCTAGACGAGGCGTTCAAGGTGCTGGAGACGACGGGCCTGCCCTCGATCATCCGCCCCAGCTTCACCATGGGCGGCACCGGCGGCGGCATCGCCTACAACAAGGCCGAATTCGAGGCGATCGTGCGCTCGGGCCTCGACGCTTCCCCGACCACCGAGGTCCTCATCGAGGAATCGCTGCTCGGCTGGAAGGAGTACGAGATGGAAGTCGTGCGCGACCGCGCCGACAACTGCATCATCATCTGCTCGATCGAGAACGTCGATCCGATGGGCGTCCACACGGGCGACTCGATCACCGTCGCCCCGGCGCTGACGCTGACCGACAAGGAATACCAAATCATGCGCACCGCCTCGATCGAGGTGCTGCGCGAGATCGGCGTCGAGACCGGCGGTTCGAACGTCCAGTTCGCGGTGAACCCCAAGGACGGCCGCCTGATCGTCATCGAGATGAACCCGCGCGTCTCGCGCTCGTCGGCGCTGGCGTCGAAGGCCACCGGCTTCCCGATCGCGCGCGTCGCCGCCAAGCTGGCGGTAGGCTACACCCTCGACGAGATCATGAACGAGATCACCGGGGCCACCCCGGCCGCGTTCGAGCCGACGATCGACTATGTCGTCACCAAGATCCCGCGCTTCGCCTTCGAGAAGTTCAAGGGCGCCAAGAACGACCTGACCACCGCGATGAAGTCGGTCGGCGAGGTCATGGCGATCGGCCGTAACTTCAAGGAATCGATGCAGAAGGCCCTGCGCGGCCTGGAAACCGGGCTCGACGGCTTCAACCGCGTGCCGGCGCTCGAAGGGGCTGGGCGTGACGTGATCACCGCCGCGCTTTCGAAGGCGACGCCGGAGCGCATCCTCAACGCGGCGCAGGCCTTCCGCGAAGGCTTCACCGTGGAGGAAATCCACGCGATCACCCACTACGATCGGTGGTTCCTGCGCCACATCGAGGAGATCATCGCCGAGGAAGCGAAGATCATGAAGGACGGGCTGCCGATCGACGCGCCCGGCCTGCGCCGCCTCAAGGCGATGGGCTTCTCGGACAAGCGCCTCGCCACCCTGGCGGTGCGTTCGGTGGGCGTGGCCGGCGGGCTGGGCGAGACCCAGGCCAAGCGCTCGGGCCTGCTGCATGACGCCCTGCGCGCCATGGCCGGCGCCACCAGCGAGAAGGAAGTGCGCCAGCTTCGCCGCAAGCTGGGCGTCGTCCCGGTGTTCAAGCGCATCGACAGCTGCGCCGCCGAGTTCGAGGCGGTCACGCCCTACATGTACTCGACCTATGAGGCCCCGTTCTTCGGTGAGCCCGAGGACGAGGCCATGCCGTCCGACCGCCGCAAGATCGTGATCCTCGGCGGCGGTCCCAACCGCATCGGCCAGGGCATCGAGTTCGACTACTGCTGCGTCCACGCCTGCTTCGCGCTCTCCGATGCCGGCTATGAGACGATCATGGTCAACTGCAACCCCGAGACCGTCTCGACCGACTACGACACCTCGGACCGCCTCTACTTCGAGCCGCTGACCGCCGAGGACGTGCTGGAAATCCTGCGCGTCGAGCAGCAGAACGGCGAACTCGTCGGCGTCATCGTCCAGTTCGGCGGGCAGACCCCGCTCAAGCTGGCGCAGGCGCTCGAGGACGAGGGCATCCCGATCCTGGGCACCTCGCCCGACGCGATCGACCTTTCCGAAGACCGCGAGCGGTTCTCGGCGATGGTCGACAAGCTGGGCCTCAAGCAGCCCGCCAACGGCATCGCCCGCAGCCGCGACGAGGCCGTCGCCGTGGCCAACCGCATCGGCTACCCGGTGCTGATGCGCCCCAGCTACGTGCTGGGCGGCCGGGCGATGGAGATCGTCGACAGCGAACAGCAGCTCGACGACTACATCACCACCGCCGTCCAGGTCTCCGGCGACAGCCCGGTGCTGATCGACCAGTACCTGCGCGATGCGATCGAGTGCGACGTCGACGCCCTGTGCGATGGCCAGCGCGTCGTCGTGGCGGGCGTCATGCAGCACATCGAGGAAGCGGGCATCCACTCGGGGGATAGCGCCTGCACCCTGCCGCCCTACAGCCTCGCCCCCGAAATCATCGCCGAGATGGAGCGCCAGGCCGAAGCCCTCGCGTTCGGGCTCAGCGTGCGCGGCCTGATGAACATCCAGTTCGCGGTGAAGGACGGCGAGGTCTACCTCATCGAGGTCAACCCGCGCGCCTCGCGCACCGTGCCCTTCGTCGCCAAGGCGCTGGGCCAGCCGGTCGCCAAGATCGCCGCGCGGGTGATGGCGGGCGAGATGCTCGACACCTTCCCGCCGTTCAAGCGCGACCTGCCGTACATGGCGGTCAAGGAAGCGGTGTTCCCCTTCGCGCGCTTCCCCGGCGTCGATCCGGTGCTCAGCCCCGAGATGAAGTCCACCGGCGAAGTCATGGGAATCGATGCCGATTTCCCCACCGCCTTCGCCAAGGCGCAGCTCGGTGCGGGCATGCGCCTGCCGACCGAGGGCACTGTGTTCGTCTCGGTCAAGGACAGCGACAAGGCCATCATCCTGCCCGCGATCCGCACGCTGATCGAGCAGGGTTTCCGCGTCATCGCCACCTCGGGCACGCAGAAGTACCTCACCGACGCCGGCCTGCCGGTGGAGCTGGTGAACAAGGTGGCCGAAGGGCGCCCGCACATCGTCGACAAGATCGTCGACGGCGACATCGCGCTGATCTTCAACACCACCGAAGGGTGGCAGAGCCTCAAGGATTCCACCTCGATCCGCGCCTCGGCGCTGACCGGGAAGGTGTCGATCTTCACGACCGCCGCCGCCAGCGTGGCCGCCAGTGAAGCGATTGCGACGATTCGTGGCAGCCAACTTGAAGTGCGTTCGTTGCAAGACTACTATAGCTGAAATCGATCTTGCCTCCCCACATCGCAGCAGATCGGCCCTGGCTCTACCGGCACACGCCGGAAGGCCGGGACAGGAGACTAATCTCCGAGATAAGTCGATCGATGGGAAGGCAGCAGGAGGAAATGAACTAGAATGGCCAGTATCGAAAAGCTGCCGATGCTCGCGGAAGGCTACGCCAGGCTGACTGCGGAACTCAAGGCGCTGCGTGAAGAGCGGCCTTTGATCGTGGACGCGATCGAGGAAGCACGCGCCCATGGCGACCTTTCCGAAAACGCCGAGTATCACGCGGCCAAGGAACGCCAGGGCCAGGTCGAGGCCATGGTCGCCGACCTCGAGGACAAGGTCACGCGCTCGCTGATCGTCGACCCGGCAACCCTGTCGAGCGACAAGATCATCTTCGGCGCCACCGTCACCCTGCTCGACGACGACGACAAGCCGGTGAAGTACCAGATCGTCGGCCCCTATGAGGCCGATGCCCGGGTCGGACGCATCAGCTACGCCTCGCCGCTCGGCAAGGCGCTGATCGGCCGCAAGGCCGAGGAAGAAGTCGAAGTCACCGTGCCCGCGGGCGACAAGTGCTACCTCGTCCAGAAGATCGAATTCATCTGAACCGATCCTTCCCGCACAACAAAAAAGGCCGGCATCGCTGCCGGCCTTTTTTGTTGTGCTGCCCGAAGGCCTCAGTCCTCGGCAAGGCCGGGCTGGAGCAGGCGGTGCAGGTGGACGATGACGTACTTCATTTCCGCATCGTCGACCGTGCGCTGCGCGCTCGACTTCCAGGCTTCCTGGGCGGAAGCGAAGTCGGGATAGACGCCGACGAGGTCGAGTTCCTTGAGATCGACGAATTCCAGGCTGCGCGGGTCCTTGACCCGGCCGCCCATGACGAGGTGAAGCTTCTGCATGGGAGAGGGCCGCTTTCCTGTATGGGAGAAGCGGCCCCTATAATTTTTGCGAGGTGACGGGGCAAGTGCGGATCGTCCAAGCGATCAGACTTTATTTGCTTCTGATAAGCAGTATCGATTAACCCCGTCCGCCGGTTACGATTTGACGCGTGCCTTGAGGTCTTCGGCCATGTGAAGCACCTTTGCCGACCGGGTCGCCGCAACATCGCCGAGGCGGGTCGCAGTGTCGGCGGCCTTGTCTCCGAGCCGGCTGGCACGCCGGGCGGCGGTGCGGCCCAGAGCGCTGGCGCCGGACAGGGCGGCAAGACCATACTTCTCGAGGTTCAGCACCGCGAGGTCGCCCACCTTTCCGGCCTTGTCGGCGACGACAGAAGCCTGCTTGCGCGCGCCGATGCCCACGTCGTGCGCCTTTTCGCCGGCCTGCTTGCCCAGGACGACGCCTGCGGCGCCGGCAACTTCAGCCAGATCGGCAGCGCGAGAGAGCAGCTTGCGGCTCAGCAGCTTGCCGCCCGCACGGCGCGGGAGCAATGCGCTGACGGCGATGCCGACGGCCAAGCCGCCTGCTACGGTCAGCACCGGGTGGCGTTTGACGAAAGCGACGACCTTGTCGGAAGGGCGCTCCTGCGCAGGCTTGGCGGCGAGGGCGACGACATTGGTGCCGCCTTTGCCCGGCGCCTTGGTGGTGGTGGAAGGGTCAGTCTTGCTCACCGGACAGCTCCTATTTCAAGCCCGTGTCAAAGGTATCCTTGACCCAGGCGATGAGGGGGTTTCGCATGAACCAAAGCACCAGCGCAGCCAAGGTTCCGCCCACTGCGCCGGGATGCTCCTCCACCACGGCGACTGCTTCGTCGAATACCAGTCGGGCCTGCTCCATCGCCTCGTCGGCGATGCGCCCGCCCAGTCCGCGTTCCTCCAGGTCTGCCTTGAAGGCGCTGTAATGCCCGTTGAACCGGGCGCGGGCGGCATCCCGCGCGGCGGTATCCGCCATGACTTGCGCCGCAAGCCTGCTCATTGCCCCATCACTCCCTTCATGCGTCGTTCTTGCCGCCGATTATCGTCATCATGCGCTTCAGTTTCGACTTTGCGCGCAATGCCCCGATCACCGCGATGACCAGCAGCGCCAGCGTCACGGCGGCCATCGCGCCCCAGGGCCCGATCACCGGGCCCAGCGCGATCACCGTGCCGACCACGCAGGCCATCACGGCAAAGAACACCAGCACCGCCGCCGCCACGAGCAGCAGCGCGATCGAGCGCGCCTCCGCGCCGACGAACGCGGCGCGGGATTTCTGCAGGGCGAATTCCGCCTGCGCCAGCGTCTTGGCCTCGCCTGCCAGCTGGCGCAGGTCCTGCGCTATCGAAGGATCGCGGGATACCCCGTCGACAGGCGTCGGCGCGATCGGCGCGAGGTCCGTTTCAGCTTCCAGCATCATGAGCGGTCAATGCGTGCGGCACGGCCGTCACTTGCCCCGGAACAGGCGCGAGAGCACGAACCCGGTCGCGACCGCGATGCCGACGGCCAGGCCGGGGCTCTTGCGCACGAATTCACGCGCGTCCTCGCCCAGGTCTTCCAGCGACTTTTCGTCCAGCTTCGCGGCGGCATCCTGCATCGACTTCGAGGCGGTGCGCGCATAGTCGCCGTACTTGGCGCCGACCTTTTCGTCGATCAGGGCGGAGTTATCGTCGATCACCCGCGACAGGCCGACGATCGCCTGGCTGGCCTTGGCCTTGCCCTCGACCGCGTATTCGGCCGCCTTGACCTTGGCGTCGGCGGCGAAGGTGCCGGCCTTGTCCTTGGCTTCCTCGGTGCGGACCTTGGCCTCGCTCGTCCATTCGTCCTTGGCCTGGCTGAACTTGCCCTTGCACTCACCCGCGAGCGCGGCGGCGCCGGCCTTGGCTTCCTCGACGGCCTTGGTGAAGTGGTTCTTGGCGCTCTCGGTGCCGTTTCCGGTAGAGATGGTGGGGTCGACCATGATGGTATCCTTCCTTTTTTCTGCCCTGGTTCCCGCATTATCGGGATCAGGCTTCGTCTAGGCAATATGCGGACAGAGTAACACAACTTGCGCTTCCCTGCTGCAACGCAACTTGTCATGCGAAGTTCCCCTGCTAAGACCCCCGGAAACGGCGCGGCGCGCGCGCCGGCAGGAGGAGAACCGTCTAATGACCGCGATCATCGACATCCACGCCCGGGAAATCCTGGACAGCCGCGGCAACCCCACCGTCGAAGTGGACGTGCTTCTCGAAGACGGCAGCTTCGGCCGTGCCGCCGTGCCCTCGGGCGCCTCGACGGGCGCGCACGAGGCGGTCGAACTGCGTGACGGCGACAAGAGCCGCTACCTGGGCAAGGGCGTGCTCAAGGCGGTCGACGCCGTCAACGGCGAGATCGCCGAGGCGCTCGTCGGCACCGACGCCGAAGACCAGCGCGAACTCGACATGTCGATGATCGACCTCGACGGGACCGAGAACAAGGCGCGGCTTGGCGCCAACGCGATCCTGGGCGTCAGCCTCGCCGCCGCCAAGGCCGCCGCGAATGCGCGCGGGCTGCCGCTGTACTCCTACGTCGGCGGCGTTTCGGCGCATGTCCTGCCGGTGCCGATGATGAACATCATCAACGGCGGCGAGCATGCCGACAACCCGATCGACTTCCAGGAATTCATGGTCATGCCGGTCGGCGCGGATTCGCTGGCCGAGGCGGCGCGCTGGGGCGCGGAAATCTTCCACACCCTCAAGAAGGGCCTGCACGAGAAGGGCCTGGCTACCGCGGTCGGCGACGAGGGCGGCTTTGCCCCCAACCTCGCCAGCACCCGCGACGCGCTCGACTTCATCATGGCATCGATCGAGAAGGCCGGGTTCAAGCCGGGCACCGACATCAAGCTCGCGCTCGACTGCGCCTCGACCGAGTTCTTCAAGAACGGCAAGTACGAGATCAGCGGCGAGGGCCTGAGCCTGTCGCCGGTGGCCTTCGCCGACTACCTTGCCGAGCTGACCGAAGCCTATCCGATCATCTCGATCGAGGACGGCATGAGCGAAGACGACTTCGAGGGCTGGAAGGCGCTGACCGACAAGATCGGCCACAAGGTCCAGCTGGTCGGCGACGACCTGTTCGTGACCAACCCCAAACGCCTGACCATGGGCATCGAGAAGGGCCTCGCCAATTCGCTGCTGGTGAAGGTCAACCAGATCGGCACCCTGACCGAGACGCTGGAGGCGGTGTCGATCGCCAACCGTGCCGGTTATACCGCCGTGATGTCGCACCGTTCGGGCGAGACCGAGGACGCGACCATCGCCGACCTCGCCGTCGCCACCAACTGCGGCCAGATCAAGACCGGCTCGCTCGCCCGTTCGGACCGGCTTGCCAAGTACAACCAGCTCATCCGCATCGAGGAAGAGCTGGGCAAGGCCGCGCGTTATGCCGGCATGAGCGCGTTCGGACGCCTGGGCGCCTGAGGAAGTGGCGCGGGAGGCCGGGCCGGGGAACGGCACCGACCTCCCGCGTCCCCCCGCATCGTTTCGGCAGGCCATCCTCCCCATGGGGCAAGGAGGAGCGGCTTGGCCCGCCGAGGGTCAGCGTATGACGGCGATGTCCCGGGGGGCATCGTCCAGCCGCACGATCGATCGCGATGCGGAGGCGAAGTATTCGAGCATCGCGGCATAGCCCCGCGCGCTCAATTTCACGTAGACCCGGCGGGCATCGCCGGGGTCTGCTTCCCTGACCAGCAGGCCCTGCTTTTCCAGGATCGCGATCCAGCGCAGCGCCGTGGTCGACGGGACCGCCGAGCCGATGCAGGCGCTCGTCACGGAGACGCGACGGCGTTCCTTCGCGGCGATGAACAGGTCCAGCAGGATATCCCAGGCGGGTTCCCCGAACAGGTCCTCGGAGCGGAAGATCTTGGTCCGCCTGCGGCGATCCTCGTAGTTCTGGCGGGCCAGTTCCACCCAGATCGGGTGGTCCTGGCCGGCGGTCATCTTTCCATTGTCCCTGGGTTCTGCGGGGTTGCCCAGCGATTCCAGGATGGCGGTTGGACTTTCCCCGATCTCCAGTTCGCGCGCCATCGCGAGAAGTTCGTTGGCTATTCCGATCAGCCGAATGGCTTTTGCCCGATTTCGCATCAACTGGTCCGTGTTCTCCATCGAATAGGGCCGCCAGTTCCGGGCCGCACGACTTCCAGAGCGGAAGTCATCCACACGGCGTTTATTTCCAATGTTGCGAGAAAGGCCGCGATCACGGCGGGTATCACCCCGATTGTTTTCGCAAGGCTGTTTCATCCGCCACGGGTACAACCATAAGCAGTCATCCGCATGGGCGTCTTGCCCAGCCTAATCCAAATCGGATGCTTTGCGCGTCAAATCGAACTCGCGGCACAGCGCGTCGATGGCGGCTTCAAGATGCGCGGCGGCGACGAGCGCGCCGAGGGATTCGATGTCGAGCAGGCGCGCTTCGAGATTCGCGACCAGCGACTGTGCAGTTTCGTCGTGTTTCACCCAAGTATTCTCCAACGGGAGAGGGACTTGCCCTGCGCCCGGACCCGTTCCCCGGACCTAGGTTTGCGACCCCGCCATTTTTCCATGGCTTCGGTTATATTACGGATATCTCCATTTCTGATCAAAATTGGAGATGCTTGAGTTGCGACTACACCAAAGGGAACAATTGAAAACCGGCATTTCGCAGGTGTCCTAGTTGTGAACGCTTTGTAAGCTGCAGTTAAACCCAAGGGAATTTCCGTAAGATGAACGATTTGGGTAAATTCGTTCACATAGTCGCGCACTTATAAGGAACAATACTTAGTTTATTCTGTAAAACTAGGCCGATCGCGGCTTCACCGCGCCTCGAGGGGGAGGCGTCGGCGAAGTGCGATCGGCCCGAGCGGCTTCAGGCGCCAAACTTTTCCTTGAGCGCAAGGAGCGCCAGCGCCGCCTCTGCGGCCTCTCCGCCCTTGTTCTTCTGCGCGGGATCGGCGCGGACGAGCGCCTGCGCCTCGTTCTCCACGGTGAGGATGCCGTTGCCGATGGGGATGCCGTCCATGGTCAGGGCCATGATGCCGCGCGCCGATTCGCCCGAGACGATCTCGAAATGATAGGTCTCGCCGCGAATGACCACGCCGATGGCGACATAGCCGTCATAGTCGCCGGCAGCATCGGCGAGCGAGATCGCCGCCGGGATTTCCAGCGCGCCGGGCACGGTGATGACGTCCGCCTTGTGGCCGGCGGCCTTGATGGCCGCCTTGGCGCCGGCGATGAGCATGTCGTTGAGGTGCTCGTAGAAGCGGGCTTCGACGATGAGGAAACGGGCCATCTCAGTTCATCCTTCGGTATGTTCGACGATGGGACGCTCGCCGACGATATTGAGCCCATAGCCTTCCAGCGCGACAAGGGAATGGTGTGTATTCGTCAGCAGCACCATGTCGTGGATTCCAAGCTCCGCCAGGATCTGTGCGCCGACGCCGTAATCGCGCAGCTCCTCGAGGTCGGGTGTGCCCCCGGCGCGCACCTGCTGCTTGATGTCCATGACCTTGGACATCAGCCGGTTCATCGGCCGGTTGATGACCACGATCACGCCGGAGCCTTCCTCCGCGATCATGTTCATGGAACGCTGCAGCAGGTCGGAGCGGTCTCCCGTGTCCTCGCCGAAGATGTCGGCGAACAGGGACAGGGTGTGCATGCGCACGAGCGTGGGCTGGGATGGATCGATGCGGCCCTTCACCAGCGCCACGGTCTCGTCGCCGGTGGCGCGGTTGTAGTACGAACGAGCGATCCAGTCTCCGCCGTGGCGCGAGTGGAAGGTGATCTCGTTGCGCTTCTCGATCATGCGGTCATGCTTGCGGCGATAGGCGATGAGATCGCGGATCGTGCCGATCTTGAGGTCGTGCAGGCGGGCGAAGGCGACGAGGTCGTCCATGCGCGCCATGGTGCCGTCTTCGCGCATGATCTCGCAGATCACGCCCGAGGGGTTGAGGCCGGCGAGGCGCGAAATGTCCACCGCCGCCTCGGTATGGCCCGCGCGTACCAGCACGCCGCCGTCGCGGGCGCGCAGCGGGAAGACGTGGCCGGGCGTCACGATGTCGTCGCTGGTCTTGGTGCCGTCGATCGCGACCGAGATGGTCCGGGCACGGTCGCCAGCGGAAATTCCGGTGGTCACGCCTTCGCGCGCTTCGATCGAGACGGTGAAGGCGGTTTCGTGGCGGGTGCCGTTGTGGCGGCTCATCAGGTTGAGGCCGAGCTCGTCGACGCGCTGGCTGGTCAGGGTGAGGCAGATCAGGCCGCGCCCGTGGGTGG
>Ga0308159_1003108_pt1 | contig 17557 bp, 16 predicted proteins | sample PhyCR1_FD_201040 | JGI IMG/M metagenome (GOLD analysis project Ga0308159, IMG submission 201040) | Phyllosphere microbial communities from UC Gill Tract Community Farm, Albany, California, United States - DLSLC.R1 | ecosystem: Host-associated > Plants > Phyllosphere > Unclassified | place: USA... | reverse complement strand
TCACTTGTTTCTGCGCCCTTTCAGGGTAAGCTTGGCGGCATGTTCCGGGCCGCAGGGCTGACGGTAGAAAATAGTCGGAGAGTATCGGTGAGCACGCACACCTTATTGCAGTCGCTGGAAAGGCAGATAGAAAATCTGGCGCAGGAAATCGAACCCATTGGCCACGCTCCGGCGCAGCAGGCACGTTTCGACGTCACGCTGTTTGCCAGCAAGGGCACGCGGCTGCGCGAATATCTGGCCGAGGTGCGCACCAATTTTGCCCAGCTACGTCAGGTGGTGGCCGAAAACCGCAGCGCGCAGGTCGCGTTTGTCGCCGAACGGCTGGTGTCGCAAATCACCGCCCTTCAGCGCGAGCTGGCGACGCAAACGCTGCGCCAGGCCGATAAACAGACGGAAGCAAAAAGCAGCGACTACTACAGCAAGCTGGTCGAGCATCAGCAGTATGAACGGCGGTTGATTGCGATGATTGAAGACCGCGAAAGCCGGTTGGGCAGAGTCGAAACTTTCAAGGAACAGCAGGTGATTCAGAAAGAGCTGGCCGCGCTGGAAGGTCGCTTGATGCGTTGCCGTCAGGCATTGATAAAAATTGAACGCAGCATCGAACGTCAGGAGCGCGGTTTTTGACGTTCTTATCACAAAATTTGAAAATTACCGTCGGTTTTTGAGTCAAAAACTCTATACTCACTATTCACGCTTATCCTGCCGGAATCCTGTGTTGACTCCGGGTTGAACTGAGCCGGCTCACGAATAACTGGAATGCTTATGTCCGTAGAAAATGCGCCTCCCGAACTGCAACTGGCCGTCGATCTTATTTATCTGCTCGAGTGCAACGAAATCGCTCCCGACGTCGCGCTGGCGGCCCTTGAGATCGTGAAAAAAGATTATCAGGAAAAAATCAAACATCCGACCGGCAGCTTGTCCATAAGCTACCTGTAATGTCGTCCGACTAGGCAAGCTCTCCCTCGTCCGGCGGCGTTATCGGCCGTTTGACCGCCTGAACCTCGTTGCCGTCCCGATTATGTAAATAGACTTCCAACTGATTGAAAGCAATATTGATATTATTCTCGCGGCATAGCGCATCGATGCAGCGGTTCAGCTCGTCGACGGTGGCATTTCTGTCACCCAACTCCCGAACGTACAGTCGCAATTCATGTTCAAGCGTGCTGGCCCCGAAGTTCAGAAAATAGACGGTCGGCCCCGGATCACTCATCACCCGCGCGTTATCTTTCGCCGCCTGCAACAGAATGTCTTTCACTTTATCCAGATCCGACCCGTAGGCCACGCCGACCTTGATAACCACGCGCGTGACAGTGTCGGACAGCGACCAGTTAATCAGCCGCTCTGTCACAAAAGCCTTGTTGGGAATGATCACCTCCTTGCGGTCAAAGTCGGTGATGGTCGTGGCGCGAATACGAATCTTGCTGACCGACCCCGAATAGGTGCCTATCGTCACGGTATCGCCGATACGAATCGGCCGCTCGAACAGGATTATCAGGCCCGAGACAAAATTGGCGAAAATCTCCTGCAAACCAAAGCCCAGCCCGACGGACAGCGCCGCCACCAGCCATTGCAGCTTGTCCCACGACACGCCGAGCGAGCCGAGCGCCGTAATCGCGCCAATCACGGTGATGGCATAGGTCATGATGGTGGTAATGGCGTAAGACGCGCCCTGCCGCAGTTGCAGACGTGACAGAACCAGCACCTCCAGCAGACCGGGCAGGTTACGGGTCAGCACATAGGCGACGATCACCGTGGCAAACGCCAGCAGGAAATTGCCCAGCGTTACCGTCTGCTGGACCACCTTGCCCTCGATATTGGCGGAATAGTGCCACATCGAAATACTGTCGAGATAGGAAATGACGGTCAGCAAATCCGACCAAATCAGGTAGAAGATAACGGCGAAAACGATAAACAGCGCCATCGTGGTCAGGCGTAGTGTCTGCTGATTGATCTGATCCAGCCCCAGCGGCGCTTCCTCGGCCTGATCCGCACTTTCGTTGCCGTCTTTGGCATTGTTGAGCTGCCGACGCGCCAGCGCACGCCGAAACGCCAGTCGCCGCGCCGCGACACCCAATCCACGCAGCGCGGTATGGGTGGTGATGTTCCAGGCAATCAGCAGATACAGGCTGTCTATCCAGCGGCTGGAAAGCCGCAGCGTGGTATAGAAATAGCCGGTCAGCATCAGGCCGATAAAGAACAGCGGCGCAAAGGCAATGGCCGTGACGGCCACCAGCCGCACAGTGTGCGTATTCTTCGCCCGCCAGCTGTCGCGGGAAAGCGGAAACACCAGCACGGTCAACACCGCGAGCGTCATCAACACCACGAGTTGGCCGATAATGTCATCAACCAGCCCCAAAGGCGCTTTCTCACCGCGCACGGTCCAGAAGATAAGCGGCAACATGGTCAACGAAAGACGAATGATCGATCGCCGATAGTGCGCCGCCGTGGTGCCCGGAATGTTGAAATGACGTTCGTGCACGCCCTGTGGCGCAAGGGATCGATAGCAAAATCCCATCACAAACTGGAACACGGCAAGGCGCTGCGCCAGCGTCCACAGAAAATCGTTCAGGTCGATATCGCAGACTGAAAGCCAATAGCCGATACCCAGCGTCATCAGCACGCCCGGCAAGGTGAGCAGCGCGACCATCATCAGCGCCTGCGGCGTATGGAGCTGGGTATCGCGCTTAAGCTGGCCGACGTCGTTTCCGAGCGTCTCGATACGCGCAAGAATCGCCCGGCGACGTAGCAGCAACACGCCGATCACCAACAAGAGGGGCACAGTAACCGGCAGGGATCGCAGCGCCCCAGCCTTTAGCGAAACCAGCGGCATCATCACGTTCACCGACTTGATCTGCGCGTGCACATTCTGCGGCAGCGAGGTAATAAAGTCCCAGTCCATCGGCTTGTTGCTGCTGACCCAGAAAATCTGCTGCGTCAGCGTGCTGGTCAGCGATTTATTGATGCTGATGAGCTGCTGCTGGTTGATTTGCAGGTTTATCGCCAGCGCCAGCTGATTGCCCAGCTGTTTATTGAGCTGATCCAGCAGTTCGCGACGCACGTCGATTATCTGATCCAGCGCGTCGCTGATGTCGTCGTTAATCGTCTCTTTGCTGTTTTTAGTCAGCCCCTGAATATAGTCATCGCCCTGAAAAAGGGCATCGCGCTGCTGGTTGATGTTGAACTGCTCGAGACGCAGATTGGTTATCTGCGCACTCATGTCGGTCATCAGGCTGGCCGTGGGCTGATTGTTCTGCTGCTGCTGATAAAGGATACGCGACAAAAGCAGGCTACCTTTCAGCTCGGTGATTTGCTCTTTCAGATCGTGTTCGGACTGCGATGCCCTATCGAGCCAGTTTTTGACCGTGATGTTCTGCTGCAACAGCCTGTTGCCGTTTTCCGTCGACGCGATTAGCCGCTGACTGAGGTCACGGTTGATATCCAGTTCCTGACTGACCAGCGGATCTTTTTGCAAATCGGTAGTATCGCCCGGCGTTTGCGCCTCTTTTGCCGTGCGTTCGGAGAGAATCAGCCGCTTGTCGTTGACCACTTCCTGCAACACCTGCGTCACCTGCTCCAGCTGATTGATGTGCGCGTTGGTGTAATCGCGCTGCTTTTGCAGCAGATCCTGCAACGGGGTATTGGCCTGCAGACTGCTCTGCTGAAGGTCGATTTCGGCGTTGAGCAGCGCCTGCTCCGTTAACAGCATGGTTTGCTGGGTGGTGCGCAAGTCCTGCTGATTGGGTGCCATGCCGTTGAGTGTGTTGCGGATGGTCTGCAGGCTCTGCGAATAGCTGTACATCGCATTCTGCACGCGCTCGGGCTGGGTTTGCAGCGTGATAAGCTGGGTATTATAGGTAGAGAGATCGTTTTGCGAAGACTGCAGGTCGTCCAGCGTATCGTTGAGCCGGCTTTCAAGCTGTTGCAACGACAGCGCGCCGAGTTGCGTTTTCAGCACGGCGTTGTCGATTTTATCCTGTAGCTTGTCGAGCCCCTGGGAAGCAGCACGCAGCGCATTCGGCGCATCGGCAAGCTGTTGGCGCAGCTGGTTTTGCTGTTGCCTGACCCGGTCGAGCGCATCAAGGAGTTCGAGGGTGCGAAAGAGATCCTGCTGGGTAAGTTTTTCTGTCGGCGAGAGGATTTTCTGCCGGCTTAACGCGTCCAGCTGACTTTGCACTTCGTTATGGGTCGGGATATCCGCCGTCGCCGCCCGCGCAACGGGCGCCAGAACCCAGCACAGCAATAAAATAATGACAAAATGCAGCAGACGCCGCGAAGAAATGCGCAGGAGATCGGTATTAACGCCACGAAACTCGACGGATCGGTTAAACATGGTTTACTTCTTTCAATCGGAGGTGCGATAGTTTACCACGGCAAACATCGGCAACGTATCTGTCTGCCCTGCCCAATCTCTTTCAAAGTTGTAAAACTTTATCTATGCTTGTCGCGCTGTTTTGGAAACACTTAATTACTTTTAAACAAGCTTGGACATAATCGCAACATCTCGATATAAGTATCAATAAATTCACTGGCCTGATGAGAGAGATCGAAACTTTGCGGCATGAAAAGCCAGTTCTCCATCAGACCGGTAATGTAGGCACGCAGGATAATCGCGGCCTGGCGGGTATGCAGATTTTTGGGCAGTTGCTCCTGTTCGATACAGCGATGCAGAATGCTTTCAATCTTGCCATAACCCTCCATATACAGCGCCTTGCGCGCGTCATGAACGGAACTCATCTCCCCAACAAATTCACATTTGTGAAATATGATTTCCATCATTGAACGGCGCGAGGGATCGGTTACCGTAGCACGAAGCAAATACACCAATATCTCGCGGAGCACGCGCAGTGGATCATTCGGATACTTTGTCTGATACTCAATTTCCAGCCGATGCACCTGAGATTCACAATTTTCCCAAACGGCGTTGAAAAGTTCGACTTTGTTTTTGAAATGCCAATAGATTGCACCTCGGGTTACCCCGGCGGCGTGGGCGATATCTGTGAGGGATGTAGCAGACACGCCGCGGGCGGAAAACTGGCCAATGGCCGCATCCAGAATTTCCTGTCTGGTTTGCAGGGCCTGCGCTTTGGTTTTTCGTGCCATAGGGTAACGTTGAAGGGAGTTTAATTTACATACATTCGTGAATGTATGTAACATAGCATGCACATACTAAAAACGCAGCAGTGGAATGTAACAATCAGCATCCATTGAATATATTTTGAAAATCGGACACTTGAGGTTTATTTATGAACAAAAACAGAGGGTTAACGCCTCTGGCGGTCGTTCTGATGCTAACCGGCGGATTAGCTCTTACAGGATGTAACGATAAAAAAACCGAACAGGGCGCACCTTCTGCCCCTGAAGTGGGCGTCGTCACATTAAAAGCTGAACCCCTGAACGTGACGACCGAATTGCCGGGACGCACGTCTGCCTTTCGCATCGCCGAGGTTCGTCCCCAGGTCAGCGGCATCATCCTGAAACGTAATTTCGTTGAAGGCAGTGAAGTCAAAGCGGGCACCTCGCTCTACCAGATTGATCCCGCGCCCTATCAGGCCACCTACGACAGCGCCAAAGGCGATTTGGCCAAAGCCCAGGCCAGCGCGCAAATTGCTCGCGTGACCGTCAATCGTTATAAACCTCTGCTCGGCACCAACTACATCAGTAAACAGGATTACGATACCGCAACCTCAACCGCGTTACAGGCCGATGCCTCCGTGGTCGCGGCCAAGGCGGCCGTTGAAACGGCGCGTATCAATCTTGCCTACACCAAAGTGATTGCGCCTATCAGCGGCCGTATCGGTAAATCTTCCGTTACCGAAGGGGCGCTGGTGACCAGCAGTCAAACCGATGCGCTGGCAACCGTACAGCAACTCGACCCTATCTATGTTGACGTAACCCAGTCGAGCAACGATTTCCTGCGCCTCAAGCAGGAGCTTGCCGACGGCACCTTGAAACAGCAGGACGGCAAGGCCAAAGCCACACTGGTTCTCGACAACGGCAAGCAGTACAAACAGCCGGGTACGCTGGAGTTCTCCGACGTGACCGTGGATGAAACTACCGGTTCCATCACCCTGCGCGCCGTGTTCCCCAACCCGGATGGATTGCTGCTGCCCGGCATGTTCGTGCGCGCCCGTCTGGATGAAGGCGTCAACAACAATGCGCTGTTGGTGCCGCAACAGGGGATTACCCGTAACCCGCGTGGCGATGCTACCGCGATGGTCGTGGGCGCAGACAATAAAGTCGAACTTCGTACCGTAACCACTACGCAGGCCATTGGCGATAAATGGGTTGTGACCGACGGTCTCAAGTCTGGCGATAAGGTCATTGTGACCGGCCTGCAAAAAGTGAAACCGGGCATTCAGGTTACAGCGCAAGAAGCTGACCAGAAAGCACCTGCTGAAGAAGCACCGAAGTCTTAAAAGGAGCCGGTAATTCATGGCTAATTTCTTTATTGATCGCCCGATCTTTGCATGGGTTATCGCCATCATCATCATGCTGGCGGGAGGATTGTCGATCCTCAAACTTCCTATTGCACAGTATCCGACCGTGGCTCCCCCGGCTATCGAGCTGACGGCAACCTATCCGGGTGCCGATGCGCAGACGGTGCAGGATACGGTCACCCAGGTTATCGAACAGAACATGAACGGTATCGATAACCTGATGTACATGTCTTCCACCAGCGACTCGTCCGGTGCGGTGCAGATTACCCTGACCTTTGCTTCCGGTTCCGACGCCGATATCGCGCAGGTTCAGGTACAGAACAAACTCCAGCTGGCCATGCCGCTGTTGCCGCAGGAAGTGCAGCAACAGGGGATCAAGGTACAGAAATCGAGCAGCAGCTTCCTGATGGTGGCGGGCTTTGTTTCCGATGGCGACATGACGCAGCAGGATATCGCCGACTACGTGGCGTCCAATATTCAGGATCCCATCAGCCGTACTTCCGGCGTGGGTGATGTGCAGCTGTTTGGTGCACAGTACGCGATGCGTATCTGGATGGACCCGAATCGCCTCAACAACTACCAGTTGACGCCGGTCGATGTCATCAACGCGATTACCGTACAGAACAATCAGGTGGCCGCCGGTCAGCTTGGCGGTACTCCGCCGGTGCCGGGTCAGCAGCTTAACTCATCCATCGTGGCGCAGACGCGTCTGAAATCGGCAGACGAATTCGGGCAAATCATTCTGAAGGTCAATACCGATGGTTCGCAGGTTCGCCTGAAAGACGTGGCCGATATCAAGCTCGGTGGCGAAAGCTATGACGTGATAGCCCGTTATAACGGCCAGCCGGCGGCGGGTCTTGGGATCAAGCTTGCGACCAACGCCAACGCCCTGAACACCTCCTCTGCCGTCAAGGCCGAGCTGGCGAAGCTGCAACCGTTCTTCCCGAACGGCATGAAAGTGGTCTATCCGTACGACACCACGCCGTTCGTGAAAATCTCGATTCAGGAAGTGGTGAAAACGCTGGTCGAGGCTATCGTGCTGGTGTTCCTCGTAATGTACCTGTTCCTGCAAAACTTCCGTGCGACGCTTATCCCCACCATCGCCGTGCCGGTCGTCCTGCTGGGTACGTTTGCCATTATCGCGGCGTTTGGATACTCGATAAACACCCTGACGATGTTCGGGATGGTGCTCGCCATCGGCCTGCTGGTGGATGACGCCATCGTGGTGGTCGAAAACGTCGAGCGCGTGATGGCCGAAGAGGGTCTGCCGCCGAAAGAGGCGACCCGGAAATCAATGAGCCAGATTCAGGGCGCGCTGGTCGGGATTGCGATGGTGCTGTCGGCGGTATTTATTCCGATGGCCTTCTTTGGCGGCTCCACCGGCGTTATTTACCGCCAGTTCTCGATTACCATTGTTTCCGCGATGGTGCTGTCGGTGCTGGTGGCGTTGATTCTGACGCCTGCGCTCTGCGCCACTATGCTCAAACCCATTCAGAAAGGCGACCACGGTAAAACCACCGGCTTCTTTGGCTGGTTTAACAAGAAGTTTGATCAGAGCACGCATCACTACACGGACAGCATCGGTAACATCCTGCGCAGTACGGGACGCTACCTGCTGATTTATCTGCTGATTGTGATTGGTATGGCGCTGCTGTTCATCCGCCTGCCGACCTCCTTCCTGCCGGAAGAAGATCAGGGCGTCTTCCTCACCATGGCCCAGCTTCCAGCCGGTGCCACGCAGGAACGTACGCAGAAGGTGCTCGATGAAGTCAGCAACTATTATCTGACCAAAGAGAAAGCCAACGTCAATTCCGTGTTCACCGTTAACGGCTTTGGTTTTGCCGGACGTGGCCAGAATACCGGTATCGCCTTCGTCAGTCTGAAAGACTGGTCGGAACGTAGCGGTGCCGAGAACAAGGTCGCAGGCATTACCGGCCGCGCAATGGGCGAGTTCAGCAAGATAAAAGACGCCATGGTCTTTGCCTTCAACCTGCCGGCGATAGTCGAGCTGGGTACGGCAACCGGCTTTGACTTCGAACTTATCGATCAGGCCAACCTCGGACACGACAAGCTGACGCAGGCGCGTAATCAGCTGCTGGGCATGGTCGCCGAGCATTCTGATCTGCTGGCGGGCGTGCGTCCCAACGGTCTGGAAGATACGCCGCAGTACAAGCTGGAAATCGATCAGGAAAAAGCCACGGCGTTGGGCGTGTCTATCTCCGACATCAATACCACGCTTGGCGCATCGCTTGGGGGAAGTTACGTCAACGACTTTATCGACCGCGGTCGCGTGAAGAAAGTGTACGTTCAGGGCGATGCCAAGTTCCGTATGTTGCCGAAAGACATCGAGAACTGGTACGTTCGCGGCAGTTCGGGCCAGATGGTGCCGTTCTCGGCCTTCTCGACGGCAAAATGGGAATACGGTTCGCCACGACTCGAGCGCTATAACGGTCTGCCGTCGATGGAAATCCTCGGTCAGCCGGTAGAAGGCAAGAGCAGCGGCGAGGCGATGGAAATGATGGAGTCGCTGGCCTCGAAACTGCCAAGCGGTATCGGCTTCGACTGGACCGGCATGTCGTATCAGGAGAGGCTGTCGGGCAACCAGGCACCGGCGCTGTATGCCATTTCGCTTATCGTGGTGTTCCTCTGTCTGGCGGCGCTTTACGAGAGCTGGTCGATTCCGTTCTCGGTCATGCTGGTGGTGCCGCTCGGCGTTATCGGTGCGCTGATAGCCGCCGCCGCGCGCGGGCTTAGCAACGACGTGTATTTCCAGGTCGGGCTGTTGACCACTATCGGGCTGTCGGCGAAGAACGCCATCCTGATAGTCGAATTCGCCAAAGACCTGATGGACAAGGAAGGCAAAGGGCTGATTGAGGCGACGCTTGAGGCGGTCCGTATGCGTCTGCGCCCTATCCTGATGACCTCGCTGGCCTTTATCCTCGGCGTTATGCCGCTGGTTATCAGTACCGGCGCAGGTTCCGGCGCGCAGAACGCGGTAGGGACCGGCGTTATGGGCGGGATGATCACCGCTACGCTGCTGGCTATCTTCTTTGTTCCGGTATTCTTCGTGGTGGTTCGCCGCCGCTTCGGCAAGAAGAAAGACGATACGGAACACAGCCAGCCGGTTGAGTCCACGCATCATTAATCCCCGATAATTCTCGTCTCCCGAAGGCCGCACACGCGGCCTTTTTTTATGCCCCGTCTTTCTCCCCTCTCCCCTACCTGTTTAAAAAAATTGTAATTCGGGCTTGAAGCGCAGAACCAACACGCGCATAATAATTGTTATAGTATAACATTACATTTTAGGATCGATTATGAGAGAGAACATTCATCCCGCCTATCGCACAGTGGTTTTTCATGACACCAGCGTTGACGAATATTTCCGCGTCGGCTCGACCATCAAGACCGATCGCACCATTGAACTGGAAGGCCAGACCTTTCCGTATGTCACGCTCGATATCTCATCCGCTTCGCATCCGTATTACACCGGCAAGCAGAAAGAGTTCTCGAAAGAAGGCAGCACCGCACGCTTCAACCAGCGTTTCGGCAGCTTCCTCGGTAAAAAATAAGCACGTTGGGAGAGGGAAATGCAGGTATTAAGTTCGTTGAAATCAGCAAAAAATCGTCATCCGGATTGCCGCATCGTCAAGCGCAAGGGCCGTCTGTATGTGATTTGCAAGAGTAACCCGCGCTTCAAGGCCGTGCAGGGTGGGAAGAAAAAGAAACGTTAATCCCGCCGCACGGGCAGGATGATGATAGCCATAAAAAAAGCCCCGTTGCTTGCCCAACGGGGCTTTGTTGCATCTAAAAGAAGTGGACTGCACGTGCCCTCTCCGCCGCACCAGGCAGCGGAGAGGGTCAAGATTATTTCATGCTGGCGACGATAGCTTTCACGTTGTGGGTAAAGGCTTTCTCATAGGTCGTTGCCGGACCTTGCGGACCTGACAGCGCCTCTGGATACAGCTCACCGCCCGGTTGCGCGCCGGTTGCCGAAGCAATCTGCTTCACGAGACGCGGGTCGGTCTGGTTCTCGATAAAGTAGGTTTTGACCTTCTCGTCCTTGATCTGCTTGATAAGCGAAGCTACACCGCTGGCGCTGGCTTCGGATTCGGTCGAGAAGCCCACCGGTGCCATAAAGGTGACATTATACTCTTTGCCGAAATAGCCAAAGGCATCATGACTGGTCAGCACCTTGCGCCTGTTTTGCGCAATCCCCTTGAACTCGTCCTTGGCCCAGCTATCGAGCTTTTTAAGACGTTCAATGTACGCGCCGCCGTGCTGACGGAAATAGTCGGCATCTTCCGGGTCGGCGGCAATCAACGCGTTCATGACGTTGGTGGCATAAATCACGCCGTTCGCCATGCTATTCCAGGCGTGCGGGTCGGTCACGGTTTTGCCTTCGTCTTCCATCTGGCGAGAATCGACGCCCTGCGAGGCAACGATCACTTTGCCGTGGTAGCCCGATGCGCCGATGAGACGGTCCATCCAGCCTTCCATGCCCAGACCGCTCACAAACACCAGGTCGGACGTCGACAGCGACTTGCTGTCTTTCGGCGCGGGTTCAAAGCTGTGCGGATCGCCATCGGGACCGACAAGGCTTGTAACCTTGACATGATCGCCACCGACTTCCTGCACGATATCGCCGAGGATAGAAAAACTGGCCACGGCATTCACCGTTCCGGCCATCGCCAGCGGGCTCGACAGCAGGGCAGCTACTGACAGAGCAACAGGTAAAAGTTTCATTTCCACTCCTTATTAGACTACTTTTTTACGACTTAACGTCGCGAGGCGGTCAACATGCCGCCCCGCGTTCCAAACAGAACCGAGATAAAGAAAATGACGTTGGCGCTGAGCACGATGGCCGGACCGGCGGGCAGCGAGGCGTAATAGGACCAGACAAGCCCGACGATACTGGAGAGCATGCCGATAAGCATGGCAATCAGCAGCGTATGCGGCAGATCCTTACCCCAAAAACGCGCACTGGCGGCAGGCAGCATCATCAAGCCAACAGACATCAATGTGCCGAGAATCTGGAAACCGGCGACGAGATTGACCACCACCAGCGCCAAAAAAATGCCCTGGATCACGGCCAGCCATTTACCGGCGCTGACGCGCAGGAACAGCGCATCAAAGGATTCAATAACCAGCGCCCGGTAAATGCAGGCGAGCACCAGCAATGACACGCTGCTTATCGACCCGACCATCAGCAGGGCATGCGAATCAATCGCCAGAATCGAGCCAAACAGCACGTGCAGCAGATCGACGCTGGACCCCTTGAGCGACACAAGCGTTACGCCGAGCGCCAGCGATCCGAGATAGAAGCCTGCGAAACTGGCGTCTTCCTTAAGCTGGGTGCGGCGACTGACGACGCCCGAGAGCATCGCCACCGCCAGACCGGCGATAAAACCGCCCACGCCCATCGCCACCAGCGACATCCCCGAAATCAGGTATCCGATAGCCGCGCCGGGCAGCACGGCATGGCTCAGCGCATCGCCGACCAGACTCATGCGGCGCAATAGCAGAAATACGCCAAGCGGCGTGGCGCTGATAGACAGCGCAAGGCAGGCTATCAGCGCGCGGCGCATAAAACCAAACTGCACAAAAGGATCGACTAGCAGGTGAAACCACATCATTTAATGACTCTCCGCTGCTCGCTGAACTCGTCGGCCAGGATGCAGGCATGATCGCGATGGGGAAAATGGCACAGCACGTCGTCTGCCTTTCCCCAGATATTTTGTTGCTGACTCAGGAACAGCACTTGGGGGAAGTGGCGCGCGACCATCGCGATGTCGTGCAGCACGGCTATCACCGTTCTCCCCTGCTCGTGCCACTGACGAATCACTTTCAGCAGCAGTTCGGTGGTCTGGCTGTCGATGCCGGTAAAGGGTTCATCAAGCATAATCAGCGGCGCTTTCTGAATCAGCAGACGGGCAAACAGCGTGCGCTGCAACTGACCGCCCGACAGTTCGCCCACGGCGACGTTGCGCATATCGGTCATGCCGACGGTGTCGAGCGCTTCGGTAACCTGACGCTGTGACTCCCTGCTGATGCCGCCAAACAGCCCGCTCTGCGGCCAGCATCCCATTGCCACGAGGTCAAAGACGCTGATGGGAAACTGGCGATCCAGTTCGGCCTGCTGCGGTAGATAGGCCAGCTGCGGACGTTTGCCGCGCGCAGAACCCTCGGTAAATTCGATGGAACCGGAAATTGCCGGTTGCAGACCTGCCAGGGTTTTCAGAAAGGTCGACTTGCCTGCGCCGTTGGCACCGATGACAGCGGTTAACGAGCCGGCCGTAATCTGCCCACTTAGCGGCATCGCCACGGCGCGTCGCTCATAGCCGACTTCGAGATTGGAGAGGTTAATCATGGTAACGAGATGGCCCAATAAATCCCTGACCACAAGATTGCCAGTAAAATCAGGGCAATAGCACAGCGGGAAAATGCAGAAAGGGTGAAAAATGTTTTAGTCATAATGAAATGCTCTAGAGATGTTATAATATAACAACATATTCCGAACCGTTTTTCAAGAACCGCTACGGCGGAGCGCATCTGCGGATAACCGCCGCGCGCTGGCGCACGTAGAGAATAAAAACGTGTGCGAAAGGTCAAGATTTAGACAAAAATCGTCGCTTATTATGACAGATAAAGCGTAATCAAATATGATTTTCCATAAAATAGCTAATAAAAACAATAAAATGGGAGATATCCTCACGCTAAATTATTTTATTGCCGTGGGGTACAAGCTCGAAAAAATATGCAATAATTATTGTTGTCCGTTTTTTTGATCAGAAAACTCTTATGAAAAAATTGATTCCGTTCGAGAGTCATGGAAAAACGCCAAGCATTGCGGAACTAAAGCAAATAATAGAATCTAATATTCAGGTGATTGAAGATCCATTAACTGCCGGTTTAGGTTATTATTCGCCGAACGCACGTTATACGCCGGGTTCCTTAGTTATCAAGTCAATCGAGTTAAAAGATAATCAAGCCTACTCAATGAGTTACCGCTATGATTGGACCATTTTCAATGGTTGTCTCGACCTTAATGCAGAAGAAGATTCAATAGAAACGGTCTCCTTTATCTTAAAACCTGAAGGTCTTGAGTTTGATATAATAGATTTTGACTCTGTTGGCACCGAAAATGAATTGTAAGTTTCAGTAATAGGTTTGCGCAGTTTTCTAAAATTAGATTATATTTATATTGTGAGGCCATTATTACGTCTCGATAAACATCCTCCGACAAGATAATGGCCGTAGCACGGCGCAGCAGAAACACGTCCTGAAGCGAACGCCTGCGGCAATCCTCTTTGATAAATGTAGTTTGATTTAACGGGTATTCACGTTTACCTGGCAGTCCTTGGTTAGCTCGGATTTTGTTGTTTTTAAAGTTTTTGTTTACTCACAGAGTGTTATCACACCGAATAACCATTACGGAGGGGATGATATGGATGAGTACTCGCCTAAGCGACACGATATTGCGCAACTGCGGTTCCTCAACGAAAATTTGTATGACGAAGGAATTGCGACCTTGGGAGACAGCCATCACGGCTGGGTCAACGACCCGACCTCCGCTGTCAACTTGCAGCTTAATGACCTGATTGAGCATATTGCCTCGTTCGTCATGAGCTTTAAAATTAAATACCCGGACGAAACAAACCTCAGCGATCTGGTAGAAGAGTATCTTGATGATACCTATACCTTATTTAGCAACTACGGAATTAACGATTCTGATTTACGTCAATGGCAAAAAACCAAGAAACGACTATTCAGAATGTTCTCAGGGGATTATGTTTGTGCCCTGATGAAAACCTAAAGATAATTTAATAAAGTAATGAGCAACAGTTGAAAAGGCCATGATGAACAAAATTGATTATTTGATGCGTTTGAGAAAGTGCACCACCATTGACACTCTCGAACGCGTTATCGAAAAAAATAAGTACGAACTTTCCAATGACGAGTTGGAGCTTTTCTATTCAGCTGCCGATCACCGTTTAGCCGAGCTGACGATGAACAAGCTGTATGACAAGATCCCGACTTCCGTCTGGAAATTCGTTCGCTAATTTTTTGACCATGACCTCGATTGAGCCGATATTCTCGTCGGCTCAATCTCTCCTCTTCCGAATGATATTTCTCATTTCGGTGTCGCGCCTATTCCCCTATTCCATTCATTATCTTTTACACCCTATTTCATTTCGCGATGGCAAGTTCCATCCAGTGAAACTAATTTTGCCTTTCTTACCCATTAATTTGACTTAAATCACTTTATTAAAATAACTCTATTTTTCGAAATGAATAACTCAAAGTGGTTGAAGAGTTGCAATAATGACAAAGGGAAAATAAGGAAAGCGACAAAAAAGAGTGAGGGAAATGAAAAGGTATAGCTGAAATGGTGGAGGCCCTGCCAGCTACATCCCGGCACACACGACACCTGCTATGGCTGCTTCCTTCCGGACCTGACCTGGTTAACAAGTTAGCGTTGCGGGAGAACCAACAGGGCCCCCATTGTCGTTAACGGCTTCAATACTGCGAAGCGGTGGGCATTATCAGGGATGAGTATAACAATTGCAAGTTAACTGCCGACAACCGTTGTTTTCTTATACAATCGACGCCAGTTTTATTGATAAAGGTATCGGGCATGTCAGAAGTCGACAATTTTCGTCAACGCGTTTTCCAGATAATCGCAGCCATCCCGTCGGGTCAGGTCACAACCTATGGCGAGGTCGCCCGTATGGCAGGCTCGCCTCGCGCGGCAAGGCAGGTAGGCGGCGTGTTGAAAAAGCTTCCCGAAGGCAGCACGCTACCCTGGCATCGCGTTGTGAATCGCCACGGCGAGATCTCGCTGCAAGGTGAAGATTTCAAACGTCAGCGTCAGGCACTGCTGGCCGAAGGCGTAATGTTCAGGGCGGGCAAGATAGATTTACTGACGTTCGGCTGGAAATTCTAGAGAATACAATGTGAAGGGCAGGCATTCCCCGCCTTGAAAGTGACTTGTTGTCAGCAGGAATCAAGACGGGGAAGGATTACAGCCTGTTAATACATTGGGGCTGGAGCCGGTGGCGGTACGGGTGCACCGTTAGGCTGCGACACGGCCGGGTTGCCCATCGGGCCCGGTGCGGCCGGTTGAGTCACTACCGGCACCGAGGTCGCTGGCACCAATTGCAGATCGGCACGCGTGCCTTTCGCGTTATTGATGACTTCCTTGATGTCCTGGGTGATAAAGGCCAGACGACCATTAATGGTCAGCGCCGCACTCAGGATAATATGGGAGTTAGGTTTAATGTCCTGCGGGTTATACGGCAGGATAAAGCTGTATGGTGCCTGTTTCCCCTCTGTACGCGCGACTTTCTGGGCAATGACCCGTGAAGGGGCATCGGCCAACGAGGCGTCGGACAGTGTGACCGTCAGTACCGAATCCGGTGGTAAAGCGACACGTTGAGAAATATTCACCGTACCGGACACGTTGGGGCCGGTAATGGCCGGACGCGTTGACGGACTCGCGGACGAGTTAGGTGATTCTGGGGGAGGCGTCTGATGTGTAGCACAACCTGCTAGAGCAAAAGACAGCGCGGTCCCACCTACTATCTGCCAAAGTTTCATAGATCGTACTCCTTTTATTGTCATCTTTTCGGCGCAATTCTATATGCCAATTTGATTGGAATAGTCAATTTAACCACTCGTACAAATAACTATGGCACATAAATCCGAAATATTCCTGCCGCCGGAATAAAGCTTCTTCTGCCTGCGGGAAGTTCCACTATCTTTTGTTGAGAAACGCCCGCCATCACAGCATAGTAGAAAAAACCACATTGACGAGGTTAGCCATGAGTCAGGCACTGCATAATCTTCTGGATTTACTCAATCTTGAAAAAATTGAAGAGGGATTGTTTCGCGGGCAAAGCGAAGATCTCGGGCTACGGCAGGTTTTCGGCGGCCAGGTGGTCGGGCAGGCGCTGTACGCCGCCAAGCAGACCGTTCCCACCGACCGCGGCATTCACTCCTTCCACAGCTATTTTCTGCGCCCTGGCGACAGCACGCGGCCTATCGTTTATGACGTTGAAATCCTGCGCGATGGCAACAGTTTCAGTGCGCGGCGGGTCAAGGCGGTACAAGGCGGCAAACCGATTTTCTATATGACCGCCTCTTTCCAGAGTCATGAAGAGGGATTCGAGCATCAAAACAGCATGCCCGAGGTGCCAGAGCCAGAAACACTGCTTTCCGAAACCGAGATTGCACGCAATTTCGCGCACCTGATCCCCGAAAAATACAGAGAAAAGTTTACCGGCCAGCGCCCTATCGAAATGCGCCCGGTGAAATTCCATAATCCTCTGCAAGGCAAGAAAGATTTACCGGAACGCGCCATCTGGATAAAAGCCAATGGCGAGATGCCGGATGACCTGCGCATTCATCAGTATCTGCTGGGCTATGCCTCGGATTTCAATTTTCTGCCGACTGCGCTGCAACCGCACGGCGTCGGTTTTCTCGAGCCGGGCATGCAGGTCGCGACCATCGACCACTCCATGTGGTTCCACCGCCCTTTCCGTCTGGACGAATGGCTGCTGTACAGCATAGAGAGCACTTCGGCGTCGGGCGCAAGGGGATTTGTCAGAGGACAGTTCTACACGCGTGACGGCGTGCTGGTCGCCTCTACGGTGCAGGAAGGCGTGATGCGTAACAGAAAGGCGGAATAAGGTTTACGACGCTTTTTGCACACAATAAAAAAGGGGACGAAATTATCGTCCCCTTTTGCCATCTCATCACTACTCGTTATATTTTTATCGAATCGTATTACTGGTTGTACGCGTTTTCGCCGTGGCTGTTCACGTCCAGACCTTCACGTTCCTGCTCTTCAGGAACACGCAGACCTACGACCATGTCGGCAATCTTGTAGGCGATAAACGCCACGACGCTCGACCAGACCAGTGTCACCACGATGCTCAACAGCTGGATCCAGACCTGATGACCCATTGTTACGCCTTCTGCATAGCCAGTGCCGCCCAGGGAGCTTGCGCTGAATACGCCGGTCAGGATACATCCTACGATACCGCACACGCCGTGCACGCCGAACACGTCACAGGTGTCATCCACGTTGAGCCATTTTTTCAGGGTAACAACACCCCACA
>Ga0308159_1003107_pt1 | contig 17564 bp, 16 predicted proteins | sample PhyCR1_FD_201040 | JGI IMG/M metagenome (GOLD analysis project Ga0308159, IMG submission 201040) | Phyllosphere microbial communities from UC Gill Tract Community Farm, Albany, California, United States - DLSLC.R1 | ecosystem: Host-associated > Plants > Phyllosphere > Unclassified | place: USA... | reverse complement strand
GACCGCAGGTACTGGTCACTTCTACACCACCACCAAGAACAAGCGTACTACGCCCGAAAAGATCAGCATCATGAAGTTCGATCCCAAGGCGCGCAAGCACGTCGAATACAAGGAAACCAAGATCAAGTAATTGATCCCGGTCTCTGGGTATTCCAGTAAAAAACCCGCAGAGCGATCTGCGGGTTTTTTATTGCCCGGCGCCGGTCGGCGACCACCACCTGGAAGGCAGCACTGCATTTCCTGCTCGGCAGTGGGCACAAGGCTGCGGGATCAGCCGGCCATTCGTCATTGGACGCTACGTCCACGTCCCACCTTGGCGGGGTAAGCGACGCGACGACCGCTGCAGCCCCTGACCCGGCGCGGACGATTGTTCATATCCCTGAGCGGCGCCCAATGAAAAAATCCCCGCAGATCGCTCTGCGGGGATTTTTCATTCACATCCCGGCCTGACCGGGCTGGAAAATCATGCGTAGCTGCGCAGGCGCAGGGCGAAGTCGCGCAGGGCCTTCACGCCCGAGGCTTCGGCACGTGCACACCAGTCCTGCAGTTGCTGCAGCAGCTGTTCGCGGGTCGAATGCGAACGCTCCCAGATGGCGCTCAGTTCGATGCGCATTTCATGCATGGTCTGCAGCGCCTTGCTGTGGGCGAAGAGCTCGGACAATTGCTGCTTCTGACCATCTTCCAGGCGGCCCGGCTCACGCTGCAGCAGCTTCTTGGAGGACTTCAGGAAGCGCGATTCCAGCTTGGCCTTCTCGATCAGGTGATCCAGCTCGTCCTGCCAGGCGGTCTTCAGCGAACGGGCATACTTGGCAGTCACGTCGTAACGGTTGGAAATGACCGATTGCAGCGTATCCAGGTCGATCACGGACTTCTGGCGATCGAACTTGGGCACCGGAGCCACCTTCTTGACCTTGGCCAGGCCGAAGGTTTCGAGGATGCGGATGTACATCCAGCCGATGTCGAACTCGTACCACTTGGCCGAGAACTTGGCCGAGGTGCCGAAGGTGTGGTGGTTGTTGTGCATTTCCTCGCCGCCGATGATGATGCCGATCGGGAACAGGTTGGTGGCTGCATCATTGCAATCGTAGTTGCGGTAACCCCAGAAGTGACCCAGGCCGTTGACCACGCCGGCTGCCCAGAAGGGAATCCAGGCCATCTGCACGGCCCAGACCGTCAGGCCGATGGCGCCGAACAGCAGCACGTCGATGATCAGCATGATGCCCACACCCTGCCAGCCGTACTTGCTGTAGATGTTGTGCTCAATCCAGTCGTCCGGGGTGCCGTGACCGAACTTTTCCATGGTCTCGGCATTCTTGGACTCATTGCGGTAGAGCTCGGCGCCCTGCCACATCACCTTGTTGATGCCGCGGGTCTGCGGGCTGTGCGGGTCCTCTTCGGTCTCGCACTTGGCGTGGTGCTTGCGGTGGATGGCAGCCCATTCCTTGGTCACCATGCCGGTGGTCATCCACAGCCACAGACGGAAGAAGTGGCTGGTGATGTGGGTCATCACCAGTGTGTAGATGACAATCTGCCAACCGGATGCATGCAGCAGGCCGTTGGCAACAAAGTCGAGGATCGCATCAAGGGTCATCAGTACAACTCCAAATAGAAAACAACTATCGGACTACAAATCGGGATATTACTTGTTCCGTGAAAATGGTTTTATTTTCTTTTAAGTGCCGGGTATTGTACGCGAATTCTTCGGCTCCGGACCATCAGGATTTTCCTGGGGCGTACTTTGGCGGAAGCTCCGCTCATCCATGATGCGAATGTCGCGCTTGGCATGGGCCACCTGGATGCCATGTTGCTTGAAGGCTTTCCAGATCGCACGATTGACGTCGGAAAGGACATTGAGGCGCCCATTTTCAGGATCGGTGATCCAGAACCCCAGCTCCAGGTCCAGCCCATCGACGCCGATCTTGATCAGCAGCGCATGCGGCGCGGTCTGCTGGGAGACTCTCTCTACGCCAAGTGCGGCCTGCTCCATGATGGACAAGACCGTTTCCACATCATCCTGGTACAGAATTGTAACTTGTGTAGACAAACGTACAATGCGATGCGTCAAGGAATAGTTCTGTACCGGATTGGAGACAAAGAGCTCATTGGGCAACACCGTCTCGATACCGTCCAGCCCTTCCAGGATGGTGTAGCGGGAATTGATCTGGGTGACCCTGCCAAAATATTTCTCCACCGCAACCATGTCACCAATGACCATGCTGCGTTCCAGCAGGATCACGAAACCGGAGACATAACTGCTGGCGATCTTCTGCAGGCCCAGACCGATACCCACGCCGAGCGCGCCGCCGAAGACCGACAGCACCGTCAGGTCGATGCCCACCAGCGAGAGGCTGACCAGGAAGGCGATCAGGATCAGCAGCGCTCGTGCCATGCGGGCCACCACCGTGCGCAGCGAGGAGTGCATGCCGCTGAACTTCATCAGCCGGTTCTCCACCACCGTGCCTATCCAGAGCGCGATGATCAGCGTCACCAGCACCGAGGCCGCGCCCTGCAGCATGGTCAGCAGCGACACCTTGTGGCGCGCCAGCGGCAGCGTGGTGGTATCGAGATAATCGACGAAGTCCGGCCACAGGCCGGTGATCCACAGCACCACGCACAGCCAGACCAGCAGCGCGATCAGCTTTTCCGACAGGTGCAGCAGCGCGCCCACGGTGGCGTCCTTGACGAAGATCCCTCGCAACACATAGAACACGAAGCGCATTGCCACCTGCGCGACGGCCAGCGGGAACATGATTTCCCACAGCGAGACAGCATGGCCGCCGCGCTTGAGGATGAAGTACGCGGCCGTCAGCAGGCCTAGCGCCAGCAACGGTGAGAGCACGCGGGCAAAGCTCTTGACGCCGATCTGCATCACCAGGGACTGCTCTTCCTGGTCGGAGGGCAGCACGAAGCGCGCGCGCAGCCAGCGCGACAGGCCGACACCACCCAGCAGCGAGAGGACGATCACCACCAGCTGGCGCAACAGGTCAACCGGGCTGGGATCAGTGAAAAGGGAGAAGAAATGGTCGGTCATGGGGTCATGAAAGGCCGCTGTCGACGGTCAGCTCAGGCTCGACGCTTCAAGGCGCCGCTTCGGCATCCTGCCGGTGGCGTTGCCAGTTGGCGGCGTAGCGCGCGGCCAGGGGCGGATTCTTGCCCAGGACCAGGATGTTCTCGGCGTTCTTGTGCTGGGCCGACCAGGTGAAGTTATAGCTACCGGTGATCACCGTGGCCGAGGCCAGGCTGGCATCGATGACGATCACCTTGTTGTGGGCATTGCGGTAGGCGGTCTCCAGCCAGACCGGGATGCCGGCACCGCGCAGCTGGCGCAGGCGGTCGTTGGCGTTCTTGTCCAGCTGCCCGCCATCCATGAGCACGCGCACATCGATGCCGCGCTTGCGGGCGGCCACCAGGGCGTCGGTGATGGGCCGGCTGGTCAGCAGATAGGCTTGCACCAGGATCTGGCGCCGGGCGCCGTCCAGCTGGCTGACGATCAGGCCTTCGATGTCATCCCAGGGAGCGAAGGCCGACTGTATCGTGCCCTGCGCGGTCACCACGGGCGGTGGCGGCAGGGATTCCCTGGCCTGGGCGCCAGGGATGGCGGCCAGGCCAAGCAGCAGCCCGGCCGTCAGGACCGGCACAGAAGCCAGGCGCATCATGCCCATCATGCGCTTCATGCCGCGCGGCGCTCCAGCACGGCCGCGAAGAAGCCGTCGGTCTGATGCAGGTGCGGCAGCAACTTCAGGTAGTCGCCCATGTCCAGCGCAATCTTCTGCTCGGCCAGGACCTCGCTCATCGGACGCAGGATGAAATCCGGGTGCGACTGCAGGAAGTCGGCGATGACTTCGTCGTTCTCTTCTTCCAGGATGCTGCAGGTGCCATACACCAGGCGACCGCCCGGGCGCACCAGGCGGGCGGCGCTGGCCAGGATGGAGCCCTGCTTGGCGCGCATCTCGCCCAGGGTTTCCACGGACTGGCGCCATTTCATGTCGGGGTTGCGACGCAGGGTGCCCAGGCCGCTGCAGGGGGCGTCGACCAGCACGCGATCGAGCTTGCCGGCCAGGCGCTTGACCTTGGCGTCGTTCTCGTGGGCGATCACCACCGGGTGCACGTTGGACAGGCCGCTGCGCGCCAGGCGCGGCTTGAGCTTGGCCAGGCGCTTTTCGGACACGTCGAAGGCATACAGGCGACCGGTATTGCGCATCAGCGCACCCAGGGCCAGGGTCTTGCCACCGGCGCCGGCACAGAAATCGACCACCATCTCACCGCGCTTGGCGCCGACGATCTGGGCCAGCAACTGGCTGCCTTCATCCTGCACTTCGATGGCGCCCTCCTTGAACACCGGGATGTTCTGCAGCGCCGGTTTCTTGAACACGCGCAGGCCCAGTGGTGAATACGGGGTCGGCTCACAGGCCACCGGGGCCTTGGCCAGTTCGGCGATGACGGTGTCGCGGTCCGACTTGATGGTGTTCACGCGCAGGTCCAGCGGGGCCGGGCGGTTCATGGCGTCGGCCAGTTCCAGGGTGGCCGCCTCGCCCATGCGGGCCACCAGCTTGTCCCACAGCCAGGGCGGCAGGTTGCTGCGCATCTGCGGCGCCAGCTGGGTACGATCGATCTGGGCCACACGCTCCAGCCATTCGGCCTCGCCTTCCTGCAGGCCGGCGATGGATTCGGCTCCGACAGCATCGGCCAGGCCCAGCAGGGCCAGGCGGCGCATCATCGGACCGATGCCGGACTCGGCGAAGTTGGTCAGCACCGTCTTGTTGCGCAGCAGGCCATAGACGGCCTCGGCGATGACGCCGCGTTCGCGGCTGCCCAGACGCGGGTTGTCGCGGAAATAACGCGACAGCGTCACGTCGGCCGGGCCGGTGAAGCGCAGCACTTCGCGCAGCAGTTCTTCGGTATGGGGAATGATCGCGGGAGGCAATCTCATGCTAGGTCCTTCAGTTTCAATTCAAGATAAGTGATGCGCAGGCCGCCACGGCCGGCAGGCAATTCAGGCCGCGCCCGTCAGGCGCACGCGGGCGCCCTCCAGTGTCAGGCGGCCGTCGATGAACCAGCGCACGGCGCGCGGGTAGATCGCATGTTCCTGTTCCAGCACGCGCTGGGCCAGCGTTTCCTCGCTGTCCTCTTCCAGCACCGGCACGGCCGCCTGGGCCACGATGGGGCCGTGGTCGAGATCGGGCGTGACGAAATGCACCGTGGCGCCATGCAGCTTCACGCCGGCGGCCAGGGCCTGCCGGTGCGTCGCCAGGCCCGGAAAACTGGGCAGCAGGGACGGATGGATGTTGAGCATGCGGCCCTGGTAATGGTCCACGAAAGGCGCCGTCAAGATGCGCATGAAGCCGGCCAGGACCACCAGGTCAGGGGCAAACGCATCGATGCGATCGCGCAGTGCGGCGTCGAACAGATCACGCGTGGGATAGTCGCGATTGGCGATGACGGCGGTGGCGATACCGTGCCGGGCGGCGAATTCCAGGCCGCTGGCATCAGCGCGGTTGCTGATGACGGCGGCGATTCTGGCAGGCCACCGCTCGGCCTGTGCGGCACGGACGATGGCTTCCATATTGCTGCCCCGTCCGGAAATCAGGATGACGATGCTTCTCATGGGGTCGCATTGTACCTGCTGCCGGCCCGGCTGCCGCCGTTTTTCACAATGCGAAAGGCAGAGCGTAGCGTAAATGGTTTATCCGGATGTACCCCGAATGTGCCGGGATGTGCCCGGATTGCTGCGCAATTTACTGGAAGGAATAGAAAACCCGGAACGGCACCTTCTTTTCGGCCCAGTAATCGGCGGCATCGCGGAACACGTCCAGCAGGGTCTCCCGGGCTTCCTTGTCGAACTTCTGGGTATTGGGCAGTTGCTCCAGCACCACGACGAAGCCGATCTGCTTGCCGGCCTTGTGGGTCAGGTCGGTCAGGCAATCATGCAGGGCGTCGAAATTCTTGCCGAAATGCCGGGGGAAATGGAAGGCGCTGGCGATGGTGCTCAATACCTGCTGCTTGGTGACGGCCTCGGCACAATAGGCATAGAGAAAATGCTGCTCCAGATGCGCGGCCTCCTGCTGCAGCTCGTTCACGCGGAAGGCGCGAATGGACTGCACGATATTGGGCGGCACCGTTTTAAACAAACTCATTCTCCCTTCAGTATCCATAGGCGGGGCTGTGTGGCTGTCGTGGTTGATCTGGCTGACCTGGGCTGACACGCGTGCTGCGACAGGGCCCGGTGCCCTGCCCTGCTGCCTGACCGCGATCAATCGCGGATCCGGCGGAAGCTCTTGTAGTGATCGCTCGTGTAATAGTATTCGCCGGAAGACTTGGGATCCCCGCCACTGATGATGCGTCGGGCGCCCCGGTTGCGGGCGCGCGGCGTCTTGACAGTGTATTCGCGATAATACCCGCGCTTCTGCCTGGGTAAAACCCCTTCGTAATTGCCGAAGACGGCACCGTCCTTTTCATACGGGAAAGGCCCGCCCTCGCGGATCAGGGCCATGGTCTGCTGGGCCTCGCGCGGCAGCTGGTCGAGGTTCACTTCGGGCAGACCGCCCGGCTCCGGGCCACGTGCATGCACGGGCGCGGCCAGCATCAGGGCGGTGAGCAGCACCAGCCAATACTTCATGAATATCGAGGAGATGAATCGAGCTCGCATCTGCGTGGTCCGTGGTTATTCTCTAAATTGCAATTTTGTCAATTAAAAACAACAGCACCCGGTAGATTAACTTGTTGCTTTCAGCTAGGCAACCACGGCAGGGCCAAGGCTTGACCGGCAGCAAATCAGGCAGAGGCTTGGAGCAATTGCGCCGTGTCCGGTTCAAAAAAGGCCAGCACTTCCTCGCGCTTGGCGTAGGTATCGCTCTCTCCCAAGGCGATCAACTCGTTGGTGAAGCTCTGTTCGAACAATAGATAGGACGCCAATGCCGAACCACGGGCCTCGGTCGCGCCGATGCCGCCCAGCATGGTGCGGATCGGGCGCGGCAGGCTGCTCACGTGACGGCTGGCGATGCTGTCGATGCGGTGCGAGGGCGAGATCACCAGGGTACGGATGGGTTTCAAGGGCGTGTGGCGACGCTGCTCCTCGTTCAACACCGAGAGGGTCTGGTTGACCCGGTTGATGCGTTCGATGTCGGCCGACAGGCCATCCAGGAAGATGCCCGACATCGCATGCCCTGCCACCTGCGCCAGGCTGGGATAGTGGGGCGTATTGGTGGGCGCCTGCTCGCCTTTCTCGCCCATGCGGCCGGCGCCAATGATGAGTACCTTGGTCGCGCCCAGGTGGATGGCCGGCGAGATCGGTGCGATCTGGCGCATGGAGCCATCGCCGCAGTATTCGCAGCGCCCGTCGATATACACGGGAATGGCCGGAAAGATGAAGGGAATCGCCGACGAGGCCAGCAGATGGTCGATGCCGATCTGGTCGCGGATGGCCAGACGCTGCGTGCGCCGCCAGGGTTCGATTTCCTCGGCGCATTGATAGAAGGTGATGTGCTGGCCGCTGGTATAGGACGAGGCGGTCACCGCCAGCGCATGCAGCTGTCCTTCCGCCAGCGCGGCATCCAGACGCGGCAAGTCCAGCAGGCGATGCAGCATGCTCACCAGGGGCGTGTTGTCCAGCAGGGAATTGGGCGGGTTGGCGCGCCACTTGCGCAGCAGCCAGCCGAACGAGAACAGCGACAGCCAGCGCGCCCCGGAGCGGATCACGCCCAGTGAATCGGCGCGGTAGACCTGCTCCACCTGGAAGTTGCTCCATACCGCCATCAGCTCGCGCACGGCCTCGCCGAAATCATCGGCGCGGCAGGCCAGCGCGGTGCCGTTGATGGCACCGGCCGACGTGCCGCAGATGATGGGGAAGGGATTGCTGTGTACCGGCCAGCCGGCTTCGAGCAGGATCATCGAGAGCGCATTGAGGACGCCCACCTGATAGGCCGCCCGTGCGCCGCCGCCGGTCAGGATCAATCCTGTTTTATGTTCCATTGTCTCCATGCGGGCAGCTTATCAGCAGCGCCCGCGCTGTGGACAAGAGAATTGGCAGGGAAATGCGGCCTATTTGGGGGGCATGCGGATGGCCCCATCCAGACGGATGGTCTCGCCGTTCAACATCACGTTCTCGATGATGCTCCTGGCCAGCTGCGCGTATTCGGTGGCGCGCCCCAGACGCGGCGGGAAGGGCACGGCCTGGCCCAGCGAGTCCAGCACTTCCTGCGGCATGGCCAGCATCATGGGCGTTTCGAAGATGCCGGGGGCAATGGTCATGACCCGGATACCGCTGCGCGACAGATCTCGCGCCATCGGCAAGGTCATCGCCACGATGGCGCCCTTGGAGGCCGAATAGGCGGTCTGCCCGATCTGGCCGTCATACGCCGCCACCGAGGCGGTGTGGATGATGATGCCGCGCTCGCCCTCCGCCAGCGCCTCGCCCTTGGCCATGGCATCGGCCGCGAAGCGCGCCATGTTGAAGCTGCCGACCAGGTTGATGTTGAGCGTCTTCATGAACAGCGCCATGGTATGCGGACCGTTCTTGCCGATCAGCTTTTCGGCCGGGGCGATACCGGCACAATTGATCAGGCCGCGCAGGCTGCCCAGCGCTTGCGCGGCCTGCACCACCGCCTGTGCATCGTCCTCGGAACTGACATCGCAGCGCACGAAGATGCCGCCCAGTTCCTGCGCCAGCGCGCTGCCGGTTTCCTGGTTCAGGTCGGCCAGCACCGGCTTGCCGCCGGCGGCGGCGATCATGCGCGCAGTGGCCGCGCCCAGACCGGATGCAGCGCCGGTGACGATGAAAACATTTCCTTCGATACGCATGGAGTCTCCTGTTTTTTATCTCGCTGGCCCGGACGGATGGCCCGGGTCGCCGTGGCCTGATGATGAGGTGATGCCTCAGGCAGCATTATTTGACGGATCGGCCGGCCTGGCAATGTCTGCCCGGCGTGGCGATTCCGTGCTGGCGGAGATTATGCGCAGGCCGCCGCGCCCCGACTATCCGCGCGGCGACAATTGCACGACTGCAGACCGGTTCAGTTCGGCATGTTCGGCAACAGCGGCACCAGCAGCAGCGCCACGATGTTGATGATCTTGATCAGCGGATTGACCGCCGGTCCGGCCGTGTCCTTGTAGGGGTCACCCACGGTGTCACCGGTGACTGCCGCCTTGTGGGCATCGGAACCCTTGCCGCCGTGATGACCGTCTTCGATGTATTTCTTGGCGTTGTCCCAGGCGCCGCCACCAGTGGTCATCGAGATCGCCACGAACAGGCCGGTGACGATGGTCCCCATCAACAGCCCGCCCAGCGCCGAGGCACCCAGCAGCAGCCCCACCAGGATCGGCACGATCACCGGCAGGAGCGACGGCAGGATCATCTCGCGGATGGCAGACGAGGTCAGCATGTCGACCGCTTTGTCGTATTCCGGCCGTCCGCTGCCATCCATGATGCCCTTGATCTCGCTGAACTGGCGCCGTACCTCGACCACCACCGCACCGGCCGCCCGCCCCACCGCTTCCATCGCCATCGCGCCGAACAGGTAGGGAATCATCCCCCCGATGAACAACCCGATGATCACCGCCGGACTGGAGAGGTCGAAGCTGGCCGTCTTGCCCACCGATTCCAGCGCATGCGTGTAATCAGCGAACAGCACCAGCGCCGCCAGCCCGGCCGAACCGATGGCATAGCCCTTGGTAACGGCCTTGGTGGTATTGCCCACCGCATCCAGCGGATCGGTGATGGCCCGCACCGAGTCAGGCAGGCCGGACATCTCGGCGATGCCGCCGGCATTGTCGGTGATGGGGCCATAGGCATCGAGCGCCACCACGATGCCAGCCATGGACAGCATGGCGGTTGCCGCGATGGCAATGCCATACAGGCCCGCCAGCCAGTACGACACCAGGATCGCCGCGCACACCGCCAGCACCGGATAGGCGGTCGACTTCATCGACACCCCCAGGCCAGCGATGATGTTGGTGCCATGGCCGGTGGTGGAGGCCTCGGCGATATGCCGCACCGGCTTGAAGTCGGTGCCGGTGTAGTACTCGGTGATATAGACCATCAGGCCGGTCAGCACGATGCCCACCACCGCCGCGCCCATCAGCGGCACACGCAATTCGGGCGGCAGCAGCAGCCAGGTGACCAGCGCGAAGCCTACCAGCGACAGCCCGGCCGACCACCACAAGCCGGTATAGAGCGCCGACATGATCTTCTTGCCCGGCTGCGCCTTGACCATCGCGCAGCCGACGATGGAGGCCAGGATCGACACCCCGCCCAGCGCCAGCGGATACAGCACGGCCAGCGTCTCCATGCCCTGCAGCACCAGGGTACCCAGCAGCATGGTGGCGATCAGCGTGACCACGTAGGTCTCGAAGAGGTCGGCCGCCATGCCGGCGCAATCACCCACGTTGTCGCCGACGTTATCGGCGATCACGGCCGGATTGCGCGGATCGTCCTCGGGAATGCCGGCCTCGACCTTGCCCACCAGGTCGGCGCCCACATCGGCACCCTTGGTGAAGATCCCCCCGCCCAGCCGGGCAAAGATGGAAATGAGCGAAGCCCCGAAAGCCAGCCCGATCAGCGGCTGGATGGCGTCGTGCAGACTGGCCGCGCGCCCCTGTCCATAGACGAACAGGACCCAGAAGAACAGCGACACTCCCAGCAGCCCCAGCCCCACCACCAGCATCCCGGTGATCGCCCCGCCACGAAATGCCACGGCGAGCGCCTCGTTCATGCCCCGCGTGGCTGCCTGGGCTGTGCGCACATTGGCCCGCACCGAGACATTCATGCCGATGAAACCGCAGGCGCCCGACAGCACCGCCCCCAGCAGGAAGCCGACGGCGGTCAGCCAGCCCAGTCCGGGGATGAGGGCAATGACGATCAGCAGCACCACGCCCACCATGGCGATGGTGCGGTACTGCCGCGCCAGGTAGGCCGCCGCGCCCTGCTGGATGGCCAGTGCGATTTCCTGCATGCGGGGGTTGCCGGGGTCCTGCTTGAGAATCCAGCTACGCGAGACGAGGCCATAGATCACCGCGACAATGCCGCAGGCAATGGCAAACCACAGGGCAAGTGCCATCTTTATCTCCTTTTGTTATCACGACTCATCAACAATCACGAACATCCGCCGTGGCACCCGGGCGGGCATCGCTGCCCTGTTACCCACGCATCACCGCCGATACTGCGCCTGCAAATTACGTCGCCCTTCTTATTGGAGTTGTTGTGCTTGCCGGGGCTGCAACCGCCACACCCTCGGGCGGGTGCGGGCGGCGACCAATTCCGATCGACCTCGTCGATTGACCTCGCCGATGGACCGCGATCTGCCGCGATCTATCGATTTGTTAGTTTTCGAGCTCTTCCGCTCTTTGTGTCAGCCTTCAAAAGGCTAAAAAAAAAGCGGACCGTAGTCCGCTTTACTTTACTCCGCCAGGGCGGCAAATGCACGATCCCTGATTTCTTCCACCGGACCCACGCCGGCGATCTTGCGATACTTCGGCGCACCCGGCTGGCCCGATTCGGCCCACTTACCGTAGTAGCCCAGCAGCACTTCGGTCTGGTCATGATAGACCGACAGGCGCTTCTTGACGGTTTCTTCCTTGTCGTCGTCGCGCTGGACCAGTGCTTCGCCGGTGATGTCATCCTTGCCCTCGACCTTGGGCGGGTTGAACTTGACGTGGTAGCTGCGGCCCGAACCCGGGTGCACGCGACGGCCGCTCATGCGCTCGACGATGGCGCTGTCGGGGACGTCGATTTCCAGCACGTAGTCGATGGCCACGCCGGCTTCCTTCATGGCGTCAGCCTGACGGGTGGTGCGCGGGAAGCCGTCGAACAGGTAACCGTTGGCGCAATCCGGCTGTTGCAGACGGTCCTTGACCAGGCCGATGATGATGTCGTCGGAAACCAGACCGCCCGCATCCATCACCTTCTTGGCGGCGATACCCAGCTCGGTACCCGCCGCCACCGCAGCACGCAGCATGTCGCCGGTGGAGATCTGCGGAATGTTGAATTTTTCCTTGATAAAAGTGGCTTGCGTGCCTTTACCGGCACCAGGCGCTCCTAAAAGGATGAGGCGCATAGGGTTTCCTAAATTGAGGTTTTTGAAAATTTGAATGCTTGAATTCTTTTGCGACGGGATGACAGAGGATGCCTGCCATCTACACGGTTATGCAGCTTGTTTGCGCGCCGTTTGCGTCAGCTCCGGGACGAAACTTACCACAAAATCTTACCAAACCATGACAAACGCCTGATTTTTAAGCAGTCTCCTGGCCCTGATTGTGTCGTGTCAGCTTGACAGGGAACTTACAGCAAGCGGCACCGGCCAGCCTTGCGCCGGATCATGCCAGGATAGCTGCCTGTCTTCACATCAGAGTGCGGAGATGCTTTGCACCAGGGCACTGTCGGGCGGGGCCTCGAAATGCTTGCGCACGCGCAACAGGTCCTCGGGCGTATCGACGCCGGCTTCCGGCACCAGCGAAGTGACATGCACGGCAATCGCATGGCCGTGCCACAGCACGCGCAGCTGCTCCAGCGCCTCGATGCGTTCCAGCGGGGCCGGCGTGAGCGTGGGATAGAGCTGCAGGAAGCGGTTGCTGTAGGCATACAGCCCGATATGGCGCAGCGGTACGTATTCGTTGGCGTGATCAGGGCCGCTGGCGTCCGGCAACACCTCGCGCGATTGGGCGAAGGCATCGCGATGCCAGGGAATGGTGGCCCGCGAAAAATACATGGCGCAGCCTTCCCTGTTCAGCACCACCTTGACCACATTGGGATTGAATGCATCGGCGGCGCTCTCGATGGCATGCGCGGCCGTGGCCATGGGCACGCCGGCCTTGATGTGGGCGGCGGTGGCGGCGATCAGGCCGGGATCGATCAGCGGCTCGTCGCCCTGCACGTTGACCACCACGGCATCCTCGGCCAGGTCCATGGCGGCGGCCACCTCGGCGATGCGGTCGGTGCCGGAGGGATGGTCGGCGCGGGTCATCGCCACCTCCACGCCATGCGCCTGGCAGGCGGCATGGATGTCGTGGTGATCGGTGGCCACGATGATGCGTGCGGCACCGGACAGGGCCGCACGCTCGGCCACCCGCACGATCATCGGCTTGCCGCCGAGGTCTGCCAGGGGCTTGTTGGGCAGGCGCGTGGAAGCCAGGCGCGCCGGGATGATGACGGTGAAGGTCATGGGATCAGCCGCAGCAGGAAGGGAAAATCGGGATCAGGCTGCCGGAGCCGGCGGCACGGAAGTACCTGAAGCAGCCGCAGGCGCAGCGCCCAGTTCACGGGCTTCATCGGCCCACATGATGGGGATGCCGTCACGGATGGGGTAGGCCAGCTTGTCTGCCTTGCAGATCAGTTCCTGGGCTTTCTTGTCGTAGTCCAGGGGACCTTTGCAGATGGGGCAAACCAGGATATCAAGCAGTCGGGCGTTCACGGAGTTTCTCCACTAGATGTTCAGCCAGCGCGCCGTCGATGCGCGCTGTTACGGGCACGACCCAGATACGCGGGTCGTTTCGGATGGCCTCGATAGCCCTGCATTTTACTGCATCCTTTTCCGTGATCAGGATGACATCGGCGGCAAGGCCTGCAAAGGGATCGATGGCGAAGTCGTAATGGTCAGGCAAGGGGTGGCGGGCAAAGCTCAGGCCGGCCCCTTCCAGCGTGGCGAAAAAGCGCTCGGGATTACCGATGCCGGCCACCGCTGCCAGGCGCACCGCGCCCTCGCCCATCTGGGTCAATGGCTTGCGCGCCTGCGGTGGCGCCAGTTGCACGGCCTCGTCAGCCTGCAGGCACATGGCATGCACGCCGGCCGGAGCCTTGCCCTGCAAGCCAACATTGAGCACCGAGAAATCACGCCGGCGCGAAGCCGGCTCGCGCAAGGGACCGGCCGGCAACAGCCAGCCATTGCCCACGCCCCGTGCATCGGAGAGGACGATCTCGATATCGCGCCCCAATGCGTAATGCTGCAGCCCGTCGTCGGAGATGATCACATCCACCTCCGGGTGCGCCGCCAGCAGGCTGCGCGCCGCCGCAACCCGGCGCCGCCCCACCACCAGCGGCACGCCGGTACGCTGGGCGATCAGCAGCGGCTCATCACCGACCTGCGACGCCGCGGCCTCGGGGCTGACCTCCAGGGTCTGCCCGGCACCGTTGCCTGCTCCATAGCCACGCGAAATCACGCCCGGATGCAAACCGGCCGCCCGCAGCGCCTCGATCAGCCAGATCGCAAAAGGCGTCTTGCCGGTCCCGCCGACGAAGACATTGCCCACCACGATCACCGGCACCGGCAGGCGCTCGGCGCGCTTGATGCCCAGCGCAAAGAGCAGCCGGCGCAGCGCCGCCAGGCCGCCGAACAGCAGCGACAGCGGCCACAGCGCGCAGGCCAGCACGCCACGGGATTGCCAGGCGCGGCTCAGGATGGCTTCGGCAGTGGGCCTGGAATCGGCCATGGTTTCAATCCGTCATCAAGAAAAGCGTGGCGCCAAGGCCAAGGCCGTGGCGCCACGTCGGAAAACAAAAGCCTGTGGATAAATCACTTGCTGCTGGACTGCGCCGCAAAGGTCAGCTTGGGATACCCCGCCAGGCGCGCCGCCTCCATCACGTTGACCACGGTCTGGTGCGTGGCCAGTGCGTCGGCATTGATGATGATGACCGGGTCGCGCTGGCTGCCGCTGGCCTGCACGGCGGCCTGCATTTCCTCGGCGAGGCCCTGCGCATCACGCGCCGGGATGCGCTTGTTGTTGATCGCATAGCGCCCGCTGGCATCGATGGCGATGTTGATCTCGAAGGGCTGCTCCAGCGCCTTCTGGGCATCGGCCGTGGGCAGCGTGACCTGCAACGCGGTGAACTTGCTGTAGGTGGTGGTCACCATCAGGAAGATCACGATCACCAGCAGCACATCGATGAAGGGGATCAGGTTGATCTCCAGGTCTTCGCGGGGACGGCCCTTGCGGAAGTTCATGGTCGGCTCCGCGCAATCAACGGCGCACGTCGTGCACGATGTCCACGAACTTCACGGCCTGCTGTTCCATGTCCACCACGAAGCCATCCACCTGGGCCCGGAAGTGGCGGTAGAACACCAGCGCCGGCATGGCAATGGCCAGGCCAAACCCGGTGTTGTAGAGCGCAATCGAGATACCGTGCGCCAGCTGCGCCGGGTTGGTACCGACGGCATTCTGCGAGGCGAAGATCTCGATCATGCCCACCACGGTACCGAACAGGCCCATCAGCGGTGCCAGCGAGGCGATGGTACCCAGCGTGGTCAGGAAGCGCTCCAGCCGGTGCGCGGCGGCCTGGCCGGCTTCTTCGATGGCTTCCTTCATGACTTCGCGCGGGGCGTCGACATTGCGCAGACCGGCAGCCAGCACCTGGCCCAGCGGCGAATTCTGTTCCAGCTTGTCGATCACGTCGTCGTTGACGCGACCGCTCTGATAGACCCGTACCACCTCCCCCAGCAGGTCCGGCGGCAGGATGCGCGGGCGGCGCAGGTAGACCAGTCTTTCGATGACCAGCGCCAGGCCGATGATGGAAGCGATCAGCAAAGGCCAGATCGGCCAGCCGGCGGCGAGGATGATGGCGAGCAAAACGTACTCCTGTTGAATGCGGTGAAAATCTGATCCTGTTGCAAAGAGACGACCCGCCGGGCGCGCCTTCTTCTGCGGTGCAGAATGTAGCCGGTTGCGTGCGCCTCGGCAAGCGCCGTCGGCTTGGCCTTACAATGCGGCATTGTATCGCCCCTGGATCACCTGCGCCCTCATGCCCACCGACAAGTTCCCGCCCTTCCCCACCGCCCGCCCCCGTGCCGAAGCCCTGCCCGCAGGCAGCGCCAGCGAGGGTGGACCGCCCATGCTGACGGTCTCCGCGCTGAACCAGGCGGTGGCCCGCATGCTGGAGCGCAATTTCCCGCTGATCTGGGTCAAGGGCGAAATCTCCAACTTCACCCGCGCCGCCTCCGGCCACTGGTACTTCAATCTCAAGGATGACGGCGCCCAGGTCCGCGCGGTCATGTTCAAGGGACGCGCCCAGTACGCCGGCTTCATGCCGCGCGAGGGCGACAAGGTCGAGGTACGCACCCTGGTCACCCTCTACGCGCCACGGGGTGACTACCAATTGAACGTGGAAGCCATCCGCCGCTCCGGTGTAGGCGACCTCTACGCTGCCTTCGTGCAGCTGAAGGAAAGACTGGAACGCGAAGGTCTGTTCGCCCGCGAACGCAAGCGCCCCCTGCCGGGCTTTGCGCGCCGCATCGGCATCGTCACCAGCCCCCAGGCCGCCGCCCTGCGCGATGTGCTGGCCACGCTGCGCCGCCGGGCGCCGCACGTGGAGGTAGTGCTCTATCCCACGCCGGTGCAGGGCGAAGGCGCGGCCCAGCGCATCGCCACCGCCATCCAGACCGCCTCGGCCCGCGCCGAGTGCGACGTCCTGCTGGTCTGCCGGGGCGGAGGCAGCATCGAAGACCTGTGGTCCTTCAATGAAGAGGTGGTGGCCCGCGCCATCGTCGCCGCGCCCATGCCGGTCGTTTCCGGCGTCGGCCACGAGACCGATTTCACCATTGCCGACTTCGCCGCCGACCTGCGCGCCCCTACGCCGACCGCCGCCGCCGAGCTGGCCGCCACGGCCCGTGAAGACTGGCTGGCCGAACTGCGCGGCCATGCCGGCGAACTCACCCGCGCCCTGCGCCGTACCCTCGCCGATCGCGCCCAGAACATGGACTGGCTGGCACGCCGCCTGGTCAATCCGGGTGCCACCATCGCCCATGAGCGGGTCAAGCTGGCGGCCCTGCAAACCCGCCTCTCGCATGCCAACCGCGTGCCATTGACACGCATGCGCCATCGCCTGCAGCAGGCCGCCACCCACCTGGCGCACCAGATGCCCGATACCACCCACGCCCGGCGTGATCTGGCCGAGCTGGCGCGCCGCCTGCAGGATGCCCAGGCGAGCCGCCAGGCCCAGCAGCGCCAGGCGCTGGCCAGCCTGAATGCGCAGCTGGAACTGCTGAACCCGCAACGCACGCTGGAACGCGGCTATGCCATCGTCAGCGACCGTCAGGGGCGGGTGCTGCACGCACCGGCCGAGCTGGCCGCCCGCAGCGAGATCACCATCCGCCTGGCCCAGGGCAGCGCCGAGGTCGGCATTGCCAGCGTGCAGCCACGGCTGGATTGAAGGGTGAACGCGCTACGCTTGACAGCTGTGGCAGACTTTTTTCTCATCAGCTTATAACGCCGGCCGGGGACGGTTCCCGGCCCGTTCGGCTTGGCACGTCCGCCACGCAGGTGAAGGATGAGCTGGAACGTCTTTCCACCACTGGCATCTACGGTTTTCCTTGCCTCGCGGACAGGCGCCACGCCAGCAAGAACCATTCGCATTACCCGACCGGGATGTGAAAGAAGCCGACCGGCAGGGCATTTGATCGAGTGCAAAGAATTGTCTTCCGCTTTAGAATCTCAGGTTCGGAAAAGACCCCTTCGTAGCAAACCAACAAGACTGAAAGGATTCATCATGGCACATACCCTTCCGGCACTGCCTTACGATCTGGACGCGCTGGCGCCCACGATTTCCAAGGAAACCCTGGAATATCACTATGGCAAGCACCATCAGA
>Ga0308159_1003106_pt1 | contig 17574 bp, 17 predicted proteins | sample PhyCR1_FD_201040 | JGI IMG/M metagenome (GOLD analysis project Ga0308159, IMG submission 201040) | Phyllosphere microbial communities from UC Gill Tract Community Farm, Albany, California, United States - DLSLC.R1 | ecosystem: Host-associated > Plants > Phyllosphere > Unclassified | place: USA... | reverse complement strand
GGGCGTGCTGCGCAACGGGCCCCAGGCGTTGCGTTGGGTCGCGGCGAGGCACCTGGATCTGCCCACGGATACGGCGCAGCCGTTCTCGCCCCGCGCCCCTGCATTGCGCCAGTGGCAGTGGATGGATTCCGCACTCGTCTGAACGTGGCCGATGCGAAATGGTGCGAACGACGAAGGAGCATTTCCCCATGCGACTCGACCCCTGGGACGACGCAGCACGCATTGCCGAGCGCCTAACCCTGCCGGGCGCGAAGCTGATCGTGCTGGTGGGCGCGGCCGGGTGGTGCGAGAAGTGCCATCAGGCGCTGCCGGCCTTCGATGCACGGGCGTGCATGGCACCGCCCCATGAAACCCATGTGTGGATGGATATCGAAGAGCATGCGGGGTTGCTCGGTGCATGGGTCCCTGAAACGCTGCCCCTTGAGCTGGTGTACGAGAACGGTCGCCTAGGGGCGCAACGCATTTGGGGGCCTGGGGTGTCAGGCGCAGTGCCTGTCCTGGAAGACTCTGCAGAAGTGCCCGATCTCTGGCGCATTCTCGGCCGCCCGGACTGGGCAGGCACACATAGCGCTTGAACAGGGGCACAAGTTCTCGATCGTTCCAATCGCCTGCAGATGAGTGCACGAGACATCCGAGAAACAATCGACGGCCTGGGATCTCGGCTCGACGCCGACGGGCAACTGCGCAGTTGGGTCGTATCCATATGCCGTCAGGGGCGGACCTTTCAACGTACGTTTTCGGTGGTTCGTCATGGCACCCCCGACAAGGCGAAAGGCCGAGGACGGCCGCGTGAAGCGGCGCTCGTTTTCTGTACGCACATACGGTGAGGAACAAGCCCGGAAGCTGGCCTATGAACTGCGCAAAACTTGGTTGGACAACGGCGAAACAGGCGCAGGGTTAGCACCGCACTGCATCGCCCACACTGTTGTCTGTGGCCTTGATGGCCCGTATCTGCAGCGACATCACCGCAGCACCGCCTCGTCGCTCCACGCGAAGCGCACCCGCGGCTCGATCTGCGCGATCTCGGCGCGCAGCAGCGACGCCAGCCGCGCGGCCTCGCGCTGGGTGAGGCGGGCCACGGTGGTGGACAGGCTCACGGCCGCGAAGGCGCAGCCACCCGCGTCGCGCACGGCGTGGCCCACGGCGGCGGTGTTGGTGTTGAGGCAGCCGCCGCTGCGCGCGTAGCCGAGCGCGCGCGTCTGCGCGATGAGCGTGCGCAGCGTGGGCACGTCGAGCCCGCCGTAGCGCCCGAGCACCCCGGCGTGGGCCGCGAGCGCTTCCTCCACGCGGACGTCCTCCTGCGCGGCCAGCAGCGCCAGGCCCGCGGCCCCCACGCCGAGCGGCCGCCGCCCCCCGACCGTGACGGACAGCGGCGGGTCCAGCCGCTGCCGGTGGGTGTGGTCGTGGCACACCGCTTCGGGCCCGCTGCGCACGAACAGGTAGGCCGCGTAGCCCGTGGCGTCGGTGAGCCGGCGCAGGTGCGCCTCGAAGAGCGGCGCCACGTCGTGCCGGGCGCGCGCGGCCAGGCCGACTTCGAACGCCCGGCGGCCCAGCACGTAGCCCTTTTCCCCCGGCAGCGCGGTGACGAGGCGCGCGTCCGACAGATCGCGCAGCAGCCGGTGCACCGTGGGATGCGGTATGCCCGATTGCCGGGCGATGTCGGACAGCGTCAGCCCGCCCGCGTCGTAGCGCGAGAGCTGGTCGAGGATGCGCAGCACACGGTCGAGCACCAGGGTGGTCATGGCGGGCAGGATACCCGCCGCGGGAATGGAATCCGGCCCACGGTTGTCCACGCAGTGGAAAAACCGGTGGTGCGCGCCGCCGCGATCGCAACAATCGCAGTCGAACCGAACACCACGACTCCAGGAGACTTCCATGCACGCCCCCCGTTCCTCCGCACTGCCGCGCCGTTCGCTGCTCGGCACCGCCGCTGCCGCCCTGCTGCTGGGCGCCGCCGCCGGCCCCCTGGCCGCGCAGGACGCCTTCCCCTCCCGCCCGATCCGCTTCATCGTGCCCTACGCGGCCGGCGGCACCACCGACCTCGTGGCCCGCACCGTGGGCGCGCGCATGGCGCAGACGCTGGGCCAGCCCGTCGTGATCGACAACCGCGGCGGCGCGGGCGGCAACATCGGCATGGATGCGGTCGCCAAGGCCGCGCCCGACGGCTACACCGTGGGCATGGGCGCGATCTCCACCAACGCGCTGAACCCGCACATCTACAAGAAGATGCCTTTCGATCCGCGCAAGGACTTCACGCCCATCGGGATGCTGGGTAACTCGACCATCGTGCTGGAAGCCGGCCCCGCGCTGCCCGTGAAGAACGTGGCCGAGCTGATCGACTATGCCCGCAAGCATCCGGGCCTGCCGTTCTCCACCGCGGGCGCGGGCACCTCCATGCACCTCGCGGGCGTGCTGTTCGGGCAGCTGAGCAAGACCGAATGGACGCACGTGCCCTACAAGGGCAGCGCGCCGCTCATCACCGACCTGATCGCGGGCCAGGTGCCCGTGGCGTTCGACAACCTGCCGGCCTCGCTGCCGCACATCCAGGCCGGCAAGCTGCGCGCGCTGGCCGTGGCCGGTTCGCAGCGCTCGCCCGCGCTGCCCGACGTGCCCACGCTCGCCGAGGCCGGCCTCGCCGGTTACGCGGTGGAGCCCTGGTTCGGCGTCTACGGCCCCGCCGGCATGCCGGCCGCCGTGGTGCAGCGGCTGGAGAAGGCATTGCAGGAAGCCCTGGCGGAGCCCGCCGCCCGGGACCGCCTGCTGGCCGCCGGCTTCACGCCGCGCGGCTCCACGGCCGCGGAGTTCGGCGCCCTGACGCAGCGCGAGTACGAGCGCCTGGGCCAGGTGGCCCGCACCGCCGGCATGACCGCCGACTGACGCCGCCCTGCCCCGCCTTCCACCTCTCCCAACCCGCCATGGCACCGACCACCGACGCCACCCACGACCCGGCCCTGCGCAGCTGGGTCGCCTCCGCCAACGCCGCGGAGTGCGACTTCCCCATCCAGAACCTGCCTTTCGGCCGCTTCCGAGCGCAGGACGGCAGCGCCCGCATCGGCGTGGCGATCGGCGATCGGATCCTGGACCTGCGCGCCGCCGGCCTCGTGCCGCACGACGACATGAACGCGCTCATGGCGGAGGCGCCGCAGGCGCGCCGGGCGCTGCGCGCGCGCCTCTCGCAGGGCCTGGCCGCCGGCAGCGCGCAGCAGGCGGCCTGGCAGCAGGCCCTGGTGCCCCAGGCGGGCGCCGAGATGCTGGTGCCCTGCCGCATCGGCGACTACACCGACTTCTACACCAGCGTGCACCACGCCACGAACGTGGGCCGGCAGTTCCGCCCCGACAACCCGCTGCTGCCCAACTACCGGTGGGTGCCGATCGGCTACCACGGCCGCGCGTCCTCCATCGGCGTGGGCGGCATGGGCGGCGCGGCCGTGCGGCGCCCGCGCGGCCAGCTCAAGGCGCCCGATGCGGCAGCGCCCGTGCTGGCGCCCAGCCGCCGGCTGGACTACGAACTGGAACTGGGCTGGTTCATCGGCGCGGGCAACGCGCAGGGCGAGCCCATCGGCATCGGCGAGGCGGAGGACCACCTCTTCGGCGTCGCGCTCTTCAACGACTGGAGCGCGCGCGACATCCAGGGCTGGGAATACCAGCCGCTGGGCCCCTTCCTCTCGAAGAACTTCGCCAGCACCCTCTCGCCCTGGGTGGTGACGCTGGAGGCGCTCGCGCCGTTCCGCGCGCCCTTCACGCGGCCCCCAGAAGATCCGCAGCCGCTGCCCTACCTGGATTCGCCCGCCCACCGCGCCGCGGGCGCCTTCGCGATCACGCTCGAAGTGCTGCTGCAGACGGAGCGCATGCGCGCCGAAGGCCTGCCGCCCGCGGTGCTCTCGCGCACCGACACCACGCGCGCCGCCTACTGGACACCCGCGCAACTGGTGGCGCACCACACGGTGAACGGCTGCAACCTGCAGAGCGGCGACCTGCTCGGCTCGGGCACGCTGTCGGGCCCCGGCCCGCAGGAGGCCGGCTCGCTGCTGGAGCTGGCCGCGGCCGGCCGCCAGCCCGTGCGCCTGCCCACGGGCGAGGAGCGCAGCTTCCTGGAGGACGGCGACACGGTCACGCTGCGCGGCTGGTGCGAGCGCGCGGGCGCGGCGCGCATCGGACTGGGCGAGGCCAGCGGCACGGTCATCGGCTGACGGTCAGTTCGCCACCTTGAGCACGCGCCAGTCGATGCGGTTGTCGGCGCGGTGCGGCAGCTCCACCTTCTGCGTGGCGGCCCAGGGGATGATCTGGTTGTAGAGCGGGATGTGCGAGATCAGTTCATGGTCCTTCAGCAGCGCCTGCTCGATGAGGCCGTTGCGCGTGGCCAGGTCCGTCTCCTTCTTGATGCGCTCGATCAGCGCGTCCTGCTGCGGATCGGAGAAGCGGCCCAGGTTGAAGTTGCCGTCGCCGCCCGCGCCGGGCGAGCGCACCAGCGACTGCAGCGAATAAAACGCATCGAAGGTCGGCACGCCCCAGCCCAGCAGGTAGATGCTGGCCTCGTTGCGCTGGATCATCGGGAAGTACGTGGCGAAGGGCTGGGTGCGCAGCTTGGCGCGCACGCCCACCTTGGCCCACTGCGCCGTGATCGCCTGGCAGAGCTGCTCGTCGTTCGTGTAGCGGCCCGCGCTGCAGGCGAAATCGACCTCGAAGCCCTGCGGATAGCCGGCCTCGGCCAGCAGCTTCTGCGCGGCGGCGGTGTCGTAGGGCCAGCGCGCGTCGGCCTTCTGCGTCCAGCCGTTCACCTGCCGCGCGATCAGCGCGCCCGTGGGCTGCGCGAGGCCGCGCAGCGTCACGCGCTGGATGGTCTGGATGTCGATCGCCTGGTAGAGCGCGCGGCGCACGCGCACGTCCTTGAGCGGGTTCTTGCCCTTCACGTTCGAGCCGGGCAGCTCTTCGCGGAACTGGTCCAGGCCCAGGAACAGCGTGCGGTTCTCCGGGCCTTCCAGCACCTTGAAGCCGCTGGTCTGGCGCACGCGGGCGATGTCCTGCGGGCTCGGATCGAGCACGAAGTCCACCTCGCCGGAGAGCAGCGCCGCGGTGCGCGTCGCGTCCGACTTGATCGGGGTGTAGACCACGTCCGTCACGTTGCCGGCGTACTTGCCCTTGCCCCACCACTGCGGGTTGGCCGCGAGCACGGTGCGCTGGTCGGGCGACCACGACTTGAGCACGAACGGCCCCGTGCCCAGCGCGTTGCGGTGGGTGAAGGGTTCGTCGCTGGTCTTGATGTCCTTGGGCGTGAGCGCGTTGTGCTTCTCCGCCCAGGGCCTGCTCAGGATGCGCAGTTCGGTGAGCTGGTTCACCAGCACCGGATTGGGCACGTCCGAGAAGATGTCGATGGTCTGCGCGTCCACCACCTGAACGCGGTCGATGCCCTGCGCATACACCGCGTAGTTGGAGGTCTTGGCCTTCGCGCGCTCCAGCGAGAACTTCACGTCCTCGGCCGTGAGCGGCGAGCCGTCGCTGAACCTCACGCCCTGGCGCAGCGTGACGCGCAGCTGCGTGGGGCTGACCTGCTTCCAGGCGGTGGCCAGCTGCGGTTCGGGCTTGAAGGTCTTGCTGTTGTATTCGACCAGCGTTTCGTACACGGCCGAATGCAGCACATTGTTCGGGCCCACGTTGTGGGCGTGCACGTCCCAGGTGGTCACGTCGGCCGAACGGGCGAAGCGGAAGGTGGCGGCCTGCGCTGCCAGCGGCAGGGCCGCCGTGAGTGCGGCGGCCGCGAGAGAGGCGGCCAGGAGGGTGCGGGAAAATCGCATGGTCTTGCTGGATGCGTGGTTGCGGGTGACGGAAGCCGCCGGGCGGCCGGCGAAGGGACCACTATGCCAAGCAGCGCGGCGGTGGCGAACGACTTTGTGGTTGTATCGATATGCGCCGGCACTTCCCGACCTGGGTACCGCCGCGTCCCGGGCTTCAGCGGTGACCGCCCTGCAGCATGCGCACCGCCTGCGGCAGCGACCGCGCATCGGGCAGAAAACGATCGAGCGCGGCGCCCAGCACCACGGCGCACAGCAGCGCGCCCAGCAGCGGCTTCCAGGTGAGGCGCACCGCGGCCGGGAGCCAGCCGGCACGCTCCACGCCCACGGCGGCGCGGGCGGTGGCGTACGAGAACGCCAGTTCCACCGCCACGGCCAGCAGCACGTCGAAGCCGAAGTACAGCAGCGCGAGCGCGCCCGCGCCGAACAGCACCGCCGCGCCGATGAGAAAGATCGCCACCACGGGCACGACCACCACCGCGCCCTCGTCGGCCTCGGCGGCGGCGCCCAGGGCGTTGCCGGCCAGGTCGCCCAGGGCATCGCCGAAGTGCCCGTCGGCCCCGGCCCCCGCGAAATCGCCGCCGCCGGACTGCGGCAGCGTCGGCGAGCGCCCGCCCGTGCCGCGCACGGCCCGCGCGGCGAGCCCGCCGGCGTCGTACAGGGTTTCGGCCGCGTCGAGCACGTCCACGCCGCCGGAGGCATCCACGTCGTCCCCGTCCCGGCTCCGCGCATTCCGGGCAGGCGGCTGTACCAGCCGCGCCGCCCAGAGCCGCAGCACCAGCAGGTAGGCGAGATAACCAGCCCCGAGCGTGACCAGGTAGCGCACCGCGAGCGATTCCACGCCCAGCACCATCTGCGTGTGCGAGACCGCCCACATGAAGGCCATCATGAAGGCGCCGATGCACCAGCCGTGCACGCGCAGGCTATAGCGGCTCAGCAGCGAAGCCTCCAGCGTGCGCCCGGGCGTGCGCACGCGGCGCCAGTTCGATCCCCCCGCGCGCTGGCCGGGCCGGGCCTTGCCGCGCATGGGCTTCAGTCCACCACCACCGGCACGCGCGGCGCCAGGGCGCACATCAGCTCGTAGCCCACGGTGCCGGCCGCCTGCGCCACCTCGTCGATGCCGAGCACCGCGCCGCAGGCCGCGCGCCCCCAGAGCGTGGCCTCGCTGCCCACGCCCGCCTCCACGCCGGCCTCGTGCAGCGGCGCGAGGTCCACGGTGATCATGTCCATGCTCACCCGGCCCACGGTGCGGGTGCGCACCCCGTTCACCAGCACCGGCGTTCCCGTGGGGGCGTGGCGCGGGTAGCCGTCGGCATAGCCGCAGGCCACCACGCCGATGGCGAGCGGCCGGTCGGCCGTGAAGGACGATCCATAGCCCACGGTATCCCCGGGTTGCAGCTGCTGGGTGCCGATGATGCGCGCCGACAGCGTCATGGTGGGCGCGAGGCCCCAGTGCGCCGCGTCGTGCTCGGGATGGTCGGCCGCGCCGCCATAGAGCACGATGCCCGCGCGCACCCAGTCGGCCCGCACCCGCGCGTCGCCCGCGGCATGGCGCAGGGTGGCGGCGCTGTTGCTCACCGTGCGCTCGCCCGGCAGGTCCTGCGTGGCGGTGCAGAAGGCATCGAGCTGGTGGGCGATGCCCCGCGGGCCGTCGGCGTCGCTGAAATGGGTCATGAACGAGATCTCGTCCACCTGCGGCAGGGCATTGAGCCGCGCCCAGGCCGCCCGGTAGCGCGCGGGCGGGAAGCCCAGCCGGTTCATGCCCGAATTCATCTTGAGGAACACCCGGTGCGGCGCATGCGTCTTGTGGGCAGAGAGCCAGTCGATCTGCTCGTCGCAGTGCACGGCGTGCCAGAGCGACAGGCGCGAGCACAGCTCCAGGTCGCGCGGCTCGAACACGCCCTCCAGCAGCAGGATCGGGCCGCGCCACCCCAGCTGCCGCACCCGCTCGGCCTCGCCCAGGTCCAGCAGGGCGAAACCGTCCGCGCCCCGCAGGCCCTCGAAGGCGCGTTCGATGCCGTGGCCGTAGGCATTGGCCTTCACCACGGCCCAGACGCGGGCGTCCGGCGCGGCGGCACGGGCGCGTGCCAGGTTGTGCTGCAGTGCAGCAGTGTGGATCGTGGCTTGTATGGGGCGCGGCATGGGGGCTGGGCGGCAGGCGGAAAGGGGGGAATTCTGGCATCGGAGCGTACAGGGCGCGTGATATAACCGCCAGTCACTTGCAGCCGGGTCCGAGATTTAACAGGGCATCAGTTCCGCTGATGCACCCACCAGCCATTCGATGAAGCGCGGTTTCTACACCATCATGTCGGCGCAGTTCTGCAGCTCGCTGGCCGACAACGCACTCTTCGTGGCGGCCGTCGAACTGCTGCGCACCAACGGCTCCCCGGAATGGCAGCGGGCCGCGCTGGTGCCCATGTTCGCCCTGTTCTACGTGGTGCTGGCCCCCTTCGTGGGCGCCTTCGCCGACGCGATGCCCAAGGGCAAGGTCATGTTCGTGAGCAACGCGATCAAGGTCGTCGGCTGCCTCATGATGCTGTTCGGCTCCCATCCGCTCATCGCCTACGCGGTGGTGGGGCTGGGCGCCGCGGCCTATTCCCCCGCCAAGTACGGCATCCTCACCGAACTGCTACCGGCCTCGCAGCTGGTCAAGGCCAACGGCTGGATCGAGGGGCTCACGATCGCCTCCATCATCCTCGGCGTGCTGCTGGGCGGCCAGCTCGTGGGGCCGAACATCTCCCACTGGCTGCTGTCGGTGGACGTGCCGCTGCTGGACACCGGCATCGACACGGCGGCCGAGGCGGCCATCGCCACGCTCATCGCCGTCTACCTCGCCGCCGCCTGGTTCAACACCCGCATCCCGCACACCGGCGTCGAGATGCGCGCCATGCCGGGCAACCCGCTCGCGCTGCTGCCCGATTTCTGGTCCTGCAACAACCGCCTCTGGCGCGACAAGCTGGGGCAGATCTCGCTGGCCACCACCACCCTGTTCTGGGGCGCGGGCGGCAACCTCAAGTTCATCGTGCTGGCCTGGGCCGCCGCCGCGCTCTCCTACAACACCACCCAGGCCTCGGCGCTCACCGGCGTGGTGGCCATCGGCACCGCCGTGGGCGCGGTGGTGGCGTCCATGCGCATGCGGCTGGACATGGCCACCAAGGTCATCCCGCTCGGCATCGCCATGGGCGTGCTGCTGATCCTGATGGTGTTCATCAAGAGCATCTGGATCGCGATTCCCTTCCTGATCCTGCTGGGCGGCCTGGGCGGCTACCTGGTCGTGCCCATGAACGCACTGCTGCAGCACCGCGGCCACAACCTCATGGGCGCGGGGCGGTCCATCGCCGTGCAGAACTTCAACGAGCAGGCCGCCATCCTGGGCCTGGGCGCGTTCTACAGCCTGTCGCTCAAGATGGGCCTGTCGGTGTTCGGCGCGATCACCGTGTTCGGCCTCGTGGTGGCGGGCGTGATGTGGCTGATCCGGCGCTGGCACATCAGCAACTGCACGCGCTACTCCGAAGAGGTCGAGCACCTGCTGCACATCGCCCGGCACGACCACCACCACTGATCCCGCACGGCCCGCGCCGGGGCACGGCCACCGGCACGCCGGGCGCCATGGCGTGCAGCGCCCTCCGGCGCCCCACGGCTGCGCCTGCACCGCCGGGCCGGTTTCTCCTCTCGCATGACTTCTCCGCTGCCCATCCTCGCCCTGCTGTTCAACGCCTTCGTCTGGGGGCTGGCCTGGTGGCCGTTCCGCACCATGCACGCGGCCGGGCTGCATCCGCTGTGGGCCACCGCGCTGATGTATTGCGGGGTGCTGCTCGCGCTGCTGGCCCTGCGGCCGGGCCTGTGGGCGCAGGTGCGCGCGCACCCGCAGCTCTGGCTGCTGGCCCTCAGCTCCGGACTGAACAACGTAGCCTTCAACTGGGCGGTCACCGTGGGCGACGTGGTGCGCGTGATCCTGCTCTTCTACCTCATGCCCGCCTGGGCGGTGCTGCTGGCGTGGAAGGTCCTCGGCGAGCGGCCCACCGGCCAGGCGCTGGCGCGGCTGGCGCTCGCCTTCGCGGGCGTGGCGCTCGTGCTCTGGCCCGCGGACGCCCCGGCCGGGCGGCTGCTGCACGGCCTGTCGATGGCCGACGGGCTCGCGCTCCTGGGCGGCTTCATGTTCGCGCTCACCAACGTCACCCTGCGCCGGCTGCACGCGGTGCCGGGCCAGGCGCGCATGTTCTCGATGTTCGGCGGCTGCATGCTGATGGCGCTGGCCGTGGGCGCCATCGGCCTGCAGGCCGGAGTGGTCGAGCCCTTTCCCGCGCCGCACGCCGGCTGGCTGGTGACCGCGCCGCTGCTCGCGTGCGTGCTGCTGCTCGGCAACTGGGCGCTGCAGTACGGCGCCTCGCGCCTGCCCGCGGGCACCACGGCGGTGGTCATGCTCTCGGAAGTGGTCTTCGCGAGCGTGTCGTCGGTGCTGCTGTCGGCGGCCACGCTGCAGCCGCGCACCCTGATCGGCGGCGGGATGATCGTGCTGGCGGCGCTGCTGGCGTCGCTGCAGCGGCGCTGAAGATCACGGCGGGTGCACGGGCGCACACCCGCCCTGCCGCCGGCAGACACAGGGCTGGGCATTTTCTGGCGACAATGGGTTCTCGCCGGCCCTGCCCACGCCACGGCGGCCTTTCTGGAGCCCCACCATGCCCTCCGCCTACGATTTCGACGCCCTGCAGATGGACGGCCGCACCGTGCCCCTGCGCGATTACCAGGGACGCGTGCTGCTGATCGTGAACACCGCCAGCGCCTGCGGCTTCACGCCCCAGTTCGCGGGCCTGCAGGAGCTGCACCGGCAGTACGCCGGCCAGGGGCTGGTGGTGCTGGGCTTTCCCTGCAACCAGTTCGGCCGCCAGGACCCGGGGCCGAACGAGGAGATCGCCAGCTTCTGCCAGCGCAACTACGGCGTGGATTTTCCGATGATGGCGAAGATCGACGTGAACGGGTCCGACGCGCCGCCGCTCTACCGCTGGTTGACCGCCGAAGCGCCCGGCCTGCTGGGCACCAGGGCCATCAAGTGGAATTTCACCAAGTTCCTGATCGGCCGGGACGGCCAGGTGGTCCGCCGCTACGCGCCCACCGACAAGCCCGCATCGCTGGCCCGGGACATCGAGGCCGCGCTCGCGCAGCCTGCGCCTTGATGCGCGCCGGGCGGCCGGTCAGTCCGACAGCTCGCGCTGCGGCCGCCCGGTGATCTCGAAGCGCCGCGAAAACCCCAGCGGCCGCGACACGCCCCGCGCCTCCGGCATGAGCGGCATGCGCAGGCGCGACCGCGGCAGCACCTTCAGCCTCCAGTCGGTGCCGCCGATGAAGCGGAAGCGCACCGTGTCCGTGCCTTCCACGCCGAGCAGCAGGAAACTGCCGGTGGAATACATCCCGCCGAGCGTGGCCGTGTCCAGCCGCTCGAACTCCGGGCTGAACAGGTGGATGCCGAGGAACTCCTCGCCCGGCACGTCGTCGGTGGTGAACAGCAGGTAGCCGCTGTCGCAGCGGAACGCGGCCTCCAGCACGGCGGCCTCCACGGTGCGGCCGATGCGCTGGCCGGCCAGCACGATGTCGCTCAGCGGCTTGTGCCGCGCGTCGGCCTCCCGCAGGAGGTGGAGGGAGAGTTCTTCAGGGGCGAGGACATCCATGGGCCGGGAGCCTCACCAGAGCATGTCCATGCCGAAGGCGGCCAGCGCCCCGCCGACGAAGGCCCCGACCGCCACGCACACCGGTGCGCCCGGCCCGCAGGCCAGGCCCGCCAGGGCCCCGCCGGCCATGCCGCCGCCGATGCCGGCGCCCGTCACCGCCACCTCGCGGCCGGTGGCGGCGACCTTGTCCTGGGCATTGGCCACGTTGTAGACCGACATCGCCAGCGACAGCACGATCAGCCCGCGCCCGGCGCGCGAGAGGCCGCGCATGGTCTGCGTGACCCGCGGATTGGATTTGCCGGCCGATTTCACGATCTCCGCATAGACGGCGTTCTGCTGCGTGCCCGTGAGCCGGTCGAACTGCGCGCCGGGGCCGTGCAATTGCTGCACCTTGCGGGCAATGAGTTCGTTGAGCGTCTTGCCCTCGGCCTTGATCTGCTGCGCCATCGCGCGGCCGAACGGCGTGCTACGCCCGCGGATCACTTCCATGATGACGTTGCGCGTGTCCTGCGCCTGCTGCGCGGCCTGCGCCCAGGTGATGCGCCCGGACAGCGCCTGCGTGCGCAGTTCGTTGGCCATGGCGTCGATCTGGCGGGTGTATGCGATCCGCGCGTTCGCATCGATCGTCATGTAGGTGCCCGCATTGCCCATCTCGACCTTGATCAGCCAGATGGCGGTCTCGAACGCGGAGCGGTCCTTGTCGGCAGCGCTGCCGGTGGCGGGCTGCGCGGGGGCGGTGGTGGCGGTGGCCATGGATGTCTCCTCCTGCATCTCGACGTGCGGCCGGTCCACGGAATACTCCCATGCCAGGCTCGGCCCCCACCGTACCAGCCGGCGCACCCAGGCTGCGCAACGAGCCGTCACAAAAGTCATTTTTCGTATCCACGCATCCTGGAAGCCTGCGTAGATGCCGCGCCGCATTTCGCGCTATCGCTACGAAGACCACACCGTGCGCTTCGACAAGGCGTTCGAGGGCTATGGCTATCCCTCCGCGCACACGCCCGGCGCACCGATGGCCACCGACATCGTCGCCCGTGGCGGCGTGTTCCGCATGGGCACCCTGACGCGGGATACCTCCGTCAGCTGCCGGTACCGCGGCACCTACCGGCTCACCGGCGAAGGGCTCTTCACCGAAGGGTCGCGCTCCTGCGGCACGCTGGACGCAGCCACATCCACCCCGTACAACGGCGAAATCGCGGTGAACGAGAACGGCCTGCTGCGCGCCCGCCTGACCGAGAACGGCCACTCCCCGGTGCTGATCTCGACAGGCTGCAGCAACGGCCGCCTGTGCACCCGCGGGGAACTGCAGCGCCCGCGCTGAAAAGCCGTCGCCGCGCTCCGCCCCTCACCGCGCATCCGTGCGTTACGGCGTGCGGCCACGCCGTGCAGCGCAGGCCGCGCCCGTGCCTACAGTCGCCGGGCGAGAGACCGCCCGGCCGCCTGCACGCCATGTCGCATCACTTCGCTTCGTCCGCGGGGGTGGCGGCGCCTTCACCGGCGGCATCATCGCCACCATGCGCACCGTCGCCAGGCGCCGGCGCATCCACGGCAACAGCCTCGGTCTCGGTCCCGGCCTCGGCCGCGGCGGCACGGGCCTGGGCCGCGCTGCGCAGCTGGCGCCCGCGCTGCAGCGAACGCTCCGCCGCGCGCACGTCCATGCCGTACATGTCGGCGAACTGCGCCACGTCCGCGCTGCCGCTGGCCTCGAAGGCCCGCAGCAGGGCCTCGGCCTTGGCATCGCGCTCCGCGACTTCGGCCAGGGCCTCGTCCAGCACGGCGTTCGCCTTCTCGTCGCGGCTGCGCACGAGCGCGTCGTAGCCGATGCGGTCCAGGCCCGAGGCCTCGAAGGCCTGGGCGATGCGGCGGCGCAGCTTGGCCTGCAGGTCCTCGCCGTCGCGCGGCTTGCGGCGGCGGTACACCTCCGTCAGCGCGTGGTAGACGTGCTCGGGCGCCATCGCCTCGACGGCCTGGCCGCCCAGGTCGTGGCGCGGCCGGCCTTCGGCCACCACCTGCAGGTAGCGCGTGGAGCGCGTGTGCAGGCCGAGCGCCACCTTCAGCGCATCGCGCTCGAACACGCCGGGGTGGGCGTCCTGCAGGTCCTGGAAGATGCCGCGCTTGAGCGGCAGGAACTGGGCGCCGAACAGATGGGGATAGAGCTGTGCGAGCTGCTCCAGCGCGGGATGGATGGTGCGCCGGCCGCCGTTCTGCGCAGGCGCGGACGCAGCGGTGGCTGCGGGAGCGGCAGCGGCGTCGCCGGCCGCGCCTTCCGGTGTGCCGCGGCGGCGATTGCGGCCGCCACGGCGTCCCGGGCGCCGGCCCGCGGGCGCATCGCCCCGGGCGCCTTCGGGCGAAGCAGCGGCGGCGGAGTCGGCCACGGCAGGGGCGGCGGATGCCGCGTCGGGGGCCTGGGCCTCGGGAGCCTTGGAATCGGGTGCGTTCACGGTATCGTTCATGGCAGGAAGAAAGCCCGGTGTCACGGTGTGCGCCGGCGGCCCGCAGGGCCCGGCACCGTCAGGAAAACCCGCCATCATGCCAGCCCCGGCCGCGGCACCGGTTTTTATCGATGCGTCTGCGCCACGCCCGGCCCGGCCATCGCGGCGGAAAAAGCCCCCGGTGCGTCACACGGCCCCGGGCCGCAGCGCCTCGTCCAGCACCTCGATCCAGTGCCGCACCGGCGTGGCCGTGCCGCTCTGCAGGTGCGTGATGCAGCCGATGTTGGCCGAGAGGATGGCGGCCGGCGGCTCCTCCGCGCAGGCATCGCCGAGCGCGCCGAGCTTGCGGTCGCGCAACTGCCCGGCGATCTCCGGCTGCAGCAGCGAATAGGTGCCGGCCGATCCGCAGCACAGGTGCGATTCGGTGCGCGCCACGCGCAGGCGGAAGCCCAGCCGCGCCAGGTGCGTCTCCACGCCGCCGCGCAGCTTCTGCCCGTGCTGCAGCGTGCAGGGCGGGTGATAGGCCAGCAGAGCCTTCGGCGCATCGATGCGCCCTGCCAGGCGCTCGGCCAGCGCGGGCAGCATGTCCGGCAGCAGCTCGGAGAGATCGCGCGCGAGGTCGCTCACGCGCGCGGCGCGCTCTGCATAGGCCGGATCGTGCCGCAGCAGGTGCCCGTACTCCTTCACCGTGGCGCCGCAGCCCGAGGCGTTGATCACGATCGACTCCACGCCGCCCGCCTCCACGTGGGGCCACCATGCGTCGACGTTGGCACGCATCTGCGCGAGTCCGCCGTCCTGGTCGTTGAGGTGGAATTTGACGGCGCCGCAGCAGCCCTCGCCGGCGGCGATCACCGTCTGGATGCCGGCGGCGTCCAGCACGCGCGCGGTGGCGCGGTTCACGTTGGGCAGCATCGCCGGCTGCACGCAGCCCGCGAGCATGAGCACCTTGCGCGCGTGCTCGCGCACCGGCCAGGCACCGGCCTCCTGCGGGCGCGGCACCTTGGCGCGCAGCGCGGCGGGCAGCAGCCCGCGCACGGCCTGGCCCGCCTTCAGCGCCGGCCCGAACAGCGGCGAGGGCAATCCCTCCTTCAGCGCCCAGCGGCGCGCGCGCTCGGGCAGCGGCCGGCGCACCTTCTCTTCGACGATGCGGCGGCCGATGTCGACGAGGCGGCCGTACTGCACGCCGCTCGGGCAGGTCGTCTCGCAGTTGCGGCAGGTGAGGCAGCGGTCCAGGTGCAGCTGCGTCTTGCGCGTGGGCTCCTCGCCCTCCAGCACCTGCTTGATGAGGTAGATGCGGCCGCGCGGGCCGTCCAGCTCGTCGCCCAGCAATTGGTAGGTCGGGCAGGTGGCCGTGCAGAAGCCGCAGTGCACGCATTTGCGCAGGATGCCCTCGGCCTCGCGGCCTTCGGGCGTGTCCTGGAATTCGGGGGCGAGTCGGGTTTGCATGGTGTTCGTGTCGTGGGAATGTCGTGGGTTCGGCCCGCCGGCCTCAGTGCCCCGGGCCGTGGCCGCGGGGCCGTGGCCTGCGCCCGCGCCACAGCGCAGCCAGGTGCCCGAAATCCGAGGCCAGCGGCGGCAGCGCGAGTCCGAGCAGCACCGCCGCCAGCGGCACCACCCAAATGAAGCCCACGTGCTTGAAGCCCGCCGCGCCCACGATGCCGCCGGCCGTGAACATGCCCAGCAGCCCTGCGAACAGCGCCAGCCGCGCGCGGTTGGAATGCACGTGCGCCTCGGGCGGGGTGCCGCGGCGGTTCCAGTAGAGCATCTTGCCCATCTCGATGCCCAGGTCCGTGGCCACGCCCGTCATGTGCGTGGTGCGGATCTGCGCCGAAGACATCTTGGTGACCACCGCGTTCTGCAGCCCCATCAGGAAGGCGAGCAGCAGCACCGTGAGCGGCACCGAGAACGGCGTCGGCCAGCCCAGCGTGATCGCGCCCATCAGGCCGAACAGCAGCATCAGCACGGCCTCCAGCAGCAGCGGCAGGGCGAAGCCGCTGCGCAGCCGGTGGTGGCGCGCCCAGTTGACCATGATCGCCGTGGTGCCCGCGCCCGACATGAACGCCCAGAGCGTGCCCACGGCCGCCAGCACCAGCGCCATGTTGCCCAGCACGAGGTTGTCGGCCACGGTCGAGAGAAAGCCCGTCATGTGCGAGGTGTAGCTGTGCACCACGAGGAATCCGCCCGCGTTCACCGCGCCCGCGTTGAAGGCCAGCAGCAGCCCCAGCAGCCGGTTGGTGGACGGCGTGCGGTGCCGCCCCATGAGATGCCGCAGCAGGCGCATGCGTCGTCCGCCCTGCCCTATCCCGCCGGCATGCGGCCGGGGTTGAAGATGCCTTCCGGATCGAACGCCGCCCGCAGCCGGGCCTGGATGCGCTCCAGGGCGGCATCCGCCGGCTGCAGGCCCGCCGCTGCGGAGGCAGCGATCCCTGCCGGTACCGGAGACCGCTGCGCGGCAGCGCGGAACAGCGTGGCCGCGCCACCGGCCGCGCGGGCCACGGCCCGGAGTTCGGGACCGACGGCCTCGGGCGCCTGAACCCAGCGCAATCCCCCATGCCATTCGACCAGCGGCGCGCAGGCCCCTGCAGGCAGCGCCAGTGCCGGAGCCGCGGGCGGCACCGACAGTCGCCAGAGCGCGGCGCCCTCGGCCCGGCCCTCGAACCACGGCAGCACCTGCTCGCGGCAAGCCGACCATTGCGCCTGCGCCTCCTGCGCGGGCTGCAGCTCGCCGCCCAGCGCACGGCCGGCCGATTCGACGGCCGCCGTGGCACCGCGCAGCCGCAGGTGCAGCACGCCGCCCGCGGTACCGGACGGGCCGGCCTCCCAGCGGCTGGCGTTCAGTGGCAGCGGCTGCCCGCTCCAGGCCTGCAGGCGCCGCAGCGCCTCGTCCTGCGGCAGATCGAAGCGCAGCGTGGCCTCGGCGGGCGGTACCGGCAGCACCTTGAGGCTGACTTCGGTGACGACGCCCAGCGTGCCCCAGGCCCCGGCCATGAGCCGCGACACGTCGTAGCCCGCCACGTTCTTCATCACCTGCCCGCCGAAGCGCAGGCATTCGGCGCGGCCGTTGACGATCTCCACGCCCAGCACGAAGTCGCGCACGGCCCCGCTGCTCGCGCGCGCCGGCCCGGACAGCCCCGCCGCGACCATGCCGCCCACCGTGGCTCCTTCGCCGAAATGCGGCGGCTCGAACGGCAGGCACTGCCCGCGGCCCGCCAGCAGCGCTTCCAGCTCGGCGAGCGGCGTTCCCGCTCGCACCGTCACCACCAGTTCGCTCGGCTCGTAGTCCACCACGCCCGACAGCGCGCGCGTGTCCAGCACCTCGCCCGCCAGGGGAACGCCACCGTGGAAATCCTTGGTGCCGCCCCCGCGGATGCGCAAGGGACGGCGTTCGCGCGCGCTGTCCTGCACGCGCTCGATGATCTGGCGAAGGGCGGAATCCATGGCTGCATCGTAGCGGCAGCTCCGGGGGCGGGTACCGGGCGGAAACGTGAATTTTTTGAACGGGGCGTGTGAAGGGCGGAAGGGCCGTTGCGGCAGGTCGTCCCGGCTGATCACTTCTTATTCATAACGCGTTCTTTTGCTCTGGATAACACCAGACATTCCGACACAAAACATTTCCCGCAGCCCTCTTCCTTCGCGGAGCAACGCTTCCTATCATCGCGGCCGTCTTCAACTCGACAGTTCGGCCGC
>Ga0308159_1003104_pt1 | contig 17581 bp, 13 predicted proteins | sample PhyCR1_FD_201040 | JGI IMG/M metagenome (GOLD analysis project Ga0308159, IMG submission 201040) | Phyllosphere microbial communities from UC Gill Tract Community Farm, Albany, California, United States - DLSLC.R1 | ecosystem: Host-associated > Plants > Phyllosphere > Unclassified | place: USA... | reverse complement strand
CGACGGTGTCGGCCAGCGCCGAGCGCAGCTTCGACATCGCCGCCCAGCCGCTGGGCGCGACGCTCACGCGCATCGCCGCCGAGAGCGGCCAGCCGATCTCCATCCAGTCCGAACTCGTGCGGGGTCGCGTGGCGCCTGCCGTCGTCGGCCGCTTCACCGGTGAGCAGGCGGCAACCCGCGCACTGAGCGGCAGCGGCCTGATCCTGACGCGCACCGGCAGCGGTGCTCTCACGGTGCAGACGAGCGCCGCGGCCGCACCCGCAACGGCACCGGCTCCGACGCCCACGCCCACGCCCACGCCCGTCAGCGTCTCCGAGTCGAGCAGCATCCGTTCGCTGGAAACCATCCACGTCACGGCCGACCCGCTGAACGCCACCACAGAGAACTCGGGCTCGTATACCACCGGCGGCATCACCATCGGCAAGAGCGCGCGCTCACTGAAGGACACGCCGCAATCGGTCAGCGTGATAACGCGCTATCGGCTGGACGACCAGAACATGCGCACACTCGACGACGCCCTTCTCAATTCGCCCGGGATCACGGCTGAGATGCAGAGCAGCACCGAGCGCAGGTTCTATGCGCGCGGCTTCGAGATCGACCAAATCCAATACGACGGCGTGCCGACCGAGCGCAGCAGCGGCTCCACCACCAGCGGCTTCAGCACTAGCCCTGACCTCGCCAGCTACGACCGGGTGGAAATCCTGCGCGGTCCAGCCGGCCTTTTCAACGGGGCTGGTTCGCCGGGCGGCACCGTCAACCTGGTGCGCAAGCGCCCGCTGCGCGAACAGCAGTTCATCGGTCAGGCCCGCTTGGGCAGTTGGAACTACAAGCGCGCCGAAGCTGACTTGAACCTGCCGCTCAACGAGGGCGGTTCGGTGCGCGGGCGCATGGTCACGGCCTACGAGGACCGCGATTACTTCTACGACTATGCGGGCGCCAAGAAGAAGCTGTTCTACGGCATCGTCGAAGCCGACCTCGGCGCACGCACCACCATCGGCCTCGGGGTGAACTACGAGCGCAACGAGTCGGTGCCCTTCTATTCGGGCCTGCCGCGCTACACCAACGGTCGCGACCTCGGCCTCTCGCGCTCCTCGTACACCAATGGCGGCTGGTCCACCTCCGATATCAAGAACACCACCGTGTTCGCCGACCTTGTGCACCGTTTCGAGGGGGACTGGCGCCTCAAGGTGGGCATGTCGTCGATGCGAGAGGACAACACCGAAGTCACGGGCGCCGGCTTCGGTGCGGTCAATCCCCTGACCAACGCAGGATTCCAGGTTTCGGCCTTCGACCAGCACCTGGTCGGCAACCAGAAGGTGGCGGATGCCAACCTCACCGGCAGCTTCGCGGCCTTCGGCCGTCGCCACGACGTGCTTGTCGGCACCAATTACCAAAAGCGCGATTACGACCTCGACAGCCAGGCCTATGCAGCCTTTCCGGTCAACATCTTCACCTTCGACCCAAGCCTTTACGTCAACAAACCGACGACCTTCTCACGCGCGGCCAGTGCCACCACAGCGACACGCGAGCAGAGCGGCGTCTACGGGTCGATGCGGCTTGCGCTCACCGACCAAACCAAGTTCGCGTTCGGCGGCCGTTCGAGCTCATGGAAGACCGGTACCGTGAACCGCATCACCGGGCTGAATTCGGTGGCGCCTTATGAAGAGAGCGGCAAATTCACCTCCTACGGCGCACTCTCGTATGACATCACACCAGAGTGGATGACCTACGCCAGCTACGCGGAGATCTTCCGCTCGCAGGCCAACCAGTTCACTGCCGCCGGTGAACGTCTGAAACCAGTCACCGGCAGCAACATCGAGCTCGGGCTCAAGGGCGCTCTGTTCGGCGGCAACATGAACGGCTCGATCGCACTGTTCCGCACCCTCGAGGAAAACCGCTCGCAGACCGATCCTAACAATCCTTCGCCCTGCGCGGCTTCGCCCAACGGCACCGCCGCTTGCTACGTGGCCGAAGGCAAGGTCCGCAGCCAGGGTCTGGACGCCGAACTCACCGGCGCCATCACGCCGAACTGGCAAATGGCGGCGGGCTACACCTTCAACCAGACCCGGTACCTGCGGGACCGCACGGCCACCGGCGCGCCCAGCGCCAACGAGAACCAGCCGCTATCGACCTTTACGCCGCGCCACATCGTGCGCCTGTGGACGGCCTACCGTCTCCCCGGTGCCGCTTCGAAGTGGACCATCGGCGGTGGAGTCAACTTCCAGAGTGAGACCTACAAGACACAAGGTACGCTGCGCTTTAACCAAGCCTCGTATGCCGTGTGGTCGGCACGCGTGAACTACCAGATCACGCGCAACGTGTCGGCGGCCCTCAATGTCACCAATATCTTCGACAAGCACTACTACCGCACGCTGGGGGGCACGACGGTCGGCAACTGGTATGGCGAGCCGCTCAACGTGATGGCCTCGATGCAGGTGCTGTTCTGAGATGAACTCGCGCACGCAAGAGGCCATGGCCGGCGGCCGGCTGAGCGCCCCGATGCGCCACCGCATTGAAGTGATGACGCGCGCGGTGGCGGGAATTGGCGGCGGCTACGTGCTGTCGTCGCTGTGCGCTGCGGCGCTGGCGCTTTTTCTCCCACTGGCGCGCGCCGAATCGGTCATCACCGGCACCTTGGCGTCCTTCGTGATCTACACCTGCGCGGTGATGTGGGCGTTCGCAGCACGCTCCGCGGCCTGGGCCTGGGGCGGCCTCGCGGCGCCGGCGGTGCCGTTGGCAATCGCGCTCTGGCTGCGCTTGGGAGGCGCGTCATGAAGGACGGGTTCCGTCAGTCGATGGCCTGGCTTCATACCTGGTCGGGCCTGCTGGTCGGCTGGGTTCTTTTCATGGTGTTCCTCGCTGGTACGTCGGCGTACTTTCGCGACGAGATCAGCTTCTGGATGAAGCCCGAGCTGCATGCCGTGGCGCGCGCCGCCGCCACCTCACAGCCTCTGGCCGCGTCCGCGGCTGTCAACTTTCTTCAGGCCAAGGCCGCCAGCAGCCCGCGCTGGACCGTGGATTTGCCCTCATCGCGCGAGCCGGCCCTGCGCGCCTCATGGGCGGGCCCGCCGGCCCCGCGCGCGTCCGGCGCGCCCGGCGCCAGCCCACCGCAGCGCCGTGGTCGGCAGGAAAGCGCCACGCTCGATCCCACCACCGGAGAGCGCATGGAGACGCCTCGGCAGACCCGTGGCGGCGACTTCTTTTACCGGCTGCACTTCGATCTGCATTACATGCCCGCGCGCTGGGGGCGCTGGATCGTCGGCGTGTGCGCGATGTTCATGCTGGTCGCCATCGTGAGCGGCGTCGTCACACACAAGCGGATCTTCAAGGACTTCTTTACCTTTCGCCCAAAGAAGGGCCAGCGCAGCTGGCTTGATGCGCACAACGCGACTGCGGTGCTCGCGCTGCCCTATCACCTGATGATCACGTACACCGGCCTGGTGACGCTGATGTTCATGTACATGCCGTGGGGGCCCGAGGTGGTCTACAAGGGCGACCAGCGCACCTATATCTCGGAGGTGTTCCCGTCGTCGAACGCGGCCGGCAACGCGCCGCGGTCGACGGCGCCGGCACCATTGCGCCCGGTGGCCGAGATGGCCCAGGCGGCGAGCCGCGCGTGGGACAGTGCGCCGATCGCGCGCATGGTGGTGAGCAACCCGAACACGGCAGGCGCCACGGTCACGTTTCATCGGCACGACACGGGCAGCCTCTCGTCGATTCAGGCGGCCATGGTCTTCGACGGTGCCACCGGCGCGTTGCTGTCGCACTTCGGCGACGACCTCCCAGCGGCCTCGCAGACCCGCGGCGTGCTCTACGGACTGCACCTCGGCCGCTTTTCTGCGCCGCTGGTGCGCTGGCTGTTCTTCCTCTCGGGGCTCGCGGGGTCGGTCATGGTCGCCACGGGGTTGCTGCTGTGGGCCGTGAAAGAGCGTCAGAAGTTCGCCAAAGCGCTGGCCAAGGGCGGGCGCATCGGCTTCGGGCTTCGGCTGGTCGACGGGCTCAACATCACCGCAGTGGCCGGTCTTCCGCTGGCGATGGCGGTGTTCTTCTGGGCCAACCGGCTGATCCCGGCCGGGCTCGCGGGCCGTGCCGACCTGGAGATCGGCGTGTTCTTCGGCGCTTGGGCGCTGTGCGCGTCGGCCGGCCTAGCACTGCCCACACGGCGCATGTGGCAGTTGCAGATCGGCATCGCCGGCGCCCTGCTCGCGCTGGTCCCGATGCTCAACCCGCTGACCGGCGGCGCCGGGTTGTGGACCTCAATGGCGCCGGGGCTCTGGCGCGTGGCCGGCTTCGACTCGAGCTGCCTGATGATCGGCGCGGCGCTTTTGGTGGCGGCAAGGACGATTGGAGTGCGCAAGCCAGCAGGGGCACGCAAACGGGTGCAGATAGATGCAGGTCGCTCCGCTGCCACGCACGGAGCATCTAAAGAAACCGAGGGCCTACTGACGAGTCCCGACAGCCTATCTGCCGCAAAGGTGCCGCGATGATCCGCCCTGGATACACAATCCTGGCGTTCTCGTCCTGCCTGGCGGCGCTATGCGCGTTGGCACTGGCTATCGATCGTCACTACGAGGATGCGAATGGCAGAGGGACAGATCCAGGACGGCTTCGACTTCCACTGCGCCTTGCCGGCACTGCGGGCCTTGTCGTATCGCTATATGCCAGTCTCATGGTCAACGGTCTGACAAAGGGATGGGTGCTTTGGTTTGGAGCACTCACTGCATGCGCGCTATCTATCGTTCTGATCCTTTCCTATCGTCCTGCCTCAGCTTCGCGCATCGGTTTGGCAGCGGTCGCCATTGCTGCGATGGCCAGTCTGTGGATAGCCTCGGCGTGAGATGAGGCGTTTAGGGCGCGGTCGGTTAGGGACGCTTCGTGACGGCTGCTGTGCGGGCTTCCCAAGGAATAGAAATGAAAAGGCGGCATCTGTCTGTTTATAAAAAATCCCATGTGCTCGGCGCCAGGCCTGCACATGCAAACGCGCCCGTGAGGCTGGCAAGTCAGGGCTAAAGGACTGAGGCAAGAAAACGGTTGAGCAAGTTAAAGCTTGCCGCAAATGCTAAGGCGTCGACGCAAAGTCGGCGTGGGACCGCTACCTGCGTATCGAGGGCGAACACCCCGACTCCCGCAAGGTGCGAAGCACCATTGCTTGGATTCGAGCCGAGTCCTCAGCTGCAGCGAGGCGCCAGGCGAAGCCTGGGACCGCGCCTGGTCTTGATCGACGTCGCGGATCTGCCCAGCGGACCTCAGTGTTGATTTCCATCCAGAAGTGACCCACTAAGCCCGGGGGGGTGCGGACGAAAACTTGGACTACCAGAGGTAGTTCATGTATTCCTACGAGGACAGAATTCGAGCCGTCGAGCTCTACATCAAGCTCGGCAAACGGGTCAAGCCCACCATCAGGCAGCTGGGTTACCCCACAAAGAATGCGTTGAAGGGTTGGTACCGCGAGTATCAGCAGCGCCTCGACCTGCCTTTGCGCTACGCGGGCCGGGAACCGAAGTATTCGCAGGCGCAGAAAACGGCGGCTGTAGAGCACTACCTCGCTCACGACCGCTGCATCGCTGCCACCATGAGGGCACTGGGCTACCCAGGCCGGGGAACGCTGACTGCTTGGGTTCGCGAGGCGGTTCATGAGGCCAGAAGGGCCGTCGTCGGCAGTGTGGGACGACGAACGTATTCTGGGATGCTGATGCAGGCGGGAGTTAGGGAGCTTTGCACGCGCGAGGAAAAGTGCGCAGGCTGTAGCCGATAAGTTCGGCGTGTACCGGCCAACGCTGTACAACTGGAAGAACCAACTTCTGGAACGTGAGGCACTCGCATCCATGAAACGCACCAGTCAATCTCCGCCGTCGCAAGAGCGCGACGATCTCGAGCACCAAGTTGAGTCGCTGCGCCGCGAAGTCAGGCAACTTCGCCTTGAGCAGGACCTCTTGAACAAGGCCAACGAACTGTTAAAAAACGGCCTGGGCGTCGACCTGCAGCTCCTGTCCAACCGGAGAAGACACTGCTGATTGACGCCCTCAGGGAGCACCATGGCCTGCCAGAGCTCCTTGCCCAGTTGGGTCTCGCGCGTAGTTCGTACTTCTACCGTCGCGCCCGTGCAGCGTTGGGCGACAAGTATGTTCAGGTGCGGCAATCGATCACCGAGATCTTCGAATCGAACCACCGCTGCTATGGCTACCGCAGGCTGCAGGCTTCGCTCACCAGACAGGACGTCGCGATCTCGGAGAAGGTCGTGCAGCGATTGATGAAGCAGGAAAGCCTGGTCGTTCCAAAGCCCAGGAAGCGCAGGTACGCGTCATACCTTGGCGAGACAGTCCAGCGCCTGAGAACCTCATCAACCGCGACTTCCAGGCCGCGTTCCCCAACGAGAAATGGCTCACGGACATCACGGAGTTCCAGATCCCGGCTGGCAAGGTGTATCTCTCGCCCATCATCGACTGCTTCGATGGAATGGTGGTCAGCTGGACCATCGGAACCAGTCCGGACGCTGAGCTGGTCAACACCATGTTGGATGCCGCCATCGAGACCGTGGCAGACACAGCCTACCGGCCAGTGGTCCACTCCGATCGTGGGGGCCACTACCGCTGGCCAGGCTGGCTATCGAGAATGGGGGACGCCAACCTCACACGCGCGATGTCTCGCAAGGCATGCTCGCCCGACAATGCAGCCTGTGAAGGCTTCTTCGGCAGGCTGAAAACGGAGTTGTTCTATCCGCGGAACTGGCAGGCCACGACCATCGAACAGTTCATCGAAGCCGTTGATGCCTACATCCGCTGGTACAACGAGAAGCGGATCAAGGTCTCCCTTGGCTCCCTCAGCCCTGTCGAATACCGGGTGAGCCTGGGACTTGCGGCATAAAACCAGTCCAAGTTTTATCCGCACCCCCGCCGGGTCAGGATTGCATGGAACTCAACATACCCGGGCATCATGCGGATAGTGGCCGGCGTCGCTGTCGAGGACGGTCGATCGACCGGGCGCGAGGTGTGCCGATCACCAGCCTGGTAAGACGCTTCTTCACTCGACGGTGGGTGGCTGCTTCCCAAAAAGCCGCACGTCTTCGCATCTTGCTAAAGCCATGGGTGGTAGAAACCCTCAGGCTGGCCCAGGCCCTAGCAGCCTACGCTCACCCTGCGCGAGGCATCCATGAACATCATTCTCATTGGCGGCTCTTCCGGCGGGCTCGACGCACTGACGCGTCTGGTAGCAGCGCTGCCTGATAACTTTGCGGCACCGTTGGTCGTCGTTCTGCACACGGTTGACGACACCCCGAGGTCGCTCGATGCCATGATTCGCGCGCATACCGTGCTACCGGTCGCCTACGCCAAGGAGGGTGACCGGCCCCATCCTGGCGCCATCTACATCGCACCGCATCGACATCACCTTGTGATCCGTGAGTCGGGGCTGCTTGGTCTCGACGATGGCCCCAAGGTTCGGCACTTTCGACCTGCTGTCGATCGTCTTTTCACGACCGCAGCCGAGGTGCTCGGAAATCGCGTCGTCGGCGTCGTCTTGAGCGGGGGCGATGGCGACGGGACCGACGGCCTCATCGCCATCAAGGCCCGCGGCGGGATCAGCGTTGTCCAGAGCCCTTCCGATTCCGCTGTGCCGAGCATGCCGTCCAAAGCCCTGATTTACGACAGCCCTGATTACGTTTCGCTCGTCGAGGACCTTGGCGCGCTGATCGCGATGCTGGCAGCTCGGCAGCCACGCGGCTGAGCCCGTCCCAGAGTCTCGGCCTGGGGCTGGGGCCACCCGAGCAGCCAAGGCCGGCCAGCGACGACCTGGCAGGCGAAAAAAAGCATTGTCCTCGCACCCTCGTTCCATTCTTCGCCGTATATTGACCTGGGTAGCCAGATTCCCTCTATGCGCATCCCCACAGGCCGTGCGCCAAAGAAAAGACGAGACCGATGAACATCGACGGCGCCCATTCCGACCCCGAAGAGGGCACCGTTCTCAAGAGCCACCTGAATTTCCCTGTCATAGGCGTTGGCGCATCGGCGGGAGGTCTGGGCGCCCTGCAGCGGCTGCTAGCTCCACTGCCAGCCGACTTCGGCATGGCCCTTGTCGTCGTCATGCATCTTTCCCCTGATCACGAAAGCTCGCTCGGCCCGATCCTCCAGCGCTCCGGGAAGCTGACAGTAGTCACAGTGACGAAGGCGACGAGGATCGAGGTCAACCACGTCTACGTGATCTCACCGGCGCTCAAGCTTCTCATGACCGATGGTCAGTTGCGGGTTTCCACGCTGACCACGCTCGAGGGGCGCCGCCGGTCGATCGACCTGTTCTTTCGGACGCTGGCGCAGGCACATCAGGAGCGATCCATAGGCATCGTCCTGTCGGGAACCGGTAGCGACGGCGCCCAAGGACTTCGACGCATCAAGGAGCTCGGCGGTGTGACGCTCGCGCAGAGCCCAGAGGATGCGGAATTCGATGGCATGCCACGTGCGGCGCTGGACAGCGGGATGGTTGACTTCTGCCTACCGGTCGGCGAAATGCCGGAGAAGCTCGCGCTGCTGTGGGCCAACGCACAACGCATCGAGTTGCCGCATCCGCCTGCGGATCTTGCAGTCGAACGCCCTGGCCCTGCCCCGGAGATCCTGGCCGAAGAAGCGCTGCGCTCGATCAAGGCTCTCCTCAAGGAGCGCACCGGGCACGATTTTTCGCACTACAAGCGCGGAACGGTCCTGCGCCGCCTGGAACGGCGCATGCAGGTCCGGGCCATGCCGGACCTCGTCAGCTATCGACAACTGCTGGACGTGGATCCGAAAGAGACCTTCGCGCTGCTTCAGGACATGTTGATCAGCGTGACCAACTTCTTTCGTGATCCTGACGCGTTCGAGGCCCTGCGCACGGCCATTTCGTCCAATGCGGATGGCCGTGGCGACGAGCCCTTCAGGGCCTGGGTTGCGGGATGCGCCACCGGTGAGGAGGCCTATTCGGTGGCCATTCTGTTGCGCGAAGTGCTCGGCCCGTCCGGCCCGCCAATTTCCATCTTCGCCTCCGACATCGATCAGCGCGCCGTCGCGGTCGCCCGCGCAGGGCTGTTTCCGGCTTCGATCGCGACCGACGTCTCCGAGGAACGGCTCAAAGCGTTCTTCATTTCGGATCCCCGTGGGTTTCGGGTCACCAAGGCGGTTCGCGACAGCGTCGTCTTCTCCGCGCACAACGTGCTGAGCGATCCTGCATTCACGCGGATGGACTTGATCTGCTGCCGCAATCTGATGATCTATCTGGACCGGTCGGCGCAGGAACAACTGTTGCGGGGCTTTCACTTCGCGCTGAATCCGCGCGGGCTGCTGTTTCTCGGGAGCTCGGAAACGGCGGACGCGCACTCCGGCTTGTTCGAGCACGTGGACAAGAAAGCGCATGTCTACCGCGCCGCCGTCGCGCCCAATCGCCCACGGTCGCTCCCCCCGATGCCCCCGCTTCCGACGCGCATTTCCATGATTGCAGAGCCTGCACGCGATGCATCGAGCGAAAAGGCTGCTCCAGCACCCCTTGAGGCGCTACACCAGCGGGTGATGCGCAATTACGCGCCGCCCAGCGTGCTGGTGGACGCGGACGACACCGTCCTCCAGGTCAGTGAGCGTGCCCACCATTTGCTTCGCTTGCCCGAAGGTGCTCCCTCGAACAAGCTCATGGCCCTCGCTCGCCCGGAATTGCGCGCCGAGCTGAGGGCTGTTCTGGGCCGGGCGACGGCTACCGGTCGGATCGTGGCGTCGCCGCCGGTGCGGCTGACCATCAACGGCGAAACTCACCATGTGGTGATCACCGCACGCCCAGCAAGGCACGAGACACCCCAGGGGCTGATCCTCGTGGTGTTCGACGAGGCCGAGGAAAGTTTGGACGCCGCGGCCAGCGCGGCGGATGCGCGCAATCCGGTGATCGATGCGCTTGAATCCGAACTGCTTCAGGCGCAGGAGAAGCTACGCAATATGGCCGGCGAGTCTTCTGTGTCGACGGAGGAGCTGCGCGCCTCCAACGAGGAGTTGCAAACGATCAACGAAGAGCTTCGCTCGACCACGGAGGAACTGGAGACCAGCCGTGAAGAATTGCAAGCGGTCAATGAGGAACTGACGACAGTCAACACGGAGCTCACGCTGCGCATCGATGAGGCGAGCAGGGTCAACGACGACTTCCAAAACCTGATGACCTCTGCCGATATTGGGACTGTGTTCGTCGACAAGGAGATGCGGGCCAAGCGGTTCACGCCGAAGGCAGCGACCCTCTTCAATCTACTGCCGGCCGACATTGGCCGTCCCTTGATGGACATTCGGCACCGGCTCGACTACCCACAGCTCGCGGGGGACATCGAAACCGTGCTGCGTCAACTCAAGAGAGTCGACCGTGAGATCCGCAGCGAGGACGGGCGCGTCTTCGCTGCCCAGATCACGCCCTATCGCAGCGCCGAAGACCGCATCGAAGGCGCCGTCATCACCCTGTTCGATGTGACTGCACGACGGGTTGCGGAGGAGATGCTGCGGTCCACGGAGCGCCGCATGGCCCTGGTCGCCGAAAGCATGCGCGACTACGCGATCATCACGATGGACATCGACAGTGTCATCGAGACCTGGAGCAGAGGGGCCGAGCGTATCTTCGGCTACGCAGCCGAGGAAATACTTGGCCAACCATTCGGGCAGCTGTTTCTTCCCGAAGATCGCGAGGCCGGCAAGCCACAGGAGGAGTTGTTGCGAGCCCGGGAGTTCGGGCGGTGCGACGATGACCGATGGCATCTGCGCAAGGACGGCCAGCGCATCTTCTGCAGCGGCATCACCACGCCGCTGGGCACCCACCCCGTCATGGGCTTTGCCAAAATCGCGCGTGACTTCACGGATGTCGAACTGCGGGAGCAGCGTCGCGATCAGGCGCTTGTCGCCGAGCGCGCCGCAAGCGGCAGGCTGCAGGAGGCCAATGCATTGAAGGATCGGTTCCTGGCCGTCGTGTCGCACGAGCTGAAGAATCCGCTGTCGGTCATCCAGATGAATGCCCAGCTGATCTCTCAGTTGCCGCTCGCCGCAGCCGATCCCAAAGTACTCAGGTCAGCACATTCCATCAAATCGGCGGTCGCGAGCCAGACACATCTGATCAACGATCTGCTTGAACTGTCGCGCGCCAACACGGGAAAGATCGTTTTGACGCCGACGATCGTCGACATGGCAGACCTGGTTCGTAATGTGATCGATGCCGCAACGGTCGACGCTGAGCGAAAGAACCAACGGCTGCTGGCGGACCTGGAAGCCGCGCCCATGTTCGTCGATTCGGTCCGCATCGAGCAGATCGTCTGGAATTTGGTCACGAACGCGATCAAGTTCACGCCGCCCGGCGGTACGGTACGCGTCGTGCTGACGGTCAGGAATTTTGTCGTGGAACTCACGGTCCAGGATTCAGGCGTCGGCATCGCACCGGACCACCTTACGCATGTGTTCGAAATGTTTCACCAAATCGAGCCGGGCAAAGGAAGCCCCGGCCTGGGCATCGGACTGGCCCTCGTCAAGCAACTGGTAGAGCTTCACCGTGGCATGGTCACGGCCGCCTCCCCTGGGCCAGGTCGTGGCTCGACCTTCACTGTGACGCTTCCCCAGGCTGTCGGCGAGACAAGAGGCACGTCGGGAACCGAGTCTTACCGTCCCTTGGAGGGTCTCAACTTACTGGCCGTCGACGATGATGGTGATTTCTTGTCCGCCTTCGCGGACATTTTGCGGCAGGAAGGTGCAAGCGTTGAGGAGGTGCAGAACGCGGACACTGCGTTCGAACTTCTACAAAACGGGGGCTTCGACGCCGTGATCTCAGATGTGGTCATGCCGACCCAGGATGGCCTGTGGCTTGCCGAAAAGCTGCGCAGCCACCAGAGCACGAAATCGCTCCCCGTCTTCGGCGTCTCGAGCATGGCGCGCGGCGCGGAGTTGACGCGGGCCCTGGCAGCCGGCTTTAACGGGCTGATCGACAAGCCGGTGGACATTGAGCGATTGACGAACCTCCTCTTGGAAGCGCTATCGCGTCCTGTTGAGCGGCAAACTGACCCTGGCAGCAACGTGATCTAATTGTTACGAAATTGCAAGAAGCCCGGATAAAGGCAGCATCGTCCAGATGGCGGCTGTTCTGGTCAGGGGCAACATCGTCGAAAGCTGATCTTGGTCAGCCTCAGCATGACATTTATCCCGCCCTCCCCCTTACGAAGCTCGTATACCACCTGGCAGTCTTAAATCGCCAGACACCGCTCGATAAATGTATCAAGTTCAATGGACTTGTCGAAAACCCCGTCTGCGCCGAGTGCGGCGCATTGTCGACGGATTTCTGTGGTGGGATAATTTGTGAGGACGAAGGCCGTTTGATCTGATGTGCGATCCTGGCAACTGCGAAGCACCCCGAGTCCCGTTCCCTCGCGCAGAAACATATCGACAATGACCAATTGCCAGGTGCCTTTGAATGCGTCGAACGCATTTTTGGCTTCTACTTGCGTCTCTGCCACAGCAATAATTTCCACATTGGCCAGTTCTCCCAATGTCGGAATGAGGTTTTCACGAATTTTCTGGCTGTCTTCTACCAGAATCGTCTTGATGGCCATGGCCACTCCCAATGCTGGACTTTTGTAAAGGCAGACCTTAGCGCGTGGCCGGCCGCTTCCTGTAGGCAGATCGCCCGTCTCCCGTGGGCGATCCAGTAAAATCCGTGGGATATGAGTACCTCACCGGCGAGCATCGCCCCTGTTCAGAAAGGCCTTTCCAAGGCGATCGAAGCCAATATCGAGGCGGCGGCCGCTGTGCAGGAAGCGGCCGATGAGCTAGGCGTGGTCCATGCCGTCCTGACGAACCAGGTTGCCGAGATCGCGGCGGAGGGCGACGCAGCGAACGCGGTGGAAAGAACGGCCATCCTGGAGGAGAAGCTTTCGGAAACGGCCGGGAAGATGGTCGAAGTCAATCAAGCTTTGGCTGAGCAACAAGCCTCCATAGCGCACCTGTCTCGCGCCGTGTGACGGGGTCCCCAGCCCTCACCGTGCGTGCGGGGCCTGGCCCGACCCGAGTTCGAACGTGCCTCGTATGCAGTGCCTATCGGGTCTTCGAGTCGAATCCGTTCTGGACTCACGTTTGTTGGCTCAGAACCGACGAATAAAAAAACAGCGTCCAGACCGCGCCCGCAAGCTCAACAGCGGTCACTTCGCGTTCATGCGCGCAGTGGTTCAAGGCCTTGACGCAAAGTCGGCTTGGGACCGGTATCTGCGGATCGAAGGCGAGCATGTCGACGCCCGCAAAGTGCGAAGCACGATCGCATGGATTCGGGCCGAGTTCGCGGCTGCAGCGCGGCGCGAGGCGAAGCCTGGGACCGCGCGCCTGGTCCTCATCGACGTTGCCGATTTGCCGAGCGGCCCGCAGATCCCGACGCTTGAAGAATTCGCGATTGAGCGCGGAATGGAGGACTTTTCCGAGGCCGAGCAACGAGAGGAATATGCCGGCGAGTACGGCGCCGTCGACCGGCGCAGTGGGCGCCGGCAGCAGCTGGTGAGGCGTCAGCTGGATGCGCTGCGCTGGCTTGAGGAACAAGTTGCGCAGGATCCGCAGCCTGGCGACGGTGTCGGCGCTTGGTTGTCGCCGGCGTTGGCCACGCGCATCGAGCGCGCCGGCATGCCAACCCTCTTCACCTTGATCGAACGTATCAACGGCATCGGCTCGCGCTGGTGGGCCGGCGTTCCGGGTATCGGTGAGACGAAAGCGCTGCGCATCGTGGAGTGGCTCGTCATGTACGAACGCTCGATCGGCATGCCGATCGGCACGCACGCGCTGACGAAGCGCACGCAGCTGCAGCCGGCTCAACTCGAGGCCGTGGTGTCGCGGTCGACGTCCCTCGTGCCGATTGAGAAATTCGTCGTGCCCTCTGCGCTCGATGGCAGTGCCGGTCGGTACCGCGGCCCCATCGATCAGTGCATGCTCGACGCAAGCAACGATCACGCAGCGATCCTGGCCTGGCTGGCGAGCAAGCGGGCCGCGGCCGACGGCTCCCAGTCATCGACGCAGCGCTCTTACCGCAAGGAAGCGGAGCGCATCCTGCTGTGGGCGATCCTTGAGCGTGAGAAAGCGCTGTCGTCCTTGTCCGTGGAGGATGCCGGCGCGTTCATGGACTTCCTGGCAGCGCCTCCAGCGCGCTGGTGCGGCAGCAGGTACCACCAACGCTGGTCGCCCCTCTGGCGGCCTCTGGAAGGCCCGCTGAGCCCTGTCGCGCGGCGCCAGACCGTCATCATCCTGCGCAGCATGTTTGCCTTCCTGGTGGAGCAAAACTACATGGTGGGCAACCCGTTCGGCGGCGTAGCGCTTCCGCGCGAGGGAAAGCGCGAACTCGGTTCGCGCCGCACCCTGACCTTCGAGCAATGGGACTTCATCAGCGCGCAGCTAGCGAAGGGCCCAGACACAGAGATCTCGCGGCGCCACGCGCGCGCGATCCGATGGCTCTACGCCACGGGCATGCGCCTGGCTGAGATCGTTGGCGTGCGGTGCGAACACCTGGAGCGCGTGGAGTACCGCAGTGCAGCCGGAAAGCCGGCGATCGGCTGGCTGCTCGAAGTCGAAGGCAAAGGTCAGAAGATCCGCAAGGTTCCGCTGCCGGCGCACTTGGTCGAAGAGCTTGCGTCCGAGCTGGCGGCCGCTGGAAAAAATCCCGACGTGCGCCACCCCGACAACATCGGTACCGCGATCCTGGCCAAGTTCGACGGCAGTGCGTCGCCGGCAGCGTGGTCGGCGTCGGGCTTGTACAAGTCGATCCGCGCCTTCATGAACCGCTGCGCATTGCAGCTGGACGGCGCCGATGCGGAGCAAGTGCTGCGCGCGTCAACACACTGGTTGCGGCACACGCATGCGTCGCATGCGCTCAACGGCCGCGAGGGACATGCCCCCGTGCCGCTGCAGTACGTGCAGAACAACCTTGGTCACTCCTCGATTGCCACGACATCCGGCTATCTAACGACAGAGCGTGACGCGAAGCTGCAGGCGATGGAAGGCTTTTGGAAAAACGAAACTGAGTGAGGAAGCGACGCTCTGTGACTCTCCATTTGGAGGGAATCAAGCGATGATTTTGCCGTTGAAGTTGAAGGCCTCGGCTACAGCGGCGAAGCCCTCCATCGTCGCATTGTCCTTGACATTCTCCATGCGCTGGATAGCGTGGGCGGAAGGTTCAGCTAGGATAAAAATCAGCAAGAAATCGCCTTTCCCATTGGCAGCATAAACAAGCACACGATTGCTCGTTTTCCGTGTTCGATACCAATGGGCGCTCTCCCAGCGCCTTAGCGCTGCCGGCTCGAATGGTTGGAGGTGAACGTGCCGCAGGACGTACCGCTCGCCGCCGACAAGCGGTGTGCTGTACGCCGAGTCTTTTCCGAAGAAGGAATCATCGTAAGGATCGGTGAGATCCTTCCATTCTTGGAAGTAGGTCTTCCAGTGCTCCGGGTCGTCGCCGAGGGCTTTGATCTGAGAATCGAAGGCGGCGGTGGAAGTCGCCACGAGCGGCGGCTTCGCGACGCGCTAGGCGCGCCGGAGATTCCCAAAGGCCGCATGTGCAGCCTCAGCGCTGAAGAGTGCTGCGTTTGAATTGTCGGAAACCTTCTCCAACGATCGGATGAAGCCAGACCTGGCGGTCCCTCGCAACTTCGCGACTTGGGCTGCGCTGGCCTTCGCCGGCGAAGGCGCATCCTTCTCCGAGTAAGGTGCAGTTTTGAGCGCGTGATCCATGCTGCACATCATATCTACAGTAAGCAGGGTCTGCATGCTTCAGGGGCAAGACCTGCCTGTAGTCCTTTGAGCACAGCCTCACGGAGATGCCTGAACGCCAGCCATAGGTTACCCACCGTCTGACGGCTCACGCCAGACCGGTAGAGATACACAGCTCCAGGTACCAAAGGGCATCTCCCATCTTCATCGAGTTCTACGGACCTATTCGGGCAAACACCGGTTTCCTCAAGCGGACTTGGTCGTGCTCGCAGTGCCGAGCCCCACGCTGTTGCGGTGCAAAGGCTCGAAAACGCACGCAGGCTTTCGCGAGGTCGACACGTTCAGAAACAAGAAAACGTACTCTCAGTCAACAAACACGCACTGACAGTCGTAAAATTGGTGCACGGCGGCATGTGATCGTGCCGACGATGGTTAGTTAGAGATTTGTGTTCCTTAGTTTTCCAAGAAGCAAGCTAGTGATTAGGCTTCAGCGATGAAGTCACTCTGTCAGGCAGAAGACAGAGCGTTAACGCAGCCAGCCGGTGGGCAACCTACGGCGGGTGGCCAAGCAGAGTCAGTTCTTAGTCCGGCACTCAGTACGAGACGGCGATCCACAGTGCGCTAGCCACTAGCGCAAGGTGATGAGCAGTCAGACGCGCTGTGGGGGATGGGGGACCAGGACGGCAGGTCAGCGGCAACTGTGATGGGCTTGGCAGTCGAGTTGGCTCCTTTTCGGCGTCTGCTTCATGGGGGACGAGCATCCCGCTCGATAAGGAGGTTCAGAAATGAACGCACAGTCTCGTGAGAACCACATCGCAACGTTGAAAAAACTGCGCGATGAGTACCGTAGCCAACTCGACGATGGAGGTTTGTCTGACTTGGACCTTTTGATCGCAGAACTCGAAGAGGTTCGTGAAAAAGGTCTTACCGTTGCGGAAGGTGCCCGAATGGCCTCCCGCGCTTTGGAGGCAATAGCAAGCGTACTCACTTTGGTGACGAACGTTTGCGATTGGTTGAAGTGAAGTTGACTGACTCCCCGAGCCCATACTTTGTTCTATAAAAAATCATGAACATCGGCAGCGCTATCCAGCTTGCTCGGACGAAGCGAAAGCTGTCGCAGGCGCAGCTTGCGCAACGTGCAGACATGTCTGTTTCCTATCTCTCCCTGCTGGAGCGATCACGTCGCGACCCCCCGCTTTCAACATTGCAAAAGCTGGCGAAGGCCTTGCATGTACCCCTAGAAATTCTTTTCTTCTTAGGGGCTGAGGAGAACGAACTAGGCGGCATCAACAAGGAACTTGCCGGACAGCTCGCCTATACAGCGTTGGAGTTGCTGAATGAGCCTGAGTCTCCTCAAGCCGATCTACCTTTGTAAGCCGATCAGTTCGGTTGCAACGCTGGCACGAACGCTGGACATTGCCGAGGCCGACCTACTGTCTGTGGCATCACGTGCCGACGACCTCTATCGAGCCGTGAAGCCCAAGCCTGGATCGACACGAGAGACGTTTGACGCGCATAAACCTCTCAAGGTCGTACATGCGCGGATCAAGAGAGCAATCCTAGAACGTGTCAAATTCCCCTTCTACCTGACCGGAAGCTTAAAAGGCAGGGACTACAAGGACAACGCAGAACTCCACGCCGGCCAAGCGGTGGTGATCTGCGAAGACGTCAAAGGCTTCTTCGGCGCCGTCACGCAAGACCTCGTGCTCGACATCTGGCGGAGCTTCTTCCGGTTCGACCCAGAGGTCGCCAAGTTACTGACGCGGCTGACGACCAAGGACGGCGCCCTGCCCCAAGGTGCGATCCCGAGCTCCTATCTTGCGAACCTGGCGTTCTGGCGCGATGAGCCACTGCTGCAAGCAAAGCTCCAGGCTCAGAACATT